>Ga0114967_10004796_pt1 | contig 10815 bp, 8 predicted proteins | sample M_130628_MF_Meta_FD_92639 | JGI IMG/M metagenome (GOLD analysis project Ga0114967, IMG submission 92639) | Freshwater microbial communities from Lake Montjoie, Canada to study carbon cycling - M_130628_MF_MetaG | ecosystem: Environmental > Aquatic > Freshwater > Lake | place: Lake Montjoie... | reverse complement strand
ATGCAACAGTTTCTGGTCAAAATTCAAATAATTCAGTACGCATTCCTCATTCGTTTTTTCATGCTTTAAATGAAGGGAAAGACTGGAATTTAACAGGTAGATCGAACGGTAAAACTATCAAATCGATTCCATCAAAAGAAATGTGGGACATGATAGCTGATGCTGCTTGGGCTTGTGCCGACCCTGGTGTACAATATGATTCTACCATAAACGAATGGCATACTTGTCCTGAAGGTGGAAGAATAAATGCTTCTAATCCTTGTTCGGAATATATGTTCTTGGACAATACTGCTTGTAATTTAGCTTCACTCAATTTGATGAAATACTTTGATACTGATACTTTAACTTTTGATGTAAAAGGCTTTGAACACAGCAGTAGGTTATGGACTATGGTATTAGAAATATCGGTGTTAATGGCACAGTTTCCTTCTAAAGAAGTAGCACAACTTTCATACGATTACAGAACTTTAGGATTAGGTTATGCTAACTTAGGTTCTATGTTAATGATAGCGGGTATTCCTTACGATTCACCAAAAGGATTTGCTATTTGCGGAGCAATAACCGCTATTTTAAATGGAGTTGCTTATCAAACTTCGGCCGAAATGGCTAAATATTTGGGTACATTTACCCGTTACGAAGAAAACAAAAAACACATGTTACGTGTAATGCGTAACCACCGTTATGCAGCTTATAACACACCAGAAGCTTACGAAGGAATTACAGTAAAACCGGTAGGAATAGATCCTAAATATTGCCCTGATTATTTATTAACTGCGGCTACCAATGCATGGGACAAAGCAGTTCAAATGGGCGAGCAATATGGATACAGAAATGCACAAGCTACTGTGATAGCTCCTACTGGAACTATTGGTTTGGTAATGGATTGTGATACTACTGGAATTGAACCTGATTTTGCTTTAGTAAAATTCAAAAAATTATCGGGTGGTGGTTATTTTAAAATCATTAATTCGGGTGTGCCTGCAGCTTTAAAAAACTTAGGATATAAGCAAGCAGAAATTGATATTATTGAAAAATATGCCATCGGACGTGCATCTATAAAAGGTGCGCCACATATTAATCCTGAAAGTTTAAAATTCCATGGATTTAATAATGAAGAAATAGAAATAATAGACAAAGCCGCTGCAGGTGCTTTTGAAATTGGTTTTGTATTTAATCATTGGACTTTAGGCGAAGCTTGTTTACAACGATTAGGATTTACAGAAGCTGATTATAATAGTCATACATTTAATTTACTGCGTAAGCTAGGATTTACTAAAACAGAAATAGAAGAAGCCAACGATTATATATGCGGAACCATGACGGTAGAAGGTGCGCCTTATTTAAAAGACGAGCATTTACCAGTATTTGATTGTGCCAATAAATGTGGCAATAAAGGCGAAAGATACATAGCTGCAACGGGTCATATTAGAATGATGGCCGCCGCTCAACCTTTTTTAAGTGGTGCCATTTCAAAAACTATTAATTTACCAAACGAAGCAACGGTAGAAAACATCAAAGAATGTTATTATTTAAGTTGGAGTTTGGGCTTAAAAGCCAATGCACTTTACCGCGATGGTTGTAAATTAAGTCAACCACTTTCAAATAAATCAGACGTAAAAGAAGAAGAAGATATTCAAGAAGCAGTGGAAGCCGTGTTAGGCCAAGATGCTCATAAACCAGTGGGTGAATTAAGTCCGGAACAAGTTTTAGAAGCTGCTACTGCTATTTTAAATAGAACCCACGACACTGCATTTAAACATAAATTAGCGGGTGTAGTAGCTCGTAAAACTTTACCTGGAAAACGTGGTGGATTTACCCAAAAAGCTACGGTTGGCGGACAAACAATTTTTGTGAGAACTGGTGAATATGAAGATGGTACTTTGGGTGAAATATTTGTAGATTTACACAAAGAAGGAGCCACATTGCGTAGCTTAATGAACTGTTTTTCTATTGCGGTATCTATGGGATTGCAGTATGGTGTTCCTTTAGAAGAGTACGTAGATAAATTTACTTTTACCCGATTTGAGCCAGCAGGAATGGTTTCAGGTCATGACAACATAAAAAATGCTACATCTATTATTGATTATATTTTCAGAATGATAGGATTTGAATACATGGGTCGTGAGGATTTTGTTCAAATTCCTACCACTGAAAGTCAACGTAGTCAGCTAGCCATTAATCAACATAAGCATGCATCGCAAAGTGCAATGAATGTAAAATCTGAAGGTGCTATTTTGGTAAATAATACTGTTGTATCAACCGCACCCATTGGGTTTTATAAAACTGAAACTATTGCCATTGCACCGCAAATAATTTCAACTACAAAATCAATAACTGTGGAAGCTCAATTAGACCAAGTAAGTGAAATGAATAAGCGCATGGGCGATAGCCCGGCTTGTTCTACCTGCGGACATATAACTATTAGAAGCGGTTCGTGTTACAAGTGTTTAAATTGCGGTACACAAACCGGTTGTAGTTAAAAAATACAAAAAAATTTGTATTTTCATAATCTTTCACGAACACCCTCCTATCAAGGAGGGTTTTGTGTTTTATTTTAAACGTTTCATACCTGCAATGGCCAATTCGTAATTTGGATTTGCTTTTAACACAAATTCATAATTTAATTTTGCATTTGTAAAATCCTTTAAGGTTTCGTAACAAAGGCCGCGCATGTAATATGCCGGTAAAAAATCGTTCATCATTCTTACGCATACATCAAAATTATGAATAGCCTCTTTTAAAAATCCTGTTTCAAAATTGATATAACCTACATTGTAATAACATTCAAAATAATCAGCATTTTTTTCAATTACTCTTCCATAATCCATCAATGCCATTTTATATCTTTTTTCGTTTTGCCAAAAAGTTGCTCTAGCAAAAAAAGCATCGGCATCATTTGGCCTGATTCTTAGGCAAGCATTGATATATTCTAACGCTAATTTGTTTTTTTGTGCCAATAATATTTTAGCTAAAATCATGTGACTGTCATAATCGTTATTGTCTAATTCTATGGCTTTTTGAAAATTAGAAATTGCCTTCATTGTATCGCCAACATCTTTGTAATTCATGGCTCGCAGGTGGTAAGCGTATGCGTTTGTTTTTTCTATTGCTATAATTGAATTAGCTAAATTGATTGATTTTTCATGCTCTTTGGTAATGTAATACAAATCGGCCAATTTAATTTTGGCATCAATAAATTCTGGTTGCAAAGCAATGGCTTTTTCGTAATTTTTAGCTGCTAAAATAGTTTTTGTTAAACTGTAATTGCTTCGTGCGTACATATAAAAATACATGGCATTGTTCGAATCTAAAGTACAAGCATCTTTAAAATCTATTGCTGCCCGGTCCATAATTTTTGCTTCAAAATATTTTGTTCCTCTTTCAAAATAAAATTCTGCATTGGTTGGATTTGCTTGGATTTTTTCTGAAATTTCCTGAACTCCAGCTTTAATAGCTACAGAATCAATATTAGAATTTGATTTGTATTGATTTGTATTGTTGCCGCAGGCAATAAAAAAGATGACTACGAATAAAAGTAGGGTGTTTTTATACATTTTTGAAAAAAATAAGTCGAAAAAAAATAAGTGTTTATTACAAGTCACAAAAAAACGTAATTTTGTTGGCACAAAAAAGTGTTAAAGTTCAAAGTGCTTAAGTTTTTAGTGTTAAAGTGTTTAAGGGATTAGTTAATATTTATGAGTAAAGTTGACCGTTTTGAAGATTTAGATTGTTGGAAAAAATCCAGAGAACTAGTGAATGTTATTTTTGATATTTGCGAAAAACAAATGAAAAACAAAGATTTTTCCACGCAAGATCAAATAAAAAGAGCTGCGATTTCTACCATGAACAATATAGCAGAAGGTTTTGACAGATATAGTAATAAAGAGTTTATTCGCTTTTTAGAGTTTTCAGCCGCCTCATCAATGGAAGTAAGAAGTACGTTATATATTTTAAGTGATAGAAAATATATTGATGAAATAGAATTTGAAAAATGTTATCAATTAACAAATGATCACACCAATATTACTTTAGGTTTGATAAGATATTTAAAAACAAAAATTTAACTGAAGGTGCAAAAGAGCAACAAAACTTTAAACATAAACACTTAAAAACATAAACACATTAACACTCATATAAAATGGCATTTTACTACAAACAAGGACAAATTCCCGCAAAACGACATACACAATTTCGTAAACCTGATGGCAATTTATATGCAGAAGAATTAGTTTCTACCGAAGGTTTTAGCAGTTTATATTCGTTGGTTTACCATTGTAATGCGCCAACTTTGGTAAAAGAAATAGGCGAAGCTTACAGCATTGCACCCAAAGCAGCCATTGAAAAAAACTTACAAAACCGTAGTTTTTTAACTTTTAAAACTGCCCCTGAAGCCGATTATTTGAAAAGTAGGGTTTATGTTTTGTTCAATAAAGACGTGTATTTGGCCGCTGCTGCTCCGCAAAAAAGCATGACAGATTATTTTTTTAAAAATGCGGATGCAGATGAAGTAATTTTTATTCATGAAGGCTCAGGCGTTTTAAAAACTGTTTACGGACAAATTGAATTTGAATATGGCGATTACTTGGTAATTCCTCGTGGAACCATTTATCAATTGCATTTTGCAACAGAAAATAACAGGCTTTTTATTACTGAATCATTTTCTCCCATTCGTCCGCCCAAGCGTTACCTAAACCAATACGGACAGTTAATGGAACATTCGCCTTATTGCGAACGCGATATAAAATTACCCGAACTAAAAGAAACTTTTGACGAAAGGGGCGACTTTAAAGTTTTGATAAAAAAAGAAGACATGATTTTTCCTTACACCTATGCCGCGCATCCATTTGATGCCGTGGGTTGGGACGGATTTCAATATCCTTATGGATTTAGCATTCATAACTATGAACCAATAACTGGCCGAGTTCATATGCCACCTCCCATTCATCAAACTTTTGAAGGACATAATTTTGTAATTTGTTCGTTTGTTCCTCGTTTGTACGACTACCATCCACTTTCAATTCCTGCGCCATACAACCACAGCAATGTAGATAGTGATGAAGTTTTGTATTACGTAGATGGCGATTTTATGAGCCGTAAACATGTAGAACGTGGCATGATAAGTTTGCATCCAAAAGGCATTCATCATGGCCCACATCCGGGCATGGCTGAAAAAAGTATTGGTAAAACTGAAACCAAAGAATTAGCGGTGATGATTGATCCGTTTTATCCATTACAAATAACTGCTGCTGCCATGCAAATGGAAGACCCTAGCTATTATAAAAGTTGGGTAGAGTAAATGAAACTTTCAACCCAAAACCCAAGAATAAAAACAATAAAACATGAAACATTTTACAAAAATTAGTACCCTAATATTTTTAACAATTTTGATAAAAATAGGCTTTGCCCAAAGCCCTGGAAATTTAGGAACAAGCAATTTGAACGCTTGGTTTAAAGCAGATTCATTATCAAACGGTGGTGTAATAAATTGGAATAGTTCATATCCTACAGGAACAAATACCATCGTATTTAGAGACACAACTGGATCTCCATATCCACAAGCTACGGATACGAGTAACGGAGTTTTAAATTACAATAAAGTAATCAGCTTTGCTGGTAATTCAGCCACAAATATTCTTACATTGGGTAAACTTGGAACTGTAAATTTAATTAATAATAATGTATCAACCAGCAATGGTACTTTTATAATGGTATATTATTTACCTAATTATACTGCAACAGGTGGTCATATGTTACATTACAGAGAAAGTGGAGGTGATGGAATTCAATACAGACATTTAGGAACAGTTTCAAGATGTGCAATTGGAACAACAAACAGTTTAAATGGTTGTAGAGACTATACCGAGGATTATAAACCCATGATTTTTTCATACACTGGTAATAAATCTGGAGTTTCAACTATGAGTGCTTTTAAACGCTCTTTACTTTTTACTGGAGGTATTTCATCAGCAACTACAGGTGATAATGGTGTGATGATCGGAGCAAGAATTGCTACGAGTGCTTATTCAGGATTTTATGAAGGTTATATCGGAGAAATATTATTTTACAATACTACTTTAAACGTAACTGATTTAAACAAAGTACATACTTATTTGGCATTGAAATATGGAATCACCTTAGATAATACTGGCGGAGGTACTCAAGGCAATTATATTTCGCCAAGTGGAAAAATATTATGGAATGCTGTTATAAATAGTTCTTATCACAATAATTTAATTGGTTTAGGTAGAGAAGATGCTGAAGGGTTGTATCAAAAACAATCACATACCATTGATGATTCAACAAGGATTTACGTTGATTATTTAGCATCAAATAATTTCTCAAATACTTTCACTATTTATAACGATAGCTCTTATTTAATTATTGGGAATAATACAGGTAAATTGTCGAGTACAGTGGTCTCAACATTGGAAAAACCTTCCACAGGAGTAATTACTCGATTAGAAAGAGAATGGAAAATAAGTAATTCTAACTTTATCAATTATGTTTCTATTGATATAAAACTTGATTCTATTGCAAATTTGTTTACTCAAAATCCTGCTCATTTATGTTTGTTAGTAGATGATGATGGAAACTTTAGTAATGCTAGTGTATATACAGCAACATCAGGATTAAATTTTAGTATTTCAAATGGAGTTATAACTATTTCAAATATTGGAACTATCCAATTCCCTGTTGATTCAGTTAGGTATTTCACCATTGGTTCTAATAATACTAATACATCTTTGCCTGTTAAGTTTTCTAATTTAAGTGCTAATTTAGTTGAGGGTATACCACATTTAAATTGGTCAACTTATTTTGAACTAAACAATGATTATTTTTCAGTAGAAAAAAAATCAGACGGAAATCAATGGAATGTTTTAGACAAAATTAAATCAAAAGGAAATAGCAACACTATGATTAATTATACTTTCAATGATTTAACACCAATGAAAGGCTCAGCTTTTTATAGAATTAAGCAAACTGATTTTGATGGTAAATTTACCTATTCTAATGTGGTAAATTTAAAAAATACATTCAATGATGTTATTAATATTTATCCAAGTATTGCTAACGATAAAATAACAATTAAAGTAAAAATTGAAGACTTGCCAGCACTAAAAATAGTAAATGAAGCTGGACAAGAATTTACCAAAAAAGTAACTATTGTAACTCAAAGTGAAGAGTTAACCTCCATCGATATTTCTAATCTTTTGCCAGGAACTTATTTTGTGGTTTTATCAAACAAAAAAGCTGCATTTATAAAATACTAAATACAAATGAATACAATAAAATAAATACAAATGAATACCGAACAAACAAACGAAATGTTACCCGAAACAAGTGATTTTTTACCTTTACATGGAACTGATTATGTAGAACTTTATGTGGGAAATGCAAAGCAATCAGCCCATTATTATAAAACTGCATTTGGCTTTCAAAGCTTGGCTTATGCTGGCCCTGAAACTGGAGTAAAAGACCGAGTAAGTTATGTATTGGTGCAAAATAAAATGCGCTTAATGTTGACCACTCCTTTACGCTCCGATTCTCCTATTGCGGAGCACCATAAAAAACATGGTGATGGCGTAAAAGTATTGGCTTTAATGGTGGATGATGCTTATGATGCTTACGAACAAACTACCAAACGTGGTGGTGTTTCATGTTTAGATCCTAAAACTTTAAGTGATGAAAATGGCGAGGTTCGCATGAGTGGAATAAAAACTTATGGTGAAGTAGAGCATTTGTTCATTGAACGTAAAAACTATACTGGCGTGTTTATGCCCGGTTTTGTAGCGTGGAAATCGGTTTATAATCCAGAACCAACAGGTTTGTTATATGTAGATCATTGTGTAGGAAATGTAGATTGGAATCAAATGAATCCCTGGGTTTCGTTTTACGAAAATGTAATGGGTTTTAAAAACATTCTTTCGTTTGATGATAATGATATCAGCACTGAATATTCTGCGTTAATGAGCAAGGTAATGAGCAATGGAAATGGTTATGTTAAATTCCCAATTAACGAACCTGCCGAAGGAAAAAGAAAAAGTCAAGTAGAGGAATATTTAGAATTTTACGAAGGCGAAGGTGTGCAGCACGTAGCCATTGCAACGCTTGATATAGTTTCAACTGTTAAGCAATTAATGGCACGTGGTGTGGAGTTTTTAAAAGTTCCAAACAGCTATTACGATGACTTATTAGACCGCGTTGGACCAATAGAAGAAGACATTAAACCATTAAAAGAATTAGGCATTTTGGTAGATAGAGATGATGAAGGTTATTTATTACAATTATTTACCAAACCTGTGGAAGATAGACCAACCATGTTCTACGAAATTATTCAACGTAAAGGTGCAAAGAGTTTTGGAAAAGGAAATTTTAAAGCCTTGTTTGAAGCCATAGAACGCGAACAAGCAAATAGAGGAAACTTATAAATTAGACCATGGTCCATAGTCTATGGACCATGGTCTTTTTAATTAAAAGTATGGAAAATCATAACATAAAAAATTTACGTAACACCTATGCAAACAGTGAACGTAGGTTTTTAGAAGGACCAAGGAGTAGAAGAAAGGAATTACTTTTTTCTGTAAAAGTTCTATTTGAATTTTTAAAAGGGTTTAGGTCTTTGCATTTTGTGGGTCCATGTGTAACAGTTTTTGGAAGTGCTCGTTTTAAACCAGAAGATTTATACTACCAACAAGCGGTTAAAATGGGTGCTGAAATTAGTAAATTAGGTTTTACTGTTTTAACTGGTGGCGGACCCGGAATTATGGAGGCCGCAAATAAAGGTGCTTTTGAAGCTGGTGGGCATTCTGTAGGTTGTAACATAGTATTGCCACATGAACAACATGAAAATCCTTATGTGCAAAAATCGGTAGAATTCAGGTACTTTTTTGTTCGAAAAACCCTATTAATTAAATACTCTTACGCATTTGTAATTATGCCTGGAGGTTGGGGAACAATGGATGAATTATTTGAAGCTTTAACTTTAATTCAAACAGGAAAAATTGAAGAGTTTCCAGTGATTATTTTTGGAACTGAATATTGGAAAAATTTGATTAATTTAATCAATGATATGGTGGAAAAAGGAACAGTTTCAAAAGACGATTTGCGTCATTTATTAGTAACCGATTCCGTTGATGAAAGCATTGATCACATCAAAAAATTTAGCATCAAAAAATTTGGTTTGAAAAAACGTAAGCGCTTATCTCCTATTGCTTGGCTGGGTGAAATAATTAACTGGAACCATAAAAAGAGGAAAGAAAACAATGATCCAATTTATTAAAAAAAGAATTTTATCCTTTATTCCCGCTTTTAAAGGTTTGTTTTGGTTGTTTAAAAACGAAGCCAACGCACAAGTTCATTTGATGGCAACAATTGTGGTAATTTCTGCTGGATTTTATTTTAAAGTAGACCAAAAAGATTGGCTTTTTTTATGCTTTGCAATTGGTTTGGTAATTACTGCTGAAGCTTTAAATACTTCCATTGAAAAATTAGTGGATTTGCTTCACCCGCAAAACCACCAACAAGCTGGATTGGTTAAAGACTTAGCTGCAGCAGGCGTTTTAATAGCTTCTATTGTTTCGGTAATTATTGCTGCTTTGGTGTTTGTACCAAGGCTTTATTAATAGCTTTAATTCAGTTAAAGTATAAAAATATTACTCCACTGTTTCTACATTTGGGTCTTTAATTTTATCAGTTTTTGAAATGCCACTTAAAATTTCAATGTTTATTCCATCGCTTAAGCCAGTCTGTAAAAATCGTTTTTCAAAAACTTGAGGTGATGTTTCTACCTCCACAAATGTTTTTTCGTTTTCAAACTGTAAAACAGACTCGGAAATAGCCAATACATTTTTCTTACTTGCCAGTACAATATCAGCTGTGCTGCTATAACCAGCGCGTAAAAACACCCCTTTTTGCAAATTAACTTTTGCTTTTATTTGAAACTGAATAGCGCCATTTTCTTTGATTCCTTTTGGGGCAATGTATTCTAAATTGGCATTGAATTTTACAGTGTCTAATGCACCAATGGTTAAAATTAAATTCATTCCTTGTTTTATTTTCCCAACTTCACTTTCATCAACCTTTCCGTCAAAAATCATTTCACCCATATCGGCAATAGAAGCAATGGTAGTTCCTTCATTAAAGTTATTACTTTCTATTACACTCCCGCCTTCCTTAACAGGAATGTCCAAAATCATTCCGTCAATGGTGCTTCGCACAATGGTATTGGTAACTTTTCCGCCTAATTTACTAACTCCTTCTTTGATCAAAGCCATGTTATTTTCAGCTGCATCTAGTTCTTCTTTTGTGCTTTTATATGCCAAAGCAAAAGGTTGGTATTCCGACAATGAAATCATTTTTTGATCAAACATTTTTTGGTTTCTGTCATAATCAATTTTTGCATTGTCTAAGGCCATCTTAGCACGAGTAATTCTGCTTTCAGCATTGGCCAAATTAATCATGTTTGGAATAATTTTGATGCGTGCAATCATATCACCTTTACTAACGTGTGTGCCTGCAATCACAAATATTTTTTCAATAATTCCCGAAACTTGAGGCTTAATATTTATTTCTCTGCGAGGAACAATACTTCCAGTTGCCAAAGTCTTTTTGACTATATCGGTTTCAAATGCTTGCGTGGTTTTATATACCGTTGGCTTTTCTTGGTTTTTATTGTACAAATAATAAATAGTGTACACAAACAAAACACCTAATGCTGTAAAAACTATTGTTCTAATAATGTTCTTCATTTTCAATTTATTAATCAATCATTTTATATCCTTTTGCAATTCCTAATTCCACCGCTTGATACAAATT
>Ga0114967_10004791_pt1 | contig 10827 bp, 9 predicted proteins | sample M_130628_MF_Meta_FD_92639 | JGI IMG/M metagenome (GOLD analysis project Ga0114967, IMG submission 92639) | Freshwater microbial communities from Lake Montjoie, Canada to study carbon cycling - M_130628_MF_MetaG | ecosystem: Environmental > Aquatic > Freshwater > Lake | place: Lake Montjoie... | reverse complement strand
TGCTTTTGTGGCTATCTGTAATTAATATAACAGGATTTTGTATTTGTAAATTTAGTGCTTCAAAAAATAAGGCGCGCACACTTTGCATTGCATTGCATTGCATACTACTAAAACATAATACTGCTGTAGCATCTGCTTGTAATTGTTGTAAATAATTTTTTGCTTGTGCATCATTTGCATCTATCATTACAAAGTTGAGTTGCGCATTTTTAGCAGTTGCGTTTACATAATCCTTGGCTTCGTATATTGGAAAATAATTTTCTGCACTAAACAACGCTTTACCCATTTGCGAAGCGTAGGTAATAATGCCCAAAGTGCCAGGCACAGCAAAGTTCAGCACTGCATCTCCAATAAATAAATAATCTGCAGCAGCATCTGCAATGCTCCATTTGTCAGAATCGGCATTGTAGGTATAGCCGATGCTTTGTAAATGTGTAGGTGTAATATTTTCTACAGCACTCATATCTGCAATTACTACTGGTACATGCTGATGTCCAATATTTTTTACAGAAAAAGTTTTGCGACGTGTATATTGAAAAGGACTAAAATTTTTGGGCTGAGCAAGTATTGGATTTTTGGTGGAAGGCACATTTGTATAACGCGCTACAATATCTTTACATACTGGTATTTCAAATTCAGGATCTTCTGTAAGGCTTACACGAATGGTATCGCCGATACCATCTTCTAAAAGTGTACCAATACCTATAGCACTTTTTATTCTTCCATCTTCGCCATCGCCTGCTTCTGTAACACCTAAATGCAATGGGTAACACTCGCCAAATTCTTCTAACATTTTTTCTATCAGCAATCTATAGGCCTGCACCATCACTTGTGGGTTGCTGCTTTTCATGCTTAATATTATTTGATGGTAATCGTGGCTGCGAGCAATGCGTAAAAATTCTAATGCACTTTCTACCATACCTATAGCAGTATCGCCATATCTACTCATAATTCTATCGCTAAGGCTACCATGATTGGTACCTATGCGCATTGCAGTGCCATGCTCTTTGCATATCAAAACCAAAGGTGTAAATCTGTCGCGAATTCTTTCTATTTCTTCGTTATACTCTTGGTCTGTATAATCTATTTGTTCAAACTTTTTTTTATCTACATAGTTGCCTGGATTTACTCTTACTTTTTCTACAATACGCGCTGCAATTTCTGCTGCATTGGGAGTAAAATGAATATCTGCAACAATTGGCGTAGTGTAACCCCTTTTATGAAGCTCGTCTTTTATTATTTGCAGGTTTTCTGCTTCTTTTTTGCTTGGTGCTGTAATGCGCACTAGCTCTGCACCAGCTTCTATACAGCGGATGGTTTGCTCTACAGTAGCTGCTGTGTCCATAGTGTCTGTGGTGGTCATGGTTTGCACACGAATTGGATGACCATTACCTATAATTAAATTACCAATTTTTACTTCGCGTGTAGCAATGCGTTGATAATTGAAAAGATTGTTGCTGAAAAATTGCATGATGGTAAAGGTAGTACGAAAAGCGAAATTGCGGAAATGGATTTATAGGAAAAGATATTATAGTTAATAGAAAAATCTTAATTTTGTTTAAACACCACTCCTATTCCAGCATCTTGCGCAAAGCCACTAATGGTAGCGATTAAAAAAATAAAATAGTAATAACTTTATTGACCATTTGGTGCTTGTGTTTTAATGGAATCTGCAGCGGCAGCCTTTGCTTTCATTTTATTTTTATATGCTTGGCGTTTTTCGTCTTGCATCATTAGGTATTCATCAAATTGACTTTCATTTAATATTGCTTTCATCGTTTCATCTTTGTACTTAAAAATAGCTCTGGCAGCCGCTTTGTATTCGTATTGTTCAAGGTCTAGTTTTTTCAAACTATCAAATTTCATACTTACATCTACATTCATTTGATAAATAAGCTTTTGCTGTTCTGCCAATACATCGCTTACATACTCTACAATTTCGTTGGTATATTTTTGGGCTTGCTTTGTAGTGTATTTACTTGGTGCTTTACTTTGTGCATAGCTTGCAATACTTATGCATAATGCACATGCAATTAGGATTGATTTTTTCATTTTTTTTATATAAGAGTTTTTATTCTTGTCATCTTTTGTTTTAATTATTGATTGATTTCTACTACCTATACTAGACCTTTATTTTCGTTAGATGCCAGAGGTGCCAAAACCAGCACTAGTAGCTTCGCTGCTATAATTTCTGTTGTACTTTTCGAGAAAATATCCTTGCGCCTCTGCAGAGTTGTCTTCTACCACACTTACAGGCATAGTAAATATTTGTTTTTATAAATAGAAAACGAAGATAAACAATTTGAGAAAATGAAAGTTAATTTTTCATAAAATTTAAGATTTGAGTTGACTATGCTAATTAAAATTATACTAAAAAGAAAATTAAGTTTCCTAAATAAATAATAATATGCAGCTTACATTTGTTTGGTAAATGACTACAAATTACAACTTCAGCATTTGGGAAAAAGAAAGTTTTGTGCACTATCATCATGCAATAATTGGTGGTGGTATAGTAGGCTTACACACTGCTATTGCCCTGAAAAATAAATTTCCAACGCACTCTGTAATCCTTTTAGAAAAAGGATTGTTGCCAACTGGTGCTAGCACCAAAAATGCAGGATTTGCATGTATGGGTAGCGCTACAGAACTATTGGATGATTTAAGCAAAAGCAGTCCCAATGAAGTATTAGCATTATTTGAAATGCGCAGAAAAGGCTTAGCAGATACTAGGCAATTATTGGGTGATGATGCTATTGGATACCAAGCAAATGGCAGTTACGAATTATTGAATAAAAACGATGTACATGCCATAGAAAAAATAGAAGCATTAAATGCTTTTCTATCTCCATTGATTCAGGAAAATGCATTTACCATCAACAATACCATTATTGCACAAAACAAATTTGATATAAATTATTTTAAAACAGCTATTCAAAATAATTTAGAAGGCGAGTTACACACTGGCAAGCTTGTAAAAAGTTTATTACACTACGCCATGCATTTAGGGATAGAAGTGCGCACTGGTTGCAACGTATCAGGTATTGACGAAATAACAAATGGCGTCAATATTATTTGCAATACATCTACAGAACAAGCAATGGTTTTACGCGCAACTACTGTTTGTATTTGCACCAATGCATTTACCAAACAATTGCTACCAAACATAGATTTAGAACCCGGTAGAGGGCAAGTATTAGTTACCAAACCAATAGGCAACTTAGCTTTCAAAGGAATTTATCATTTAGAACAAGGCTATTACTATTTTAGAGAAATAAATAATAGAGTACTATTTGGTGGTGGTAGAAATTTAGATTTTGACAAGGAAGCAACTACTTCTTTTGCTATTAATGAAGCAATCATCAATGATTTACAATTCAAATTGGCTAACTATATTCTACCTCACACACCACACGAAATAGATTATACATGGACTGGTATTATGGCATTTGGCAATAACACCAAAACACCGATTATACACAAGTACAGCCCTCATATTTATTTAGCAGTGCGCTGCGGAGGAATGGGTGTGGCCTTTGGTAGCGAAATGGGTAGACAAGTTGCAGAATTAATCAATTATTAATTTCCTATTTAGCCATACTCTTGCAAATATTCTTTGCTATACCCGGTCCACTATAAATAAAACCTGTATACACTTGCACCAAGCTTGCACCTGCATCTATTTTTTCTTGTGCATCGTGTGCATTAAATATACCACCAACTGCTATAATTGGAATAGTACCATTTGTTTTTTGCGAAATGTATCTGATAATTTCTGTGCTGCGCTTACGCACTGGTTTGCCGCTTAAACCACCAATGCCCATATCATGCACTTCGGTAGAGTCGCTAAGTAAACCTTCTCTACTGATAGTAGTGTTTGTAGCAACTATACCTGCAAGCTTTACTTGCTGCACTATATCTATCACATCATCCACTTGCTCGTTAGTTAGGTCTGGTGCTATTTTTATTAAAATTGGTTTTGCATTAGGGTATTGTAAGTTGATATTTTGTAACGTTAATAATAAATGATGCAAAGGTTCTTTTTCTTGTAAATCTCTTAAGCCTGGCGTATTAGGGCTACTTACATTTACTACAAAATAATCTACATAATTAAATAATTTTTGAAAGCAATAAATATAATCGTTTACAGCCTCTTCGTTTGGTGTATTTTTATTTTTACCAATATTACCACCAATAATTACTTTACTATCTCTATGTTTTAATCTTTCTACAGCTGCATCTACACCTTCGTTATTAAATCCCATTCTATTTACAATTGCACCATCTGCTGGCAAGCGAAACAAACGAGGTTTTTCGTTGCCATCTTGCGGCTTAGGTGTAAGTGTGCCAATTTCTATAAATCCAAATCCTAAGCAACTTAATTGCTCGATATACTTTGCATCTTTATCGAACCCCGCAGCTAAACCAACTGGATTTTTGAAGTGAATACCAAATACAGTTTTTTCTAAACTAGGATGATTGTAAGAATAATTGCTAGTTAAATATTTTTTACCCAAGCCTGTGTTATAAGCCTTGGTTAACCACCTTAATACCTTGTAATGAACATCTTCGGGGTCATAACGAAACAGGAATTTTTTTACTAAAGAATACATGTGGTACAAAGATACAATGTACAATGTGTATCAGCAAGGACATAACTAATTCTATTGTAAGAAATATTAAATAGACCTTGTAACATTCCATTTTCATAATTAAGTATATTAGTAATTAAATTTGCGCTGTGGTAAAAATAGCCAATATAGAACTTCCTGATTTTCCGCTGTTGTTAGCACCTATGGAAGATGTAAGTGATCCGCCGTTTAGAGCTGTGTGTAAAAAACATGGTGCAGACCTAATGTACACAGAGTTTATCAGCAGCGAAGGATTGATACGCGATGCTATTAAAAGCAGACAGAAGTTAGATATTTTTGAAGAAGAAAGACCCGTTGGTATTCAAATATTTGGTGGCGATGAAGAAGCATTAAGCCTATCAGCAAAAATTTGCGAAACCGTAAACCCCGATTTGATAGACATAAATTTTGGATGCCCTGTAAAAAAAGTTGTGTGCAAAGGCGCAGGTGCTGCTATATTAAAAGATATTGATGGCATGGTGCGCCTTACAAAAGCATGTGTAAATGCTGTAAGCAAACCAGTAACTGTAAAAACGCGTTTGGGCTGGGATGAAAGCAGTAAAAATATAGAAGAAGTAGCAGAGCGCTTGCAAGATATAGGCATTGCTGCATTAAGCATACATGGCAGAACTAGAGCCCAGATGTATAAAGGCGATGCCGATTGGACATTGATTGCTAAAGTAAAAAACAATCCACGCATTACCATTCCAATATTTGGTAATGGAGATATAGATAGCCCACAAAAAGCTTTGGAATATAAAAATAGATATGGCGTGGATGGCATCATGATAGGCAGAGCAGCTATTGGACATCCTTTTATATTTGAAGAAGTAAAACACTACTTTGCTACTGGCGAAATATTAGCTGCGCCTAGCATAGAACAAAAAGTAGATGTAGCTATTGAGCATCTTACCAATAGTATAAAATGGAAAGGCGAAAAACTAGGTATACTAGAAATGCGCCGCCATTATAGCAATTACCTAAAAGGCATTAGCCATGTAAAAGAAATAAAAAACAAAATAGTTAGCTCCTTGGAATTGCAAGAAATTTTAGAACTGTTGGATGTAGTAAAAGGAATGGAATTGGCATAGAGCCATTTACCCCACAAATAAATCTCCAGCTATTCTATCTGCATACAACTTTCCTTTGTTATTGAGTGTAATAATAGCGCCCTCGTTTGTTTGATAATTACTTGGAATATTTAGCAACACATTATTTTTTTCTAGCTCTTCACAAAATAGTTGCCATTCTTCTGTTGTTACATTAGGTTTAATTTTTTGCAATTGCATACCATCACTCATGCGTAGGCTGGTCATAATGTATTCGTTTATTTGTTGATGAAGTGTAAGTATTTCTTTTTCGGATGGCAATATATGTTCTTCAATAGATTTAATGAACAAAGCATTATTGGCTATGTTCCAGCTTCTACTGCTACCATCAAAGCTATGCGCACTGGGCCCAATGCCTAAGTAATGTTTGCCAAGCCAATAGTTGGTATTATGCACTGCCCTGTGATTTGGTTTTGCAAAATTGCTAATCTCGTAATGCTCCCAGCCTGCATCTTCTATTGCATGCATTAACCACTCAAATTGTTCAGCGCTTTGTGCATGATTGATTGGTGGCAATTTCTCTGTGCGAATCATTTTTTCTAATGCAGTGCGCACTTCTACCGTCATGGCATAGCAGCTCAAATGTGTAATTTGCAAAGCCAAAGCTGTATTGATATTTTGTTTCCATTTTTCGTTGGTAAGCAATGGAAATCCATAAATCAAATCTACACTAATATTGTTGAACCCTGTGTCTTGCGCTTCTTGCACACAACGCGCAGCGGCTTTGGCATCATGGCTGCGATTCATATATTGTAAATCTTCTTCAAAAAAACTTTGTGTACCCACACTCAATCTATTAATGCCCATATCCAGATATGCTTTCAACTTTTGCGGATGCATATCATCTGGGTTTACTTCTAAAGTAGTTTCTATATTTTTTTCTACAATAAAATTATCTTCAATGGCATGCATTATTTTTTTGATATCATCACTTGGCAAAATGCCAGGAGTGCCTCCTCCAAAATAAATAGTCTGTATCGGTTGATTATTTAATTCGTGCTTGCGCATTTCTATTTCTTGCAAAATAGCCTGCAACATTTCTGGGCTACTTTTGGTATTGGTACTAAAATGAAAGTTGCAATAATAACAAGCTTGTTTGCAATAAGGAATATGGATATAAATACCTGCCATGAAGCGCAAAGGTAATGGATAGTAGATAGTGAATTTAAGAATTTTAATGAGCGATTTTTAGTGATAAACACTTTTATAAATTTAATTATTTATTATATGCACTAACTCTACTTCTAAAATATAAAATACAGGAAAGAACTGACCTGACAATTGCGCCTTGCGCAATTAATAATATTGCCTCGCATGCATCTGCTGCTGCCATGGATATTTTCATTATAGCCGCTTACTCATCTTCGGATGGTAATTATTATACAACAGGCAGCGCTGCATTAATGCCAATTAAAGGCGTGTGCCCATAGCTAGCAATTGTACAGCCGCGCCATTTAATACATCTGCCTTTTTTCTGCAGGTTTGCACTATGTGGACCAGCTACAAATGCTATCTTTTTTAAATTTTTTGCATAAATATAATCCCTACAATTATAAAAGTTATAGCATTACATCACTCTTAGCCGAGTGGTATATCTGCGTACTGCATTACTTAAAGCCAATAAGTATGTGCCTGGCGATAAAAAACTAAGGTCGATAGAAATGCGCGATTGCGCTACTTGCATTTGTCTTTGCAACTTTCCATCTACACTAAAAATTTCTACCTTAGTAGGCACAGTATTCTGAAGTGAAAGGTTCAGTACCATGTGTAAATTGATTAGTGTAAAGGTGTAATCGCTATGCAAAAATGTTTAATGAATAACAAATATACACCTCTATTTTAGCATTGTCAATAGATTTTTATAAATATTATTATGTTTTTTGCGGTGTAACGATTATGCGTATTTGCAGGAATACTTGTAAGTTTACAAACTACATGTACAAAAAAATATTCCAATTATTATTGTTGCTAATAGTAAGCAGTGCTGTAAATGCCCAACAAGTGGTGGTGCATTTGCAAGGTAGCATACAAGATATTGATGTATTTACAGAAGAAAAATCTACTGCTCACAACTTTGCCAACGAAATTGACGCCAATACTTTTTTACAAGACCAACTAAACAAACTACGCAGCAAAGGCTACTTAGCTGCAAGCATAGATAGTATTGATACACAAGCAAATACTATTACTGCTGCGTTGCATGTAGGGAAGCAATATAAATGGGCTACCATAGATATGGACCAAGTAGCACCAGTAATGCTCAATAATATAGGCTACAACGAAAAAATATTTACCAATCAGCCAATCGCAGACAAGCAAGTAGCAATAATTTGCGAAAAACTATTACGCTATTGCGAAAATAATGGCTACCCTTTTGCCAATATTTACTTAGATAGTTTTGTAGAAAAAACAAATGGATTAAATGCTAAGCTAATTGTAGAAAAAAATTATTTAATAAAAATAGATAGTATAGATGTGCAAGGCGATGTAGAAATATCTACAGGTTATTTGTATCAATATCTCGGCATTCATCCGGGTGATGAATACAACGAGTCTGTAGTTAAAAATATTTCTAATCGCATTAGAGAATTGCCTTTTATGCAAGAAGAAAAAGCATGGCGCATGAGCTTTAGCATTACACAAAATATTTTGACATTGTATTTAAAAAATAAAGATGCAAATAGGGCCGATGTATTAGTAGGCTTATTGCCAAACAACAATGCTTTGGGTGGAAAATTTTTATTAACTGGCGATGTAAAACTAGCTTTGGTAAACTCTTTGCGCGGTGGCGAAAGCATTTCTTTAAACTGGCAAAACCTACAATACAAAAGCCCAAGATTAATTATAGAAACATCTGCTCCATATTTATTTGGCACTGCTATTGGTGTTACAGCTAAATTTCATTACACCAAAAACGATTCTAGTTTTAGAAACGTAATAGGCGAAGCAGGTTTGCAATATATGGCATCTAGCAATCGGTTTTTTAAAGTGTATTTTAATACCAATAGCTCGGATATAATTACGGTAGATACATTTATTATAAAATCTACCAAAGCATTTCCAAGCAATGTAGATGTAAAAACAAAATCGTTTGGGGCAGAGTGGTTTTGGAATGCTACCGACTATAAATGGAATCCACGCAAAGGATTTACATTTATCCTAAATGGCAATGCTGGTATACGCAATATTATAAAAAATAATATCATCGAAAATTTGTATGATGCAAGTAGCAGCAAAACATTTGCATACCTATACGATAGCATTGCTTTGCGTAGTTACAAATACACGAGTACATTGGTTGGCAATTATTATTACCCACTAGCAAAACGAATAACTGCAAAAATTGGTTACAGTGGCGGCATATTGTATAATCCTACTTTGTTTCGCAACGAACTGTTTCAAATAGGTGGTTATAGATTGATGCGTGGGTTTGATGAAGCTAGTTTGTTTGTCAATCAATACCATGTAGCAACTATAGAACCTCGTTATTTACTAGCGCAAAACTCTTACCTATTTGGTTTTACAGATATAGGTTGGGTGCAAAGCCCTTACCTAGCAAATAAAAAAATAAAACAAGCCCTTGGTGTAGGTGCTGGTATTACATTGCAAACGCGTAATGGACTATTTAATTTTATGTATGCGCTTGGCAATAATTTAGGAAGCGGCATTCAATTTAAAAACAGTAAAATACATTTTGGGTATGTGAATACTTTTTAAATATTTATGCATAATGTTTATTTTTTTTAGGTTTTGCATTAATTGCGCAATTGGTTTTTTTGTATTTGCAAACCACAGGTTATGCACCCCATAGTAGAACTTTGGAAACAAAATAGAATAATTGCTTTTTTAAATTGGCTTACGTGCAATCATATTCTTTACCCGACAAAGATTGTAGAATAATAGACCTATATCGCTTTGCTTACTGCATTATCATTGTATGCACATAATTACACGTATAAATTATTAAATTTTTGATTTTAATTTTCCTAAAGAAAAATACCTTTTTTCTCCTACCTTTATACTTACAATGACAGAGCAAATAAAAAATACTTTATTAAATGCGGCACATTCTGCAGCTGCTATTTTGCGCCATTTTTTTGAAGGAACTTTTGAAATAGAAAGTAAAGATACCATCAATAATTTGGTGACAGAGGTAGATAAAAAAAGCGAAGCTGCTATTATTCATGTGATACGCACTGCCTATCCAGATCATTTTATACTCAGCGAAGAAGTAGGCGAGTTAAGCACAGAAAGTAATTACAAGTGGATTATAGACCCTATAGATGGCACTGTAAATTTTGCGCATGGCATTCCTATTTGCTGCATTAGTATTGGTGTAGAAAAAGATGGCATCATGATGATGGGTTGTGTATTTAACCCTTTTATGAATGAATTATTTTTTGCTGAAAAAGGGAAAGGAGCCTTCTTAAATGGCAAGCCAATACGCGTAAGTAAAAAAGCAGAATTAGAAAGTGCATGCTTGGTAACAGGCTTCCCATATCGCTGGGCAAAAATAGATACAGACCCAATTCCTGTGTTCGAAAATTTTATACGCAAAGGTTTACCTGTAAGGCGTTTGGGTAGTGCAGCCATAGATTTGTGCTGGGTGGCTTGTGGCCGCTTCGATGCTTTTTGGGAGTACAACCTAAACCCTTGGGATATAGCTGCAGGCTATTTAATTATAGAAGAAGCCGGTGGTACTGTAACTAACTTTAAAGGCGAACCCTATAGCGTGTACCACAAAGAAACTTTGGCTACCAATGGTTTTATTCATCAGCAAATGCTAGATGAAATTGCCGCTTGCGAAAATAAAAATTAAAAAAAAGCATCGACCAAATCGATGTTTTTTTGTGTACAAAAATGTTGTGTATTTAAACTGCTACATACATAAAATACAAATTTATAGGTATTAATGCCAGTTAGCAAATCTGCCTTTAAATCTTATTATTCAACGCGCTCCAATTGCCCCCATTATAACTTTCTATGCCTGCTTTTTTTAGCATGCTACTAGCACTACCGCTGCGCATGCCACTAGCACATACACAAATGATGGGTACATTTTTTGCCTTTAGTCTTTCTATATTTTGCGG
>Ga0114967_10004790_pt1 | contig 10829 bp, 14 predicted proteins | sample M_130628_MF_Meta_FD_92639 | JGI IMG/M metagenome (GOLD analysis project Ga0114967, IMG submission 92639) | Freshwater microbial communities from Lake Montjoie, Canada to study carbon cycling - M_130628_MF_MetaG | ecosystem: Environmental > Aquatic > Freshwater > Lake | place: Lake Montjoie... | reverse complement strand
GTATGTCTGTCGAGGATGCAGTCAAGGCTCTTGTCGGCACAATGAACCATGAGATGGTGCATGTGCTGCGCGACAAGGGTGTGCTGCGCCCCGAAGAGTGGAGGATCCTCTCCCGAGCGGCTGCCAAAACAAATGTGCAGGGAAAGAAATACACCTACCTCGAAAAGGCTGAAGCCATCTATGTGCCGAATGGCATCCCAATGGATTCAGTTTATACCAACCCAGATGCGGTTGTGGAGGAGGCCGTTGCCGAGATGTATAAGGATTGGGTGCTGAAGGGGCAGAAGCCTCCCCAGCAGGAAGTCGGACTATTTAACCGCATCACTGAATTCTTTCGCCGTATTTTTCAGGTCATCCGCAATGCTCGCCACAAAGACATCTTCAAGCAGATTGAAACTGGCGAGATTGGGCGGCGCGAGGGTACACCTAGGGTTGGGGAAACAAGAGCATCTGCTGGTCCGGTATATAACCCCCTTACATCTACAAGCGATTGGGAAACAGAAGGCGCTCCGCCTGCTGGAATTAGCAGTGTAAACCTTACCAATGGAACACCTTATAGAATTTCTCAGCGCCGCCCAACTGGACGCAATCTTGGCGCATCGCTTGCCCGGAACTTGCTCGTTAACACTGCAACTATGCAGTCCACGCCCAACATTTTTTCCCACAATGTTGACATTCTAAAGACATACCCAAACATGCAAGTTGTGCCGGGAGAAACTCCGGACCAGACACTTGCGCGGTTCAAAGAGCATGTCATTGAGAACCTTCTGTGGCTCCATGACATTATGGATCCGGGCCTGCGGGGTCGTGCCAAGAATTGGTATGACGGGGCCCGAGCAATTACCGACCGACTGTCCAGAAGGTATAATCTCCCCGACACAACTGTTGCGGCAGTCATGGCTGGGCTATCGCCTCAGAAGGATTGGTTCCAAAATGTGTCACTTGGCGAGCGCGTCATTGATATTATGATGACCAAAGGTCAGCATAAGTTTGATGACAATATGATGCGTCTCGTTCTTGCCACTCCTTCTATGGAAAAATATGCGCCTCTTTTGCAGCTTATGGAGGGGCGCACTCTTGACGATATCACCAACTTCAATGTTGGCGATGTGCTTGCTCGCAAGCATAATGAAATTCTTGCTGGCATTGCCAACCCCAATGAATTAAGGGCATTGTCTGACGGCGTCACAATGTATGGCAAGGCCATCTTTGTTAGGTTTTATGATCAAGCCTATAAATCTCGCGACTACAACATCGTAACCCCAGAGGGCTCCACCGGAGGTGTTGCCATGACCGGGAAGGGTGTAAACGCCAAGGTGGCGTGGGGTTCGTTTGGAGCAACTGGCAAGGCAATCGACGCAATCCTTGATGGAAAAAAAGAAAACATCGACGCGATGCTTGGCGACAGGCACAAGATCCGCAATTTCTATAATAACATTATCTCCCCAATGTCCACCGATGGCAGCGTGACGATTGATACCCACGCGGTGGCTGCGGCTCTTTTGCGACCGCTTGCTGGGGGCTCACTTGAGGTCCACCACAATTTTGGCACAGGCTTCAGGGGGATGCCTACGCGAACAAAAAATTCTGACGTGACGGGGTTGCAGGGAACATATGCATTCTATGCAGATGCATATCGTGAGGCTGCCGCCCGGCGCGGCATTCTTGCGCGTGAAATGCAGTCAATCACATGGGAGGCTGTACGGGGTCTTTATAAGCCGACATATAAGTCTCAGCGGAGAAATGTTGACTTCATTAACTCAATCTGGGAAAGCTATCGAAACGGAGCAATAGACGCAAATGAAGCCCGAAACCAAATCCTCAACCACGCTGACCCCGGAGCGGTTAGCATCAATAACCCGTTCTGGAAAAATACCCCCGGCTCTAGCCTACATGGTGGTAGTGGGCCTGCCCTTAACACCGGAAGCGTGGGCAGACTTGGAGTACAACAAACCTCTGGATCAACTGACAGCGGAAGAACTAGCGGAAATGCCAGAACCCCTTCAGGAGGGGTAAGGTTTTCAGCGGCCCCGCTAGTTGACTCTCAAGAATTCAAGCTTTGGTTTGGTAGAAGCAAAGTCAGAAACCTTGATGGCTCTCCCAAGGTTGTGTATCACGGCACAAAGACAAGATTCCGTGCATTTGATACAACATCCTCTGAGATTGGCTCCCACTTTGGAACGCAGCGTCAGGCAAATGAGTTTGTTGAACAGAACCCTTTTGTTTTCACCGATAAACATCTTGGCGAAGACTACGCCGTCGAGGGCCGTACTGACCAGATTTTCCCCGTATATCTGAGCATTCAGAACCCTCTTCGCATGGTGGACTATGGCGCTTGGGGTGCAAATCGCACTGCGCGTCAGCTTGTCCGTATGGGCATTATGACTGAGGCCGAATACGAAAAAGGCAAAGTCGCCGGAAGTGCTACCGAAGGAATAAAGTATGTTCAGGACTTCCTTAATCAAAAGGGTTATGACGGAATCGTTTATCTAAATCGCCGCGAAGGACTGAATGAACCCCCAGCGCCCGAAGTTGATGAGGGCGATGATCAGATGTTTAAACACTTCCATCCGGAAGCCGAAGATAGCTACATCATCTTTGATCAGCCGCAGGCCAAGTCCACCTTCAACCAGTTTAAGGAGGGCACACGGTTTGAGACTCGCTTCTCCGCAGCCCCTCTTCCTCCCTATATCCAGCAGCAAAACAGCACGCTCTTTGCTCCCAAGGTGGAGGCCTCCACTAGGGATAAGATATTTGGCCATTTCCTTGACCGCAATTTTGTGGGCAAGACGCTCAACACAATGCACGGCCAGATTAATATCTCCAGCTTGGGGATGGCTGGCGTGGCCGGGAAGCAGGCGGCTATCGACAAAAACGCCTACATCACTGAGCTTGAAAAACTTCTCAACCAAAAAACCACCGGCAACTACCAGCGCATGGAGGCAAATTATTCCGCCACAGCAGCATTGGCTTGGCGGCGTAGGTCTTCTCATATTTTTGCCTCTATGTTGCTTCGCGGCAATGTGGGGATTAACTTTGCGACCCCGGGTGACATTCAGTCCGCGACCATGAAGGTGGTTGACGATACGGATAGTTTGAAAGAGATTTTCAACATCATCACGGCGAAGGGTCCTGCTGATCCCATCACCGGGAAGCAGGCTGACAAGTCGGATATCTTCAAGTCGTATGCTGTGGCACGCCGTGGAGAGTGGCTCATGTCCACGGGCCAGAATGTGCCGCGTGAAATCACCCCGCAATATATCCGCGAGACAACCGACTTTACCGCTCGGGAATATCCGGAGGTCATTGAGGCCTACAACAAGTATCAGCGGTTTAATAAAAAACTCCTCACTACCGCCAAGGATGCCGGGATCATTTCTCAGGCAGAACTTGGCCGTCTCACCAATCAGATGAACTATTACGGGTTTATCTATGAGGCATATGGGGAGGCGCTTGGCCCGTCTTCATCTCAGAAAACAGCCAGCAAGTTTAAACTGCGTCCCTACACCGGCACACAGGTTGGCGGGCTAGTCACGGACCCAATGTTCGTGATGATGCAGAACTCTCAGTTCTGGGTTGATTCAATCGCCAAAAACCTTGCCGCCACAAAATCATTTGAGCTTCTCCGTACAATGGGTGAGGCGCGTATGCTCGGCACAGACGAGGCCCCCGATGAACTCGCTGGCGAGGCAAAGGATGTTATGTTCTTTAGCCAGAGCGGCGCTGTGAAGAGGTTTGCGGTTAAGGACCCCCTCCTCGCGGCCTCCCTTGGGTCTGATGATCGTATAAACGTAGGAAAGTTCTGGGAAGCCCTTGGCTACCCGGCTCACATCCTCCGCGAATCAGTTACCCGCGATCCGGGCTTCATGGCCCGCAACCTTCTCCGCGACACCGTATCGGCTTGGATCACAAGTGGTGCCGACTTTATGCCGGTGATTGACACGCTGCGGGGAATGAAGACCGCCCTCAAGGATGGGGCAAGCTATAAGGCTCTGGGATCATACGGGGTTGTGGGATCATATGATCTGGCGATGCTTGGGCCAGCAAAGTTGGCCGCCCTCCTCCGCAAGAACTCCATCCCCCTAAACCTCCACACAGTTACCACCAAGGAAGGGGCCACAGCGGCCCTAGGAAGCCTCTGGAACCGCCTCGGGCATATTTCTGAGGCATCCGATGCTGCAACGCGCATCGCCGTCTATGACGCCTGTATCAAGAATGGAATGAGTGAGGCTGAAGCCTCGATGCAGGCTATCGAATTGCTGGACTTTACCCGCAGAGGTGGAAGTCAAACACTTGGTATCCTCACCAAGCTGATCCCCTTCCTCAATGCACGCATTCAGGGTATGGATGTGGTGTATCAGGCTGGGCGCTCAGGCATCCGCTATGCCACAGGAAACTCTCTCGGTGAGCGTGACGCCAATGTGGGCAAGAAGTTCCTCCTGCGCGGTGGAATTCTTGCGCTTATCTCCACCGCATTGGAGGCCCTTAATCAGGGCGATGATGACTATGAGCAACTTGACGATTACCTGAAGACCAGCAACCTTTTAGTCCCACTAAAGGAATTTGGTCTTAAGGGGCAGTTTCTTGCTATACCAAAAGCGTTTGAATCCGGTCTTCTTTTCAGCACGTTCCCCCAGCAAATCTACAAGACCATGACCGGCGAAGCCTCGACCCGTGAAAATGCCCAATTGTTCTGGGGGCAGATCCAAGCCACGCTTGGTGTGAACCCAATCCCGCAGTTCTTGCTCCCGAGTGTGGAGATCCTCACCAACCACAGCTTCTTTACGGGGCTTCCACTTGTGTCGGAGGGGAAGGCTCGCCTTGACCCATCCCTCCAGTACAACACAAGCACATCACAGCTTGCCATGATGATCGGCGGGCTTCCAATCTACTACGATTTCACCACCGGAAAATTTGGCGGCATGAGTCCGATTGTGATTGATAAGCTGATCAGCGGATACGGTGGCCCCATTGGCTCCTACATTACGCAGGCCATAAGCCTTGCGATGGAGGATGCAAAGGTGGGGCCCGACAGAATGCCGTCAGAGCTTTCCAACCTCCCCCTTGTGAGGAGCTTCTTCATCGACGCCAAAAACAAAAACCCGAAGGTGGTTTCTCAAGCTTATGAGTTGTTCCGGATTGCCGACGAGGCCAACCGCAGCATGAGCAGGCTTAGGCAGATGGGTGATGCGGAAGCCCTAGCCAACTATGTGGATCAACATAGGGATGTTCTGCAGCACAAAGCCTACATCTTCGCGCTGGCTGATCATTTAAACAAGCTGTCTGCACAAGAGCGTCATATCGAGCAGGATAACTCAATGACGGCAGACGAAAAGCTTGCCGCCCAGCAGAAGTTGCGGGAGATAAGCATTCGCCTCTCGTCACAGGTTGATGAGATTAATAAGAAACTTGGCCGTTAAACACAGGACGGCAAACTGTCCACAGCATTGTCGGTGAGAACTTTATTATTGGCCTGCTCGGCGTAGTAGGCCGCCATCCTCATTGACTTGTGCCCCATCATCGCGGCTATCTCGCTAAGCGGGGCCCTATTTTCAGCGAGAGATGAGGCCACCCCTTTTCTGATTCCATGAAACACCTTGTTGATTCCAAGCGTGTTTAAACGGCGCTTAAGCATATTCCTGAATGCGGAACTCTTCATGATCTGAGGCCCCGACACAACAAAATCATTTGATTGGGCATCCCCACGAATTGATTTAAGGAATGTAATCAGGTCGGGGTGCGCCTTGATCTTCATTTCAAGCTTGGTTTTGCTCTGCACCACGGCAACATATTCACCGTCAAAATCCCTCCACCGCATGGAGAGGATGTCGCTTTCGCGCTGCCCCGTGTACCAAGCCAAGGCAACCGCCGTGGAGATTTTCCTGTCACGCAGGGCAATCACGCTCTTCACCTCCGCAGGGCTCCACTTTTCATGGCTTCCAATCTTAAGCTTCTTGAGCCGCATAACTGGGTTATGAAGAACTATGTCCATGTCGAGGGCATATGAAAACACAACCGAGGCAACCCGAATCAGGAGGTTGGATGAAGCCGGACTGTGGGCGTTATCGTTTTGCATCCTGATAAAGTCAGAACGCTTCAACTTCTTCACATCGACTGCACCAAGATGCTTGGATATCCTAGTGCCAGAACCCATATAGATAATCTTTGAGCGGGTGGCCAGCTTGGTGAAGCCGGGCGACTTAAGATATTCATTAAACAGCTTTTCAAATGTCACTTCTTTACCTCCCCCTTCTTTACTGCTAATTCAAATGAGTCTCGTAGCGAAAAAAACAACCGTTTGGCATCCTCATTTGTTCGGAACTCTCGCCTTGATTCAATCCCACAATGTGATTTAATTCCTTCAATTGCTCCAGCCTCTGTGCGCTCGGGGCTGTGGCCGTAATCAAACATCCAACTAATGAAGCGACTATTGCGGCACAACAGCCCAGCAATATCAATGGCCTTTTCTCCATCCGACTTCTCCTTTGGCGGAACAACCTCATCCTGATCGTTTAGGCGGGCAAGAACCATCATATAGCGTGAGCCCAGTGGGTCAAGGATTAAATCTTTGGGCAAGTCAGAGGGGTGAATAGCCACCTTGAGGATGTGGCCATTTTTGTCTTGATTTAAGCCTATCTTAACAACTTCACACTGTAATGTGTTTTTTTCAGCCCAATCACCCATGCTTCTTCACCATTGCCTGTGCCATCTTAAGAACATCTTCATCCGAAAACTGATTTCGTGCCGTGTTAAATATCAAGCACACAACTCGACAGTTGTCTGTTATGTATCCCTTTGAACCGTTAATTCGGTCAATACTTGGGGCAAATGGCATCCATGCCCCAAAACGATTTGACAAGTCAAACGGCAGCCCCGTTGCTTCACACACGTTTGCCGCAATGCGTGATTCAATCCACTCCATCGTCAAGTCAAACGGAAGTCCCAGTTTCCCCCATCGTCTTTTTTTTGACTGCTTTTGGGCGCGATACAAAAGTGCATTGGCCCTTCCTCTTGAGCTATTTGCATATTTCCTGCGGGCTTCTGTAGCGCGGTCTTTGTTTTCTAAATACCATTTTCGCGAGGATTCTTTTACTTTCTCACGATTTTTTTCATAGAACTGCCGACACCGTTCTCTGTTCCTGAACCTTTGCTCTTCCGTTCTGTTAGCCCACTCAGTCATCAGGTTCTCTTTGGTTGACGTTTGCGGTTTGCAGCCTTGCTTATCACGCGGGTTGGCACCCCATCAAGGGATCCTGTGCGTGGAGCGTTTACATGATCAACCTCCTTGCCGTCCCCTTTCTTCACCTTGCCAGCCTCCATAGCCGCGCGGCGGGCCTTGTTGCGTTCGCTTCGGCGCTTGATCTGTTCCGGTGTGCCGCCGTAGTCACGGTATTCTTTTGCAAAGTCTCTTACCATGTTAAAGCCTTCTTCATTTCTTCATATTGCCAATCCAACTCATTCCAAAGCTTGTTAAATTTGTGCGGCGTCCAAAGTGCGAACTTGAAGTAGTTGTACTCACGTTCGTACATAACCATCCACCGCTCACCATGTTTAAGTGAACGACTTTGGTTGTGACGCCTATCGCATAGCTTGATTAGGGTTGCATCGGGATCATTGCGGATTGCGTGGTATGTTCGGAGGTGTCGCTCCAAACGGTTACGGCCATTTTTGTCAGTCAAGAGATTGACAACATTAGCCACGGGAGCCCCAAACTTATCCTCAATTTCCTCAAGGGTTGTTGGGGTATCTTCGATTATATCATGTAACCAAGCGGCGGCTATAACCTGTTCCGGCTCAAGGATGTTTACATGAGGATCATAGTTGATCATGGCTATCTTGGCCACATCTGCCAAGTGATCCCCAATTTTAAGACAGCCGTGGTCTTGAGATCCGTGTCTCTCAAGAGCAAATGCTGCTGCTGCATTGTCGGCTTTGTCAAGGTTCATGTGCTTTTCTCCAGTGCGGCGCGTGCCGTGGTCTCCTTCAGGCCAGTAGCCTGCCATGCCTCATCAGGCACCTGCTCAGGCGTTATCATCTTGTGAGGCAGCGTAATAATCATGATTTATCCTTCAGCGCGCGGATGGCGGTGGCGTCCCCGCACGGTGCCAGCGTTTGGTTGTTTTGTTTTGCGTAGATCGTTCGGAGCCGCAGCGTTCTCTGCTCCATAGCACTCGCAGCTTCCTCCAGCGTCTCGGCACGGATGAGGGCGATGGCGGCGTCTGCGGCTGTATCCCATGTCTTGCAGCTACGAATCGCGTTCGTTACACGCTTTCTCAGTTCATTGCTCATGTGCGTTTTTCAATTGCTGTAAAAACTCCGAGACACACACGGCAACGATCATCTCCAGCCTCGTGCGCAACTCGTCGCGGTGCCGCCTGACAGATTTTGGGACAAATCGTTCATCGCTCATGTGCGTTCTCACTCAATGGTTTCAAAAACTGTGACCGTGACAACCGGATTACCGCCTGTTGATTCATACTTGGACTTTACCTTGTTGATGGCATCTGCTTTGTTCCCAGCCATCACGATCCCTTTCTTGAACTCATCGCAGTCTAACCAAAGGCCGGGGAACTTTAGCTTTGCCTCATAATAAAACGGGCTCATGTGCTTTTCTCCAGTGCGGCGCGGGAGAGTTCCTGCACCCGCTCAATAATACGCTCCATGACAACCGGGCTCCAGCTGCCGGTGTTGCTGCATGCCGTGTCAATCTCACGCATCGCGACCTCAAGCTTATCAATGCGGTCGGCTTGGTTATGAATATGGGCCGTACAACTGGCGTTATCCTGCCGCGCGGTGTTGAGGTCCGTGAGCGCGTCTGTCAGTTCGCTGTTCAGCCGTTCGATCTCGTCGGCGGTTTCTTTAAACAACTGATTGTTTCGTAATTCTATGTCAGTGGTCCATAGGTTTTGGCTTCTCTCTCGCAGCCTCTCCACAATGTCAGTCATTGGGCTTCTCCTCTGCGAGGGCTGCGCGGGCAATCCTGACGGCTGCTGACAAGTTTTTCGGTTCGTCGCAGTACGGGTAATCGAGTTCTGATATTTCGGCCAGCGCCGCCCTCAGACGTTCGATCTCGGCGTCCTTGGCGCAATACTGTGAGCCACCCTCACCACAAACAATCCCGGTTTTCCCATCAGGGTGAATGCACGCCCATGCTGCGAGGCCTTGGCATTCAGCCCGCAGCCGTTCTATTTCGGCGTAGCAGTCTTTTAGTTCTTCCTTGAAGTCGTCATTCATCACGCGCCTCCAACAGCATCTTCTTGAACCTCTCCAGCAAAAACAGTGTGTCTGCTGCGCTGCCGTAGGAGGACGCAAAATACTCGTTACCGTCCATGTCAATCCCGGCAACTATCGCGTCTTGCAACTCGCCAATGGCACTCTTCAACACTTTGTCAGGGTTTATGTCGTGGGTGGTCAAGCCGGGATATGGAACTATGTTGTCACTCATCACGCTTTCTCCTGCGGAAGGGGGAGGATGATGGCGGGGATAGCGTATGTCTGCCTGCGGCCATCATCACGGATGGTTTTCGCTCCCTCCCACGCATTGAGGGCTGCTGCGATGGCGGCACACATCGCTGCGGTAAAATCTCGGTTTGACGCATTCGTCTTGTAAATGTGCGCGGTGTATTCAGATTTGGCCGCCTCCACTACCTCGGGCGGGATTTGTTCAGTGGTAATGGTCATGGTTTGTCTCCATTTAGTTGACAAAGAATTTCTACCACATCAATACCATGTAGGTCAAGAAATAATTTCTCATCGCCAAACATATGTAGCTCGTCGTGGTGGAGGCGGCACAGAGGTATTGTGTAGTTGTCTCCATTCTTAAGGGATGCAGCCCTCTTGTGCCCCACAGTGCGGAGATGGTGTGCATCCGCAACGGGGTTCTTGCAGATGCAGCAGCCTAGATCTCTGGCTGCCTGCATCCGCTTCTTGGACCTGAGCCTATTAGTTTTCCGCGCAGACAATGGTGGCACCCGCTATATTCACATATGCGTTTAAACGAACAATTGACCCACCATTCACAGTGGCTTGTGTCAGAGTTTCTTCAAGTTTCATGTCTGCGGTTATACCTGTTCTGTGATCCCACAGCCTCACAATCAGCAGGGTTCTATCCGGCACAAGATAAAGAAAACCCCGGAAATCAATCCCGAGGCTTCGGCACACGGCAATGCCACGTTCAATCTTATCGTGGGTAATAAGCCATCTACCCTTATAGTCATTCATAAGGTGATCGTATTTCATCATCCTGCACTTAACTTCAACACCAGATACAATGGTGCCGCCCTTGATGACAAACCCGTCAATATCGGCGGGCTCATCTTTCGGGGTTTCAATAAAATCAAAGTCCGGGTATTTCCCCAAAAAGATTTGAATCGCCTCCATCTCTTGCTGTCGAGTTACTATTCCCTTCGGCGTCAGGATATCCATCCAAAACCTTTTTGGCTTCATTCTCAATTAAATGCTGCATCCCAATCTTGGCCAGAAGAATGAGCGTGTCTTGGTCCATCTCAAATTCTATTGTCGCTGTACCGTCAGGATGGTCTGTCACCTTTGTGACGCTCATACTTATCATAGATAGAGCCTCGCCAATGTGCTGCCCACCTTCTCCACCCTGCTGTAAAGGCTAGATGCCCACTCATACCAAGGCTCGCGCCGCTCTGGACCATAGTAGTCATGTATAAACACGCTGGCTGCCGGGATCCAGCCGCTCCTGTCATCATAATTGCGTAGGGATTTCTTCTTGGCCTTGGCTCGAATGGTGGCCAAGATGGAGCCCCGGCAAATCCCATCCACAAAGAAAATATCCGAATCCCAGATATCAATAGGTTCGC
>Ga0114967_10004789_pt1 | contig 10829 bp, 5 predicted proteins | sample M_130628_MF_Meta_FD_92639 | JGI IMG/M metagenome (GOLD analysis project Ga0114967, IMG submission 92639) | Freshwater microbial communities from Lake Montjoie, Canada to study carbon cycling - M_130628_MF_MetaG | ecosystem: Environmental > Aquatic > Freshwater > Lake | place: Lake Montjoie... | reverse complement strand
GGTGGCGGGTTTGCTCTGGCCGGCGCTGCTCTCCACCCTGGTGCTGCTGGGTTGGGCGGTGGGGCTGGCGGCCTGCCTGGGCGTGGGGTTGGGGGTGCTGGCGGCGCTGCGGCCGCGGCTCTCGCCTGCGGTGCAGGGGCTGGCGCTGCTGGCCCAGGCCATGCCGGGTTTTTGGTTGGGGATCATGCTGATCATCCTCTTTGCCGTGTGGTTGGGGTGGTTGCCGGCGGGTGGCGCGGCGGAGGAAGGGCAGGGCGATTGGCGGTTCTTGCTGCTGCCGGTGGCGACATTGGGCTTTGGCCAGATGGCGGCCTATGCACGGCATGCTGCGGCGGCGATGCAGGGGGCGCTGGCGGAGCCATGGATACGCTCGGCGCGGGCGCGGGGGGCTTCGGAGATGCGGGTGGCTTTTGGCCATGCCTTGCCCAATGCCGCCGTGCCGCTCTTGGTGCTGCTGGGGCTGGATGCCGGGGCGCTGGTCTCGGGGGCGGTGATCACCGAGACCCTTTTTGCCCGGCCCGGCATGGGCAAGCTGATCTTCGATGCCATTATGGGCAATGACTATAATCTGGCCCTGCTGGCGCTGCTGGTGGTGGCGGTGGTGACCATGCTGGGCTCGCTGGCGGCGGATATGGCGCAGCGGGGCTTGGACCCGAGGCTGCGATGAAGCTCTATGCCGGGCTGGCCATTCTGGGTGGCATGGCAGCGCTGGCCCTGCTGGCGCCGGGGCTGATCGGGCATGACCCTTTTCTGCCGGACCTATTCAACCGCTATGCCCCGCCCTCGGCCACGCATTGGCTGGGCACGGATGATCTGGGGCGGGATGTGCTGTTGCGGCTGCTGCATGGGGCGCGGGTTTCGCTGGCGGTGGGGCTGGGGGCGGCGCTGATGGCCCTGCTGGTGGGGGGGCTGGCCGGGGTGCTGGCGGCCTGGGCCGGGGGGGTGACGGATGCGGTGATCATGCGCCTGGCCGATGCTTTGCTGGCGCTGCCGGCGCTGCCTTTGCTGGTGGTGCTCTCGGCACTTGATCCCGCGATGATTGGGCTGCCGCGGGGGGAGGCGGGGGCGGATATTCTGCGCATTGCCACCATCCTGGCGGCTTTTGGCTGGGTGGGGGTGGCGAGGCTGGCGCGGTCGGCGGCGCTGTCGGTATTGGCTGCGGATTTTTGTCGGGCAGCGCGGGCCTTGGGTGTGTCTGAATTCCGGCTGTTGTGGCGGCATGTGCTGCCACAGCTGGTGACACCTTTGGCGGTGGCGACGGCGCTGGCGGTGGGCGGTGCCATTCTGGCCGAGAGCGCGCTCAGCTTTCTGGGCCTGGGCATTGCGCCGCCGGCGGCGAGCTGGGGCAATATGCTGGCCAATGCGCAGGAGGCGGTGTTTGTGGCGCCCCTGGTGGCGCTCTGGCCGGGGCTGGCGATTTTGCTGGCGGTGGCGGGGTGTTCGCTGGTGGCGGATGGGTTGCGGCGGTAATTGGCGCGGTTACTGAAAACATTGAAAAATCGCGCTGTTGGAACGAAATGGTGGTATTCGGACAAATTGGTTTGCAACCCGGGCGGCGGGCGTATTGCCGCCCTTTTGGGCGGGCGGACAGATGCGATTGTCGAAACAGCAATCGCCGAATGTAGGATTTTATTCAAAATATTGCAAGGCTGATTTGGCCTGCCCCGCTGGATGGCGGGGCAGGCCTTCAAACCGATCAGCCGAAGAAGACGTAGTCTGCACCGTATTGCACGCTGGGCAGCTGGGCCTGGGTCAGCCCGCTCCAGGTCACCGAGGTGTCGACCAGGCCATTGCCGTCGAGGTCGGCATTGAGCGTCACGCCCTTGAAGCCGGTGGCACCGTCATTCGCCACCCAGTTGAACTTGCTCACATTCGGCTTGTAGCCCCAGATGGTCAGGGATTCACCGGCCGTCCAATCGGTGATGGTCGACCAGGTGTTGCTGGTGGCGGCAGCGCGGCCATCGACGAAGAACTTATCGGTGCCCGCGCCGCCGGTGATGAAGTTCGAGCCGAGCCCGCCATCGATCACATCATTGCCGCCAGCGCCATTGATGGCATCGTTACCGGCGCCAGCATTGATGAAATCGGCCTTTTCAGTACCGAGCACGGTATCGGCGAAGGCGCCACCGAGGAACTGGTTCACGAGGCCCGAGACCGGACCGGTATAGGCATCGGCCACGGCGTAGAGGTTCTTGCCAGCGATATTGGCGTAGATCAGGCCATTATCGCTTGCGCTGCCTTGCAGGGAGCTGACGCTCACCGCCGCTGCAGTGCCGAACTTCACCTGTTCGACATTGGTCAGCTGATCCATGCCGTCGGCACCGTTGATCAACATCACGCCGTCACGGAAGCCCATGCGATAGGCGGATTGGGCGCCGGAGAAGTTCACCGTATCGGTGCCCGCGCCGCCATCGATCGTATCATTGCCGCCGCCGCCGGTGATGCTGTCATTATTCGCCAGGGCGTTGATGGTTTCACCCACGAAGGTGCCGGTGATGGTGTCAGCGGCGGCGCTGCCATTGACCAGGGTAGCGATGGTCATCAGCTGCAGTTGGCCGCCTTCGACCACCTCGGTCGCATTCGCACCGGGGAAGGCGTAGTGGGCCTGGGAGACGACGAGGAAGGCCTTGGTGGAGGCGCTGCCGAAGAGGTCGGTCACATCGATGACGCCCGAGGTTTCGTCATCATTGGTGAAGGGCGCGGTCGGCAAGGTGACGGTGCCACCGACGCTGTCGCCGAAACGGGCGCTGTCGTGACGGGCGATTTCGGTCAGCTTGTCGGTGTTGGGGTCATAATGCCAGATCTTCGCCGCAGCGGCGAAACCGCCCGGATCTTCCTGCAGGACCAGCGTGCCATCGGGCGAGACGGTGAGGTTGTCGAACATCACCTGGCCCTCGGTGCCGTCCAGCAGCGCGGTATATTTGCCGCCCTTGCTGGGGTCGGTGGCATCGACGAAGTCGAGCGCCCAGAGCCGCGATGGTGCGGTTTGGGAGGCGGTGGTGGCGAAGTAGAAGCGGTTGGGGTTGATCGTGTCCCATGCGCTATCTTCCGGGCGGAGCCATTCGGTCACGCCGGCGGTGCCGCTTTCGGTCTGCAGTTCGGCACCGGTGCGGTTGGTGGCGTCCTGCAGCGCGGCGAGGGTGAAGCTGCCGCTGAGCGGCGTGCCGGTGGCGGCCTCGGTGCGGAAATCGGCCTTGATGCCGTAGAGGCTGCCATTGGTCAGGCCGGCCTTGTCGAGCGTGGAGCCGGTGGCCTGCTTGGTGCCGATGTACATGTAGACTTGGCCAGGCGTCGTGTCGTCGGTCGCCATGACCACCGTCTTGGCGCCGGTATAGGGGTTGGCCACCACGTTCTCGAACGACATATTGCCCAGCTTGGGCAGCTCAAACATGCTGCCGGCATCGGTGCCGGTGATGATGACGGCCATCGGCCGGCCTTCGACGCCATTTTCCTCGCCGGTCATGAAGATGCGGGCCTGAGTGCCCAGGCCGGTGGTGGCATCATAGAAGGCCGAGACGGCGGGAAGATCGGCCGAGCAGAAGCGCGCCAGGGCGACGGTCGAGAGGTCGTAGGCCTTGGTTGTGCTGTTCCAGAGGTATTCCTTGCTGGCGGCATCCGAGGCCGAGACCACGCCCAGGGTCGCCTTGTCGATGACCAACTGGGAGACGAAGGTGCCGATGGCGCCATGGTCGCGCACGACGCCCAGGGTATTGCCGATCTCATGGTTCATCAGGACAGTGACGGTGCCATTGCCATTGTCGAAGGCGCCCAACCCGTCCGGAACGCCAACCATGCGCCAGGGGGTGCCATCGGCCTTGGTGCCGGCGACGTCGCCCGCGGAGAGGATGGCGGTGAAGCGAACATTGGGTTGGCTGGCGTTGAGGTAGGGGGTCTGGGTTGTGTAGTACACGCTATCGCTCCTCGGAAACGGGTTGCGAAGGGCTCGGCCGAGCGGTTCCACGGCCAATGCTTCAGCTGGGCATCAAGCTGCTTGGGCGCTGTTCGGGGGCGAGACTTCGTGCCGGGCAGAGTGGAACGCTCCGAAGGGCGGGTCTTTGTTAAAACGGCGTCAATTTAACGAAAAGTAAATGACAGTTTGGCCATTCGGGCGGCGTCTTTGACCGGGCCTGCCCGGAGAGGAGAAGCCTGAAGGGCGTATTTTAACTGTTTTTATTGATTTTTTGATGGGTCCTGATATCAGTGGTGGCATGTTTTGGCTGAGTGAGATGGCGGGGCCGTCATGCCGGGCGGCCTGGATTGGCCGCCCGAAGCTGTTCTTTCCTAGCCGATCACCCCGCCATCCTTCTTCACGATGGCGATCACCGTGGGCCGGGGCGGCATGGCGGGGTCAAAATCCGGCCAGCGGGTGGAGGGGTTGTTGAAACTGCTGCCGGTATCCTCGCCGGGGTGCTGGATGGCCAGGAACAGCGTCTTGTTGTCGGGCGTGAAGGTGGGGCCGCAGACTTCGGCGCCGCTGGGCGCCTGGTAGAAGAGTTTGGTGAGGGCGCGGCCGCCGCCCATGGTGTCGGCGGCATAAAGCCCGTCGGCCACGCCGGCGGTGGTGGGCGCGCCGTCGGTGGCGATCCAGATCCGGCCCTTGCTGTCGAAGGCGCAATTATCGGGGCAGGAGAGCCAGCCCTGGTCCGAGGTGGCGCGGTGGTAGCGCGCGCCGGCATCCTGGCCCGGCTTGCCGGCGAGGAGGAAAATCTCCCAGCGTGCCTCCAGCCCCGCATGGTCGACCGTGGCGGTGCCGGCGCCGGGTGGGATGATTTCCAGCACATGGCCATGCGCATTGCGCGGGCGTGGATTGGCGGCATTGGCGGTGGTGCGGCTGGCATTGTTGGTCAGCACGACATAAACGCGGCCGGTGGCCGGGTTGGTCTCCACATCCTCCGGCCGGTCCATCGGCGTGGCGCCCAGCAGGTCGGCCGCGCGGCGGGTTTCGATCAGCACATCGCCCTGGTTGTGGAAGTTGTTGGCCGGGGTGAGCGGGCCCTCGCCATGGGTGAGGGGCAGCCAGCGCAGGGTGCCATCATCCTCGAATTTGGCGACGTAGAGGGTGCCCTCATCGAGCAGGTCGCGATTGGCGCTCAGGTCGTTGGGGTTCCAGGGGCGGGCGGTGACGAATTTATAGACGTAATCATTGCGCTCATCATCGCCCATATAGATCACCACGCGGCCATCGGGCGCCACGGCATGGGTGCAGCCCTCATGCTTGAAGCGGCCGAGTGCGGTGCGCTTGATCGGGGTGGAGGTGGGGTCGAAGGGGTCGATCTCGATGATCCAGCCGAAGCGGTTGGGCTCATTGGGTTCCCGGTCGAGCGAGAAGCGCGGCACATGCGCGGCCCAGTTGTAGACCGGTTGGCGGGGGATGCCGTAGCGCCGATAGGCCACTGCCTGTTCACCGGTGGCGGCCGCCTCGCCGGAGAAATAGGCGTTGAAATTCTCCTCGGTGGTCAGCACCGTGCCCCAGGGGGTATTGCCGCCGGCGCATTGGTTCAGCATGCCCAGTACCCTTGTGCCGGTTGCGTCATCGGCGGTGCGCAGGCGCGGATGGCCGGCGGCGGGGCCGGAGAGGCGCATGGGTGTTTCGGCGGTGATGCGGCGGTTGAGCGCGCCGGCGGGCAGGGTTTGCCACCGGCCATTCAGCCGGCGGATTTCGACCAGGCTGCCGCCATGCGCCATCATCTCCACCGCCACCTGCTCGGCCGTGGTGCGACGATTGGAGACGGGCCTGCCATCGGTGCTGGGGAACATGATGGGGGTTGAGGTGTATTCATGGTTGACCCAGAGCAGGCCGTGATCCGAGCCGTTGCTGCCGCGGGGCAGGGGGATGAAGTCCAGGAAGTCGTTGTTGAAGCCGAATTGCAGGGCCTGGGCCTGGGCGGTCTGGCGCATCGGGTCGAAGGCGGGGGCTTGGGGCAGCACCGGGTCGCCCCAGCGGATGACGTGTTGAATCTCATAGCCCTCGGCCACCGCATCGGTTTGCGCCATCTGGTGGTGCAATTCGGGGAAGGTGAGGGTGCTGGGGCCGCCGGTCATTGGGATTTCGGCGGTTTGCAGGCGTGATTGGGAGATTTGCGCCGTGGCATCCTCGATCAGTTGATCGGCCAGGGCGGCGGTAGCACCTGCCCCGGCCAGGCCGCGCAGCGCCGCGCGGCGCGACAGCCGGGCGGCCACCACCTCGGCGATCGGTGCGCGGGGGCTGGGATTGCTGCCGATATCTTCGATCTCGTCGCTCATGCTAGTGTCCTGTTTTGGTATAATATTGCTAATGCTTGGTATCGGGTTGTGCGGTGAAGTTTGGGTGACGGTTGTATGGGTGGGCGCGACACTCGTCGATCAATGAGAAAGCCGCTGGAGCGCCATGGATGTGAAAGGCTTTTGCCTGGGGCCAATAGCACTGGCCAAGCCTGTTTTGGAGCTTCCCTTCTAGCGGAAATCACGCGTGGCCACGCGAATGCTGCCGCGCTGGCCGGGTGCGCCGCCGCCGCGCGCCTCATCGCCACGGGTCAATGGCAGGGGGAAATTCTCGCCGCGCAGGCCCACGCTGTCGAGCAGCGGCGTGAGGTCGGAGAGTTCCTCGGCGATGAGGTGGAGCGTGCCGCCCTCATGTTGCACCTGGCCGCGCACCGCCATCATCCGGGCCGAGAGGATGAGGCGGCGTTGCTGCTCGAACAGCGCCGGCCAGACGATGATATTGGCGACCCCGGTTTCATCCTCGAGCGTGATGAACATCACGCCCTTGGCGCTGCCGGGCTTTTGCCGCACCAGGACGAGGCCGCCGATGGTGGCGCGGCGGCCATTGCGCAGGCGGGCGAGGCCGCCATTGGGCAGCATGCCACGCGCCGCCATCTCGGCGCGCAGAAAGGCCACGGGGTGACGGCGCAGCGAGAGGCCGGTGCTGCGGTAATCCTGCACCACCTGGCCGCCCTCGGGCATGGCGGGCAGCGTGACCGGGGCATCGGTGATGGGGGCGGCGGCAAAGAGCGGCAGGGGCGCGTCCTCGAGTGCGCGGATGGCCCAGAGCGCATCACGCCGGTTGAGGCCGAGGCCGAGAAAACCATCCGCCTCGGCCAGCCGCACCAGGGCGGCGGCGGGAATGGCCGTGCGGCGATGCAGATCGGCCGGTGAGGCATAGGGCCGGCGGCGCCCTGCTACCAAACGCTGAGCATGGCCGAAATCCAGCCCGCGGGCCATGCGCAGGCCCAGGCGAATGGCCGGGCCTTCGATCGTGCAATCCCATTGGCTGTGGTTGATGCAGACCGGGCGCACCTCCACGCCATGCTCTTTCGCGTCCCGCACCAACTGCGCCGGGGCATAGAAGCCCATGGGCTGGCTGTTCAGCAGGGCGGCACAGAACACCGCCGGGTGGTGGCATTTCAGCCAGGCGCTGGCATAGGCGATAAGCGCGAAGCTGGCGGCGTGGCTTTCCGGAAAGCCATAGGAGCCAAAGCCCTCGATCTGCGAGAAGGTGCGGGCGGCGAATTCCGCCTCATAGCCATGGGCCACCATGCCGGCGATCAGCTTGTCGCGGAAATGGGTGACGCCGCCGGTCATTTTGAAGGTGGCCATGGCGCGGCGGAGCTGCTCAGCCTCGCCAGCGGAAAATCCGGCGCAGACGATGGCGACCTGCATGGCCTGCTCCTGGAACAGCGGCACGCCCAGCGTCTTGCCCAGCACGCGGCGGAGCGCTTCGGTGGGGAAGGTGACCGGCTCGCGGCCCTCTCGCCGGCGCAGATAGGGGTGCACCATATCGCCCTGGATTGGCCCGGGGCGAACAATGGCCACCTGAATGACCAGATCATAAAAGGTGCGGGGCTGCATGCGCGGCAGCATGGACATCTGCGCCCGGCTTTCGATCTGGAAGGTGCCCACCGTGTCGGCCCGGGCGATCATGCGGTAGGTCTGGGCATCCTCGGGCGGGATGGAGGCCATGTCGATGCGCAGGCCATGATGTTGTTCCAGCAGGGAAAAACAGCGGCGCAGGCAGCCCAGCATGCCCAGGCCCAGCACATCCACCTTCATCATCTTCAGGCTATCGGCGTCATCCTTGTCCCATTCGATCACCTGGCGCTCGGCCATGGCGGCGGGGGCGATGGGGACGAGGTCATCGAGCCTGTCGCGCGTCAGCACGAAGCCGCCGGGAGGGGTGCCGAGTTGGCGGGGGAAGCCGATGAGCTGGCGGGCGAGATCGAGCGTCAGCCGCAGCCGGCGATCCTCCATGTTGAGGTTGAGTGCGGCGGCGTGCTCCTCCTCCACCCCCTCATCGCTCCAGGCCCAGACCTGGGCGGCCAGGGCGGCCGTCACATCCTCGGGCAGGCCCATGGCCTTGCCCACATCGCGCACCGCGCCGCGGGCGCGAAAGCGCATCACCGTGCAGCACAGCGCCGCACGCTCGCGCCCGTAATGCTCATAGATCCACTGGATCACCTCCTCGCGCCGCTCATGCTCGAAATCGACATCGATATCGGGGGGCTCGCGCCGTTCGGCGGAGACGAAGCGCTCGAAGAGCAGGCCCGAGCGCGTGGGGTCGATGCTGGTGATGCCCAGTACGTAGCACACCGCTGAATTGGCTGCCGAACCGCGGCCCTGGCAGAGAATTCCCTGGCCGCGGGCATAGCGGACGATGGTGTTCACGGTGAGGAAATACGGCGCGTAATCCAATTGCGCGATGAGGCGCAGTTCGTGGTGGAGCTGTGCGCGCGTGGGCTCATCCAGCCCTTGTGGGTAGCGCGCGGCCGCACCCGCCCAGGTCAGGCGTTCCAGCGTGGCCTGGGCGGTTTCGCCGGGGTGTTCGGCCTCATCGGGGTATTGGTATTGCAATTGGCCTAGGTCGAATTGGCAGCGCGAGACGATCTCCAGGCTGCGGGCCACCGCCTCGGGGTGGCGGGCGAAGAGGCGGGCGGTTTCGCTGGGCGGCAGCAGGTGGCGGCCGGCATGGCGCTCCAGCCGCGCGCCGGCGGCATCGATGCTGCAGCCCTGCCGGATGCAGGTGACGATATCCTGCAAAATCCGCCGCCCGGCGACATGGTAGAGCACATTGCCGGTGGCGACGGTGGCCACGCGCGCGGCCTGCGCGGCATCGGCCAGCCGGGCGAGGCGCAGCGCATCGCCCGGGCGGTGGTGCAGGGTGAGGGCGAGATGCGCGCGGTCACCAAAGGTTTCGCGCAGGCGTGGCAGGTTGAGCTTCTCGCCCGGCAATTGGATGGCGATGAGGCCGCGGGCATCGATATCCTGCCAGGCGAGCGAAAACCCCCGATGGCCGCCGCGGGCGCGGCCGAGCGTGAGCAGCCGGCACAGCCGCGACCAGGCTGGCCTATCCTGCGGGTAGAGCAGCAGCGGTGGCGCATCCGTCAGGTCAACATGGCAGCCGGCCACCAGCCGCACCCCGCTCGCGCGCGCGGCTTCCCAGGCGCGGACCATGCCGGCGAGCGAATTGCGGTCCACCACGCCCAGGGCCGGAATGGCCAATTCCGCAGCGCGGGCAAAAAACTCGGCCGGGTGGCTGGCGCCGCGCAGGAAGGAGTAATTCGTGGTGACCTGGAGTTCGGCATAGCTCACCGCGGGATATGCTCCGTGGTGCTGGGGGCGGCGAGATCGGGCCGCTTCATCAGCACGAAGCCGCTGGCGCGCAGGTGGCGCACCAGCCGCTCGGCGGTGACGCGGGCCATGGCGGTATCGGCGTCATGCACCCGCCGGCGGCCCTCATAGCGCAGACCATGCGCCAGGGTGGCGGCGATTTCCTCCTCGGAGGCGGGGCGAAGTGTGTCGGTCATTCAGAACAGTCCATGCAGAAACCAGCGCAGATCGCCCGTCGCCTCGTCCTGGCCATCGCCGCGGCGGAACAGCCAGTAGCGGCGGCCGGCCTCATCCTCGACCTGCCAGTAATCGCGCAGCGCCGTGGTTTCGGCCTCATGGCGCCACCACTCGCCGGCGATGCGCTCGGGGCCATCGGCGCGGCGGATGCGGCGGCGCTGGCGCTGCCAGGTGAAGGCGGCAGGCGGGCCATCGGGCAGGGCGGCGATGGCCTCGACGGGGAAGGGTGGGGTGAAGACGCGCACCGGGCGCGGCCAATCCAGCGGCCAGTTGGAGGGTGGTGCGGTGAGGGGCGGCACGCGGCGGGCCGAACGCTCCGGCACATCCGAGGGCGTGGGCGCCATGCGAAACACCCGGCCCTCGCCCAGCCGGTTGCTCAGCCGGTCCACCAGGGCGGCGATATCGCCCGGTGGCGCCTCGCCAAAGGCTGCACTGGATTGTTGTGGCCGCAATGGTTCGGCCAGGGGCACGACCAGGCGCATCGCCTCGATGCCGAAGCCCGGCGCCACTGTGTCGAGTTTTTCGCACAGCATGCGGGCGAGGTGCAGCGGCGCGCGGGAGGGTTTTGCGGTGCCCACCCGCAGCGATTGCACGCTGCCATCGACGCGCTCGAAATGCATATCGAGGATGCGCGCGCCGCGGTCGATGCGGGCGAGTTCGTCGCAAAGCTCTGCCACCAGGCGCTGGATGGCGATGGCCAGGGCCTCGGCGGTCAGCAGGGGCTCGAGGAAACTGGCGCGGTGGCGCAGCACCGCCTCGGGCAGCCAGGGGGTGATGGGCTCGCCCTGTAAGGCGGCGTCCAGCGCCCGATGCGGGGCGGTGCCGAAGCGGCGGGTGAGGGCGGCGCGCGGCATGCCGACCAATTGGCCGATGCGCTCCAGCCCCAGCAGGGCCAGGCCTTGCACCATGTCTGGCGGGAGGCGGAGGGCGGCCAGGGGCAATGCCGCCAGGGCTGCGGGCTCCTCTCCCGCGGGCACGATGCTGGGGTTCTGGCCAAAGCGGGCCAGGGC
>Ga0114967_10004788_pt1 | contig 10829 bp, 9 predicted proteins | sample M_130628_MF_Meta_FD_92639 | JGI IMG/M metagenome (GOLD analysis project Ga0114967, IMG submission 92639) | Freshwater microbial communities from Lake Montjoie, Canada to study carbon cycling - M_130628_MF_MetaG | ecosystem: Environmental > Aquatic > Freshwater > Lake | place: Lake Montjoie... | reverse complement strand
CCTTGAGGAGATGTGACAACCCAAGGCGTCTTGCTGGGCTAGATTTAGACGCTCACTCTTGCCTCATCACCCCAAAGGCTTTCCAATCGGTAAAAGTTACGGCGCGCTGAGTGCATGATGTGTACCAAAACGTCCCCATAGTCCAAAATCATCCATTGGCTCGCCGCTTGTCCAGTAGAGCGAAATACCCTCCGACCCGCACTCTCCACCCCGCGCTCGATCTCCCCTGCGATGGCCTTTATCTGTGGCTCGTTTTCTGCCGAAACAATCACAAAGAAATCCGAAGGACCACCCACCTTGCGTAGATCGAGGACAACAGGGTCGATCGCTTTTTTATTGAGCGCCAAACTTGCTGCAAGCTTGGCCAATTCTAAACCCTCAGGAATCATCGGTAGGATTGACTTTCGCATATGCACTTCTCTAGATCTTCTAAAACCAATCCTCGAATGGATAGGCCCCTCAAAACTCTTTGCCTAATTTCAGTCGACGAGAAATCAAAACGAACAGGTAAAATTGTCATACGAATTCCACGCCGCGGCTTGGGAGTTGCAGGCCTTGGGAAAACCAGGAAATGAACACAGCGTGCTAATCGACGAAAGTCCTTCCACTGAGGAAGTAAACTCCACTGATCTGAACCCATGATCCAGAAGAGCGCTCCTTGAGGAGCCTTCTTTTTCCAGTAAGCAGCCGTATCCACTGAGAAAGAAACACCAGATCGCTTTATTTCCCAATCCGAAACCTGGGCCCACTTCTGGCCTGATAGACCTTTCTTCAACCATCTTAACCGCTCCTTTGCGCTAGCTTTTGGTTGCAATGACTTGAGCGGGGATTGAGAACATGGAAGGTAAACGACTTTGTCCAAACGAAGGCTCTCCCAAGCCGTTCGCCCAATGAGAAAGTGGCCCAAGTGAAAAGGGTCGAACGAACCTCCAAACAATCCGATTCGTTCGTTCAGAATATACTCCGGTCCACCTGAATCTTGTCATTGGGCTTAAGGCGAATGTCACGACCTTGGTCGGCTTGGATTTCCTTTGCGTTAAACTCTTGGGTTTGTCCTCCTTGGGTTAAGCGAACTCGTCGTCGGTTGGCAAAATCTGTAAATCCGCCACATGCGGCAACAGCCCCCAAAGCCGTAAGATCTTTTGTGTAAGGTACACGTTGAGGCATCCTCACCTCACCCGTCACATCCACAAACCTTTGCTCTTTAAGGTCAACGGTCACATTCGGGTTAGTAAATATTTCCTCCTTTAGATAGGTCGACTCAATTAACTTTTTCAGCTCAACCGTTGTATTGTTGGCCGCAACAAGGCTACCAATATGGGGCATAGAAATTTTACCGCTTTCATCAATCTTGACTTCAAAAATACCCTGATCTTGCGTGGGTACGCCTGTAAGACGAATGATCAACGTGTCGCCGCCCCGCAATAAGTCACTTGTATCTATATTAGTGCCCACAGTCGTTGCCGCAGGAGTAACCATCGAATCGGATATAGCCCTTGAAGTCGATGGGGCATTAACACCAGTCGGTGCATTAGTAGCAAGAATTGTCTGAGAGGCTGTCCCCACCTGGATGGATTGGGATAAAAGGGGCAAAGGTGCCAGAAGAAGCGTGATAAACCATATCGGAAAAAGGGTGGGATACATCAGAACCTATCCTGACCTTGGGGAGGTCGTACAAAAGTGATTTTTGGTGCCTGCTGGGATTCCGAAATGGGCACCTCGATAGGTAGAACCTCAATCTCATTCTCAGAAACTACTGCTTCTGGGGTGCTTGCCCGAGTGGTTGCCTGCTTGGCCCTAGGGGCTCTTGGGGTGCGCTTTTTATAGCCATATTGAGTCGAATAACCTGCATAGTAGTAGTAGTTGTCATCCGTCTTGATATTCACGTTATTCAATATGACACCAAAGAGTTTTCCCCCAACGTCCTCGATGACTCGCTTCGCTCTTTGGGACACATTTCTTGGATAGCGGCGATGCTGAATAAGGAGCAATGTCACATCAACCTCCTGACTAATCACGGATGCATCGCTGATTCCTAACACAGGAGGCGAATCCACAAGTATTACATCATAATTAGGGCGGCAGGTTTCCAGTAAGGAAGAAAATCTTGCGCGACTGAAACCACCCAAATCCTCTGGCCCCAAACTTCCGGCAGTCAGAACCTCAAGATTAGGAATGGAAGTTGCTTGAATAAGTTCATCCAAAGATGCCTGTCCTGCAAGGTACTCCCCAAGGCCAAGTGTATTTTCAATTTGCAATGCGTTATGTACGTTTGGCCTACGTATATCGCCATCGATCAAAAGAACCTTCATTCCACTTTGCGCGCATACCCACGCCAAATTAAAGGTGGTCGTTGATTTGCCCTCACCCGGCCCTCCACTCAGAACAGTGATCGTGCGAGCAATCGAGCGTGCTCCAGTTAAATTGAGCTTAGCACAAAGAATTCGGTACCCCTCGGCAAAGCGCGAATTTGGATCGTCTTGAGAAAGAAACTTCGCTCCCTTGGGAATTACCGCCAAAACACTGATCCCCAAATATCGCTCAACGTCATCCATCGTCTTGATACTCGTATCCAAATACTCAATGAAGAATGCCAAGCTCAACCCCAGAACCAGACCCACCACCATACTAAGGGCTAGGTTCAGTTTGAGGTTTGGTTTCACGGGACGCACTCCCGGTTCGGCACGGTTGACTACCTGCACGGGCCTTGTTTCGATTCGCGATTCAACCGACTGCTGACGGTACCGAGACATTAAAACCTCTAAAAGTTGGCTCTGAGTTTCAAAGTCACGTCTTGCTTCATTATAGGGAGCCAAACGATCTGTCCTGTCAGCCCTCAATTGACTACGCAATTCAGTCACCTCTTTCTCAAGACTTTCGACACGTGCTTGGGCTACGCTTAGGTCAATCGACAACGCCCTTCGGATTCCCGTTACAAGTTTATTGAGTTGATCTCGGCGCTCGGCCACAGCCTTGATCGCCGCCTGCATCTCAGGATGCTTTTTGCCATACCCTTGCTTCTGCATCGAAGCCACATTCTGCAGCGCCTGCAAATACTGCTGTTTGGTTGAGGCTGTCGTGCTGTCTTCAAGTTGAAGAGCAGGCAAAGTGGATTCCAGCTGCTCAATTGTTAAATCCGCGACTTTCTCAAGACGGACTTTCCGAGATATCATATCCGAACGTAATTCACTAAGTGCCGCCTCTTTCCTCTGAATTTCCATATCGGATAGCGTGGTGGATTGAACTTGAGCACTTGCGCCAGGGAGTTCATCAATTTTCAGATCTCTTCGAAGAGACTCCACCTTGGCAGCTGCTTCACTAACCAATTTTTTCTGCTTTTGCACTTCCCCATCCAGAACTTTCAAACCCGAATCACTTCTTCCGGTAATTTCACTACGACGAAACTCCTCATACGAATCCGTAATTGTGTTCGCATACAAGGCCGCCTCCTCGGGTTGGGTACTTTGGCACACGACTTCAATAAGCTTGGTGTTTCGAAACGGTCTGACCTCCAGATAGCTCTTCCTGAAAATCATAAAGGCCTGATCATCGCTGATGGAGCCCTCTGGCAACTCCATCGCCTTGCAGAGACGCGATGCCACTCCCAACTTTGTGATGACCGGATATAGGACTTTTTTGCTTTGAATCAGTTCGAATTCGGTCTGAAAGAATACCGGATCGAAAGCCTCAAAGGATGTTTGAAAAACCTGCAAATCACGGTTCTCTTTTTCAACGCGTAAAACAGCGGAAGATTCATAAATCTTGGGCTGTAACTTTGTTACGACGAATCCTGTCGCCATGACCAGCGTCAGGATGGTTATGGAGGTGGGCCAACGATTCCGGATAACACGCCATAAGTCGTTGACGTGGAAAGAGGCTTCCCCTGCATTTTGGGTCGCTGCACCATAGCCATAAGGGGGCGGGGTCTCGCTAAACTCGCTCACGAAACAAAACTACGCCCGTTCCCAAACTTTCGCAATCAGTAGGTACCGCGCACCCCTAAATAGACTATGTTTCGATTGTAACTGCCTCCGCTGGAATTGTTTTCATCAAAATAGGATTGAAAGGTACTAAAAGTGTATCCCAACTCTGCCGATAAGTATGGATAAAAGGCATAAGACAATTTGCAGTTATAATTCGCAACTGTTTGCTGCCCACTCCCTTGGTACCCCCCATAAATAAAAATACTTTGCTCTTTATTGTATTGCGGCGTGTAAAGGGCAAGTTGAACGTTTAATGATTGGACAAGTTTCAGCTTCTCCGTGAAAGCATGGTCTGAACTAAGACTTAAGTTGTACGATTCAGAGTCAGATGAGGTGGCTTGAGTTGACTGTTGCACCTGAATCGAAAAGCCAGCCGAAAGTGAGTTTTGTTGTCCGTAATTCCAAGTCGAGCTCAAAGAAACAAAAGGATAAACGGCAATCTCCTGCTCACCGCTGTTAAGGCCCCCTGCCCCAACATTTTTCGGGTTATCATTTGTGCCGAAATTATCGTTCAGCTGAATACCCGCACGACCCGTAAAAAACAGTGTAGGAAGAAAGGTATGATCCGCACCTAAGGTAAAAGCGACCTGCTGATTATCCCGAAAAGTCTGGTCGCTGTAGTAATCAAACAGCTGATAGTCGACTGTAAACGTACCTATCGTCTCAGGAGTAAAATCAAGCCGGAACTGCTGAAACGCACCGTTATTCATGTAGTTGGACTGCGACTGATTGCCAGATTGTATGGTTATTATTTTAGTTACTGGATCTGTTTTGTAGCTAGCCGATCCATCACTATTTACCACTTGATTGTTCCAGCGAGTGACCATGGAAAGCCGGTCGGTCACGCGGTAATCCGCCTTTATGGTCCCCAAATTAATGATACTCCCTTGGACATTCGTTATGGGAGCCAATCCGGCAGCAAATTGGGTCGCAATCGGCTGCTCAAAGAAATTAAAATTATCCGCAACCGTAATACTGAACCGCGGGTCAAAAGCGTACGTATATTGACCTGTAAAAGTCTGGTTGTACTGAATGTCGTTAGACGAATTTAGACTTGGATAGTAGATTCCTTGAAAATCGTATCTCGCAGATAGATCTGCCTGAAGTCCTGTGTAATTATAACCAAGGGAAGGATTAACGCTTGAATAAGTACTCGACTGAACATCATTCGAGCTCTGATACGACGAAGTCAACGGATTGCTGTCGTATCCCTCCCGAATTGCCACCGTCGCAGTGAATGGCTTGGCCCCTTGCTGGCCAGCCGACCCCTCAATCTGAGCAAAGCTGACGTTCGAAGATCCAATAAAAATAACCCATAATAAAGGGGATCGAACCAAAGACCTCAGTAAACCTGCAGACATCCACTAAATCTTGTGGTTCGCAGGGGTTTTTCAATCAAAAGACCCATCCTATTGTACTTATATGTTAAGGAATTGCCAATAACATGTTAAAAGAACAAAATGTACTTAAGAAGTAATGATCAACTAGTTCCACCTTTTTTGTATGGATAAAAGTAAATAGTCATTATTTGGAGGTAACGAGGTAACAAAGGATTGAGGAAGATCAGGTGGTTTTTGCCTCCGAATAACGTCTGCCCATGCAGACCACTCCGAATTTTCTTGGAGCATCTGGCTATACATCTTCACGTCCGAACTGGCAGGCGTAAAAAGAATACTAAAAATAGGAGTGACTCGATCGTGGATTTTAATCAATTCATCACGCGTTGCAGGAACCCACAAAGTGGGTTGGTTCGAATACCATGCCTCGGCCGCAGGCAAATCGCTTGCCTCAAGCTCCTTAGCCTCAAACCACGATCTCATAAATAAAAATATTGGCGGATAAGTTGGTGGGTAGGCGAAAGGCGCGGATTCCGAACGAACCACTTGGTACGCCATGGGACTGGTGGCTAAAATACCAAAGAGCACAACAAATATTTTTTTAAGAAGATCTACCTCCAAGTTCCATCGTTCGACTAAAACAAAAAGGCCAGCAGCCCCATAAACCGAGGCTAAAGGCAGAAGAACCATCAAAACAGGATAGGATCCCGCTCCACCGTCTCGAACAACAAATGCCGTGGCTAAAATTAGGGCGCCTACCCCACCAAGCCAAAGAAGTTTGCCAATAGCTGCGGAAATACGCCGAAAGCTGTGCAGAACGCTAAATAGCCCCAATGTGCCCGCGAGAGTTGCTCCGCAAGAAATGGGACCTTGCGAAATAAGAAACGTTATTCCACGAATTGCAGATCCTAAAATACGACTCCAAACATTTGTCTTTTCGATGTCAAAGTTATAAGTCCGCCAAACGAGATTCCCTGGGTAGTGGGCGGAATCGGAGATCAGATAAGCCCAGTTTAGCCCGATAGGATTTCTCGTCTTAACCCAAAGCCAACCCAACCAAGCAAAAAAGAGGACCAGTGGGATTGCAGTGCCAAGCACCAACCAGATCCGACCCCTATGAAAAAGAGCAATGCCACAAACCAGTAGTGCCAAAACAGGCCAGATGTGAATCATCTGAACCAAAGGGGTAAGACCTAAGGTAAAACCAGCAATTCCAAACCACAGGCCACCTCGGGACGAAAGTTCCTCAGGATTTTCTTCTCCAACCAATCCTCGATAAAAAAAATACCCTGCCCACGCATACAAAAAAACGACCAAGCAAACAGCACCGCCCGAGACTGCCTGATTCCATAAAGCCGTACTTCCTATAAAAAAGACTGCTGACAAGATTCCGACGCCAAAATCAAACTGCCCAGCCCCCCAAAGATAAACGGCTAAGACGGTAAAAGTCACACACACCAGATTGAAAATTAAAACAATGTAGTCAGGAGGATATACCCTCATTCCTTTGATCGCATCAGGAGAGACTGACATAGGGATTTTTCCTGATATTTGACCCAACTTGAAAAGGCCCCCTAAAAGAACTGGATATAAAGGAGGGGTTAAAGTTTCGGGAAAGGCACTTACTTCTGGGGCATCATTTCCAAATTGCGCCCGAACCTGCCACAAGGCCAGTGGCCGAATCAGTTGGGTCGTTAACCCCTGCCCAGTGGCAATTTGGCGTGCCTGTTGGGCAAGGTCCATCGCTTCCTGGGTTCTTAGGCCGTTGAATTCGCTGATACCGATCCATGCAACAAGACCCATTGTTAAAAAAGCCAGCGCAACAATTACAAGAACCCTACGCAAGCCTCCCTCCTCCAAATTATAGACCAGATCCTGAATTGTACTCACCGAGGCATCTTACCTTTCTTAGGAGATTGAGCCAGCTTACGATGAAGCGTTCGACGACTGATGCCCAGAGCTTGAGCCGCCTTCGAAATGTTTTTTCCAGATTTATCCATTGCCTCATCAATTAAGTTTTTCTGGATTTTGTCGAGCCGTAAGCTCGTTGGCTCAATCCGCGGCTGAATTCCGTCATTCCCTCTTCGCACAGAGTTAGGCAGGTCATCAGGCTCAATCGTTTTTCCCTTAGCTAAAACCACCCCGTGCTCAACAGCTGTTCGTAACTCACGAACATTTCCCGGCCATCGATAGTCCATAAACAACTTTATACTACTAGGAGCAAAAGCCAGATCCCCTTTCCCATTCTCCAAGCTGTACTCCTTGCGAAAAGATTCTGCTAAAATAGGAATATCCTCTGGCCTTTCTCGCAAGGGGGGTATCTGAATTTGGACAACCCGAATCCGAAAGTAGAGATCCTCCCGAAATTTTCCCTCCTGCACCAACCGATCTAAACTTCGATGAGTCGCCGCAATGAGCCGAACATCGACATTGATCAATCGATTTCCTCCCACTCTCTCACAGGTTCGCTCCCCCAAAACCCTCAATAGCTTAACCTGCGTGGCCGCATCAATCTCCCCAATTTCATCCAGGAAGATGGTCCCACCTTGAGCCTGCTCAAAACGACCGATTCGCCTCTCCGTTGCGCCTGTGAAGCTTCCTTTTTCATGACCAAAGAGTTCGCTTTCTAAAAGCTGAGGGGAAAGAGCCGCACAGTGGACGGCTACAAACGGACCACTTTTTCTAGAACTCAAGCCATGCAAGGCTCGTGCAACCAATTCCTTCCCCGTTCCGCTTTCACCCTCAAGCAAGACGCTCGCCTTTGAATCCGCAACCTGACGAACTCGGTCCAAAACTTTTTCGATTGCAGCCGACTTTCCCAAAATTCGATCCAGTCCAAAGGAACGCTCTAACTGGGCCTTCAAATGAACATTTTCTTGCTCCACTTGGACAGTTCGAACTGCCCTTTGCAAAAGAAGTTGAGCATGCTCCAGATCCAAAGGCTTCGTGACGTAATCATAGGCACCTTGCCGCATGGCCTCCACAGCGCTCTCCACGGAACCATAGGCTGTCATGACAACACAAGGGGGTGGAAGACTCTGCCTCTGGCACAGCTTGAGAACGTCTAAACCACTTTCGTTTCCCAATCGCAGATCCGTGAGAACCACATCCATCGGTTCGGACTTCATCAGGTTTTTTGAGCTTTCTAAATTCGCAGCTACAAAGACTTCGAAATCATCTTCCAAGGCACGCCGCAGCGCATCCCTTGTGTTTTTTTCATCATCCACCACAAGCAACTTTGGCCTCATACGGAGGCCCCCCCTGCCTCAACCCCCGAGGCTTCCGTCAGTAGATGAACCCTCTTTTCGTATATAGGAATTAAAATTTTCACCGTTGACCCTCTCCCTTCACGGGTCGTGATCTGTACAGATCCACCATGTTCGCGGGCTATTCTTTGAACAATCATGAGTCCCAGTCCTGTGCCATCTTTGCGGGTCGTAAAAAAGGGGGTGCCTAAATGAGGAAGATCATCAGCAGAAATTCCTACCCCATTATCCCTACACTCGAACACCCAAAAATCACCTTCCCGACGCACATGAATGGAAATCAAACCCTGCTCTCCAGCAGCCTGCATTGCGTTCCGAACCACATTATAAATTGCCTGTTTCATCTGCTCCCGATCCATCGGAACTCGGGGAGTATCGGAACCCATCTGCTTTTCCAAAAGAATTCCACGGTCCTTAAGTTCGATCTCAAGCGGAAGCAGTGCTTCCTCTATAACCGCCCCTGAATCCTCCAGGGTTTTCTTTACAGGTTGAGGTCGGATTGCCCGCAGAAATTGCGTGATCAAGCCATCGAGCCTACGAATCTCCTGCTGGCAAGTGCCAATCGACTCTTTGATTTTCTTTGCGGAATCTTGCGCCAACCCTGCAACATCCTTCGCCATAATTTGCAAATTCAAATGAAGGCTGTTGAGAGGATTCCCCAGCTCGTGGGCAACACCTGCAGCTAAAAGAGTTAAAGCCTCCACGCGACCCGCTTCAACTGCACTTTTTGCCTCATTGCGATCTCGTGTTACATCATGGAAAATAGCCACATATAAACCACCTAAGCGGCCTGATTTCTCAAGCGGAACCAGATAGTAATTTAAAATTCGTGCCTCAGGGTAATTCACCTCAATTGTGCCGGACGATGAACGATTCTCCCGAAGGGATTCGCGCCAATCGATCCCTCGAAGACTACGACCCAAAGTCCATCCACCTAACTCCCCTGATTCAGGCAACCCTAGGAGTCTACCTGCAGCATGGTTCCGATAGGTTATCTTTCCATCCCCATCCACCACCAAAACCCCTTCTTGGAGAGTATTAAAAATTGTCTCTAAAAAACCTTTGTCATCAGCCAATCGGGAAATTTGAGACTGAATCTCTCCATGACCTACTCGATCGGCTCGTTCAAGAAGGCGCTCTAAAAAAGAGGATTTCATTCCTCAAGATCCCCTCTTTAAAACCAACGCTTAAACTTTAACCAAAGCCCCATTCCCAACATCAGGGCTAAAGTCACTCCCATGAGAGAATAATAACCCATGGGGTGATCCAGTTCCGGCATATGATGAAAGTTCATCCCGTACCACGATCCGACGACGACGGGCGGAATCGTAACCGCAGTGAGTGCCGTGAGAACTTTGATTCCCTCGTTCGCCTCGTGAGCCGAGCGGTTCGTATAGACATCAAACGCTACCATCATTCGGTCATTACATCCTTGCAAACGTTCATCTACCCGTGCCAAGGCATCTTGGACGTCACGAAAATAGGGCAACATAAGCGCACGAATGAGCTTCGACTCACCCCGGGCCAGCCGGGAAATCACCTCCCTTTGCGGTCGCAAGGCCTGCCTTAAACTGGAAAGCCGGCGCCGCGCCCGCAGAATCCTCTTCGACAGATCCTCACGCCGAACCCCGGATAGCGCCTTCTCCTCCACGTCCTCCATATCCTCCGTCAGAACTTCGACTACAGGCAGATAGGAATCGGCAACCTGATCAAGGATCTGATGCGCCAGTCGATCCGAACCCCGGGCTTGTTGAGCCGTCCCCTTTGTCAGTCGCTCCTTCAGAAACGTAACGCCGGGAATGGGTTCGCGATGGTAGGTCACCAAGAACTCTTTCCCCAAAAAGAGATTCAGTTCGGAGATTTTAAGCGTCTTCTCGCTACTTATCGCAACGCTATGCATAATCATGAAAAGGTAATCTTCGTAATCCTCGATTTTAGGAAGCTCACTTAGTGTCACGCAGTCCTCGATCGCAAGCGGGTGAAATTCAAATAACAACTCAAGGATTGCCTTGGTTTCCTCAGGAGTAGGGTCCGTGAGATCAATCCATAGAATCAACCCCTTGTCTCCACGGGCTAGCCGTAGAGCCTCCATCTCCACGTTGTGGCTAACTGGCCTGCCCTCACTAAAAACGAATGACTCAATCACGTTGCGAGTATCTCCCGATTTCCCTCTTTCGTCCAAAGTTTTCACTCATCAAAAGAACTCGTCTCGATTCTTCCTTAATTTCAGGTATCTTAATGTT
>Ga0114967_10004782_pt1 | contig 10836 bp, 9 predicted proteins | sample M_130628_MF_Meta_FD_92639 | JGI IMG/M metagenome (GOLD analysis project Ga0114967, IMG submission 92639) | Freshwater microbial communities from Lake Montjoie, Canada to study carbon cycling - M_130628_MF_MetaG | ecosystem: Environmental > Aquatic > Freshwater > Lake | place: Lake Montjoie... | reverse complement strand
GATCGCTTCGGTTCTGAATGATCCCGTATCCGAAGCCCATGCGGTGCCTGCCCGGTTGAGCGCAGCCGCCCGGAAAAAATAGTTCACCTGCGGTTCCAGGCCTGTCAGTTTCGTGCTGATCTTCCCTGCGGCCAGACTGACTACCGCCCTGCCAGACCATGCGGCGGGGTCCGTGCCTCCATCCGTTTTGCCATAGTAAAACGTAACCGTGGGCACCTCATTGCCGATGTTGAGGACTTCAGCGTTCAGGGTCGCAGTGGTTAGCCCGATGCTGGAAGCGGAGCGGTTGACCACATCCGGCAACAACACGGGCAGGGTGCTGAAGCTCAGGCTCTCCGGAGCCCAGCCAGTCCCGGCCGGGTTGGACGCCGCCGCCCGGTAGCGATAGAGCGTGCCCGGCTGGAGACCGGTCATATTGCCGGTGATGGATCCGGACGTTTGCCCAAGCAGGACGGATTGTTCCCAATTGGCAGCCACGGTGCCTCCATCCACCGTGCCATAATAGAGTGTTACAGCCGGGGCATTGCCACTGAATCCACTGACCCGGCCCCCAGCGGTGGCGGCAGCCGCAGAAATATTCGTCACCGGAATATTGGTGAGGGATGGAGCGAAAACCGTTTTAAACGTCCGCAGGGTGCTGGCCCAGGTGCTGCCACTGGCATTGGTAAAACGCAGCCGGTAAAACCAGGTGGTGTTGCTGCTGAGACCTGACAACACATTACTGAAGTTCCCGGCAGGGAAAGTGCCCGGAATGGCCTTGGAAAACGACCAATCGGCGGGATCGCTCCCCGCATCCGCCAGGCCATAATAGATAGTGATCGACGGTGCCGCACTGCCAATGCTGGTGATAGCACCTCCCACGGTGGCTCCATCCGCTGTGATGCTGACCGGGCCGTTGGCCGTGCCGGTGGGGCGGCCGTTGGCGGTGACCGGAGTGGCGTCCAGACGGATGTTATCAAAAAAGGACCGCCCTGCCCCTCTGGCGCGCAGCAGCACCCGCATGGGGCTGCCCACCGCGCGTGGCTCATCAATCGTATCCAGCACCAGCGTCGCGGTTTCGGCAAACGTCCCCGGAGCTGCTGCCGTGGAGGCATCGGTCACCGCCTTGGCAAAAATGAGGTTGCCGGTGCTGGCCAGCAACGCGGTGCTGGCATTGCCCGGGACCGTCTGGCCACTGCGGTTTCCCACACCCAGAGTCAGGGTGTAGCGCGTATTCGCGAGGAAAGTAACACCGGGATCCTGCCAAACATCGTGACCACTTTCCATCACCAGGTGATCCGTCCCATCGGAAGCAAACCCTGGAAGGAACTCCACCAATCCCGCCGCCGCATTCGGCCCTCCCGTTTCCTGCCACGGCGTCAAAGTCGGCGTGCTCTGCCCCTCGGTAAGTTCCGGCGTCTGAATTTCAAAACCATGATTCACCAGGTTGACCGGAACAGCAAACGAGGAGGCCGCGCCCATCAGAAAGACCGATGCGCAAAAAAGGGAAGTTGTTTTCATTGGCGTGCAGGGGGGAAGCAGAACAGAACAGGAGCCGCGCTCTACTGGCCCGGAAATCTCCCATTCTACGGAAAACCGGTCACACCGGTCAATCCCCCTTTTAAGCAGGAACGGAGCCGGAACGGGCTACCGCTTCCCGAAAAATGGCTGGCGCTTTCCTCCCCTCAATCCCTGCCCGCAGACAGGGAAATCGTCGTCAGGCCCATGGCTTCCTTTTTCCGGAACACAACTGGCAGAAACTCCGGAATCAAGGCGAGGTGGGAAAGGGTGTGATCGCTCAGGGCGAAGGTGGTAAAAGCCCCCTGCCCTGCCAGCGCCAATGGCAGGAGCAATTGATCTGCCAGGTGAATGCCGGCGGGAGCGCCCGATTCCTGCCAGGCTTTCAATTGGCCAGCAGCCTGGGCACCAACGCTTTCGGCACGGCGGCCACGTTCCGCCACACAGGAACAAAGCTCCGTGATGTTTTCAAATTCGGCTTCCAGCATGATGATGCCACCGGGGTCCGGACTGGAGGGCGCTGGAAGGGAAGTGATGGAACCCGGATCCCAGCGCAGATGGTGCGCGGCACTGGCGATGATCCGCTGGGTGATGGATTCCTCCAGACCAGCGTGCAGCAGGCGGCCTCCCATTTTCACAAAGGCACCCCGTTCGCACAGCTCCAGAGGTTTCCATTGTTTCAGCGGCTCAATGATCGCGAGCAGCACGCCACCGCCGGCCTGCATGAATCCAGGCGTCCTGACCCCGAATTGAATCTCTGCTCCCATGCGGCGCAGGACGGGAAGATAGCACTTTTCGATGAAATCGGCCGGAGGAGCCATCGGATTGTGGGTGCCGCCCACAATGGTGAGGGTGCTGGCTTCGCGTGCCGCCAGCAACGCCGGGAGAACCGTCTGAAAAACAAGGGTGGCACTGCCGCCGCTGCCGACATCAAACTGATAGTCGCCACCCCGGATGGGACCGGGCGTGAAGCGCAAATCCTGCGATCCGCGCTCGGCACCCTGGACCTTGGCCCCACAAACAGCCGCCGCCGCCTCCACACAGGTCAGGTGTTGCCGCATCAATCCAGGCCGGGGCCGGGTGGAGCGGATGTCCTGCATTTCAAAAGGCTGGCCTGTGATGCAGGCCAGGGTGAGGGAGGAGCGCAGCAATTGCCCGCCCCCGGTTTTGCCGGAAATCCTGATCATGAGAAATTTGCTATTAAAAATTATGCTAAGTTGTATTCCTGAACCCGCAGGAGGCACGCGACATCACCCACGGTTCCCATTTCAGGAAACCGTGGGCTAATGTGCTGCTCCCCGCCATCCTCAATCATCCGCTTCGGAGGCGTCTTTGATGACAAAGCGCGCCTTCAATTTGCAGACCACCTCCGCAAGGCCGGCGGATTCCACGCTGCGCAGGACTTCACTGAAATCCTTGTAGGCGTCCGGGGCTTCGTCGATGGGATAGGTGCGGCAGTTGGTCAGGATTTCATCCCGGGCAAACTGGGCATCCACCGAAGCCTGGTCGAGCGCCCGGGCGGCGGCCTTGCGGCCCATGCAGCGGCCCGCGCCGTGATTTACGCTATAGCACGATTTCGAGGCTCCGGGCCTGGCGACCATCACCACCGAGCCATCGCGGGGATTGCCAGGCAGCAGGATGGGATGACCCGTTTCATAAAACGGCGTTTCCTTCAAGCCATGGTGGAAGGCCGGGAAGGCGCGGGTGGCTCCCTTGCGGTGCACCCAGGCCGGTTTCCCCTCCACGATTTCCTCACGGGCGATGTTATGACTGATGAAGTAGACCAGATCACCCTGGGTTCCTGGCAGAATTTCCTGAAAGGCTTCGAGCACGAGGGCGTTGATCAGGAGATGGTTCACCGTGGCGAAGTTCGCGCCCATGGCCATGTCGTCCAGATAGGCCGCCGCCTGGGGCGTTCCCAAAGGCGCGTAGACCAGCTGTTTGTCGTCCGCCGGAAACCCGAGGCCCCACTGACGGAAGAACTGCTCCAGCGCCTTGAACTGGCCGCTGGCAAGGTCGTGCCCGAAGCCACGCGAACCACAATGCGAGAGGAAAGCCACCTGGCGGTCCCGCAGGCCGAAGGCTTCTGCAGCGCGGCGCGCGGATTCCGAGGCGTCGCTCAATTCCACGCGCTCGCATTCCCCGAAGTGGTTCCCGCCTCCGTAGGAGCCCAGCTGCTCCATCTTTTTGCCAAAGTTGGAATATCCGTTATACCGGCGCATGCGGTCGAGGCGCTCCACGAGGGTGGAAACGTTGCCATCGTGTCCGTAGTGGATGGAGTCCTCACAACGGTTGGCCCATTCGGGTGGAATCCCCAGCGCTTCACACACTTCGCGGGTGGCTCCCTGGGTGACGATTTTTTCCCCGAGCGCTTCGTCCACGCGGCGGGATTTTTTCGCGCTGCGCTGACCACGTCCCGCCCCGGTCGGGGTGCGCTCGGTGATGGCTTGAATCAGAGCCCGGCGGATTGCTTTATCGTTGATGTGTTCATCCGGGATGTTCATCTGGATCAGGCTCATGGAGCATTTGATATCAACTCCGACCGGACCAGGATAAATGTGGGTAGGCGACACCATCACACACCCAACCGGCGCCCCGTAGCCGGCATGGGCGTCAGGATTGAGGACAAGATCCGTCACCCCAGGAGCCCCCCGGGAATTCATGGCCTGCTTCAGGCAGGTGGCATCAAATCCATTCCGGATGGCCTCCGTGCCGATCACCGTGATCGGTTTGCCCGCATTGTAGGGGGCTGGGATAAAGGATTCCGCTTCGCCGGTGACGTGAAAGGGAGAGAGGGATTCGGAGACTTGGTTCATCGCTTTATGGATTTCAGGTTGGGCAGCATCTTGCGGAGCGGGAGCCCCTTGCTGCTGTAAGCGGTAATGCTGCGGCCGTGCCAAGTTTTGAAAATGAATTTTTCCATCAGGCTAATTCCATGACAACCAATGATTTACGGATTGAAAAATTAAAATCAAGTCAGAACCTCAGAATCGAATTTTGTGAAAATTCTATCCATTCGGATAAGATTTTATTATTCATCTCAGCCACAATAGTGCCGTCCCTCAATACATCAGAAACCGCTGCCGCGCGTTGCGGAAGGCATTCAGGGAGGGTTGCCAGGAGGCCATGATCGGGGAAACGGAGCGTCCGTTGGACAGGTCGCGGAAGAGCGAGTCGCTGCCGTAGACTTTGTGGAAGAGATTCCGCGTATCGCCCGTGGTGGCCCGCAGGGGGGAATTCCCGGTGCGGCGGCAGACCTCGCTGGCGAGGAGCACGGCCAGCGCGAGGAGATCAGTTTGACCGTGAGGATCGATCATCAGCTGCACCCCGGCAAAGCCTGGCTTTCTTTCGCTGTGATAGGGACGGAAGCGGACCCCGGGAATGCCCATGCGGGAAAGAGACGCGGCGAATTCGTCAGGATTGATCCCCGGTCCTCCGGCGTATTCAAACGGCCGGGCGGTGCCGATGCCGATGTCCACCCCATTCAAGCCGCCGAGGATGCCGGTGGTGGCATAATAAAGCGGGCTTTCCGGACCAGGAATATTGGGGCTGGTAGGGATCCAGCGCAGGCCGGTATCCCGCCAGGTCATGGCCCTTTGCCAGCCCCGCATGGGGATGACCGTGAGGCGCGGGCGGGCTTTGATCCAGCCATAGGCATTGATCATTTTCGCCAACTCGCCAGCGGTCAGGCCGTGAACATAGGGCACCGGAACCTGGCCCACAAAGGACTTCCAGGCAGGTTCCAGGGGCGGACCGGAAACGCGCAGGCCGCCCAGCGGATTCGGCCGGTCGAGCACGATGAATTCCTTGCCCTGCTCGGCGCAGGCTTCCATGGCGAGGGCCATGGTGCTGATGTAGGTGTAGCTGCGGCTGCCAATGTCCTGCAAATCGAAAAGCAGACAGTCGATGTTAGCCAGCATTGCCGGAGCGGGCTTGCGGGTGTCCCCGTAGAGACTGTAGGCGGGCAGGCCCGTGAGAGGATCGCGCCGGGAAGTGACGTGGATCCCGGCTTTTTCCTTGCCATCCAAGCCGTGCTCCGGCGTGTAAAGGGACGTGAACGCCGGCCCGAGGGCGCGCTGCAGCAGCACCCGGGAGGGGGTGCCATTCCGTGCGGCACTGGTTTGGTTGAGGATCAGGCCGACGCGTTTGCCACGCAGGCTGGCAAAGTTGGACTCGGCGAGGAGATCGAGCCCCAAGGCAAAGGGACCACCGCTCCGGGGTGTCAGGGCAGCACTGGAGGATTTGCCTCCTGGCACAGCACAGGAGGACAGAAAAGCCGCACCGGAAGCGGTGCCAGCAAGTCGCAGAAATGAGCGGCGGGTGGACATAGGGATGGGAAAAGACAAGTTGCCTGATATTTAATTTTTCTAAAGGAAAAAGCCCGCAAGATCAAGCGGCAGGCTGACGGAAGTGCCTGGGTAAAGGGTCCGGCTGGATTCGCGTTTGCGGAGAAAGGCCCGCGCGGCAGCATGGGGAATGAATCCCTATCGCCAACCGATGCGCCGTCCGGCTCAGGCTCCTGCTGTTTACACGCCCCCCGGGGGCAGTGAAAAGTGGGACACGCCTTGGGTGCAGTTGAAGTATTTCACCTATCAACCCGCCGTGTATCCCCGCATGCTGGCCGGGACTTCCCCGAGGATCAATCCGGGGGAAATCGTGACGGTGTATGACAAAAATGGGGACCGCTTCGGCGCGGGATTTTACAATGCCCGGGCCCGGGTGCCGCTGCGGATGATCCACCACAGCGCGGTGGAAGCGGCAGACGATTCCTTTTTCCTGAAGGCGCTCGAACGCGCCGTGGAACTGCGCCGCGACATTCTGAAACTGGATGCAAAAGCTGAAGCCTACCGCGTGGTGAACTCGGATGGGGATGGTCTGAGCGGGCTGATCATCGACCGTTATTCCGATGTGTTATTGGCGGACGTGCACAGCCTCGGTGTGTGGCAGCGGCTGCCGGACTGGATGCCACGCCTGCATGAACTGCTGGGCACCAGGCGTCACCTGATCCGCGTGGATGATGACATCGCGCGCATTGAGGGCATCCGCCCCGGGCCCGTGGCCCAGGGGGCGGTGCGCACCGTGAAGTGCCGCGAGCATGGCGTGCGTTATGAGGTTAATTTCGAGGAAGGACACAAGACGGGATTTTTCTGTGATCAGCGGGAAAACCGGCTGAAGCTTTCCACCATGGTCAGCGGGAAACGGGTGCTGGATCTTTGTTGTTATACCGGAGGATTCGCCATCGCCGCCAAAATGCTGGGAGGGGCTGCAGAGGTGACGGCGGTGGACCTGGATGAAAAAGCCATCGCCCAGGCCCAGCGGAACGCCAACCTGAACCTGGTCCGGGGCATCGACTGGGTGCATACCGATGCCTTTTCCTATGTCAGGACGCTGATCCGCAGCGAAGCGCCGAAGTGGGACGTGGTGGTGCTGGATCCGCCGAAGCTGGTCCACAGCCGCGATGAAATCGAGGAAAACGGGCGTCAGAAATACGAGGATTTAAACCGGCTGGCCCTGGAACTGGTCCTGCCAGGCGGGCTGTTCCTGACCTGTTCCTGCTCTGGACTTGTCAGCCCAATGGAGTTTGAACAGATCGTCACCAAAGCCGCGCACCGGGCCAAGCGCAGGCTGCAATACCTGGACGCCACCGGACCGGGGGCCGATCACCCGGTGATGTCGAATTGTCCGGAAGGCCGCTATCTCAAAGCGCTGTGGGCGCGGGTTTGGTAGGACAGCGCTCAGGGCACCGCCGCAAAACCATAGATGATGCCATCATCGGCCCCCATGATGAGACGGCCGGCGGCGATGCAGGGACTGGTCTGCACCGGTTGGCCGATCTCATAGGACCAGGCTTCCTTGCCATCGCTGAGGTTCACGGCGTAGACCTTGCCGTCATCGCTGCCGAAGACGAGATGGGCACCGGTAATCACGGGTGAGCTGTCAATCCTGCCGGAAGCGCGGAAAGCCCATTTTTCCTCACCGGTGGCGAGGCTGAGGCAGTGCATGCGCTTGCCGCGGTCGCCCGCGAAGACAAGGCCATCGGTGCTGATCGCGGGTGAGGAGAAAAAGGGGAATTCACGGTCCTTGTAAGTCCACTTTGGCTTCAGCGTCGCCGCTTCCACCGCCACGATTTCATTCCCATAATGCCCGACCACGGCGATGCCATTGCGGGAGGCGACGGTGCTGGCGATTGGGTTATTCACTTCCACTTTGCCCTTCTCCACGCCATCGGCGGCGTTGACGAAATAGAGGAATCCATCGCAGCCCCCAAAAGCGGTCATGCCATCGACGAGGGAGGCGGTGCCGTTGATGTAGTTTCCGGTTTCCACCACCCAGACTTTGGTGCCATCGCTGGCTTTCAGGGCGTAGAGCCGGTTATCATAGGAACCGATCAGCACCAGGGGTTCCTGACCTTCCCTGACAAAGAGGTTGGCTCCGCCGCGGATCTCGGCTTCCGTTTCAAACTTCCAGCGCAGCTTGCCGGTAGCGGCCTCCAGGCAATAGACAAAGCCGTCCGCGCTACCGAAGATGACGTCATTGGCTGACAAAAGCGCAGAGCCTTCAATGGAGTCCTTGGTGGTGAATTCCCAGGCCTTGGCGCCATCCGTCAGGTTCAGGGCGTAAAAGACGCCTTTGCCATCGCCGAGATAGGCGCGCGAGGCATCCGCGACGGCGGTGGCTTTGATGGGTTTGGCAGCGGTGAATTTCCAGGCGGGCTTCAGGGGAAATGTCAGGGACTCAGAGGAAACCCCGGTCATGGCAGGATCCCCGCGCCAGAGCGGCCATGGCGGATTGGCGGCAGGGGCAGGGAGGGAACTGCAGGCCAAACCGGACAGCAGGAAGAGGAAACGGAAGGTCAAACTCATGGGGCGTGGAGGATACGTATGCCGCAGGATAGGGTTGTCATGTTCCGCAGCACCCGAAGGAGGTGAAAACCATCAGTAATCCATGTCCCGGAAGTTGGCACGGGTGTTCTCGGTTTGACGGAGCATGGATTCACTGGCCTGGCGGAGGCGCTGGCAGAGTTCGCGCCCGAGGGCGGTGACCAGTTCCAGACCAGTGGCGGGATCGCGCTGGACGAGCGCCTGGAAGGCTTCGCGGGAAATGGTGAAAACGACCGCAGGTTGCGCCACCACGACGTCAGCAGAAGCCCGGTCCCTGGGGTCGAGCACGTTCATTTCGCCGACAGTTTCGCCGGATTGGACGGTAGCAACCTTCAGAATGTCCGCATGGGCATGGACGTAGACATCCAGGGTGCCGGAAATAACCACGGAGAAGGAATCGTGGGGTTGTCCCATCGTGGCCAGGTAGGCACCATGGGCAAGTGATTCAAAGGAGCCGGCACTCGTAAGCTGCTGGCGGGCAACGGCGCTGATCTGGCCAAAGACGCCGTATTCCGGCAGGGCGGGCGGGGGATTGGAGGAGTCATTCATGGGTGTTTCAGAAGAGATAGGGTGATGAAGAAACGGGAAGGTCAGGCAGGAAAAACGAAGGCTCAGGCTGCCGGTTTCCATGCGGCCAGCAGGACCCCGCTGACGATGAGCCCCGCGCCCAGCCATTGGGTCCAGAGCAGGCGCTCGCGCAGGATGAGCCCGGAAAACAGCAGCACAAAAATGACGCTCAATTTATCGATAGGAGCGACGCGCGAGGCATCGCCCCATTGCAGAGCCCGGAAATAACACAACCACGAGAGTCCGGTGGCGATGCCCGACAGGGTGAGAAAGATCCATGACCGGCGGGAGATTTCAGCCACAGCGGACAAGGGGGAAGTGGACAGCACGATGGCCCAACTGAAGAGCAGCACCACGCTGGTGCGCAGGGCGGTGGCGAGGTTGGAATTCACGTTTTCCACCCCAATCTTGGCAAGCACAGCCGTGATGCCGGCGAAGAGAGCGGACAGGAGCGCCCAGAGCATCCAGTTCATGGGAAAGTTAAGGGAAGGTGGTTCATGAGCAGCGAAACCAGGAAAGGATTGCGACCGAAAACCGGTCCGCAGAATGCCGCCTTGATTCAGGTGAAGTAGGTGTCGCTGTGATCGTAAGGAGGAGCACAGCAGCAGAGAAAGCGGAGAGGATCCGGCGGGGTGGCTGTGATTTGATGCCATGCCCCCGGGGGAATGAGGATGGCATCGCCCGGCGTCACCGGGCGGGAGGTGCCGTCGATTTCCATGAGGCCGGTGCCTTCGAGGAGGAAATAAAGTTCCTCGGATTGTTTGTGATAATGGCGCTCCGTGCTGCCGCCCGGAGGCAGGGTGGCTTCAGCGAGGGATTGGAGTTGGACGGGGGCATTGGTGCGGTCGAGGATGCTGCGGATGGTGGAGCCGTCCCTGGTGGTAAAAGGGGACTGGTTGTTGAGATTTTGGATAGTCATGGGCGGGTGCGTTAGTTCCAGGTGGCCGGCGGGGCGGCGAAGTGCTGGAAGGATTGGTGGATGGTGTGGAGCTTGGCGACGATGCTGGAGTTGAGGATGAAGGGATAAGCGAGGGGATGCCCCAGCGCGGCGTTGATTTCATTGGCGGTGAGGCTAAGCAGAACCCAACGGTCGATGGTATCCAGAAAAGCAGGATCCGCCGCCTTGCTGGAGGGAAAAAGGGCGGCGTGGTCAAAGGAGTCAGTGCGGAGCTTCAGGCTGCGGAGGTCAAGGCCCAGCCGCTGGGCGGTGTGGAGCGCCTCATCCATGTGCAGATAGTGGGCAAAGGTTTCGGCCCAGTCTTCCCAGGGATGGCTGCTGGCGTAGGCACTGATGAATCGGCTGGCCCACTGCGGCGGCGGCCCCTGACGGTGATGGGTGGCCAGGGCGGCGGCGTAGTCCTGCCGGTCATCGCCGAACACGCTGCGGCATTGCTGGAGCCAGGCGGCATCCGAGGAAAAACGCTCCCAGTAATAATGCGCCAGCTCGTGCCGCATGTGACCGGTCAGGGTGCGGTAGGATTCCCCCATTTTTTCCTGCATCAGAGCGCGCTGGGCGGGATCGGCTTCACTAAGATTGATCGTGATCAGGCCGCGCTGGTGTCCGGTAAGGACGGGTGGCCCGCCGGGGAGAGGCTGGAGGAAATCGAACCAGACGCCATCCGGGTGGGTGTGGCGGGAGCGGACGGGGAGGCGATGGCGGAGGAGTTGGATGAGCACCTGGCGCTTGGCGTGCTCGGCGGCAGTCCAGCGCGCGGCGGCTTCCGGAACGGTGAGATTGGGAGTAGTGCGGGTGAGGGAGCAGGAGAGACATTGCTGACCGGCATCAGTGTCGGAGATCATCCAATTGCACTGGGGAGCGGCGCTGCGGTTGATGCAGGTTTTATAAAGGCGGTTCTGGAGCGTGGGGTGACTGTTGGTGAAGGTGGCGTTG
>Ga0114967_10004780_pt1 | contig 10843 bp, 8 predicted proteins | sample M_130628_MF_Meta_FD_92639 | JGI IMG/M metagenome (GOLD analysis project Ga0114967, IMG submission 92639) | Freshwater microbial communities from Lake Montjoie, Canada to study carbon cycling - M_130628_MF_MetaG | ecosystem: Environmental > Aquatic > Freshwater > Lake | place: Lake Montjoie... | reverse complement strand
CGCCCGCCGGGGCTCGATGGGTCGATGCCCGCGTCGCCGATGATCACGCAGCCTCTCGTTGGGAACGAACGGCCTTGAAATAGCGCCGAATGGCCCTATTTCACGGGTGTTACCAGGAAAATCGTTTTCACTGGTTAGATCACTCTCACGGGGGGCCCCCTCATGCGCATCGATAAGCTCACGACCCAGTTTCAGCAAGCCATCGCCGATGCGCAGAGTCTGGCGCTGGCCGCTGATAACCAGTACCTCGAACCCGTCCATCTGCTCGCTGCCATCGCCTCGCAGGGCGATGGGGCGGGGCGCTCGCTGTTGGAAAGAGCCGGCGTCCGGGTGCCCGCGCTCGAGCGTCTGCTTTCAGCGGCAATCGACCGCTTGCCTAAGGTCTCTGGCGCCGGGGCCGAGCTTCAGATTGGCCGGGACACGGTCAATCTCCTCAATCTGTCCGAAAAAGAGGCGCTCAAGCGCGGCGACAAGTTTGTGGCCGCCGAGCTGTTCTTGCTCGCGGTGGCCGATCAGGCCGAAAAACGCTCGAGCGAAGTCGGCCGCGTGGCCCACGATGCCGGGCTCAGCCGTAAAGCGCTCGAGGCGGCGATCGATGCCGTTCGTGGCGGCGCCAATGTCGATAGCAACGACGCTGATGCCCAGCGCGATGCCTTGCGCAAGTACACAGTCGACCTGACTGAGCGCGCGCGCCAGGGCAAGCTCGACCCCGTAATCGGGCGCGATGATGAAATTCGTCGGGCGATCCAGATCTTGCAGCGACGCACCAAAAATAACCCGGTGCTGATCGGTGAACCCGGTGTCGGTAAAACGGCGATTGTCGAAGGGCTTGCGCAGCGGATTGTCGACGGCACCGTACCCGAGGGGCTTAAGGAAAAGCGCGTGCTGACGCTCGATCTCGCCGCCCTGCTGGCCGGTGCGAAATATCGGGGTGAGTTCGAAGAGCGCCTCAAGAGCGTGCTCAGTGATGTGGCCAAAGACGAAGGCCGCACAATCGTGTTTATTGACGAGATCCACACCGTGGTTGGTGCGGGCAAGGCCGAAGGCTCGATGGACGCAGGCAACATGCTCAAACCCGCCCTCGCGCGGGGAGAATTGCACTGTATCGGCGCGACGACACTCAACGAATATCGCAAGTACATCGAAAAAGACGCCGCGCTCGAGCGCCGGTTTCAGAAGGTTCTGGTCGAGGAGCCCTCAGTGGAAGCGACTGTTGCCATCCTTCGTGGCCTCAAACAGCGCTACGAGCTGCATCACGGGATTGAGATTACCGACCCTGCGATCGTGGCAGCGGCTGAGCTCTCGCATCGATACATCACCGACCGTTTTCTACCCGACAAGGCCATCGATCTGATCGACGAGGCGGCTGCCCGTATCAAGATGGAAATCGACTCCAAGCCCGAGGTGATGGACCGTCTCGATCGCCGCATCATCCAGCTCAAAATCGAACGTGAGGCGGTCCGCAAAGAGACTGATGACGCTTCGCGGCGGCGGATGGAACTCATTGAAGAGGAAATCCACCGTCTCGAGCGCGAGTACGCCGACTATGACGAGTGGCTTAAAGCCGAAAAGGCCGCGGTCCAGGGGAGCGCACAAATCAAGGTCGAGATTGAGCGGCTGCGCGCGCAGATGATCGACCTTCAGCGCAAGGGCGAATTCGATAAAGTAGCCGAAATCCAGTATGGCAAGCTCCCCGAACTCGAAGCACGTGTCCGCGCAGCCGATGCGGCGCAGGCCGCCGCGGCTCCCTCAGCGGGCACCGCTATCGTCGCGAGCACCGCCGCCCTCAATGGTTCAGCGGCCAAGTTAACCGAGCGTCCGCGCCTGTTGCGCACTCAGGTCGGTACCGAAGAGATCGCGGAGGTTGTATCGCGCGCAACCGGCATCCCGGTCGCCAAGATGTTGCAGGGCGAGCGCGAGAAGCTCCTTTCCATGGAGCAAAAACTGCACGAGCGCATCGTCGGCCAGGAAGAAGCGGTGCGCATGGTGGCCGATGCCATCCGCCGCTCGCGCGCGGGTTTGTCGGATCCGAATCGTCCCTATGGTTCGTTCCTGTTTTTAGGGCCAACCGGGGTTGGCAAGACCGAACTCTGCAAAGCCTTGGCTGGGTTTTTGTTTGACAGCGAAGACCGCATGATCCGGATCGACATGAGCGAATTCATGGAGAAGCACTCGGTCGCCCGTCTCATCGGCGCGCCGCCGGGGTATGTTGGGTACGAAGAAGGCGGCTACCTGACCGAGGCTGTTCGGCGCAAGCCCTACAGCGTGATCTTGCTGGACGAGGTTGAGAAAGCGCACGCCGACGTATTCAACGTGTTGTTGCAAGTGCTCGATGACGGCCGGATGACGGACGGCCAGGGCCGTACCGTCGATTTCCGCAATACCGTGATCGTGATGACCTCCAATCTCGGGGCCCATGAAATGCAGCGCTTGTCAGCCGCCAAGGCCGATCTTGATCAAATTCGCGAGGCGGTCATGCTCGAGGTCCGAGCCCATTTCCGGCCCGAATTCATCAACCGGATCGACGAGATCGTTGTCTTCCATGCGCTTGCTCAGGCCCACCTGCGATCAATTGCACGCATTCAGTTACTTGGTCTTGAGAAACGTCTGGCCGCGCGTGATTTGACGCTGAGCGTGTCCGAGGCCGCTCTGGATGAACTCGCCAAAGTCGGCTTTGATCCCTTCTATGGTGCCCGGCCATTAAAGAGGGCAATCCAGCAAAAGCTCGAGAATCCAATCGCGCACCTCATGTTAGAGGGCAAATTCGGGCCGCGCGATGTGATTCCAGTCGACGTACGCGAGGGCCAGTTCAGCTTCGAACGGACGGTCCATTAGCCGGAGAGGACCCGCTGCTTGGGCCCTCGGCCGGCGCGCTGCACCCCCCGCGCGGATTGTGGCGCGTCATGTCGGCGCCGATCAGGATCCGCAGGTCAATCCCGTCGCCCAAGCCCGGCTGGACATGCAGGGCAGTTGAAGGCAGCCCCAGACGTCGGGCCGTTTCGTTCGCTTCGGTTTCATGACCCGAGCGGTACTGAATTTCACTCTGCTGGAGCCGCGCAGCGCTCCAGTTCGCGATCCGGACCCGCTCAACGAACAGACCCGTGGCGCATTGCTTGGAGATTCGCCGCGCCAAACCGTTCACGGTCGTGCTGTTGCGAAACTCGATCCGGGCCGGCGTCGGGGTCGCTCGGCCACCGCCATTCGTGCTGCCGGTTTTCTTCGCACCGGCGCTCTTGGTTTCGCGAACACCAGGCTCCACAGCCGTCTCCATGGCCGGCGCGACGGAATTCGCTGAACGGATCGCTGAAGGCGGCACCGCCGAGGTGGTCGCGGGCGATGGGGTGACGGCCGCGCGATTGTTGGCTGTCAGTGCAACGGCCTTGCCGCGGCGTTCGGCGAGGCGTCCGGCGACCAGTACGAGGTTGGCTGTCGCCACCGCGTCATCAGGGCGGCTCACGAGCACCGCCTGTAACTGCGCCAGAGCCCCCGTCAGATCGCCGGTTTCGGCCAGTACGACAGCAAGCACATTGGCTGCGTCGAGATAGGACGGATCGAGCTGTCGAACCCGACGCAGTTTGGCAATAGCGCTTGCTTGCTCGCCGGCCTCGAGATCACGCCGGGCGTCCCGGTAGACGGCAAGCGCTTCGATCGGTGCTGTTGCTGGCGCGGCATCGCGGGCCGGTTCGACCTGAAAGAGTAGGCCCTGCGCAGGTGCGGTCGGCGTTCGGTTTGCGCACCCTGGTAACAGAGGCAACAGGAGCGCGACCGGGAAGAGCCAAAGATGAGGCAACATTTCGTTACGATTCCAATATTGCAATGGCCCGAGGTGCTGACATGCTTGACCTGAAAATTCGGAATGCCCAAGTGTACGACGGCATGGGCACCCCAGCGCAACGGTGTGATGTCGGAGTTCGTGACGGATTAATCGTTGCGCTCGGCGACCCGCTGCTCAGCGCGTCAGCGCGACAGACAATCGATGCGGAGGGCCTCGCCCTCATGCCAGGCATTGTCGACAACCACACCCACTATGACGCGCAAGTCACTTGGGATCCTTATTGCACGCCCTCGCCAGCGCTCGGCGTGACAACCGCCGTGATCGGAAATTGCGGTTTCACAATTGCACCTTGCCGACCCGCCGACCGCGATCGGGTCATGCGCAACCTGACTCAGGTTGAAGGGATGTCGCTCGACGTGTTGCGTTCCGGAATCGACTGGTCATTTGAGACGATCCCCGAATACCTCGATCTGCTGGATCGTCGATCGAGCGCTATCAACCTGGCGGCCTTCGTCGGGCACTCGTCCGTGCGCACCTGGGTCATGGGAGAGGCTGCCACGGAACGCGCTGCGAGCCCTGATGAAATTGCTGCCATGCGGCACCTGGTCGACGAAGGGATCGCGGCCGGTGCGATCGGGTTTGCCACCAGTACTTCGCCCGCACACAACGGCGAAGCGGGTCGTCCAATGCCGTCAAGGCTGGCTTGCGATGAAGAATTGCACACGCTCACGATGGCCCTTCGTGAGGCTGGGCGCGGCGTGTTCATGCTGACCAAAGGTGGACACACCAAAGTCGAGTTTCTGGAGCAGTTGGCGGCTGACAGTGGCCGACCAGTGATTGTTGCTGCACTTTTGCATAATTCCACCAATCCGAATGCTGTGTTCGCCGATCTCGATGCGATCGAAGCCGCGCGCCAACGCGGGCGTTCAATGTGGGGAGCCGTTTCGTGCTGTCCGTTGACCAATGACTTCACGCTGCAATCCCCGTATCCCGTTGAGGGCTTGCAGTCTTGGCAGGAGGCGCTCCCACTCAAGGGCGAGGCATTGATTGCAAAACTTGCCGAGCCTGCTTTTCGAGAAGCGGTTCGGCTTGAGATCGCCCGCCCCGCGACCTTTCGGCTGTTTAACGGGGAATGGGACAAGGTTCAGGTCATTGAAGTGTCCCGTTCGAGTAACGCCTGGATGGAGCAACGCACGATCGCCGATCTCGCGACTCAACTCGCGCGCGACCCGCTGGATGTGATGCTGGACCTCGCGATTGAGGAGAATCTTGCAACTGTGTTTAGTGCCGTGTTGCTGAATTCCGACGAGGCCGCTGTTACCCAGATCCTCCAGCACCCGGCCTCGCTGATTTCACTGTCCGATGCGGGCGCGCATCTGACGTTCTTTAACGACGCCGGGTTCGGTCTTCATCTCCTCGGGCATTGGTCGCGCGAACTTGGCGCAATTACGCTGCCGGATGCGATTCGTCGCTTAACCAGTGACAGTGCGTTAGCGTTGGGACTTCGCGATCGCGGCCGGCTCGCGATCGGTTTGCCGGCCGACTTGTTGTTGTTCGACCCTGCATGCGTTGGTCGGGGGCCGAAGCACCGTGTCCACGACTTACCGGGTGGCGGTGCTCGACTCGATACGCCCGCGCTCGGCGTTCACGGTGTTTGGGTCAATGGCTCGCGTGTAGTCGGTCCGCAAGGCATTGAGCCCGCTGCGCCCCGGGCTGGCCGTTTGCTTCGTGGCGGGCGCGATTTTTAAGCCTCGACCGGGTTGGTAGCCCCCGCCATGACATGGCCCGTGGGGCCAACCAATCGGGCCGACGCGACATGTTTGGGGTGGTCGTCAAAGTAAAAATCGGGCTCAAATTCCGCTAAGAACTCGCCCTTGTCGAGCCCGCCCAAAAACATCGCCTCATCGATGTCAACGCCCCAATGCATGAGCGTCCGGATGGCGCGTTCGTGGGCGGGGGCACTTCGTGCCGTCACCAGGGCAACCCGGATACCCATCCGCTCGGTTGCCCCGCGCTCGGCCCGCAATCGATGGAGCGCTTCAAGGAGTGGTTTGAACGGTCCCGGGTTGAGCGGTTGATCCGCGCGCTCGGACTCATGACTCTGGAAAGCGTCCAGCCCCTGAGCCTGAAACACCCGCTCGGCCTCATCTGAAAATAGGACCGCGTCACCGTCAAAGGCGATTCTGACTTCGTGGGGGTGACGGCCGGCCGCTCGAGCCGAGTCGGGAAAGACCAGAGCACCCGCAAAGCCAGCCTCTAAGGCGCCGCGCACATCGCCCGGTTCGGCCGATAAAAAAAGATCCGCCCGCAGCGGGCGCAAATAAGCCCACGGCGCGCGTCCCCGCGTGAAGACGCCCCGTTCGATACCCAGGCCATGGTGAACCGCCGAATTGAAGACCCGCAAACCGCTCGCCGGGTCATTGCGCGAGAGGATCACAACTTCCACACGGCGTTGCTCGGCCGGAAGTTCGGGATCGTTGAATGCGAGTAATTTTCGAACGAGTGGCAGGGCGATTCCAGCTTCGGCTGCGACCGCCACCCGATCGAGCTGCAACTGCATATAGGGACGGTCGTCGGCCGGGTCAAACAGCCGGTTCTCGGCTTCAAAATCAAACAGCGCCCGCGAGGAGAGCGCCACGACCAGACGGTTCTCGAGATTCAAGGGCATCAGGAACTCCAGCAGAGCAAAGATGATACGCCGGGGCTGCGACGGGATGATCCGTCGAACTCATCCGCCGGCGTCATTCGCCGGACTCGAGACTCATGCTAAGTTCGCGCCTCAACTTTCCACCCAGACCTGTGAGTCTCGCCATGATGAAGTTTCGCTTCCCCGTTGTGATCATCGACGAAGACTGGCGTTCGGATTCCGCCTCCGGGCTGGGGATTCGCGCCCTCGCCAAGGCACTCGAAGACGCGGGTACTGAGGTCGTGGGGGGCTTTACCTACACCGATGTCGCAATGGTGGCCAATCAGGCTGCGCGCGCTTCAGCGTTCATCGTTTCGATCGACGATGAAGAAGTCGCCGAAGACGAGGCCGAAGGATCAGTAGCGCCAGCGGCTATCCAGGATCTGCGTAAGTTCATTCAGGAAACCCGTCGGCGCAATGCCGATGTGCCGATCTTTTTGTTTGGCGAGACCCGCACCTCACAGCACATTCCAAGCGATGTATTGCGTGAACTCCATGGCTTCATTCATATGTTTGAGGACACGCCGGAGTTTGTGGCGCGTTACATCATTCGCGAAACCACCGCGTATCTGAACTCGCTACCACCCCCGTTTTTCAAGGCGCTTGTTAATTACGCCAATGATGGTTCTTATTCCTGGCATTGCCCCGGGCACAGCGGCGGCGTTGCGTTCCTCAAGCATCCGGTCGGCCAGATGTTTCATCAGTTCTTCGGTGAAAACATGCTGCGGGCAGACGTCTGTAATGCGGTGGACGAACTCGGACAGTTGCTCGACCACACCGGTCCAGTCGCTGCAAGCGAACGCAATGCCGCGCGCATTTTCGGCAGTGACCACCTCTTCTTTGTCACCAACGGAACGAGCACCAGCAACAAGATTGTGTGGCATGCCAGCGTTGCAACCGATGATGTGGTCGTCGTCGATCGTAACTGCCACAAGAGCGTTCTGCATGCGCTCATGATGACGGGAACCATCCCGATTTTTTTGCAGCCAACCCGCAATCATCTGGGCATCATTGGCCCGATTCCGCACAGCGAGTTTCTGCCCGAAACCATCCGCGCAAAGATCGAGGCAAATCCGCTGGTCAAGAACAAAAACGCGCGTCCCCCGGTGATGACCATCACCCAGAGCACTTATGACGGGGTTCTTTATAACGTCGAGCGCATCAAAGAAACCTTGCAGGGTACGATCGAAAACCTGCACTTCGATGAGGCCTGGTTACCGCACGCAGCCTTCCACCCGTTCTATCACGAGATGCATGCGATCGGTCCGAACCGCCCGCGCAGTGAAAACACCCTGATTTTTGCGACCCAGTCGACGCACAAGTTATTGGCCGGGCTCTCGCAGGCCTCACAAATCCTTGTGCAAGACAGCCAGACCCGAGTGCTGGATCGGCACCGCTTCAACGAAGCGTTCTTGATGCACACCTCGACCAGTCCTCAATACGCGATCATCGCCAGTTGCGACGTCGCGGCCGCGATGATGGAGCCTCCCGGTGGCGGGGCGCTGGTTGAAGAAAGCATTTTCGAGGCGCTCGAGTTTCGCCGCGCCATGCGCAAGGTGGATGCTGAACTAGGTGACGAGTCCTGGTGGTTCCAGGTCTGGGGCCCGCAGGATCTAACCCGTCGCGGCATCGGGTCCCGCGACGACTGGTTCCTGGAAAGTAACGACGCCTGGCACGGATTCGGGCCGGTCGAGGCGGGCTTTAATATGCTCGACCCGATCAAGGCCACGATTGTGACGCCGGGGCTGGGCATCGATGGACGTTTTGCCGACCGCGGGATTCCGGCGGCGCTCGTCACCAAGTATCTGGCCGAGCACGGCGTGATCGTTGAAAAGACTGGTCTTTATTCGTTCTTTGTCATGTTTACGATTGGCATCACGAAAGGGCGCTGGAATACCCTGGTGACTGAGCTGCAGCAGTTCAAGGCCGATTACGACGCTAACCAGCCTCTCTGGCGCGTGATGCCTGAGTTTGTTCAGGCTTACCCAACCTACGAGCGGGTCGGCCTGCGCGATCTGGCACAACGCATCCACGAAGAATACGGTCGCCATGATGTGGCCCGGGTCACAACCGAGATGTATCTGACCACCATGGAGCCGGTCATGAAACCGTCCGACGCCTTCGAATGCCTCGCGCATCGGCGGGTTGATCGGGTCGGGATCGACGATCTCGAGGGCCGTATTACGACCATGCTGGTGACGCCCTATCCCCCAGGCATTCCACTGCTGATTCCGGGAGAGCGCTTCAACCGCGGGATCGTCGAATATCTCAAATTCGTCCGCGAGTTCAACCACCGCGTGCCCGGATTCGGCACCGATGTGCATGGGTTGGTCGTCGAGAAAAACCCAGGCCAGCCCGACCAGTATTTTGTCGACTGCGTGCGGCCTTAACTCCCCGAGCTCTCCTGCGCGATCGGGGTTTCGGCGTCATGTACCAAGATCGTCCCGGTCGCCAAATCCCACGGGGCGCGGTGTTTGCGATCCACCAGGACGCAGACCAGAATGGCCGCGAACAGTGCCAGCGCCACCCAAGGCTTGATCTGGGCCGCCGCCCAAAGTGGCAATGCGAGGCAGGCCCAGGCGGCCACGTAGCGGGCGAACGCCCGGCTTGGCGACAATGCTTTTTCATCGGGCCCCAATAACCGGAGGGCGACGGTTTTCATCGGCAAGGTGCGGCGACCGGCGCTCCAGGACCAGATGAAATAAACGGCAAGGACCCCGAATATCCAGGCCTGGAAAGCCCAGCGAAGCACCTCGGACTGATTCTGATGGCGGGTCAGCGCGCTAAAGGCGTAACCAAAAAAGAAGACCACGCCAAATAGCAGGACACCTTCGTAGGTAAACGCCATCAAGCGGCGCCAGGGGCCAGCCACTTGCACAGCGTGGGCTAGTTGGCCGTCGAGCTGGTCGCACCGGTGGCACCGGACGAACCTGCAGAACCAGCCGTGCCAGACAGGGTTCCAGCGGCTTGACTGGCCGCATCGGTCGAGGCCGAGGCCGAATCCTTTGATCCACCGGAACCGCTTGAGCCGCCCGTTGCACCGGAGCCTCCGCTCGAACCCACCCCCGTGGACTCGGCTGCGCTCAATGAGCCACCGCCATTCGTGGTCGTGCCCAGCATGATCGCATCGCCCGTTCCAAAGTCGTCGGGCGCTGGCGGCGGCAGGCGTCGCAGGGCCTCGTCCCGCGGCATCGGTTGAGAGGCGTTTTTGGCCAGGCCAACTGTGGGGCTCGCAAGCGCCGCCGCGGTATTGCTGGTGCTGCCTGCCGAACGAAGCACGCCGCGCTGCTCAGGGGATAATTCCCGGTAGGCCTCGTACTGCTGGACCCTTGCCTCGGGCGGCAACACTTTGGCCAGGCGGTAGTTGCTGCGTGCCATTTGGCGTTGCGGTGGCGTCAGCGCCGCCCATTCCTGAATCCGCTTCTGAGCACGCTCCTGTTGGTCTGCGGCCAAACGTGGGAAGCGCAGAGCGAGTTCGGCCCAGGCGCGCTGCTCAGCGTCCGGGAGGGTTGTCCACGAGTCTTTGAACGGCTCTAGCAAGGTCTGCTGTGCCGGGGAAAGTGAGTTCCACCGCGGGACGACCGGGGCGGGAAGCAGGGCCGAGCGCGTCGTGGGGCGGGTGGGCTCGGCCGTGGCAGGGCTCGGTGGAGTGCTTGGTTCTGAGGCGAGCTTTGTGCCGTATTTCACACCCAGACCGCACCCAACGCCGATGGCAACGGCAATGCCAACCCCTATCGCGATGGCTGGCCCCGTGCGCATACTCGGCTGGCTCGTTCGGCCTCAGGGCCGGTTGTTTTTAAGAAAGACCCCGAAGCCGTGGTCTGCGTACGCCGAGATCGGGACCTCGTCGGTCAGGACCGCCTCATCGATTTCGGCAGTTTCGTCGGCCTCGAGCGCATCTCCGATGTCTGCGATCGCCACAAAACCGGCAATGATTGCTGCCAGTGGCAGTAGAGTCACTAATAACCGCCAAGGCAGCGAAGGTTGGTCGTGACCGCCGCGCGCGCCCGAACCCGCGTGCACGGTCGCGAATACATTAGCCTCGACCGTCTCAAGAACCGCGGTCTGTGCGGCCAGCGCAGCCTGACTGGCTAGCTGAAGGCGGTGGGTGATCCGATACGGCAGGCGCTCGGTACCTGCATCCAGGGCGCTTACAACGCTTCGGGTAAACGCATCCGTGGTGCGAACTGATCGGGCAGGGCGGAAAGAATGGTTTGTCATGATTTAAATCCCCGGGATCGTAATGCGGCCGCTAACGAATGAGTTGCCCGCGAGCAATGCGTTTTGACGCTGCCTTGTGAGCAGCCCATCGCCGCGGCGGTTTCAGCCACGTCCAGGTCCTCCCAATAACGCAGCAGGAAGGCTTCGCGTTGACGTGTTGG
>Ga0114967_10004779_pt1 | contig 10846 bp, 2 predicted proteins | sample M_130628_MF_Meta_FD_92639 | JGI IMG/M metagenome (GOLD analysis project Ga0114967, IMG submission 92639) | Freshwater microbial communities from Lake Montjoie, Canada to study carbon cycling - M_130628_MF_MetaG | ecosystem: Environmental > Aquatic > Freshwater > Lake | place: Lake Montjoie... | reverse complement strand
GACGAGTTTCACCAGTACTAAATGACCAATACCAACCTAATCTATCAGTGTTAGAAATAGTTGAACTATCAGTGTAAGGCATGTATTGACCTTGACAATGGCTAGTTACATAAAAATTAGCTTTTGGTTTTGCGTATGAAGGGAAAATTTTATTATTAAGTGCATAACAGCCATTTGAACTACTGGTAACTCTTAAATTAACACTGTAATTTGTATCTGCTTTGGTAAAACCAAAAGTAGTAACAGGAGTTGTTCTATAAATGTTACCTGGGAAAGTCCATAAATAATTTAACCCAGCTGCTTGATTAGTTACAGTAAAGTAAGTTGAATCATTTTGACAAACAATAGCAGTAGAACTAGCAGTATATGCTGCACTTGGAGCCTGTAATACTGTAATTAATCTTGATACAGTATCAGATAATCCTAATGCTGAAGTAGCACGTAAAGTAACTCTGTATGTTCCTGCTGTACTCCATGAATGAACTGGATTTGCAAAAGTAGAAGTTGTATTGTCACCAAATGTCCATAACCAAGTTACACCAGCTTTTGGACCTTGATTGATATCAAATTCTAGACCTGTTCCAGTACAAGCAGTATCCGTTCTAAGCAAAGTTCTAAAGCCATAAGCAATAGGATTGTTAACTTTAATGTAACGATATACCGTTGTATCACAGTTTGTAGGTAAGAAACGAATAGTTGTGGCTAAAACAAATAAAGTATCTGCTTCAGCAATAGTTGGTGTAAATGTAACTTTAGCGTTGGTAGTTGAAGTAGGGGCTGTAAACAATGCACTAGTTGCAGCAGTATTTCCATATACCGATTTAACTGAAGTATTTACTAAAGTCCAATTTGTTCCGTAACTGGCATTTGTATAATAGCTAGTTGGAGAATATATTTCATATCTTAAACTGTTATTATATTTTACAGCATCTGGTTTATTTAAATCACCATCATTAGCAGCACCATTAAATGCTCCTGGAGCCAAATCAGCAATAATATAACCACCAGCGGCTACAATCGGGCGAGTAAAACGATTAATTACAGTAGTAAAACTACCTGGTAAGTTATTACTACAATAGTTTGGCTGAACAGAAGATGAAGGAGCTTGGTAAGTTCCCGAACCATAGTTAATAGCAGAAATTACATAGTTTAAAGTATCAACTTGACGATTTCTAAATCTTAAAGTTAAATTACCTAAATTACCAGTAGCTGAATCTAAAGTACCAACTCCATTACCAGAAGCATTTAATTCAATAGCTCTATATACATAACGGTAATCAGTATTAGGTACAGTGATAGTTACAGGTTGATTTAAATTACAAATTGTTGCAACTACACCAGTGGGAACTTGACTTTGATTATCGTCTATGATTTGAATACTATCAATCAATATATTATTTCCTAAACCAGCACTGAATGCATCAAATTGGAAACTGTAGTTGTTTCCTGGAGTTCTGAATTCCGTTAAACAAGCTTCATAAGTAAACCAATCTGGATAAGCAGAAAGTGAATTAGGTCTAACCGCAACTTTAATTACAGGACCTTGGAAGCCGTTGATTAAAACTGTAACATTTACTGAATCTCTTCTTGTAACATTATTATTACTTTGAGAGAAACGGAAACGTAAGATAGGTCTTTGTAATACACTTAAATTAAAACAAGGAGAAATCAATCTAGCTGAAGCACCAGCTGCTAATGTAGCAGCAGGGAAAACAGCACACTTAATACCATTTTCTACAGGTTGAGAAGGATTAATAGATGAACCGAAAGCAGCTGTATTCCAATTTGCGGCAAGCGTTAACGATTGAGTTGACCAACCTTTTAAACCATCTTCAAAATTCATGGTATAAGGATAAGTAGCAATACCAGTAGATAAAGTATCCCAAGCTTTTACAGCAGGATTTGGATATAATCCGTTATTACCAGCAATATCTGAAGCGGTAATTTTATACTCAATAATTCCACCTGAAGCAAACGCAGAAGCTGGGAAACTATAAGTTCTTACTAAGAAACCATTGCTATTAGTGCTAGATGAAGTAGCAGAACTAGGTAAATTAATTTGAGATCCACCATTTACTCTGTAAGTTAAAAAATCACCAGTGTAGTTTTTATCTACAACTAAAAAACTAATTGAAGGGAAAGTAGCATTTAAACAAACAACAGTATTTGCAGGAATCACACGAGGTAAAACACTATCAATATTATTACCACCAGTATATTCATGAGCACCCATAGAAGGACTTAAACTATTTCTAGTAGTAGAAATAACGTCAGTAGTTACACCAATTACTGGAGTACCAGCACCATAAATTACTGAATTAGTTAAATCAGGAATAAATAAATTTGAATCACTGGTAAAAGGAATTGTAAAGTTTGTACTATACAAATCTCCACCAGTAAACTTATTTATATTATCCCAACCATTAAATAAATTTTCAGTACCTATTGCATTTGTTGTTAATTGGTTATTGGTAGCATTAGTAGCATTACAGAAGTAATTGTTATTTTCAGATAAAGAAAAAGCACTTAATAAACTACTTACTTGTACCGCACTTGCTTTAACACCAGCACCTGAAGTCAGGCCACCTAATTTATTTGAAAATAAATTATTTGACATTTTAAATCCAGATTTTAAAAGTAGTGAAGTTGCATTTAAAGAAAATTTATCAGCTATTGCTAAACAAGCTGTTCTACCGGCAGTAACAGTATTTGCTGTTCCTAAATTTATAGAGTTATAATAAATTCCAATATTAGGATCAGAGTATGGATTTGTTGGAGATGCATCAATTGCAATTCCATAAACACCACTCATTAAAGTAGCAGAACCAGTAGCAGAAATTCTAGAAATCATATTATTAGTAATTCTAGTACTATTAGTAACGTTACCTGCATCAGTTCCAAAATTAATATAAATACCATAAGCAGCACTTCCACTTACAGTTGAGCTAATATTTTTAATGATGTTACCATCAATGATGTTAGCAGAATCTAAAATTGTATTTAACCCAGCAATGGTTCCTAATTCAATTCCTCTAGGATTTGAAAAAGTAATCATGTTGTTTTGAATTTTATTCTGTCTAATGTTTGCACGGTATTGACCAACACAGAAAATACCTGCAGCATTATTAATACCACCAAAATAATTTGTATTAGCAGTTCCACCTGGAGCTATAGAACCACCAATCACATTGTTTAGAATTGATGTTGTAACATCTCCTTGGCCTCTTACGCCATTTCCTCTTAAATAAATACCATATTGACATCCACCAATAAAGTTATTTGAGAATGAATTATTGTTATTTCCACCTAAACCAGCACCATTAGAAGGAGTAGCAGTAATACCACCCATATAAATAGCTGCAAAAGTATTGATAGCAGTTGTTGAAGAATTACCAATTAAATTACAATTATTTACAAAATTATTTGAAGTAGAAAGACTAGTAGCAAAAATTGAACTTTGACCACCTAAAACATCAATTATTTTATAAGAAGCTGAAGTCATATTGCTAGGCATTACAATTGTCAAATCTCTTGTAGTAGTTCCATTGTTTGAACCATCAAAACCAAAGTAACTTGAACTGTTAAATCTAATTAAACTTGAATTTGCAGCAGGAGCAGTTAAAACTGTAGTAAACTTAATGGTATCTTGACGACCAGCGGCAACTGTTACAATAACTGGAACAGTAGAAGTAGCAGAAGGATAATCAAAAACTGTAATTGGAGTTACAAAAGTATCTGTTTCACCAACATAACCACTACTTAAGGCTAAACGAACTGGATTAGAACCCGAAAATGCTAAACCAACACCAAATGCATTTAAGTAATTAACTGCTGAACGCAATGTTTTAAATGAACCAGTACCTGCACTTGCTAATACTGGATAATTATCTACACCATTAATTTGGTAAGTAGCATTAGGTTGTAAAGGTGTATTTATTAAATTTAATTTTACAGCACCCATTTGAGGTCCTAATGACCTAGTTGCACCATAAATATCAACAAGTACCAATGAAACAGAGGCACCAGCAGTATATCTAGAACCAGCAGTTACAGCGTTTAAATCAGGCAATGTATCTGATTTAAATGCAGTTGGAAAATTAAATGAACTTAAATCAGCAGTAGTTCCAGTGAACTGACGTAAAGTATTAATGTTCATTCTAGTTGGAACTGTTGTTGATGGAGTAGCCATCAATATATTATTAGTAGCAGTAGGATTATTTCCAGAAACAAAATAAGAATTGAAATCTGATGCTGGAATTGAGAATACTGGATTTAAAGCAAATGGATTAGTTGGCGAAATTGAAATTACAGCATACATCGTACCCGCTGTGTTTCTATTAGCTGTTACACCAAAAATATTATTAACACTTGATATACCACCTCTAATAGATGAACCCATAAATAATGCTGAGATAGAACTATTTGATGCTAAAATATTATTACCACTCATGTTAATAGTATTATTCGACATGGTGATTAAATCAGCAGATGTATATATATTAACAGTAGATGCATCTATTAAAATACCCGTTGGATTTAATAAACTTGCTGGAGAACCTGTACTTGAACCTATAGCAAGAATATTTGAAATGAAATTATTTGCAAAGAAATAACTTCTAGCTCCAGTTGGAGCTGCAAAATAAGCTCTTATTCCAATAGCACTTTGACCACTAACAGTAACTAAATTATAAATAAAGTTTTTAGAAACTGTTACATCAAAATTTGGATATTTAGCAGAAACTTCAGCAACTTCAATTCCTCTAAAACCAGAAGATAAAGACGTAGTTGGTAAAGTATTTCTAACAATATTTGAATCAATTAAAGTAGCTTCAACACCTTGAACATAAATACCTGCTTGGTTATTTGCACCACCAATAAATGTAGTTGGTAAACTACCATTTGGAGCAGTAGAACCACCAATAATATTACCAACCATTTTTAAATTAGCAATTCTAAATGATGGAACACCTAATGCTGTGCCTTTAAAATCTGGCGCAGTGGCTGCAGGATTTGCCGATGAACCTAAAACAACAATACCACTTCTTACACCTTGAATTAAATTATTATTGATGTTAATATTGTTGTTAGCAATAGTTCTCAATGTATCATTTACAGTAGGAATAGAATTAGTTATAGGGAAACCATAATAAATACCTGCATGTGTATTAATAGCTGTTGTTGAAGTATTACCTAAAATATTTACATTTTTGATAGTAATATTCTGACAAGGAACATCTGAAGGAACTATGCCAATAACACGTGCATTATTTGTTACCGATTGGCCTCTAAACATAAATGTTAAATTTCTAACATTAGGGCCAGTGCTGGTTAAACCATCAATTATTACATTTTTTGCACCCATAAATCTTAATACAGATGTATTAGCCATGTTTTGAGTATTTGGCGCCCAAATAGTATCAACAATTCCAACATTTGGTTTAATTATAACATTTAATGAAGGATCTGAACCTGGATAATCAATAATTGCTGGAATCCAACCAGTTTCTCTTGCATAACCAGCAGAAATACGAAGTGTTACATTGTTTTGATTTCCAACAATTCCATAAGAATTTAAATGGGTAATAGCTTCGGCTAAATCTTTAAAACTCCCTGTATTTGGTGTAGAAGCTACTGGAGGACTAGAAAAACCATCAATATTATATGTTATACCACCACGTAAGGCAGTAGGAATATCAATTGAATCCCCAAGCCATTGATGACAACCTATTGAAGTAAATCTACCTAAACCTGTTCTCGGATTTCCAAAAATATCATCACTTACTTTATTAATTAATGCGTTATAAACAGCAATGCTGAATTGATTTAGAGTGGTTAATGCATAGCCTCTATTGAAAGTTCTATGAGAAAAACCACTTGCTACTGACCATAAGGTATCGCTAGTATTTGGAGGATTAACTGCAAAACTGTTGGTATCTGAAGGACAAAAAGTAACATAGCTTTTTAAAGTTGAAACATTTGTTAAAACGTTGTTTCTATTTAAACCTGCTACAAAAGTATATCCACCACCAAATGTGTTAGCAAAGTAATTATTAAAATTTGAGAAAGTAAAAGGATTTACGTTACTTGCTGCTACAATTAAAGAATAGTTTTGGTAACCCGCTAAATTACCAAAAGTGGTAACCCCATCTCCTTTTGTTCTGCTTAATTTGTTTACAAATGAATTATTCATCATGGTAATACCACCTAAAGTAGTACTACTAGTTACCAAACAAGCTGAAATTGAATTTGAAGCAATTGTATCACCAGTTAAATTAACTGAATTAAATAAAACTTCTAAACCAACATTTGAAGTTGCCACGTCTATTAATATACCTGCAGTATATGTTCCCATACTTCCAAATGCATTTGAACCATTTAAAGTTGCTATTTTTGAAATTGAGTTGTTTGCTATTAATATATTTCTTGGGGAAGTGGGATTTCCTATACTAACTCTGATTCCAGAAACACCTTGACTTGTTGCATTTGAATAAAGACCATAAATCTGATTTTTTACAATTCTAATATTTGAATCCAATGCAATAGCACCTGTTCCATCTAATCTTATTCCCGAAAAATTACCACTAACAGATGCAACACTTAAAGGTAAAGAGTTTCTAATAATATTACCAGAAATTGTAGCGTTAGAAACTGTATTTAAATAGATACCTGAAAGATTTGAAGTTGTTCCACCAATGCAAGCTGTATTTGCTGCATTAATTGGATTGCTATAATCACCTATTATATTATTAATAATGTTAACTCCTGTATCTTGAGAAGGAAACAGCGTAGCACTTGAAGCAAAACCTCTATGTGAAATGCCCGTTTGAACGGCCATAATTAAATTATTTACATAACTAATGTTATAGTTTGTTCCTACTAAAGCTGGTGCAGTGTTTGAAGCTGTTCCACCAAAATAAACACCTGCGTATGTATTAATAGTGGTTCCAACTGAATTACCAACGATAATACAATTTTTAACACCAACATTTCTTAATCTATTTGCAGCAGCAGGAATAAAGTCAATAACTTTAGCAGTTGGAGCATTTGAGCTTGCCATGTTAAACGTTATATTTCTTTGTCCTGAGGTTCCACTTCCGTCTATTGTAAAATCTGTACTTCCAAAAACTCTAAATAAACTACCATTTGCAGCTATTGTGGTTGTTGTTGAAATCACAAAGTTCAAACCAGCAGCTGGTTTTAAAACAATGGGTCTTGTTGAACTCATGTTAGGATATCCAGATCCATTTGCTTGACCAACTTGAATAGGCGAAGGTTCAACTCCAGAATATCCAGATGATATTAAAATAGTAACAGTGCCTGGTGCTACAGTAACATCAATACCATTAGTATTTAAATAAGTAATGGCACCAGCATTTCCGGTACCCATCAGGTTCACAAATGTATCTACAGGAGCAGTTAAATCTGCTTGTCCGTTAACAACATAGGTTTTACCACCTGCAAAACCTTGGGCAAAAGCACTACTAGCTGTTAGCCCAATAAATACAACTAAAAATAAACTTAGTTTAGCGTAAAAATTAGTAAATTTTGATTTCATATATTCTTTTTTTTATTTAGTTTTTTAAATATTTGAGTTAGCTAAAATAGATACTTAGTTTAAAAAAGCAAACATTTGCACAATAAATTAACATTTTTTTATTTTTTATGTTGATAATAAACCTTTTGTGGTTTTTCTTTTTCTCTCCAAACAAACCCCCTTAGTCTCAATTCTTCGGGTTTAAGTTCATCAAGCGGATAAAATAAACCTTCAGGATTTGTGATAAAAACACCCTTACTTATTTTTTTATTTAAAAAATAAAATTCCATTTCACTGCAATCAACTTTATTAATTCCTATGTAATTTACGCTGTCTTCTTTGGCATAATATATACTTTGTCCGTTACCATAAACACGCAAATATTTGATGCTTGAACTGTCTAAATAACCCTTCATATTTTTACCTTTTACTTGGTTATAATGAGGTCCTTTTTCGTTCGAAATTAAGAACGAATTACTACGTAAATCAAAGGAATCTAGTTTATTATTGTTAATATAAAAATGTATAGTATCAGCAGTAATTTGATTCACGCCATTCCAAATAATAGGTGACGAAAACATAGATAAAGTTGAATCAGATTTTTGGTAAATTAAACTATCGCATACACCTTGAATATCCGACATGAATATTTTTACTTTATGGTATGCTTTTATGGCTTCTTTTTGTTTTAATTTTTTATCGGCTTGTAATAAAAAAATACTGTCGGCATACAGAAACAAACTGTCGTTTTGGTCCATTATCATTAATGCATAAGGATTTTGAGTAACAAAAGTTTTTTTGGTTTTACCGTTGGTAATTCCATAATTTCCATACAATTTTATTTTTTGAGTAGAATCATACAATTCAATGTTATTAAATGCTTTTCCAATATTGTTTTTTCTGTCATAAAATAAACTATCCGCTTTTAGCATTTTATTTTCGGTATAAAGCACCGCGTTTTTACTAAATTGACTCACTTCTTTTTTTGTATCGTACCAGCCATTTTCACAAGTTATTTTATCTTTTTTTCCTTCAATAACAGTTGAACCATAAAAATAAGAAGTTTTGGAAATGGTATTATACATTAGCGTATCGCTTTTCATGGTGTAATCAGGATTGATTAACACCACATTTTTTTTAAAGAAAAAGTTTCGAGTTCTACTGTAATAATATCCAAACTGACTTGTCAAATTATTTTTATCACTAATAATCGTTGCGTTATTTAAATAAAAACCAACATTGTTTTCCATATCAAAACTGAGTTGATTGGTGGTTAAGTTCATTGATTTATCATACATTTTTACGTTTCCTTCCATGTATGCTCGCTTTGAATTTCCTTCATATTTCAGGTAATCTCCTTCCATGCGAATGCTGTCATTATGATTAATTCTAACATTGCTATAAGCTTTTACCGTATTTGAATCATCATACAAAATGGCAGAATCGCAATACATCAATGTGTTTTCTTGTTTTAATTTTACATTCCCGATTAATTTTTTAGAATTTCCAAACTGAGTAACTTGGCCTTCAAACAAATCGGCCCCCAAAATTTCCACTCTACTTTTTTGTTGAGCATTTACTACTTGAACCAATGTTATAAAAACAAGGAGGTATTTAAATCTTTTGGCAAAATATTGCATGGGTCAAAACTATTAAATTTTTAATTACAGCATACATATAATGTTATTTAATGCAAAATTATTTGTAAAATTACACCATAAATTATTCCAAGTTATTTTTATCAATGCTCATTTCGTTCAAAAAATTTATAGAAACCAATCAATTATTTCAAAATTCTGATAAAATTTTGTTGACCATAAGTGGTGGAATAGATTCAATGGTAATGCTTGATTTATTTATAAAATCAAACACTAAAATTGCCGTAGCACATTGTAATTTTGGGTTGCGGAGCAATGAAAGTGATGGAGATGAAAAGCTGGTTTTTGACACTTGTCAAAAAAACAATATTGAATTTTTTACGATAAAATTTAATACGAAATCATTTGCCGAAGAAAATAAAATTTCTATTCAAATGGCCGCTCGCGAGTTAAGATATGACTGGTTCAATAAAATTGCGTTAGCAAATAATTGCCAATTTATTGCCACCGCACACCACCAAAATGATGTAGCCGAAACCATGCTCATTAATATAACACGGGGAACTGGAATAAGTGGTTTGCACGGAATTTTACCCAAAAACAATAATATTATAAGGCCATTATTATTTACCAATAAATCTGAAATTACTATTTATGCCAATGAACATAATATTGGATTTAGGGAAGACAGTAGCAATAAAAAAGATGATTATTGGCGAAATAAAATAAGGCATTTGGTGATTCCAAAACTAGAAGAACTAAACACTAACGCAGTAAATAATTTTTATTTACTTAGCAAAAAAATTAGTACTGATGAAATATTGCTCAATGAAAGAATCAATGAACTGAAAAGCCAGTTTGTAAAAACTAGCAATAACTTAGTTTATATAAACTTAGAAATTATGCAGCATGCGGCTGTAACTAGCTTACTTTTTAATATTTTGAGTGAATACAATATGAATGAAACTGCTATTTTAAACATGATAGAAAACCATGAAAATAACAGTGGAATTATATTTGAAAGTGAAACCCACGAAGCATTAATTGATCGAGAATTTATGATCGTTCGAGAACGAAAAGTGGAAGAATTTCATCAAACATTTTTGATTGAAAACACCATTCAAAAAATGAACACACCTATGGGTGAAATTAGCTTTGAAACAATGAATGAAAAACCAAGTATTTTTTCAAAGGATTTTTTATACTTAAACATAGAAAAAACTGGCAATGAATTTATTATTCATACTTGGCAGCAAGGCGACCGCTTCAAGCCACTTGGAATGAATGGCAGCAAGCTGGTGAGTGATTATTTAATTGATAAAAAAATTAATGGTTTTGAGAAGCAAAAATGCATGGTTTTAATAAGCAAAAAAACCAACGAAATTGTAGCATTAATTCCATATCAAATTAGTAACGATTATAAGCTAGAAAATGATTTAAAAAGTGTTTTAAAAATTAGCTTTTAGTTACCTCTAGAAACATGTATTAAATATATTTTTGAATTCTTTAAAGCCTCCCATTATGTGCTAACATACCATCTTTGGTAGCCAAATAACTATAAGCATTCATGTCGTCAGCATCATATATAAAGCTTTTCATATAGTCCTGTTTTTCCTCGTCAAAACGCATGGCAACCACATATTTTTTAGCAATCAAATGCTTTAAGCAATCTGCCACAATTTTGGGTGGTGCTGCTACTTCTTCTAATATTTTT
>Ga0114967_10004778_pt1 | contig 10847 bp, 8 predicted proteins | sample M_130628_MF_Meta_FD_92639 | JGI IMG/M metagenome (GOLD analysis project Ga0114967, IMG submission 92639) | Freshwater microbial communities from Lake Montjoie, Canada to study carbon cycling - M_130628_MF_MetaG | ecosystem: Environmental > Aquatic > Freshwater > Lake | place: Lake Montjoie... | reverse complement strand
GCCCGTGGATCATCGTCGATGAGCGGTCTGTGACCTTGTTTGGTCTGTGCACGCGCACTCACTCTGCGGGTGATGAGATCTACATCGGCTGTCAGCCAGATTCGGTGAGTCATGTGGGAAATGAGAAGGCGATTACTCTGACGCAAGACACCGCCACCAGCAACCGCGATCACTAATGGATCAACCCGTGCATAAGCGTCACTCAGGGTCTGTGCTTCTAGATCGCGAAAAACCTCTTCCCCGTCGTTGGCAAAGATATCGCGCACAGAACGAGCAGAAGATAATTGCAGTTCGTCATCGGTGTCGAAGAAACCGTAACCAATACGTTTCGCCAAACGGCGCCCAACCGTACTCTTGCCAGTTCCCATCAGACCAATGAGGGCAATGTGGGGGCTTTGCGCCGACTGAGTCATAGCGCCTGTTGGGTTGACTCTTTTGCAGATATAGCGTTTCGTACGAATTCCGCTACTGAATCGCCACCGAACTTTCGTTGGGCTTCAGCCGCCAAAACAAGTGCAACCATTGTTTCACCGACAACTCCCATGGCAGGTACTGCAGTAACATCGGTTCTTTCCTTGAACGACACTCCCGCTTCTTTGGTGATCACATCGACAGTAGGGAGGGTTGGCTTATTCAATGTTGCGAGCGGTTTCATCGCTGCCCGCACGACGAGTAACTCGCCAGTCGTCATGCCACCTTCGGTACCGCCAGACAGCGATCCTGTCCGTACGAAACTCTGTGTCGCCTCATCCCAATGGATGGGGTCGTGAGCCAAACTTCCGCGACGTCCGGCTACCTCAAAACCATCACCGATTTCGACACCCTTGACTGCCTGAATACTCATCATCGCTTGAGCCAACAAGGCGTCTAATTTACGATCCCAATGCACGTGACTACCGAGCCCGACTGGTAACCCATAGGCCAGCACCTCGACGATTCCACCCAACGAATCTCCGTCCTTGGCGCATTGCTCAATTTCAGCGATCATCACAGCAGCGGCTACTGGGTCAAAACTACGAACCGGCGACTCATCCACAACACTCAGATCTGCTGGTGTGGGACGCGTGGCACTCACGGATTTGGCCGATCCCATCTGAATGACATGTGAAATGACCTCCACGCCAATTGTGCGTAAAAGGGCCTTCGCTATCGCCCCTGCGGCAACTCTGGCAGCAGTTTCCCGTGCACTGGCGCGTTCTAAAACATCTCGCGCATCAGTGAAACCGTATTTCTGCATTCCAGCAAGATCGGCATGACCTGGACGGACCTTGGTGAGGGGATCGAGAGTCGCCCCAGGTGCTGGATCCATCTCTTTATGCCACTTATCGGAACGGAACCATTCGGTGTTCTTGATTTCAATAGCCACTGGTGAACCAAGTGTTCGACCGTGACGGACTCCCCCGACCAGGGTCACTTCGTCTACTTCAAATCGCTGGCGTGGTCCACGTCCGTAGCCGAGGCGACGACGTGAAAGTTCCAGTTGTATATCTTCAACTGTGATCTGTAAACCAGAAGGCAAACCTTCAATAATGACAACTAACGCTTGTCCATGGGACTCGCCGGCGGTGAGATAACGCAACATCGTGTATCAGGTTACCGTTCGCCTAGGAGAGTGCCTGTGAGGCTGCTGAAAGCATTTCTTGAACATCGGGGAGATGACCAGTCCAAATCTCTTGTTGGAGGGCCGCCTGGTGCACCAACATCCCCAGCCCATTTACTATTTGGCACCCTTTATCTTCGGCGACCTGCAATAAAGCAGTCTGCAACGGGTGATAAACGAGATCAACGACGATGTGGCGCTGTTGCAACAGATCAAGCGGGATCGGTAGGACCGCATCCGATCCTGTCTCCCCCATGCCCATGCTGGTGGCATGAATAATGAGGTCACATTCCTGTGTTGCGCGCCGGAGAGCAGGTTCATCGCTCAGAGAGATAGCTCGAGAACCGTTAGGCGCTAATCCAGCAGCAAATTCCGCTCCATCTAAAGAGCGGTTGGCCACGACCACTTGCTTGCATCCGTGACGTGACAGAGCGTCAACGACCGAGCGCCCAGCGCCGCCAGCACCTAAAACAAGCACCGAAGAATTCTCGATATGCACTTCATGAGAACGAAGGTTCTGCAGCAATCCCTCACCGTCGGTACTGTGGCCAACCAGTGCACCGTCACTGGCAACTTCGACCGTGTTAACACTGCGAAGGGCGCTTGCTGAAGTACTGCTTCGATCAACCAAAGTCGCCATCTCCGTTTTATGGGGCATGGTGACACTTAAACCACGTAAATGCAAGGTCCGAAGAGCACTCAAACTGTCGGCCGTCTTGCCAGCAGCAACTTCAAAGGCAACGTAGACCCAGTCCACTCCCAGAGAACGAAATCCAACGTTATGGATGATTGGTGACAAACTGTGACGCACCGGGTCACCAATAACGCCGACCACGGATGTCTGAGCGCTGATTCGTACTTGAGTGTTCATATCACAGGACTCCAGCGATGATCGCCGCTTGAACATTGGCTTGATGTTGCGAGAAAGTGGCGGCAAACTTGTGATGCCCGTCTTTGTCTGAAAGAACATAGTAGAGATAAATGCACGGCGAACCATCCTGAATTTCACGACAGAGGGTATTCCCCGCAGAAGGATTTGGTGCTGGGGACAAGGCCGCGACGATTGATTCTCTACCCGGATTTGAAATGGGGGTGGGTGGCAACCCAGTGTGCATGTAGGTATTGAAGGGCGTGTCAATTGCTTTCAGCGTCGGAAATGAAAGTTCTGAATTCTGCTTATAGAAAAGTGTTGCATCAATCTCCAGGGGCATTCCAAGCGCCAATCTGTTGTAGATCACTCGGGCAATCTTGGGTCGATCTTGAGCAACTTTTGCTTCCCTTTCAATAATTGAAGCGATGATTAATACCTCGTAAGGCGATTGGCCGACAAGGTTCAGCGAATCATCTAATCCTTCTTGACGGCCTACGCGCTCCATCAACTTCAGCATTTCCTGGGCTACCTGTGTCGCTGATTTGTCACCAGAAATGAGGTATGTGTCAGGAAACAAAAGCCCTTCGAGCGATGTCACTGAATCAGGTTGGTACACGGACCGCACTGCTGAGTTAGTCATGTCAAGGTCACCAGTTTTTGCAAGAAAATCCTCTGCGTCAATGGAAGGAACTCCTTGATTCAGGCGTTCAGCAATTTGTGCAAGGGTGAAACCTTCAGGGAAGGTGACCTTGCTCAGAGTCTCATTCGGAGGGGTTCGCAAAACCCGCAAAATATTGCCCATGTGATCACGGGGTCGAAGAGTGTAATAACCGGGAAGGATCTCAAGACCCCCCTCTGAAGAGGCGTAAGAACGGAACACGGAATCATTGACGATGAAGCCATCTTGCTTGAGTTTTTTACTCACAGTCGAAAGATCATCAGTTTCAGTAATTAGGAATATCTCCGACGCATCGGCTTCCCCGCTTGGATTGACTTGCTGGAGATACCAATACTTGTGCGCTCCAAATGCGACTGCAATCACAACTAACACTGAAACAAAAAGCATTGCGACTATGTTCGCGATTCGCTTGCTAGGAAAGCCATCCACAACGAGCGATGGTACGACCCGATACTCATGGTCCATATCCGGATGTTCATTCACGAAGATGTCGACTTTCAAGCCATGCTTGCAACATGATTGCGGCAGCCACCTTGTCGACAAATTGACGACGCGCTGATGCACTGAGATTCGCTTCCTTGAGGGCGCGATCGGCAGCTACCGTTGTCATCCGTTCGTCAAACATCTCTACAGGCACAGACAAAACCGTACTCAGTCGACGAGCCTCAGTGGTGGCGGCCTTTGCCGCTGGACCATGACCGCCTGCCATTAATAACGGGAGACCGATCACCACAACCTCAACTTCTTCTTGCAGAACTATTTCTGCGATTTTGAGATGGTCTAAGCGAACAGACTTTGTTCGTAAAAGAACACTGTGCGGGCTGGCGATGGTGCCGCTGATATCACTCACAGCAAGACCTATCCTCTTTGAGCCGAGATCAATACCAAGGGCACGCATCAGGAGCGAGCCGCCACCTCTGCGAGACGCAAAGCTTCGGGCAATTTTTCGGGAAGCTTTCCACCAGCTGTGGCGATATCTCCCTTGCCTCCGCCACCGCCACCGACGGCCTTGGCTGCATCTTTGATCAACGCCGTTGCTGAGAGCCCACTTGTCGGTGTAACTGCGGCGACAAGTGAAACTCCGCCTTCAGGAGTTAGCCCTCCGAGCACGACGGCACGAATCCCCACTTGATGCCTCACGGCCAAAGCCAACTCGCGGAGATCACCAGGTGAAAGTTCATCAACGCGGGCCACGACGATCCCCTCGTGCGCGCCTTGTGCCAAAGAGATGGCACCAAAAACCGCGAGACGAGATCTTAAAATTTTGTTTTCCTCTTGTACGGCTTTGAACTCATCAAGTTTACGGTGCACTCCAACTAACAATTCCTGCGAGCTGGTACCCAAAAGCGAGGCTGCTTCATTCAAGGAACGCTGCTCGCGCTGCAAAAGTTCGAGCGACCTGATGCCGGCAACGGCTTCAATCCTTCTCAAGTTGGCGCCAACGGATCCTTCAGAGATGATGTGAATCAAACCAATATCACCAGTAGCGGTGACATGGGTGCCACCACATAGTTCGACTGAAGGTCCTGCTGATAAAACCCGCACTTGATCGCCATATTTGTCACCAAAAAAAGCAATCGCACCCTTCTCTAGGGCTTCCTCTTTAGATGTTTCTAGTGATGTCACTGCGGCATTGTCCAACGTCAGCGTGTTCGCAAGATCCTCAATACGCTTCAGTTGGTCAATCGTCAGAGAGTCATAGTGACTGAAGTCGAATCGCAACCGTTCATCGTTGACTAACGAACCAGCCTGTTTGACGTGCTCGCCTAGGACCTCACGAAGTGCCCAATGCAAAATATGTGTGGCAGTGTGGTGGCGTCGAATAGCGGTACGACGCAAAACGTCAATACTGGCCTCTACCTCTTGATTGATGAGCAGTGTCCCCGATATCACTCGACATAGATGCCGACGTAATCCCGGCAAAGCGTAGGTGGTATCAAGAACTTCGTAGTTTCCAGAGGAGGAGGTCAGAAAACCTGTATCGCCAACCTGACCACCACTCTCCGCATAGAACGGAGTCTGCTCGAGGAAGATATCAAAAAGACCTTCGTCGTCGGGAATAATCGCCAAAACTTTTGTTAAGCAGGACTCTCGCTCATAACCGACAAATGCACCCGTGCCATGCGCTTCCATCACTTCGCGGTAAAGATCAATACGGGAGTCGTCGGCGACATTGCCTTTACGGGCCGCCTTCGCCCTCTGACGCTGCTGATCCATCTCCACGCGGAAACCATCAAGGTCGACTGAGAGCTCCCGTTCAGCCACGATCTCCTGAGTGACTTCAAGCGGAAAGCCATAAGTGTCGTGTAACAAGAAGGCCGTGGAACCCGAGACCACATGATTTTCATCTGCTTGACTCAACTCAGTTTCAAGAATAGAAAGACCAGTTTTAAGTGTCTGGCGGAACCTTTCCTCTTCCTTTGTCAAAACTCCCAAAATGAAATCTTTTTGAGCAATGACATCTGAGTAGGCCTCGCCCATAGTGGTAATTGCGGACTCGACGAGCGCCGGCATCACCAACTTTTCCGTGCCCAACAAGTATGCGTGGCGGACCGCACGGCGAATAATTCGTCGCAACACATAACCACGACCTTCATTAGAAGGAAAGACCCCATCATTAACGAGCATCGTGCTTGACCGTGCATGTTCGGCCAATACCCGCAAACTAAAACTTGCTCGATCTTCGTAATCTCCGATTTTATAGCTGGACCCGGTGACCGACTGTGCGGCCTCGACGATCGGGAAAATAGCGTCCGTCTCCCAGACACTGTCCTTGCCCTGCAGGAGAGCCAGTATTCTCTCAAGACCTGCTCCCGTATCAATGGATGGCTTTGGTAGCGGCACACGTGATCCATCACTCGACTGGTTGTACTGCATGAAAACCAGATTCCAAAACTCCATAAAACGATCTCCGTGCGGATCATTTAACGGTCCACCAGGTGGGCCAAACTCAGACCCCCGGTCAATATGTAGTTCGGAGCAGGGTCCGCACGGACCGGTATCTCCCATTTGCCAAAAGTTGTCCTTGTCCCCAAGGCGCTGGATGCGATCCATGGGCACACCAACTTCTTCGTGCCACATCGCCTCGGCTTCATCGTCACTTGTATGGACCGTTACCCAAATACGGTCTCCATCGAAGCCCAAGGTCTCAGTCACGAATTCCCAACTCCAAGGAATCGCTTTGGACTTGAAGTAATCACCGAAAGAAAAATTGCCCATCATTTCAAAGAAGACGAGATGACGCTTAGTGCGGCCGACATCATCAAGGTCGTTGTGTTTGCCACCGGCACGAGCGCATTTCTGAATGGTGGCTGCCCGACTGTACGGCGCAACCTCATCACCAACAAAGTAGGGTTTAAAAGGGACCATCCCCGCAACGGTGAACAAGACCGTCGGATCATGAGGAATCAAACTGGCCGATGGGACCGCCATGTGATCGCGTTCAGCGAAAAATTTGAGGAAGCTCGTTCTCAGTTCTTGAGCGGTGCGCGGAGGCAAATTCATAACGTTCAAATCCTACCCTTGGGCACCTGCCTGAAAGAGAGATATTCCCCTAACCTGTCCGAGTGAGTAAACGTCTAACAACCCCCGCTACGTCCGTCCGAGTCAGAAAATCGGTTCCAGTCGCTCCAGTCCAAGAACTCTCTGGTCGTCATCAAGATTTGCATGAAATGATCAGTTTTGAGGATCCCCATCATCAACGCACATGGACGTTTGATGCAACTTTTATGCGCTCTTCGTGGAAATGTATTTTTGGTGAGGGATGTCAAGGAATTCATGAAGTCGCTACCCCAGAACTCAATGAGGGTTGTTGCTCACTAGGCGCCCATTTTGTTGATGAGGATGATGTTGCCAATGTTGTGAAAGCAGTGGTCCGTTTGACAAAGAAAAATTGGCAATTCAAGGACAAAGCCAAGACAAAAGGCTTCCTGAAAAGCAATAAAGACGGCGACACAATGACGCGTCGAGTCGATGGTGCTTGCATCTTCCTCAATCGACCGGGCTTCGCTGGTGGCGCCGGTTGTGCTTTTCATATCGCAGCCACTGAGGCCAATGAGCGCCCACTCGATTGGAAGCCGAATGTTTGTTGGCAATTACCATTGCGCCTTGAACACAACACCGACAGCAATGGTTGGGTGAACACTGTCGTCCGCGAGTGGAAACGACGCGACTGGGGTGCAGGTGGCGATGATCTTCATTGGTGGTGTACCGAAAACTCCGACGCTTTCGTTGGCAAAGAACCCGTGTACAAATACCTCAAAGATGAAATTTGCGAGACTGTGACCGAGGAGGTCTACGACCTCCTCGTGGAAATTCTGGAGCGCCCAACAGCAGTTCCGCTTGCGCATCCCGTTATGCGAACACGTAAATAATTCGCCTTTAGTTTGACTTTTTAAAAGCCTTCTTACGGTCTTCAGGATTGAGATAACGCTTACGAACACGAATCGCCTTAGGGGTGATCTCTACGAGTTCATCATCGGCGATCCACTCAATAGCTGTCTCGAGCGTGTGAATCTTTGGTGCAGCTAACTTGACACCGTCATCATGGCTATGCGTTCGAATATTGTTCTTTTCCTTGGCGCGGACCGCATTCACGACCATCTCATCGCCACGAGAACTTTCTCCGACAACCATACCTTCATATGTCTTTTCACCTGGCTCGACGAACAATTCTCCGCGTAACTGCAAGTTGTCAAGCGCGTACGCCGTGACCATTCCCTCACGGTCGGCGATCATCGCGCCACCTAGACGATGGGGTAACTCGCCACACCACGGCATCCAACCAGCATGGTTTTGATGCAACATAGCCGTACCACGAGTTGCTGTCATCAGTAACGAACGGAAGCCAATCAAACCACGGCTCGGGCATTCAAACGTAATGACTGATCGGCCTGGATCACCGGACCTGAGGTCAGTGACACGGCCTTTACGAGGCGCCAATGCTTGGGTGACGGCGCCAACATATTCATCTGGTACGTCACAAACACCGCGCTCAAGAGGTTCAAACTTTTTGCCGTTTACCTCTTTGGTGATGACCTCTGGTCGACTGACTTGTAATTCAAATCCCTCACGGCGCATACCTTCAATGAGGACCGCCAATTGCAATTCTCCACGACCCGCCACTTCCATGACGTCGGCTGAATCAGTCTCATGAAGTTTGATTGAGACGTTACCCAAAACCTCTTTGTGCAAACGATCAATGAGGTGACGACTCGTGAGATACTTTCCATCTCGCCCTGCAAATGGCGACGTATTAACGCCAAATGTCATTCGAAGGACGGGCTCATCGACTGTCAGACGTGGCAGAGCCACAGGGCTGTCGGTTGAGGCAATGGTGTCGCCAATCTCGACTTCTGGGAAACCAGCGACGACAAAGAGGTCACCAGCACGAAGCTCGTCAACTTCAACCCGACCGACTCCCATGTAGGCCATCAATTGGGATAGCCGACGCTTCAAAGGGGGCTGCCCTTCAGCAAACTCTTCTTCAAGGAGTGCGACCATTTCACCTTTACGCAAAACACCTTGATACACGCGACCTATTGCCAGACGACCGAGATACTCCGATGCGTCAAGGTTGGTCACCAAGGCTTGCAGGGGCGCATCTGGGTCCCCGGTCGGGGCTGGAATGCGTTCGATGATCGTGTCAAGCAGCGCAGAGAGGTCTGCGTCTTGGGCAGGCATACCGAGCCCAACCATTGTGCGACCTTCACGTGCGACTGCGGAAATCACCGAGAAATCAATGTGGTGATCGTCAGCTTCAAGATCGATAAACAACTGGTAGACCTCATCAAGGACTTCTTCGGCTCTTGCATCGCCGCGGTCAACCTTGTTGATGACAACGATGGCCGGCAAATTCAGTGATAGCGCCTTTTGCAGCACATAACGCGTTTGTGGGAGTGGACCTTCAGCTGCGTCAACCAGAAGCAAAATGCCATCGACCATGGTTAACGCACGCTCAACTTCACCACCGAAGTCAGCGTGTCCTGGGGTGTCAACTAAGTTAATCTTGGTTTCCTTGTAGGTCACTGATGCGGCCTTGGCAAGAATGGTGATGCCTCGCTCGCGTTCTTGATCGTTGGAGTCCATAACTCGGTCAACAACAGCTTGGTGAGCGGCAAAAGTGCCAGTGGCGCGTAACAATGCGTCAACGAGCGTGGTTTTGCCATGATCTACGTGCGCGACTAACGCAACATTACGTATTTGTTTTGCCATATCAATTGTGGGCAACCGGCTTATGCCTGGTCGTCATCCTCTTCCTCAACATCATCTTCATCATCAAAGACGACTCCATATTTTTCAGCTAGTGCGGCATACTCGTCATCTTGCGACCGCGGTTGAGAATCTCCGCCAACTAAACCGAGATCCAAGGCACTAGGCCCTGCTTGTTTCAATTTTCGCGCTTCTTCGAAGCGACGGTGACGACCCTTTTTCACGTTAGGGCTCCGAACTTAAGAGAGGGGTTGAGGACTAAAAAACGCAAGATCACCCAAGCCGAACTAGTGCAACTGTGGTAACCGTTATCCACCACACGTCAAACGCAGGCGTCACACAGTTTAGGCGTCCAAGAGCGCAAAATGTGGGAACTTGCTTGCCATTCCACGTTTTGGCCAACTTTAGGGGTGACAAGTGGCTCAATTTCACTTATGAGATTTGCTCGGGTGCTTCTGGGGAGACCGAACCACGCATCATTTTCAGGCCTCCATGACCATCAAAGGAGAGACCTAATTCGCCGGAAAGCAAAGATTTAAGGTCGCTACCTACTAAATCCCGCCTCCAACCAGTGAGCAAACGGGCGGCCTGATCTTGCCGAATAAAGGCCAAAATGTCATTGCGCGTGGCCAGTAGGGCGTTATCTATCTTTTGCACCCGTGCAACCTCACTCAACCAAGCCGAGATCAGCGTGATCGCAGGGCGCAGATGCCGATCAACATCGTCCGAGTCAGAAACGGGTATTTCCAGTGGTTTGCCTTGACCCAGTCGTACGGCGGCCAAGATCTCAGTACCGACAGCTCCTCGCGTATGGCGCTCGTCCACACCTCGGGACTGAGCCAACTCGCTGATGGAGGCCGGCTCGCGTTGTGCGATTCCTTGAAGCGCTAAGTCAGGTAAAACCTGCCGCGGAGGAATGTCACTCGCCATCGCCCGGCGTTCTCGCCACTCAGCTAGGGAGGCTAAGACGCCCCGAGTGCGCGGCTTTAACGCCCGCACATCTTTTTGTTTCTGCCAAGCGTCTGCTGGATCTCCAGCTCCAACTTTACGATTGCGTAATTCTTCACAAGCATCAAGGGCCCATTGGGTGCGACCTAACTCGTCCAACTTGGCGGTCAATAAATCGTGGAGCTCAAAAAGATGTTCAACATCAGAGGCTGCGTAGGATTTTTGCCCATCCGTTAGTGGACGTCGCAGCCAGTCTGTGAGTCGGTCACCTTTGGGGAGTGCGATTTTTAGTTCGGCATTCACTAAAGAGGCTAAGGATGGGGTCGAGTAACCAAGGAATCCCGCCGCCACCTGAGTGTCAAAGATGTGCTGCGGAATGACACCGATGGCATGTGACAAAACATCAAGATCTTGCTGAGCCGCATGAAGCACGATGAGGTGATTTGGTCCGAAAATTCGACTCAGCATGCGCGCATCACAAGATAATGGGTCAACAATCGCCAGACCGTCGCTCCATGCCAGTTGCACCAAAGCCAATC
>Ga0114967_10004777_pt1 | contig 10847 bp, 9 predicted proteins | sample M_130628_MF_Meta_FD_92639 | JGI IMG/M metagenome (GOLD analysis project Ga0114967, IMG submission 92639) | Freshwater microbial communities from Lake Montjoie, Canada to study carbon cycling - M_130628_MF_MetaG | ecosystem: Environmental > Aquatic > Freshwater > Lake | place: Lake Montjoie... | reverse complement strand
GAGCAGAACCGAGTTTTTCCGTGCCGTGTTCCCAATTCAAACCGTGGCGCATGATGCGGCCCTCAAAGGTGCGTCGGCACCCTCAGGCCACTTCCAGCAGCCTCGAACCATGCCGACGAGAGGCAGTGTCGCCCCGCACTGTGAGGAGGTCACGAGCGTTTGATGAGCAGGGAATTAGGAATGCGTGAGAAATTCATGAGCGTTGCCCGCGCGCTCCGTGGCACTGCCCGCTCTCCTCAGCGCACCAGTTGGGGCAACCGCAAAATCCAGAGGCAGGTGCGACGCTTGGCGGGTGTGGCGGGGCCGGTTCCCGCGGCGTTCATATCAAAATCGTTGTCGTTGACCAGCGCCACGCGCTGCCCAGCGAGGAGCGTCATCCCCTCGAATTTCAACTCGGAGAGCTTCTTGGGGCGCTTTTCCATCCCCGGCACGATGTCGGCATGGAAGCGGGCCGCCAGCGGCGCCAGATCGGCAACGCACTCTTTTTCCAGCACAGGCTGCTGATCGCTGCTCGCCTGCGCCAGATCGATCCGGTAGATCCGGCTGTGGTGATCCGACTGCTCCAGCACCAACAGCGTCGTGCTGTCGATGGCCGCCAGCGCCGAAATTTTGCCGTCGGCCGCCACGGTATCAGCCACAGGATCGGCCCGATCGCCGAGGGGATAGAGATACTCGGCAACAGGGCGGCCGGCCACGGGATCGAGCACCAGCAACTTTACATGGTGCGGCTCTTCTCCCGGCGCCATCCCGGCTGGTTCCAGCGGGCTTTGCAGCAGGCAAAACAGCCGCGACTGGTCAGGCGCCAGTGCGAGCGATTCCAACCCGCGGTTGTCGCACCGCTGCGCATACTCGGCTGGCAGCACATCCTCCACCGCGCAATCGGCCCCCGCCAAGCCTGTTCCCTGAGGAACCAACCGGCGGAGAACGCAGCCCTCGGGAGACACCTCGGCCAGCGACGGGCCATATTCTTCCGCCACCCAAAACTGGCCGGTGCTTAAGCGCACCAGCCCCTCGGAATCAAAGCCATGGGGATCGGGGGGCAACTCCTGGAGCGAGCCGGGATGCACCATCGGCTTGGCGGTGGGAAAGATGGCTGTGGGGCGGCCCGAGGTGGGCTGCCCGCTGCGGCTGGTCAGGGGCAGGCAGACGCGGGCCCGCAGCGTGCCGGGCTGGTCCGCTCCGCCCCCTGCGGCCTCCAACTCCACGATTGTTGGCGAAAATTCCGGAACGGGGAGCGTGCGGCATTCCTTGCCAGCCAATCGATCGCCAAGTGCACCCTCCACTCCAGCAGCCGGGAGCACGGCCACGCCATTGGGACCGCGATCGGTCAGCGCCCAAAACTGCAGCGTCCCCTCCTCCCCGCCCGCGGCGTGAAGATCGCTCAAGCCGCCCAGCCGGAAGCCACTGCCCTCGCCTCCCGCAGCCACTGCCGGCAAGGGGAGCGGTGCATCCTCGAGAATGAACCAGGATTCGATCTGGACGGCCAGCCGGGGATCACCAGCAGCAGATTCTTCGGCTCTGACGAAGCCGCTTCCGCCCCACAGCGCCGCGGCAAGCACAAGCGGGCTCCCGCCGACCAGCGGGAGCAGCCAGTCGCGAACCGCCTGCCGCCACCCAGTCCAAACCGCTTGTATAACCATCGCTCGGCTCTTTCCTCGTGATGTTTTTGTAACGAAAAGGCGCCCTTTTCATCGCTTTTCACACGATACAGAAAAAAATCTGGACAGGGGTATGAGTTTCATGTATGCTTTGGGAAGACGCGAGGTGACAGCGACAAATGCTGTCCCTTCCCTCACAATACACTTTGACCTCTTCAGCGGCTGTTCCCCCCCCAAAGACCCTCACTTCGATAGCCGCTCTTTGGGCCCGTGGTTTCCCCAACCGCGGGCCCTTTTCTTTTTTATTTGGCCCGCCTTCTCCGCTGCGCCCCGGCATTTCGGGGCCGACCGATGGCAGCAGACCAATTGTCCAGCGGCCGCCTCGGCCCGCAGGAAGAGCTCTTCGCATGGGTTCTCTGGCCAGATAGCTCGCAGAGATCTGGGCCCAGTTCGCCGCGAAAAAGAGCCGCCCGCCCCCTGCCTGCCCCCGCTTCTGAGCAGCCTCAATCACCGCAGCACAACGGAGCGGTCCTTGTCGCGTCGCCTAGAATACTCTTGCTCAATGGAAGACCGTTGGCCAAGGAGGGTGCCATGGAAACCATCAAACACTACAGCCTCAACGCCGTCAGTTGGAACACCGTCATTCAGGGTCTGGTGCTCATTCGGCTGGGACAGGAGTTGGGCACGCAATCGCAATTGGCCCGGGCCGTGCACGACTTGGTATCAGCCCTGTTCGCCCTGCGATAGTCACTCGGGCGAGTCACGCCAGCGTGCCCTTGGCGAGGCAAAACGCAATCAGCGTTGTGCGGGTGTCGAGCGTGGTGAGCCTGCGTTTGGCCTCCGGGCGGCTGAGCAGATCGCACAGCCGCTTGAGCCGCCGGCCACCCGATTGGGAGTCGTAGCTGTTGCAGCAAACGGTGAACCTGCGCCCGGGATCGACCTCCTCACCAGCCAGTCGCAGCGCCGCCGGCTGGCCGTTGTCGCCACGGATCGTTTCAAACGGCCAGAGCATGCGGTCCGATTTCTTGTCAGCCGAATCTTCCCGGAGGATCTCCAGCAGTTCGCCAGCAGACAGTTCGGCTGTCACGAGCAGATTCTCATAGGGAAGAATCCGCCAGCAGTCGGCCACAGTGACCGGGCCGGCAGCCACATCGCCAGTGCCGAATGTGCCATGAAACACACCCTCCACCGGCGTGCCCTGCCGAGCCAGCGCCGCCGCAAACGCCTCGCACAACAAGCCGCCCAACCGGCTGCCCCGTCCTCCCCCGGAAATCTTCTGCGTCGCCGTGGCCACGGTTCTGGCCAGCTGTGCGTCTGCGGCGGCCAGATCGGGCTGGGCCAGTTGCATCACCAGCGGATCAAGGCCGAAGCGGTCGTCCATCAGCAGCGTGAAAGCGCGCCTGTCGATCAGCTTGCGCGATTCCAGATCAAACGTGAGATCGACGCGGCCGCAGTGGATGCCGTAGTAGCTGGCCTGAGAACAGACCACATTGTGGAGCATCCAGGAGGGCTGGTTCTGGTGGGAATGCCCCGCCAGATAGACGTCCACCTCCTTCGTGTCCCGGAGGATGGCCCGCACCGGATTGGCGTAGTCGTCCTGAAAGCGCCAGCCCATGTGGCCGAGCACCACCACCGCATCGGCTCCCGCGCCTCGCGCCTCGGCGATGCTTGTGCGCAGTGCCTCCACAGGATCGGTCGCAGCGAGCCCGCCGAGTGTTTCGGCGGCCAGCCAGGAGGAGAGCCCCGGCGTGATCAGGCCCACCAGCGCGATCCGGAATCCACCCACCTCCCGGATCATCCACGGCTTGATGCCGCGCCACGCGCCGGTTCCCTCACCGCCCGCTGCAGCGGGGATCGCCAGATTGGCGGAGAGCACGGGGGCCTTGGCAAGGGCCATGTTGGCCAGCAGCTTCTCCGGGCCCCAATCGAAGTCGTGGTTTCCGAGGGTCCAGGCGTCGTACCCCAGCTGATTGAACAGCTCCATCATCAGGTTGCCGCCGCGGTCGAGGCTGACGGCCGTTCCCTGCACCACGTCCCCCACGTCCACTGTGAGCGAATGCGGGCTCTGGGCCCGCCACTGGCGCAGGCAGGTGGCGCAGCGGGCAAACCCGCCCACGTCATCGAGCCCCTCGTAGGTGCTCGTGGGCAGAATCCTGCCGTGCAGATCGGTGGTGTGGAAAATGGAGATGGTCCGGGCTCGCCCCAGGTCTCCCGCCACGGCGGTGAGGGGGGCGATCGCCGCCGTCTGCAGCAGCGCGCCTGAGGCCGCAACTCGGCCGGCCTCGGCCAGAAATCTGCGGCGGGGCGTGGGGAAAATCCGCATCGCAGGCTCCGCAACCGGGATTTGAGGAGGGGGAACAGCAGCCGAAACTTCACCCTTGAGCATACTGTTTTCTTTTTCCCGCAGCTGCGGGCGCTTTCCGGCCTTTGTGAACTCACAACCCCCGCCCCGCCCCCTGCCCTGTCTCCTGCAAGTGCTGCGCGAGGATGCGCTCGATCTCGAGAATGGAGATCGGGTGGTGGTGGACCTGCGTGTGCTTGGCTGGCACTGTCACCTCGCTCACCACGCCGGGCAGCCGGGTGCTGGAAGCGGGCACGACGCAATCCCCCGGACCGCTGATCAGGGAGGTGGTGCTCACGCCGAGAATGGTGTGCGTGGTGACCCAGCAGGGAGGCCGCAGATCGTGGAGGGCCCGCAGGATCGTGGAAGTGGGGCGAAGGATGTCGACGGTGGTGGGATTCGCCGCGACATAATCGGGGTGAAAGGCCCCAGGATTGGCCGCCACCACCTCGTCGTGGATCGCCACCATTTCCTTCGGCTGCTGCACGGTGCAGGAGGCGATCCGGCCGATGCCGAGCGAGGCCAGCGACGAACCTGCATGCGGCGTGGCGATGTAAACGACCCGCTTCACAAACGGCAGCGGTTTGAAGAAGTAGCCGGGGCCAACGGCCTTGCGGATTTCCGGCCGGATCGTCACTTGGTCGTAGGGACGATACGAGATGGCATTCCACAGGGCGTTGCCCGGGTCGACCACCTGCAGCTTGGCATGCAGTCCTCCCATGCTGTGGCCAATGAGCACCATCTGGGAGAGCGCCTTGTCGGTGCCGGCGGGATCGAGTTGCCGCACTGCCGCGGTGAGTTCGCGGCGCAGCACCGCCGCCGACTGCAGGAACGAGGCACCGGTGGGATAGTGGTAGACCCACGGCTCGAAAGAGCTGTGAAAGGTCGGTGAGGTGCGCAACTCGTTGATGAGATCAAACCAGGTGCCCTCGTCGCTAGCCAGACCATGAATGAAAACAACCGGGATCCGCCCCGGCTGGTGCGGCTGGAGGAATTCCAGCTTGGGCTGCGTATCGCCCCGGCCGTAGGGCTGCACGAAATCGCGCAGGTTGTCTTTCGGCATTCCTTCGAGCATATCCAGCAGCGGCGCCGTGAGATCGGCCGCGAGCATCGGTGTGGCGGCGCCGATGTTCACAGCCGCGATTTCCACCGGATTGGCCAGGTCGAGAATCGCCGGGGCGGGATTTCGCGCCAGCGGGCCGGAGAGTTTCTGGATCCGGGTCTCATTTCCCGGCATGGTGAACCGGAGCACCGCCGTCGCAGCGATCGACTGGCGCGGCGGTGCGAACGCACGCTCGCCCGTCTGCCGCGAGAGGCAGCGGAGCGCCACCGGCAGCCCAAATCCCCCCCGCTGATGGCGCCGCGAGATGCGATTGTCGGCCGGCGCGGGGACGGCGATGATCCGCTCGATGCTACTGGCCCCCAGCTCCAGTCCGCGGGTCTGGATCGGCACGCACAGCGGCTGGCAGGCTGGCCCGATCACGAGCCCCTCCCCGGTCAGTCGGCCTTGACTGTCGGCACTGGCAAGCAATCCCTCGAGGGCCTCGGCATAGATCGTCGCCGCTTCACACAACACCTCGGGCGAACCGGGGCAGGTCCACACCGCGTTCCAAGCCGCTTCGGCAGCCGCGTAGAAACCCTCGACGGCGCGGGGATTACACTCCTTGGCAAGTTTTTCGGAGGCGAAGCCCCAGGCGCAGGCCTGCTTCAGATAGCCCTGGGCCACCTCTTCAGGCGTTGGCTCCTGCGCCGGCGGCCGCCCGGGAAACTGGGGCGCAACCTCGGCCGCCGGGAGAGGGGCAGGCAGCAGCACCGCCGCCAGCGTGAACAGGCTGTATAAAAGGCTGTAAACAAAGCGCAGCATCGCAACGCGCCGCATCGAAAGCCCCACTTCCCTTACCCGCAGCAGCGGTTATCCCTACGGAAGAATGGCACAAGAGCCTCGTCTTGGGCTCTCCCCCTGCGGGCAGCCCGCGCCTGCTGCAGTGAGGTATCGGCGGTCTGCCGCGGACCCCGCCACAGGGCCTCATGTCGGCCGACAAGGGGCCCCCGGCTTCGCCCAATCCTCAAGCCCGCAGGCGTCACACGGGGCAATCTGCGAAAGTGCGGCAGACGGGGGCGAGGGTCTGGGCCGCCGCACGCACCCCGGAAAACAGCTCACACCCGCGTGGCGGCATGTTCCTCGGCGACCAGTTCCAGATCGGAACTGAGATACTTCACGGTGGCGGAGGGGGCGAGATTGAAATAGACCCGCCCCTGCGTCAACCAGCGGCCCGTATCGTAGAGAAACTCTGCTGTGGCTGCCCGGATGTTGGAGACAGCCTCCACTTCCTCCATGCCTCCCCCCTCGATCGCTTCAAAACTGACCTCGATCGCCACCAGCGCCTTGAGCACACCGGTGCGCCGATCGCGGGCATAGAGCACGTCGTCGTCAAAATGAACGTCGGTCCAGCGGAGGCCGCGCGGCTTGCCGGTACTCCCCGCCTTATCGATGAATTTCGCCTCCAGCTGTTCCCGCTGGCGGTGAAAATCGCGCTGGGCCCGCGCCAGCTTTTCAGCCTGACGGGCCGCGCGGATCGGCCGGAGGGCCCACTCAGCGGCACAGCCCGCCGCGCACACGGCAATTACCGTGATGATCAGGTTCAAGGCAATCCCCACGGTAGTCCGCTCCTGCAAAGGCTCTCACGACAGGCCCCCGTCGTCTGGCCGAAGTGTACGACCGCGGGCAACGACGTCAAAAGTATTTTTGAGAAACGGGGCTTCTTTGGCCACCACAGCCATTTTCTCTTGAGCCGAGCACCGTAGACTGCCCCCGTCGGCGCCGCTGGCCTCCCTTTCATCCCCCTGCACCCCTCCTTCACCGCACCACCATGCCAACTCGCTCGCCCCGCCGTTCCCACGCCTCCGCCTCCCCACCCCCCCGTCAGGCCCAAAAGCCCGCTGCGCACCCCCTGCCAGCCGGGCGCCACCCGCTGGTGGGTGCCCATCAGTCGATCGCTGGAGGGCTGTCGAAAGCGGTGGAGCGGGCCCTCGACACCGGCTGCCACTGCCTGCAGATTTTCACCCGCAACATCAACCGCTGGGATGTGTCGCCGCTCGATCCGGTCGAGGCGGAGAAATTTCGCTGCGCGGTGGCCGCTGCCGGGTTGGCGCTCGTGGTGGCCCACGATTCCTACCTCATCAATCCCGCGTCTGCCGACGACACCCTGCGGGAGAAGTCGATTGCCGGCCTCGTCACGGAACTGGAGCGGGCCGCGGAGCTTGCGATTCCCTGGGTCGTCGCGCATCCTGGCGCCGCGGGAACGCAGCCGCGGGAGGTGGCGGTGGCCCGCGCCGCCGACGGCATCGCCGAGGCGCTGCGCCGCACGCCTGATCTGGGCACCGGCATCCTCATCGAAACCACCGCCGGACAGGGGTCCTGCCTCGGCGACACGTTCGCAGAAATCGCCGCGCTGTTGGCCCGCATCGATGCCGCTGACGGTCTCGCGGCCCGCGTCAACGTCTGCCTCGACACCTGCCATGTATTCGCAGCTGGATATGCCCTCGAACCGGCCGCCGAACTCGACGCCACGCTGCAAAGCTTTGACGACTTGATCGGCCTGCGGCGGTTGGTTGTCATCCATGCCAACGATTCAAAAAAACCGCGCGGATCGCGGGTCGACCGGCATGAGGAAATCGGCGCCGGGGAGATTGGAGGCGAGGCCTTCCGCCTGCTCATGAATCATCCGCGGCTGGCGGGCATTCCGCTGATTCTGGAGACACCCAAAGAAGGCGCTGATGGAAAAATTTCGCCCGAGAACGACCGGAGAAACCTGCTCGCTTTGCGCACGCTGGTGGCTGGTTTGTAAGGTGGTTCGCCGGGGGCGCAGCGGTGAGCTCAGCTCTCGGGCGGAATGGTTCGGCCGTGCGGATCTCCAGCGGGCTGCCCCACATCAGCGGCGATCCTGCTGCGCACCTCCGAGCCGAGATGGTGCTCAATCCATTCGGCCGGCGGATGGAGATGATCGAGGGGTAATTCCACATGCCGCCCCAGCCAGGCCTCCCAGAGCCGATGCGACCGCACGATCAGCATCGCTTCGGTCTGCCCCAGCGGCAGCAGCCTGCCATCGGCCGCGATCCGGCCGCTGCCCCGCAGCCACAGACACACCAGCCGAGTGAGCACACCAGAGGCGTCAGCTGCTTGCTCTCCCCCCTCCTCTGCCCGCCACAGCACCGCGAGCCGGTCTTCGCAGGCCACGCGCCACGCCAAGCCTGCCGCCGCCCAGGCCCGCGCTGCAATGCCATGGCCCGGGGCCAACAGCACTGCCAACCCGTATTCAATCCCCAGCACGACAGCAATCATGCCAGCGGCGCTGGTGTTGAACTGCCACGCGGCGAGATAGCCCACGATCGCTCCCAGCACTCCCAAGGCGATCGCCAGGCCCATCACCAGATGCAGCCGATGGACCAGCAGTTCTGCCGCCGCCGCCGGCACCACCAGCATGGCCACCACGAGGATCGCCCCCACCGCCTCAAACCCCGCCACCGTGGCCAGCGCCGTGGCGGCCAACAGGCCCGTGGTCAGCCCCGCGACAGGCAGTCCGGCCGCGGCGGCCGCCGCCGGATCGAAAGCACTGGCGAGGAATTCCTTCCACAACAGCGTCACCCCCCCGAGCAGGCAGAGAAAGACAAGGCCCGCGGTGAGAAATGCCCGGGGCACTTCCACTCCCCCGAGCAGCAGCGTGTCAAACGGCACCAGTTCCAGAATGCCATAGAGCACGCAGGAGGGATCGAGATCGATCCGCGATGCTGCCAGCGTGATCAGCACCACCCCCAGAGCGAAGAGGGTGGTAAAAACGACGCCGGCTCCGGCATCCTCGCTCATGCCCACCCCTTCGTGCAGCACCTGCGTGAGCCAGACTGTCAGCAGCGCCGCCACGACCGCCCCCACCAACACCCACAGCCCTCCCGGGCGTCCCCCCAGCAGAACCGCCACCACGATCCCCGGCAGCACTGCATGGCTGATCGCATCCCCCAGCAGGCTCATCCGGCGCACCACCAGCAGCGTTCCCACCACCGCACAGCCGGCGGCCACCATAGCCGCTGTGGCGATCGCCCAAAGGTGCATGCCGCCTGAGCCACCCGGCAGATTCAGGGTTTCCATGGGCTGCTCCCCCCCGTGGCTTTGGCCGGGGCCTGCGTCTGCTCCCGGCCTGCTGCGCTCCCCTCCTGCTCCAGCCTCCGCGGCTGCCGCCACCGCGCCCACACACCACGCTTGGGGGCCAGAAAAAAGGAACCGACAAAGATGGCCGCGGCGGCCAGCACCATCACCGGGCCGGTGGCCAGCCGGGGCACCGCGGCGCTGATCGCCACGCCCACCAACGCGGCCGTCAAGCCAAAGGCTCCAGAGAGCACAAGCATCGTCGCCACTCGATCGGTCCACTGGCGGGCGGCCGACGGCGGAATCACCAAGAGCGCCGTCACGAGTACCGCCCCGGCCGCCGGCAGCCCCACCACCACCATGACGGCCAACAGTGCCACCAGGGCCGTGTCGATCGCGAAGACCGGCCACCCGCTCGCCGCGGCAAAGGGGGCATCGAAGGCGACCAGCACCACCTCTTTCATTCCCACCCAGACAAGCGTCACCGCCGCCACAGAGAGGCAGCCCAGCAGCAGGGCATCCGCCGCAGTGAGTGCCGCCGTCTGGCCGAGGAGAAACTGCTCCAAGCCGGCGCTGCCGGGAATGCCCCGGGCGGTCATCCCGGAGAGGAGCGTGATCCCCAGTCCAAAAGAAACTCCCAGCACGATCGCGGTGGCGGCATCCTCGCGGGTGCGGGTGAAGCGGCGCAGCATGACCAGAACCACCAGCGAGCCAATCGCTGTCAGCAGGCCGCCGGCCAGCAGCACAGGCAGTTCTCTCCGGCCTGTAGCCAACAGCGCCAGCGCCACCCCCGCCAGCGTGGCGTGGGACGCCGCGTCGGCAGCCAGGCTGCGGCGGCGGAGCACCCCCAGGCAGCCCACCACCCCCGCTGCACATCCGACCGCGGCCATGCCGCCGGCCACCACCAGTGTGTTGTAGGGGAGCGGGAAGTTTCCGGTCACGGTGTGCGTTCCCTGCGGGCAACGGCGCGACCCAGCTCGTCGAGCACATCGAGCGGGCCGGCATAGGTGCGCTGGAGATTCTCCGGGGTGAGCACCTCGCCGGCTGGGCCGGTGGCGATCAACCGCATGTCGACCAGCGCCACCCGATCGAACCACTCGGAGGCACTCCGCAGATCGTGGTGCACAACCACGATCAGTTTGCCGGCGGCGCGCAGCGCGGAAAGCACGGCGAAAATCTGCTCCTGGGAGCGGGCGTCGACGCCGGCCATCGGCTCATCGAGAAAGTAGAGATCGGCCTGCTGCGCGAGTGCGCGGGCGAGAAACACCCGCTGCTGCTGCCCCCCCGAGAGCCGACCGATCTGGCGGCTGGCGACGTCGGCCAAGCCCACGCGCGCCAAGCAATCGCGCGCGAGTTCACGCTCGCGAGGCCCCGGCCGGCGAAACCAGCCAAGCCGGCCGTAGGTGCCCATCAGCACCACATCAAACACACTCACAGGGAAATCCCAATCGACCGTTTCCCGCTGGGGCACATAGCCCACCCGCGTGCGCACATTTCGGAGTGGCTGGCCGAAAAACTGCACGCTCCCGCCGGCCAGCGGCACCAGCCCCAGCGCCGCTTTCAGGAGCGTGCTCTTGCCGGCCCCATTGGGACCGATGATTCCAAACAGCCCGGGTCCATCGACCGAAAGATCGATATTCCAGAGCACCGGGCGCCTGCCGTAGGCCACCGTCACATCGTGAAATTCCAAAAGTGGAGACACTTGCGGAGACATGTTCGACACAGGAAGCGGCGCAGGCATATCGCTAGCGACCTCCGGTCAGCCCGG
>Ga0114967_10004772_pt1 | contig 10854 bp, 8 predicted proteins | sample M_130628_MF_Meta_FD_92639 | JGI IMG/M metagenome (GOLD analysis project Ga0114967, IMG submission 92639) | Freshwater microbial communities from Lake Montjoie, Canada to study carbon cycling - M_130628_MF_MetaG | ecosystem: Environmental > Aquatic > Freshwater > Lake | place: Lake Montjoie... | reverse complement strand
GACACCAAGAGCCCGGAGCTCCTGGAGGAGCTGGCGTTCGCCCGCTATTCGAAGGGTGATTTCAACGGCTCGCTTGCGGTGCTCGACGACCCGATCCTCTCCAACCGGGCCAGCCGGCCGGATCTCGCGCGCCTGCGCGCCCGCGACCTGATCCTGGTTGGCCGCGCTTCCGACGCGCGCGACGTGCTGCTTGCCATTCGCGACGACAACGACCGTGACGGCCGCACCACGCTGCTCCTGGGCCACGCTGCCTGGCGCATCGGCGACTGGGGCCGCGTCCGCGAGTGCGGCGAGCAGCTCACCAAGCTCCATCCCGAGATGGCCGACGGATACATGTTCCTGGGGGCCAGCGCGCACAACGCCGGCCGCCTCGACGAGTCGCTCGCCATGTTCGAGCAGGCCGTGGCCCGCGAGCCGGAACGTGCGGTGGCCCAGAAGCTGCTCGCGTCCGTCAGCGCGCTGCGCGCCGACCCGGCGCGCCGCATGCCCGCCACCGCCGCGGCGGGTTCCGTCCGCAGCGAGGCGCCGTGACGCGCGCCGCGGGGAGCCGTCGATTCCTGCGCCGCGCCGCGGCTGCGGTGGGCATTGCCTCCGTATCGTTTGCCGCACTTGCCGCCTACGGCTGGTGGGTGGAGCCCGCGATCATCGTGGTGCCGCTCCGGCAGGTGGCGTACCTCTCGAGCGGGGTTGATTCGCTTGCGATCGAGGCCGACGGCCACCGCTGGCCGTACCTGGCCACCGGGCCCGTGGATGGCCCGCCGATCGTGTTCCTGCATGGCTTCGGCACCAGCAAGGATGCCATGATGCAGCTCGCCACCGAGTTCGGCCGCCGCGGCTGGCGTGCCTACGCTCCCGATCTTCCGGCGTTCGGCGAGCACGCGTACCACGAAGGGCACGTGCACGATGCGGCGTTCTACGTGCACGCCGTCGGCGCCTTCATGGATGCCGTCGGCGCGCCGCACGCCACGGTGGTGGGCACGTCGATGGGCGGTGCGCTCGCCTGCGAGCTGTCCATCGAGGATCCGGAACGCGTCGATGCGCTGCTGATGCTCTCGCCCGCCGGCGTGGTGCCGTCGGTGCGCAACGAGTTCATGCGCCACGTGGATGCCGGCGAGAATCCGCTCGACATCGCCTCGGAGGAGGACTTCCTCCGCGTGATGAACTACGTCTTCGTCCGTCCGCCGAAGGTGCCCGCACCGTTCCTCCGCTGGTTCGTCGATGCGGCGCGTGCGCGTCGCCCGCAGACGCTCGAGGTGGTGGAGGCCATGAAGCCGTTCCTCGTGGATGGGCTCGTCGGCCGCATGGGATCGGTGGCCGCGCCGACGCTCGTGCTCTACGGCGCGCTCGATGCGGTCACGGACCCGTCCATGATGAAGTGCTTCGTGGCGGAGATCCCCTCGGCGCGCACCGCGCTGGTGCCGGACGCCGGGCACGTGGCGTTCTCCGACAACTTCCCCGGCACCGTGCGTGCCATGTGCGAGTTCCTGGAGTGGACGGGGCAGGCGCGCGGCGGGCATCCGGCCGCTGCACGCTGAGCGTGCAATCGCATTCAAACGTGGCGGATCGGCATGTTTCGCAGGCGTTCCGGCGTCAGTCGCCCTGCGCCTGCGTCCGCGCGTTCACCTTGCCCGCCGCGGATTCCGCCGGCGGCGTGGACTCGGTGCGCGGGTTCGGCTGCCATCCGCCTGCGGTGGTGCCCGCAATGCGGTCGAGCCTCGAAGCCAGCGCGGAGTGCCCGGCGGGCTCGGTGACCTTGCCGTCGAGGATGTCCCACTCGGTCACGTTGTCGCCGTAGGCGGCCTTGTTGGCGGCGTGGTCCATCTTGAAGCCGATGCTGCCAAGCGCGCACGTGCCGTACACGCCGCCGGCCACGGCCCACACGCTGACCTGGTCCTTCTGCTGCACCGGATCGCTGGTGCGTCCGTACGCATCGCCGAAGGTTCCCTGTGCCTGCGCCAGGAAGTAGCTGCCGTCGGCCGCGAAACGGTCGATGGCGGCGTCGGAGTTGAAGACGATCACCACGCTGCGGCCTTCGCCGCCGAGCGTCAGGCCCACGCCGAAGCCCTGCACCTTGATGACGCACGGCGCCGACCAACCGGTGGACGTGCGGCGCACCAGGAGGCCGCTGCCGCCTGCGCCGCTGACCACCAGCCCGGCCTGCGTCTCGTCGACGATCGCCACGCCGCGTGCTTCGCGGAACGACGGGCCATCCACCGGGCGCGTGGACGACTGCACCTTGGAGAGCGTGCCGATGGAGTCGGTGATGCGCTCTTGCATCGAGGTCTCGCCGCAGCCCACGACCAACGCCAGGCAGGGCAGGGTGAGTGCGATGGCGGGAACGACCGGGCGGCTGACGAGGTTGCGCGAATCCATTCGCATGTATTTCTCCGGGATGGGGTTACGCGGGAATATCGGCATCGGCGTCGGCCGTGCTTGAGTCTGCGGCGGAAGCCCGTGGGTGGCGGTGGGTGGCGGTCAGCGGCCACCGGCGCCGGTCACTTGGCTTTGCCCTTGTCCTTGCCCTTGTCCTTGCCCTTGTCATTGCCGCCGAAGGCATCGCCGATCCCCTGGAGCAGCCCGCCCACCGCGTCGCCCGCGCCCTTGGTGGCGTCCTGGATCCCCTTGATGGCCGCGGTGCCGATGCGCCCGCCTGCCTCGATGGACCCCTGCACGGCGTTGCCGAAGACCGCCGGGAGCTTCCCGCCCGACTCGGAGACGATGGCCAGCATGGTGGCCTCGAAGACCTGTCCCACCAGCTTCTCCGCCAGATCCTTGCCGGCGGTGCGGGCGTTGATGTCCTTCACCTCCACGTGCTTCAGCTTGGCGGCGATCGGGATCTCGCCCACCAGCGCGGCGCGCTCGGTGTAGTGCACTTCCACGTCGTCCAGCACCAGGAGGCGGATCAGGAGGTCGGTGCTGGGTCCCTCGGCCGCCTTGGCCTCCGGCTTGGCGGCCGAATCGCCGCCCGACAGGTTGCCGATGATCTCCGAGACGTTGTTTCGCTTCCCGTCGCGGATGAACCAGACCTTGATCCCGTTGAGTTCCACCAGGTCCACCACCAGCCGCTGCGTGGTGGATTCGCCCGCGACCCGCACCGAGACCTTCTTGACCTCCAGCATGTGAGGCGCGCCCCAGCCGGCGGGGTTGTCGACGATGAGCCCGTTCACGTCGACCCCCAGCCCGAAGACGTCCAGGTTCACCGAGTCGATCTGCACCTGCACCCCCAGGAGCCGCGATGCCACCGAGCGTGCCACCGTGGTGGCGATGATGTTTCGCCCGAACCACGCGATGGCCAGGAGCGCCACGAGGCTGACGAGTGCGATGAGTGCGATTCGGCGGAAGCGTCCGGGAGTTGCCATCGCCGGAGGCTAGCGAAACGGGCGTGCGGCGGTCAATGCGGAGGCGTCCCTCAGCCGGCTGCCGCGCGCGGTGCCGGCCCGCCGGGGAATTCCCCGGTCAGCGGATCCGGCCGACGCATCACCGTGCACTCCGTGGCGCCGGGCGCAATGGCGTGCCGGATGGCGGCGATCAGCGCGCGCGCATCCACCGGCTTGCAGAGGTAGTCGTGGCAGCCTGCCTCCACGCACTTCTCGCGGTCGCCCGGCATGGCGTGCGCGGTGAGCGCGATGATGGGAACGCGCTCGCCCGCGGCCACCAGGCGGCGGACCGCCTCGTAGCCATCCATGACCGGCATCTGCATGTCCATGAGCACCACGTCGTGGCGCTCCAGGCGCGAGGAGTCCTGCACGCGCTCGACGGCCTTGGCGCCGTTGTCGACCACGTCGACGCGCGCGCCCGCGCGCTCCAGGTGGAAGCGGATGAGGCGCTGGTTGTCGAGGCCGTCCTCGGCCAGGAGGATGCGCACGCCCGAGAGCGGCTGTCGCACGGCGGACGGCAGGCGCAGCGGGCCGCCCTCGCTGGGTTCGCTTCCGCGCAGTCGCGCAGGCTGCACACCGTGCAGGTCGCCGGCGTCGATGGTGAAGGTGAACGAGGTTCCGCTCCCCGGCGCGCTGCGCACCGCGATGGTGCCGCCCAGGATGTCCACGCATCGGCGGGTGATGGCCAGGCCGAGGCCCGTGCCGCCGTAGCGGCGCGTGGTGGACATGTCCGCCTGCATGAACGGCTGGTAGAGGCGCGAGAGCTGCTCGGGCGTCATGCCGATGCCGGTGTCGGAGACCTCGAACGCCACCATGCCCGACTGCAGGTCGGGGCGGCGCAGGGTGAGCGTCACGGCGCCCTGGTCGGTGAACTTGACGGCGTTGCCGAGGAGGTTGATCAGCACCTGCCGCAGGCGCGTCGGGTCGGTGCTGATGGTGTCGGGCACGTCGCCGTCGAGGATGAGGCGCAGCGCCAGGCCCTTCTGCCGTGCGCGGTCGTCCATCAGGCGGAGCGCATCCTGCACCAGGTCGAGCGTGCGCACGCGCTGGCGGTCCATGTGCATCTGCCCGGCCTCCACCTTGGAGAGGTCGAGCACGTCGTTGATGAGCGAGAGCAGGTGGCGCGCGTTGCGGCGGATGGTCTCCACCGCCTCCTCGCGGCTCGGTGCGTTCGGTGCGCTGTCGCCGTGGTCTGCAAGGAGATCCACGTAGCCGAGGATGGCGGTCATCGGCGTGCGGATCTCATGGCTCATGTTCGCCAGGAACTCGGTCTTCGAGCGGCTGGCTGCGTCGGCATCGTTGCGCGCCGTCACCAGCGCGAGCCGCGCCGCGCGCTGCTGGCGAGACTGCACCAGGAGCGCCGCGCACAGCGCGCCGAGCGCCAGGATGGTGATCACGGTGACGGAGGCAAGCAGGCGACCCTGGCCGGTCTCCGCTGCAATGAGCGCCGGTTCGGCGATGCCGACGATGCTCACGCCGCCGCCGCGGATGGCGTGGAGGCCGGGAACGGGGTACGCGCAGGCGATGCGTCCCGCCGCGGCAACGCTTGCGTGCTTGGTGCCGGCGCTGCCGAGCGAGCCCACCAGGCCGGCGAGCGTCGACTGCGGGAGGCCTGGGCCGTGCTCGCCGCGCTGCACGTTCTCGTCGAACACGCGGCCGTCGTCGCCCACCACCATCAGGTCGATGCCGGGGGTCTCGGCCCGGTCCACGGCGGCCTCGATGCGCTCGAACCGCAGGCGCGTGGTCACGGCGCCGATGCGGCGCTGGGTGATCGGGTCGATCACCGGTGCGCTGCATGCCACCGAGAGGCCCACGGAATCCCAGAGGATGCGCGTGAACTCGCAGTTGGTCTGGAACTCGAGCACCGGCGTGGAGTCGCCGGAGTGCAGGCATTCGCTCACCACGGGGCGGTGCGAGATGTCCTGCGCGAGCAGTCGCTCGATGCGCTGTGCCGGAAACGGCTTGCCGTCCACGTCCATGGTGTTGACCGCGAGCAGCCGGCCATCCGCATCGACGAAGGCCACGGCGTCCACGTCGTGGCTGCGGTGGATCTCCTCGTTGGCGATCCGTTCGAGGAGCGCGGCATCGCGGCGCGCCATGGCGGAGGCGATGTCAGGCTCATGGGAGATGGCGTCGGTGCGGCGGTAGGCCGGCGTGACCGCGGTCTCGAGTGCCTCGCGCGCGCTGCGCGCCGCGTCCCGCACGGCAACCATGGTGAGCGGGGCATCGCTTTCGGCGGCATCGGCGCTGCGCTCGCGCGCCTGGCCCAGCTGCACGGAACCGCCGGCATTGTCGAGGCGGAGGTCGTGGATCACGAAGACCAGCCCAGCAACGGCGATCAGCACGCTCGCGCTGAGGAGAGCGATCGGCCGGAACTTCATTGAAATGCGATGCCGCATCGGCCCTTCCTCCTCATGACGGCCGGGCTTTCCTCCCGCAACACAGGTTGTCGGCAATGCCCGGCAGATCTACGTCCTGACCATCGGGAATCCGCGGAGGCGAGTCAAGGCTCATCCTCGGGAACGAGGCAAATACGGTCTGTGACGGCGGACTTGGAGGAATTCGCCGCCCGTGGGCCGGATGTTGGTCCGGGAATGCGCTTATTCGTCGGGCGGCGCGGACGGCGCCAGCAGCGTGGGCGCCTGCGGATCCTTCGCCGGATCGGCAGGGGCGCGCATGCGACGAAGCGTGTCTGCCTTCCATTCCGGCATGCGGAATTCCCAGCCGGCGGTGGCGGCTGCAAGCTTCTGCCAGTCCGGCACGAAGGGGTCGCCGTCGTGCTTCGGCGGTTCGGGCGCGGGTGCGCCGGGCGTGGGCACGATCGCGAGGGTGAACCAGGTGCCGTCCGCTTCCTTGTGCCCGTGGAAGGTGACGGTGGCCGACTTCAGCTCGAAGGAAGGCGACCACGCCGGCTCGCTCGCCGCATCGGTGTGCGCCTTGCGCACGCCGTCGAATTCCAGCCGCTCGAGGAACGATGGCAGCCCGGTCTTCGCCGATTCCACCTGCGCGTCCGACCAATGCGCGCGCTCCGCGTCGGCCACGTCCGTGGTCCACGGCATGCGCGGCATGCCCGGCTGCGGCCCCGGATCGTTGGCGGGCGGCGTGGCGACGATGCCGTCGAAGGAGACCGAGCGTGTCTCGCCGGCGGGGAGCGACAGCAGCGTGCGATCGATCCACGCCAGCGCGTCCGCGGGCACCTGCACGCGGCCGAGCGTGCGCCACGTCTGGTCCTGTGCGGGCAGGCGCGCGAACACGGCGTCCGGCGCGAAGCGCTCCTCGCCGAGCACCACTTCCGCCACCGGCGCTGCGCCCGGCGCCTTGCCGAGGAAGCGCACCAGGCGCGACGTGCCGGACTCGTCCGGCCATGCCAGCCCGAGCTCGCCGTGGCGCTCCTTCTTGGCGGTCATGCGGTCGTCCACGGTGAGGCCCGCGACGCTCACGAGAAGCGCGCGGACCAGTTCCGCACGCGCGGGGTAGCCGTCGTTGGTGACGAGCGTCCAGCGGTCGTCGGGCTGCCGTTCCAGGCGCACCGTGGCGTTGCCGCGCAGCACCTCCACGGCGCCGATCTCCGGCGCCTTCGCCTCCAATCCCGGGAGCAGGGCGGAGCCGCGCTCGCGCTCGGGCGTCATCTCGCGCCGCGAGGAAAGGACGAACGCCGCACCCACGAGCGCCACCGCACCGGCCACCACGCCGACAGCCATCTTCCGGTTCACGTCGATGCCTCCCGCCGGCTCGTCCGGCCACGCACCATGTACCACGCAAGCGCCACGGTGGCCACCGCCAGCGGCCACACGATGGCGTCCAGCACCAGCAGCCTGGTGCCGAGCGACTCCACGTCGCGCCGCAGGTCATGCTGCACCTGGCGCAGCTCCTTGCGCGACGCCACCATGCTCTTCTGCAGTTCGCCGATGCGCGCGGCCTGCTCGGGCGTCAGCACGATCTGCTGCATGCCGTCGGAGGTGCGCTCGCGCTGCAGCTCGCCGATCTGGAGCTCGGTGCGCTGGATCTCGTCCTGCAGCTCCTTCTCGCGCGCGATGTACTTGGTCTCCGCGTCCTTGCGCATGTCCTCCACCTTGGTGAAGGGGCGCCGGAACTGGCCGCGCGCGCGGATCTCGGCGAGCGCCGGGTTGCCCGCCGCCAGCTCCACGGAGTTGAGGACCAGCGGGCCGTTGTCGGCGATGGCACGCTTGCCGACGTTCATGCCGCCGGCGCGGTCGTCGGTCACCCAGGTGTCGTCCGCCAGGAGGTCGGCGTCGGCGATCAGCAGGATGTTGGCCTTGCCCGTGGCGGCCGCAACGCCCGCAGACGCGGGATACGCCGAGGCGATCTCGCCCGTGATGCGCGCGGCGAGCGTCTTCGGCTTGCCGTCCGCCTTGAAGTCCTTGATGAGCTGCTCCGGATCGCCGAAGAAGCCGAGCTTGAGCGTCTGGATGAGCTGCGAACGGTCGCTCGTGCGCACCAGCGGCTCCACGGTGGACTTCGCGCCCGGTACCTGCTCGATGGAGCCTGCGCTCATGAAATTGAGCGACTGCAGCCCGCCCACCAGCGGATCGTCCTTCGTGAAGGTGTCCGGCGTCAGCGAGAGCCACGCCGGGTAGTCGAGCTCGCGCACGCCGCCGTTCTTGGCAGGGGCGCGGATGCGCGTGGCGTGCGCGAGGTCGCCCACCACCATGTCCTTGGGGATGTCCACGCCCCACGCCGCCAGGAGCGGCCCGAGGTCGTACGTGGTGCCGCCGCGCTTGGCGCCCATGGCGCTCGCGTCGGGGCCGGTGTCCGTCTCCGCGTACGGATCCGCCAGCACGATCAGCGGCTTGCCCGCCACCGCCCATGCATCGATGGCATGCATCATGCCGTCGGAGAGCTTGCGCGGCTGCACCAGCATGAGCGCGGCGATGCCGTCGGGGAGCTTGTCCGCGGAAGGATCGATGGTCACCACGTCGGCCTGCTCGCGCAGCTGCTGGATCACCACCGGCGGGCCCTTCTGCTGCATCGGGTTGCGCGGGTCCATGCCGCCTTCCAGCGGAATGGTGCTCAGGAGGCCGAGCTTGGGCTTCGTGGGCCGGCCCACCGAGGAGATCGCGCGCAGCAGCTGGTACTCCAGCAGCGGCTCGTTCTCCGGCGAGAGGTACGGGATGGTCTCCTTGCGGTCGGTGGGTCCGCGCACCACCAGGCCAAGCGTCAGCGTGCGACCGCTGCCGTCGACGGCGAGTGCGGGAAGGCCGGCCGCGCGCGCCTCGTCCTCGGCCTCGCTGAACGGCTCGGGATCGATGAAGCGCACCTCGACGTTCCCGTTCGAGCGGCTGCGGATCTCCTCCAGGTACTCGCGCACGCGCTGCGCGTGGGCGCGGATCAGCGGCTGGTCCTTGGAGCCTTCCTGCGTCCAGAAGAAGTCGATGCGCACCGGCTCGTCGAGCGTGCCGAGCGTGCGGTCCACGCCCTTGCTGGTGCTGTACAGCCGGTCCTGCGTGAGGTCGATGCGCGTGCTGCGGGCCAGCACGTCGATCACGGTGTTGAGCGCCACCACGCCCACCAGCACGGCGGCGACGGTCAGCAGGGCGTTGCGTCGGGTCTCGGTGCGTGCAGCCATGGGTTCACTCCGCCTTCTTCCACTCGACCACGACGCCGTTCAGGAACAGGAACGCCGCGGTCACGGATGCGAAATAGAGCACGTCGCGCGCGTCCAGGACGCCGCGCATCATGCTCTCGAAATGGGTCATCGCGCTCATGGAGGAGATGGCCTCCACGGCCACGCGCGGCAGCCAGCCGCTCACGAAGTCGAGCACCACCGGGAACCCGGTGACCAGGAGCAGGAAGCTCGCCACGCCGCAGAGGACGAAGGCGATCACCTGGTTCTTGGTGAATGCCGAGAGGAACGCACCCACCGCCAGGAAGCACCCGGCAAGCAGCGCGCATGCCACGTAGCCCACGAAGATGGCGCCGTGGTCGGGGTTCCCCAGCCAGCCGACGGTGACCCACAGCGGTGCCGTCAGCGCGAGCGCGACGCACGCGAACGCCCACGCGGCGAGGAACTTGCCGAGCACCAGGTCCCACACGGAGAAGGGCAGGGTGAGGAGGAGTTCCACGGTGCCCGTGCGCCGGTCCTCGGCCCACAGGCGCATGCTGAGCGCCGGCACCAGGAAGAGGTCGAGCCACGGCTGCCCCTGGAAGAAGGGGCGCAGGTCCGCCTGCCCGCGCTCGTAGAAGCCGCCGAGCTGGAACATGAAGATGCCGGACATGAAGAGGTAGATCACCAGGAAGATCCCGGCGAGCGGGCTGGCGAAGTACGCGCCGAACTCGCGGCGGAAGATGGCGCGGATGCGTGCGGGGGCGTTCATCGTGCACCTCCTGCGGCGCCGGCGCGGGCGTTGCTGACCGAGGTGTCGCCCCTCGAGGTATCGCTGGTGGTCAGCATGCGGAAGACGTGGTCGAGCCGGTTGCGCGCCACGTCGGCGGGGACCTTGGCATCGAGCTCGCGCGGCGTGCCGTCGAAGACCACGCGTCCCTCGTTGATGATCACCGCGCGCGTGCACACGGCCTCCACCTCCTCCAGGATGTGCGTGGAGAGCACCACGGCGCGGTCGCCGCCGAGGTGGCGGATCAGTTCGCGCACCTCGTGCTTCTGGTTCGGATCGAGGCCGTCGGTCGGTTCATCGAGCACCAGGATCGGCGGGTCGTGCAGGATGGCCTGCGCCAGGCCGGTGCGACGCTTGTAGCCCTTGGAGAGCGTCTCCACCAGCTGCTTGCGGTACGGCCCCAGGTGGAGGCGCGCGATGGCGGCGTCCACGCGCGCATGGGCCTCGTCCCGGCCGTAGCCGCGGGCGCGCGCCACGAAGAGGAGGAACTCCTCCACGCGCATGTCGCCGTAGGCGGGTGCGCCCTCCGGCAGGTAGCCGAACGTGCGCTTGGCGGCGATGGGTTCATCGGCGAGCGCGATGCCGTCGAGCACCACGGTGCCCGCGGTGGGCTCCAGGAACCCGGTCAGCATGCGCATGGTGGTGCTCTTGCCGGCGCCGTTGGGGCCGAGGAAACCGAGGACCTGTCCCGCAGGGACCACCAGGTCGATTCCTCGGACCGCCTCGAACGCGCCGAAGGACTTGCGGAGTCCCCTTGCGACGATCAGATCCTTCATGGTGGGTCGATTGTAGTCACCGTACGTGCGATGCGTATCCTTCGGGCGTGTCCGCCGACCCGTCCAACACCGCTGCATCGCGTGCACTGCAGGCGTTCGCGCGGCGCTTCGGCGGCCGCCCGGACGTGCTCGCCCGCGCGCCCGGCCGCGTCAACCTGATCGGCGAGCACGTCGACTACTCCGACGGCCATGTCCTGCCCGTCGCCATCGACCGCGACTGCGTCACCGCGCTGCGGCCGTCCAACGACGGCCGCTGGCGCGCCTGGAGCGAGGACCTGCGTTCGCTGGTGGAGCTGCCGGATCCGGCCACCGCGGAGCGCGCGCCGCGCGCCACCGGCGATGCCGCGT
>Ga0114967_10004770_pt1 | contig 10856 bp, 6 predicted proteins | sample M_130628_MF_Meta_FD_92639 | JGI IMG/M metagenome (GOLD analysis project Ga0114967, IMG submission 92639) | Freshwater microbial communities from Lake Montjoie, Canada to study carbon cycling - M_130628_MF_MetaG | ecosystem: Environmental > Aquatic > Freshwater > Lake | place: Lake Montjoie... | reverse complement strand
TCCGCTTGCGGCTGTGCGTCTTGCGCCTGACCTGCTTCGCCTTGAGCATACATTGCTTCAGTAGCTGTTTTCCATGCAGCGTTCACATTGTCAAGACCTTTTTGGATTGCTTCCAAATCTTGGTTTTGGTGTGCCATTCTCAATTCGGTCAATGCTGATTCGATAGCTACTTTATGCTCGTCTGAAATTTTATCTCCCAATTCTTTCAGTTGACTTTCTGTTTGAAAAATCATACTGTCAGCTTCGTTCAATTTTTCTGCTCTTTCTTTTGCTATTCTATCAGCATCAGCGTTCATTTCGGCATCTTTTTTCATTCTTTCGATTTCTTCAGCGGTCAAGCCAGATGAAGCTTCGATACGGATGTCGTGCGATTTCCCTGTTCCTTTATCGGTAGCCGAAACTTTAATGATACCATTGGCATCTATATCAAAAGTAACTTCAATTTGAGGAACTCCTCTTGGTGCTGGTGGAATTCCATCTAAGTGGAAACGACCTATGGTTTTGTTATCTGCAGCCATCGTTCTTTCTCCTTGCAATACGTGGATTTCAACACTTGGTTGATTATCAGCAGCAGTAGAGAATACTTGCGATTTTTTGGTTGGAATCGTAGTGTTTGACTCAATTAATTTAGTCATAACATTACCCATAGTTTCGATACCTAGAGACAAAGGCGTAACGTCTAATAACAAGACATCTTTTACATCTCCAGACAAAACTCCACCTTGAATTGCAGCTCCAATTGCTACAACCTCATCAGGGTTTACTCCTTTTGATGCTTTTTTACCAAAGAATTTTTCTACTTCGTCAGCAATTCTTGGCATTCTTGTAGAACCACCCACTAAAATTACTTCGTCGATATCAGAAGTTGACAAACCTGCATCTTTCAAAGCTTTAGCAACTGGCTCCATTGAACGTTTCACTAAAGAATCTGATAATTGCTCAAATTTAGCTCTGGTTAATTTCTTCACTAAGTGTTTTGGTCCAGAAGCTGTAGCTGTAACATAAGGCAAATTGATTTCTGTTTCAGCAGAAGATGACAATTCGATTTTTGCTTTTTCAGCCGCTTCTTTAATTCTTTGCAATGACATTGGATCTAATCTCAAATCAATTCCTTCTTCCGATTTGAATTCATCTGCCAACCAATCGATTATTGTTTGGTCAAAGTCATCTCCACCTAAGTGTGTATCTCCATTTGTAGACAACACTTCGAAAACTCCGTCTCCTAATTCAAGGATAGAAATATCAAAAGTACCACCACCTAGATCATATACCGCGATTTTTTGATCAACACCTTTTTTGTCTAATCCATAAGCTAAAGCTGCAGCGGTTGGCTCGTTGATGATTCTCATTACTTTAAGACCCGCAATTTCACCAGCTTCTTTGGTAGCCTGACGTTGTGCATCATTAAAATAAGCAGGAACGGTGATAACAGCTTCAGTAACAGTTTGACCTAAATAGTCTTCCGCTGTTTTTTTCATTTTTTGAAGTGTCATTGCTGACAATTCTTGTGGTGTGTATAAACGACCATCAATATCAACACGAGGCGTATTATTGTCTCCTTTTACAACGCTATACGGTACTTTTTTTGCTTCACTTGTAATTTCAGCAAAAGTGTGTCCCATAAAACGTTTAATAGAACCAATTGTTTTAGTAGGGTTAGTTACTGCTTGTCTTTTTGCAGGGTCACCCACTTTTATTTCTCCGCCTTCAACAAAAGCTATGATAGATGGCGTTGTTCTTTTTCCTTCTGAGTTAGGAATTACTACTGCTTCTTGACCTTCCATTACAGAAACGCAAGAGTTGGTTGTTCCTAAATCAATTCCAATTATTTTTCCCATTTTGTTTAATTTATATTTTTATTAGTGTGTTTATTTTTTTAAACTTCTTTCTCCAAAGTCAAGTATTGTGCCAAGCAATAATTGGAAATAAATTGTCAGTTTTTAAAACTTTATAGGAAAAAATATATGACAAGTTGACATTTTAAGTATGGTAATTAAATTACCAAATATCAATTTTGTTAGCCGTGCTACTTTCTGAAGTAATTGAAATTTAATAAATAGTTTACCCTATAATTACAACATATATTTTAAAGATAAGTTAAAAACCCTACCGTCTATAGGTGCCCAAAGTTTATGAAAAGTAGGATTTTCTATTGATCCTGAATAGATTTTCCCATAATCACTTTGTTTAAAATCAAAGAGGTTTTCAACATTGAGTACAATAGTAAATTGTTTTATTTTATATTGTGTCATTGCAGCTGCTAGAACATAATTTTTTACAGGTTGATAGTTTTCATCAACTTGAGAGGCAATCAAACTACTCTCTATACCAAATCGCCATTTTTCTGAACTTTCATAAAACAAAGTAGTCGAAAAATTGTGTTTGGGAGTTACTTGTAGCTGTGAATTTTGTTGGTCATATTCTTTTTTAATATCAGTAAAAACATAACCCAAATACCATTCAAAATCATCCATTTGGAAGCGACAATACGATTGAAAACCTTTGCTTACCAATGCTTGCGAAGCATTGTTTAGCGAAATTACAGAAATTGAAGTTGCACTATTATATATTGGATTAGTAATTATTGTATAGAAAAAAGACTGGTTTAACGTTACATCCAAACCATTTGAAAAACGTTTTTTATAATTTATATCGGCATTAAAACCTCTCGACAATTCAGCATTCAATTTATTAATGAGCGCAGTTTTACTTAAATCAGTTTCCAAATCAACATAACTCAAAACCGTTGGCGATTTGTATCCAAAACCACCATTAACTCTAGTAGAAATGTTATTATTAATTTTGTACAAAACCGAAAGTCTTGGCAAAGGAAAGTTCCCAAAGTGAGAAGTGATATCATATCGAATACCACTTTCTATAATCCATTTTTCGGATGGTTTAAAGGTGTTCTGTATAAAAGCTCCTAAAGTTGTATTACTATAATTAGTTACCAAAGACAATAAATAAGGCGATTGATCTTTAAAAATATCTCCATTATAATTGACTCCTGTAACCCAATTCATTTTTTTAGATTTATGAAAATAAGATGCTTCACTAAAAAAAATAGTTTGATTAGCATCAAACAAATAATCTTTAGTGTCAAATTTTTGATTTAAAAAACTACCACTCCCTTTTAGTATAAAATTGCTGTTTTCTGAAATTGTATAGTGCCATTTACCATCAAAATTATGTCGTTTCATGTTGCTTGAAACATGATATAAAGAGGAATTATACTGATTAAAATAATTGGTATCGCCACCTTTTCGAGTATCAAAAGTCCCCGAATAGTTAATGGTAATATTTGATTTTGGTGAAACATAAAAAATAAACTTCGGATGTATAACAGTAGTATTTACTTGAGCTACATCGGTAAATCCATCGCCATCAATATCCAAATGATTTTGGAATGTTTGTCCTGTAAATAAAGTAAAACCAAAATTTTTATTTCTTTTAGCATAATATCCGTTAAAGTTAGTTTCAGCTAATGAAGTTTGATTGACAGTGAAACTCAAATCTCTTTTAAAATCAGGATTTTTACTTATCAAATTGATTATTCCACCAATCGCATCGCCACCATACAAAGTGGATGCCGAACCTTTGATAATTTCAATTTGTTTCAAATCCATAGGTGGAATTTGCATAATACCAAAATTTCCAGAAAGCCCTCCAAAAAGTGGCATTCCATCTTTTAACAATTGCGTATATCTTCCATTTAATCCTTGTATTCTGGCTAACGTATTACCCGAACTTGCAGAAACTTGCTGCATTTGAATACCTGCAATATCTCCCAACAAACTCATAATGTTTCCTGGCTTTATATTGTTTTCCTCATTCATTTCTTCTAAGCCCAAAACTTCAACTCTTGTAGGTGTATTTTCCATTCTCGAATTAGTTCTAGAAGAAGTTATTATAACTTCTTCTAACTTATTTCCTTTTATGGTATCTTTAATGGAAGTATTAATTTCTTGGGAAAAAACATACTGACACAACAAGAAAAAAATAATACTACTGTAATAGTTAAATTTCATTTTTAGTAATTTAAAAAAATCCCAACCGTTAGATTGGGATTTCTTATATTAATCATTCATCGAAATAAGAAACTCATCATTGTTTCGGGTTTTCTTAATCTTATCATTAATAGTATCCATAGCTTCAACCGGATTCATATCGGCTAAGAACTTGCGTAAAATCCACATTCTTTGAAGTGTTTTTTCGTCTAACAATAAATCATCACGACGTGTACTTGAAGAAGTCAAATCTATAGCAGGGAAAATTCTACGGTTAGCAATTTTTCTATCCAATTGCAATTCCATGTTTCCAGTTCCTTTGAATTCTTCAAAGATTACTTCGTCCATCTTAGAGCCAGTTTCGGTCAAAGCCGTGGCAATTATACTTAATGAACCACCGTTTTCTACATTACGAGCTGCACCGAAGAAACGTTTTGGTTTTTGTAACGCATTGGCATCCACACCACCAGAAAGGACTTTTCCGGATGCTGGTTGTACTGTGTTATAAGCTCTCGCTAAACGTGTAATGGAATCCAAAAGAATAACTACATCATGACCACATTCTACCAAACGTTTTGATTTCTCCAAAACAATGTTGGCAATTTTAACGTGTTCAGAAGGTTCTCTATCAAATGTAGAGGCAATTACTTCGCCACGAACACTTCGTTGCATATCGGTTACCTCTTCTGGTCGTTCATCAATTAATAGTACAATTAAATATACTTCAGGATGATTAGCAGCAATAGCATTGGCAATGTCTTTTAATAACATTGTTTTACCTGTTTTTGGTTGTGCCACTATCATTCCACGTTGTCCTTTACCAATTGGGGAAAACAAATCAATTACTCTAGTTGAAACACTAGCTTGCTTTTCAGCTATATTAAATTTTTCTTTTGGAAATATAGGAGTCAAATGTTCAAAAGAAACTCTGTCACGTACAACTTGTGGATCGTGACCATTAATTTTTAAAACCTTTACTAATGGAAAGAATTTCTCTCCTTCTTTTGGTGGACGGACCACTCCTTTTACAGTGTCGCCCGTTTTTAAACCAAATAATCTGATTTGTGAAGTGGATAAATAAATATCATCTGGCGAAGCTAAGTAGTTATAATCCGACGAACGCAAGAAACCATAACCATCGGGCATCATTTCTAGTACACCTTCACTTTCTATAATTCCATCAAATTCATAATCGGAGTCACGAAAATTATTTTGCTTTTTTCCTTTAAAGTTAGGATTGTTAATATTTGCATTGTGATTGCCGTTTCCGTTTTGAAACTTTGGTCTTGGTTCGCGGTTTTCTTCGTTATTTTTATTGGAATTTTCAACAATTCCAGTTGTGTTGCTTTCTGTTGATGAGCTATTGTTTTCAGTTGGTTCAGCTAATACTAATTCAGAATTAGTTTTTTTGTTCTTTTCAAAAGGATTTTTAAACTTTGGATTTTTATTTTGAAAGACAGGTTTTTCTTCAATTTTAAGTTCAACTTGTGTTTCAACAGCAAACAAATCGCTTTGATTGTTTTCTTGTTGTTTCTTATTATCGGGAAGTATACGCGCTCTTTTTGACTTGGTATCAATAACATTTTCAGTATCAGTTGATTTAATTTCAACTGCAACAGCTTTGTTTTGTTGTTCTAAAATTTGTTCAATTAAAGTGTCTTTTTTAGCTCCCGCAATTTTTATGGTTTTAGCTAACTTGGCAATCTCTTGAAGTTCAGTTAACTTCATTTGTTTTAAGGCAGAAATATCAAACATGAATCGTGTTTTGATTTAAATTTTAATTTGGAAATAGTACAAAATGTGGGTAGAATTTTTTGGTAAAGAATAGTCCGAAGGATGAAGTACTTACGGAATTGTTCTGCAATAATACAAATAATATTTTACCATACAATAGTATTTTATAAAAAGAAACTTTATTTTTGTTGAACATTTTTTTTTAAAACTATGTTTAGAATACAAACTTACTATTTGATAGGTTGTTTAGCTTTTTCGGGTGTACTTCCGTTTTTTTTACCATTGTGGCAACAAGCTGATGGGAAAGTTTTCTATTTTATGATGGATCTTATCTATGTTGCTCTTTTCGGATTGAGTAATACATTGTCATTATTAAGTATTATTTCATACAAAAAAAGACAACAACAATTTGTCATGGGCAGATTGAATATAATATTGAATTTAATTTTATTAGGATTATTTGTGTATCGAACACTAACTGCATCTGGAGAAACAGCTATTTCTGAGAAAGGTGTTGGGATGTTCATACCTGTTTTTTCTATCGTACTTTTGGCTTTGGCGAACAAAGCCATCAAAAAGGATGAAGATCTCGTAAAATCTGTGGATCGATTACGATAAACCTATAAACTTAGTTTTTTAGTGCTGCGAAAAACCCGAATCTTATGGTTTGGGTTTTTTATTTAATCTAAAATCGTTTCAGATTTCCTATTTCTTCCCCAACTCTACAATCTCTAAATTCTGAATTTTATCTCCATCTATTTCAAAACGCAGCATTGTGCGAACTTGATGAAAACCATAAATACCAGAAGCTCCGGGGTTCATGTGCAAAAGATTTAAATTCTTATCAAATTGCACTTTTAAAATATGCGAATGCCCGCAAATAAAAAGCTTAGGTGGATTATTTTGAATTTCAGTTCGTATACTTTGATTGAACTTTCCGGGATAACCACCAATATGCGTTATCCAAACATCGACATCTTCACAATAAAATCGATTATTCAAAGGAAATTCCATTCTGGCTTTGTCATCATCGATATTGCCATAAACTGCTCGCAAAGGCTTTAAGGTTTTTATAGTATCTGTAACTATCATATCTCCAATATCTCCTGCATGCCAAACTTCATCCGCTTGATGAACATATTTTAAAATAGTATCATCAATATGACTGTGTGTATCGGAAAGAAGAAGTATTTTTTTCATTTGATGAAATTGTAATGGGCAAATTTATATTATTTCTTTAAGCTTTTCTCAACATAAATTATTTGTAAATTTGTAGAATATAATTAGTTCAATGGCAAATTTCAGCAAATTTCTGAACACTAAACACTGAACACTGAACACTACAATTGAGATATTTCATCGAATTAGCTTATAAAGGAACAAACTATCATGGTTGGCAGTACCAACCCGGTGCTGACACTGTTCAGGAAACTCTTAATAAGGCATTATCATTACTTTTAAAAACAGAAATTGATATTGTTGGCGCTGGAAGAACTGATACAGGTGTTCATGCCAAACAAATGTATGCTCATTTTGATTATGAAACTGAAATTGACACTCCCAAATTAATTCATAAACTTAATTCATTTTTACCCAAAGACATTGTTGTATTTACCATAATAAAAGTTGCTGAGGATGCTCATGCCCGATTTGATGCAACTAAACGTACTTATGAATACCATATTCATTCCGTAAAAGATGCATTTGAAAATGAAGGTAGTTATCAATTTCAATTGCCACTGGATATTGATAAAATGAATGAAGCATGTCAAATCTTAATTAAACATAATGATTTTGAGTGTTTTTCAAAAGTAAATACGGATGTACATACATTCAACTGTGTGATTTTTGAAGCATATTGGACACGATTAGGAGCTAAACAAAACGGAAACAAACTGATTTTTACTATTTCTGCAGATAGGTTTTTGCGAAATATGGTTCGCGCTATTGTTGGAACCATGATAAACATCGGAACAGGAAAAATAAGTTTAGCTGATTTTGAAAAAATAATTGAAAGCAAAGACCGCAGTCAAGCAGGATTTTCGGTACCGGCACACGGATTATATTTAACCAACATTGAATACAAATTCGAAGTATTATCCAACAGGCAATAGGTAAAAGAAAAAAACATGCAAGCAAAAGCATTCGACAAAAATTTATTTAAACGGATTTTAAAATACACCAAACCCTATAAATTTAGATATTATGGGGTGATTTTGTTTGCTATATCTCTTTCAGTTTTTGCCGCACTCCGTCCTTATTTATTAAAGCAAACCGTAGACGAATATTTAAAACCAAAAGACGGATATGGTCTAATTTTATATGTAACCTTAATGGGTATAGTGATGCTTTTGGAATCGATTTCACAGTTCTACTTTGTGTATTGGGCCAATTGGTTGGGCCAAGATATAATTAAAGACATTCGAACAAAACTATTCAGTCACATCCTTACTTTCAGAATGAAATACTTTGACAATTCTCCTGTGGGGATGCTAGTAACCCGATCTGTTTCTGATATTGAGCAAATCGCTAGAATTTTTAGCCAAGGATTGTTTATGATTTTTAGTGATTTATTGAAAATGATGGTCGTACTATTGTTTATGTTTTACATGAACTGGCGATTGACATGGATAGTGATAATTGCCATGCCAATGTTAGTTTACATCACTCGGATTTTTCAGCGTAAAATGCAGGTTGCCTTTGAAGAAGTCCGAACTCAAGTCAACAATTTGAATGTTTTTGTACAAGAACGCGTTACCGGAATGAAGATTGTTCAGCTTTTCAATCGGGAAGATATTGAATTTGAAAAATTTAAAGAAATCAATAACAAACACAATAAGGCCTGGATAAAAACCATTTTTTATAACTCTATCTTCTTCCCTATTGCCGATATTATTTCGTCATTAACCCTTGGCGCGGTAGTTCTCTATGGTGGTTTTCATATTTTAGACGGAGATAAATTTACTACTTTTGGCGATTTGTTTTCTTATACCATGTTCATCAGTATGTTATTTAATCCATTACGCCAAATAGCTGATAAATTTAACGAAATGCAAATGGGAATGATTGCCGCAAATCGTGTTTTTGATATTTTAGATAGTGATAGTGATGTGCAACATGATGGAACAAAAACAGCTAATCACTTTAATGGTAATATTCATTTTGAAAACGTTCGTTTTAGATATATTGATAATGAGGAAGTCTTAAAAGGTATAAACCTTGAAGTAAATGCGGGCCAAACTATAGCGATTGTTGGCGCTACTGGAGCAGGAAAATCGACTATCATTAATTTATTAAATCGTTTTTATGAAATAAATTCGGGCAGTATATATATTGATAACCAAAACATTAATGATTTTAAACTAGAAAGTTTGCGCTCTCAAATTGCAATAGTTCTTCAAGATGTATTTTTATTTGCCGATACTATACATAACAATATTACCCTTAACAATCCTAATATTACCCGTGAGGAAGTGATTGAATCGGCAAAGAAAATTGGCATACATAAATTCATTGAAAGTCTGCCAGGTGGATATGATCATGACGTAAAAGAACGAGGTGTTATGCTTTCGTCAGGGCAGCGCCAACTTATTGCCTTTCTTCGTGCTTATATTAGTAATCCGAGTATTTTGATTTTGGACGAAGCCACTTCTTCAATTGATTCATATAGCGAAGAATTAATTCAAAAAGCTACCGAAACAATAACAAAAGGCAGAACCTCGATTGTAATTGCACATCGATTAGCTACCATTATAAAAGCTGATAAAATTATCGTAATGGACAAAGGTAGGATTGTTGAAGAAGGAACACATCAAGAATTAGTAAACAAAGTAGAAGGTTATTATAAAAAATTATATGACTCTCAGTTTGCTATTGAAAGTTAAACATTCAAAATAATTCCATAAATTCGCAGTCTAAAATAATCAAAGAAATTTATATGAAATGACACGAGCATAAGCGACTGCATTTTGTTCAAATAATAAAAAACAAGTAAAAATGACACGAGCGTTAGCGACTGCATTTTGTTCAAATAACAAATAAACAAGTACAAAATGAAATACGATATTATTGTTTTAGGAAGTGGTCCTGGCGGTTATGTTACTGCTATTCGTGCGTCACAATTAGGCTTTAAGGTAGCCGTAATCGAAAAAGAGAGTCTTGGAGGAGTATGTTTAAATTGGGGTTGTATTCCAACTAAAGCATTACTAAAATCGGCTCAAGTATTTGATTACCTAAAACATGCTTCAGATTATGGATTGACTATAAAAGAATTTGATAAAGATTTCTCAGCAGTTGTAAAACGTTCAAGAGATGTTGCTGACGGAATGAGCAAAGGTGTTCAATTCTTAATGAAGAAAAATAAAATTGATGTTATTGATGGTTTCGGAAAACTAAAACCAGGAAAAAAAGTAGATGTTACGGCTACAGACGGTAAAGTAACCGAATACTCAGCTGACCATATTATTATTGCCACAGGCGCGCGTTCACGTGAATTGCCAAACTTACCTCAAGATGGTGTAAAAGTAATTGGTTACCGTCAGGCGATGACATTGCCTTCACAACCAAAGAAAATGATTGTTGTTGGTTCGGGTGCCATCGGAGTTGAGTTTGCTCATTTTTATAACGCGATGGGTACAGAAGTTACGATTGTTGAGTTTATGCCAAATGTTGTTCCGGTAGAAGACGAAGACATTTCAAAACAATTCGAGCGTTCGTTAAAAAAAGCCGGAATTACAGTTATGACAAATTCTTCTGTAGAAAAAATTGATACTTCAGGTAAAGGCGTTAAAGCATTTGTAAAAACTGCTAAAGGGGAAGAAATCCTGGAAGCAGACATTTTACTTTCGGCAGTAGGAATTAAAACCAATATCGAAAACATTGGTTTAGAAGAAGTTGGTATCGCAACGGATAAAGATAAAATTTTGGTAAACGACTATTCTCAAACCAACGTTCCTGGATATTATGCAATTGGTGATGTAACTCCAGGTCAGTCTTTGGCTCATGTTGCTTCGGCAGAAGGAATTAATTGTGTTGAGAAAATTGCAGGTTTGCATGTTGAGCCGATTGATTATGGAAATGTACCAGGTTGTACTTATGCTACTCCCGAAATTGCTT
>Ga0114967_10004769_pt1 | contig 10856 bp, 16 predicted proteins | sample M_130628_MF_Meta_FD_92639 | JGI IMG/M metagenome (GOLD analysis project Ga0114967, IMG submission 92639) | Freshwater microbial communities from Lake Montjoie, Canada to study carbon cycling - M_130628_MF_MetaG | ecosystem: Environmental > Aquatic > Freshwater > Lake | place: Lake Montjoie... | reverse complement strand
GTTCCAATGGTGGATTATCGAGAATACGGACGAGAGGAAGGGAAAGAACGAAAGTACGTGACGTTAAGTAATGTGAACGACAATAAGGGAGGAAATATGTTGGTGCAGTTGGCGAAGGCCCTTCCGGATGTGGAGTTTTTGGGAGTAAAGGGAGGTTACAGAAAGCAAATCACTGTGTCCGATGTTCCGAATTTGAAGTATATTGAACACACCCCAAAGATTAGAGATGTGTACGCACAGACGTGGGTTCAGATCATGCCCAGCAAGGAAGAGACGTGGGGGCGTACAGCGGTGGAAGCCATGAGTTCAGGAATTCCGGTCATAGTTTCACCCACCCCCGGATTACGAGAATGTTGTGAATCGGCTGCGATTTACTGTGATCGCAACGATTTGGATGCATGGGTGGCCGCAATTCGGCACTTGAAACGGGATGGGGAGCATTACAAAAAGATGTCTACGGTGGCGCTGGAACGAGCTCGCGCGTTAGATCCGGTTCCGGACATTGAACGATTAGAGGACTGGATCTGTGGACCTGTTCAAGAGAGCGCGTTTCCGGTGAGCCGAGAACCCACGTTCTTTGAAAAAAATATGTTGTTTCGGTAGAACCAAATGAACGCATCCCTAAACAATGTTGCCGTGCCTAATGCTGGTGTTAGTCGCAAGAATACTCGCAAGAACAACATGTCTCGTAAGAACAACATGATGCGTAAGAACAACTCTGTGACCCGCAAGAACAACATGAGTGGTGGCGCTCGTAAGCCTGCTGTTGGGTCTCGCAAGATGGTGATGAACGGCAATGCAGATCATACTGCCGGTGGTCTCAAGAAGTCTGATCTCATGATGCACAAGGGTCGCATTGTGTCCCGAAAGGCGCACAAGGCGGGTCTCAAGGCCATCAAGAGGCTCAGAGCCGCTGGTTACATTGCCAAGAAGGGCCAGTTTAAGCTCTTCTCCAAGAAGCACAGCAAGAAGCATTAAAAATTTTAGGTGATGTTTAAAACATCCTATAAAATCATCGTAATTCCAATAACGACGCCGCTGCTTTTACAAGTTGCAGCGCCTGTGATTTTGCTACGGACTCCGTCACTTGGACACTGTCACTTCGTTTGTACCAGAACAACGTCCACGCGCTTTCTCCGACATCGCTGATCAGCAAGGACATGCCCGATTCGGCAACCATAGACAAGATATCATCCCATTGTGTATGGACAGCATAGGCTCCGTGACCCTTTCGTGAGGGCAAGGTCTTACATATCGAAAGAGTGAGTGGATCTGGTGTTTTGGAAAAGGGAAAGAAGATTGCGTCAGGAAGCAGAGGTGGCTCTGTCACATATCCCATCATAATCCGTGTGTAAGACCCGGATTCTAAAAAACGTAAAAAGGAAGGGGGAACAACAAGATCAGACGTCCAGGCGATCACGCCGGCCCCAAAGGCTTTTAGAATCGTGGCTGCACAAGACCAGTCTTTTTGTGTGCTCGGATGAAGAATATAGGTCCATGGTTCTCCATACACAATTGTCGCAGGACTTCCTGTTAATAACATTCGGCAGGGAGTTTGAGGAATAAATTCCCACGGAACCCAAGCGTCCCGAACCATCCAAACGGTAGTCCCCGTCAAAGGTGAGCCAAATCCTTCTATCTCCATTGAATCTATTACGAATGAATGGTTTAGGCATTGAACAAATCTTTTGTAGATGTAGGATGGATCTAAGACCGTATGGGTTAGATCTTGTGCTGGATCCCAGCACGGATTTATTAACAATTGATAAATCCAAAATAGCTAGTGCACAGGTAAGACGCAAAAAAAGAGGCACTGCACACACCACACTGGATGTTGACGGTATTCCTTACGAAATCATTGAAAGTCTCGGAGAGGGCACCTTTGGTATAGTGTACAAGGGGAGGCACGAAGGAAAACTGTATGCGATTAAGGAAATTTTTGATATACGTAGTCCTTCTCATTTTCACGCCTGTGTTTTAGAAATTATAATACATATTCTACTTCTTCACGAAAGTATGGATTTACCGCACGGTCCTTACGTGCCTTATTTATACAAGGTGGGATTCGATTTTTCACGCAATGTGATGTATTTAGTGACAGAAATGATGGACGACACCTTCGAAGGAGCCATTCAAGATGTTAGCAAAGAAGCGAATGATGTCCTGGTTCCGTATGTTCTGGCTCGATTGGCCACGATTCTCGAATTATTTGGAAATCGTCTTCATTTCAATCACAGGGATTTACACACAGGGAATATTATGTTGTCGGCAGATCTTCACCGTGTTGTGCTGATTGATTTTGGATATGCATGTTTGACATGGAAAAACTTACTCATTCAAGGACCCTCACTGTATGACACATTTCCTGCTCCAAGCATCAGGGTCGGCAAGGAAGGTCCGTGTTTCAAGGTGGATCGCGATTTAGCCTTTGTAATTTTTGCTGTTTATAAATTTTATTCAAAGTATCTTTCTGCGTCTCTACTCGAAGCCTTGCGCAAACCATTACAAACGACGGTGGGATCTCACAAATGTGATATGGGAGCCATGTGTCCAGAATACGGGCTCAAGGCGTTGGATGATCATTACGAGTTTTTGGATAGAGAGAATGTGTCGGCACCGGACGCACTGCCGAATAAGGTTCGGCGGCAAATGATGCAGCGTTTAACCGATGCGAAGTTGGCATCCAAAATCTTGACACCTTGTGCTCCAAATTCAGTGCGCAACCCCAAAACACGACGATGCGTAAAACGTACCGGTCGTATTGGAACCCCCTTTTCGAAACGTCACTCTCGACGGGCTCTAGTCTTGTCAGCGAAGGTGGTCGACTGTGCTGACAAACCTGGACATATGTATGATGTGCGAACGGAAAAATGCGTTCCCATAAAGGAGACATCGTTTAAGAGTTTATAAAAAAGGATCATAGGACCATTGTAGCAACGCTTGACGTTCTCGCTTGCTACATTCTAAATCACCGGCAGCACATCGGTGCTTTATAGCACCCGCATGTCGTGTGAAGGAGCGCCATCGACCAATTTGGACGGCGTCTAACTCTGGTATTCGTCGTCCAAGCCAGTAACGACAGTACCACTGAAACCAGCCACGTTCATCGGGATTACGTTTTGCATCTGCTAACATTGAACGCCCTGATCCCGTTGTGTGTCTCCCTTTTACAGGTGACCATCCGTTCTCTTTCCATACGGAAAGAGGTTGACGACTACCGACCTTGAAATAATTACAATTCAAGTCGAGTTTGGACGGCGACAAGGTTCCAAGTGCATCGGCCATTAGAAACCATTCACGGGGGAATTCGTCGGTACAATCATTGAGGTATTTGCCTTCAAAGACCCCGAGAGCCAGCATTTCTCCCGGTGAAAACACGGGTTTGAATCCTGTCGCAAACGACGTGCCTGGTTCTGCTTCCAACACGTATTGATAATTAGGTATGAGACTCATACGACCACCTCCTTTGACGGTGGTTCCTTTCCGGAACGAAGAGAGGGGTCGGCCTTTGGAAAGAGCGGCTTCGGAGACACTCATTCTTAGAAAGGAGAAAGAAATCTTCTTACAATAGAAATGAACAACATTGCAGTTCAGGCAAATCGGATGTTGAACATTCGAACGAATGGCAACAACAGTCAATTAAAAGAGAAGGTTGAACGATTATCGAATGTTGGAAAGGGTGTGAGTTATCAAGTGATGAAATCAAGACGTAACAGGAAGTCTCTTCGAAGACGTCGTTCTACACGCAGAAATCTCAGACGTAAGTAGAATGTCTGCAAGTTCCAGTCCTCCACTTGGTAATGTTGATAAGCAAGCAGCGAATATCGTTCAGAAAGAATTACTTAACAAATTAAGCAAGGAACAATTGGAAGTGTTGACGCAGTATGCAAAGAAACATCCTGTACAAGCGGATGCCACAAATGAACTTGGAAGTGAAGAGGAGTTAAAGAAGAAAAAGGACGCTACAAAAAAAGAAGTAACAGTGAATAATCTTCGTAGGAATGCCAGTAGAAAGAACCGTAAGTCAAGACGAACTCGTCAAAATAATAGCCGTAAGACTCGTACAAATCGCAGGTAAGAAAATTTCTTGATAAAGAGAAAGGATGTCTAACTCTGAAGCCCAAAAAGTGATGGCGGAATTAATAAAGATGGCGACTCCGGAACAACAAAAGATCTTGGAAGACTACGCAAAGGCTCATCCTGCAAATGAGACTGTTTCGGCTCCAGGCAATACTTCGGCAAACAACGAAGAGACTTCCGAAGAGAACAGTGCAGTTGAGATGTCCGAATTAGAAGAGACACCTATTGAGGAAAAACAAGTCGAGAATACACAGGCCGAGGAGACACCGGCTGAGGAGACACCTGCTGAGGAGACCCCGAACAAAGAAGCAGATGAAGCAGAAAAAGCAGAAAAAGCAGAAAAAGCAGAACAGGAGAATGAAGCATCTCAAAATGGCAATATTGAGGCTGAAAACAAGAATGAAGAAGAATCAGGTAACAAAGAGCAAAAGAATAATGTAAATAAGCCACCTGCAAATTCAGAAAAGAAGGAAAATGATGCTAAGAACGTGAAGAACAATGCTAACGCGAAGAACAATACTAATGTGAAGAAGAATAAGAACAAAACAAACAGTAATAAGAAAAACAACAATGGTGCCAACAAAAAGACCACACGTCGTAACCGTCGATTTACCCGACGCAGTCTTCGCAGGTTCTGAGACGTCAAAAAATTGACACGCAAGAACGTTGAGCAACTAACGACACGCAATGCCTCCTAAAGTAGTTCCTAAAAACCAATTAACTCTGACGTCTTTGTTTTCAAAAAAAGACGTCAAAGGTACAGAAACATCCCTTGAAACAAATATTGTAACTACAAATCCAGAAGACGAAGAGATCGTAAAGTTTTATGCTTCCTTATCTTCAAGAGAACGTCAAGCCCACGACATTGCAAAAACGGCGCTAGGCATGAGCTACGACGTGAGACGAACGAGGGGCTTCACTGCTTATTCCGCACAACTGTTGAAATAAATGAACTGATTTCCGTTTGGATCCAGAAAGCATATCCGCAATCCAAACACGTAAATATTTATTTCCATTTGTAGGATTTTCCAATAAGACTGGAATTGGAACCCACGCGATTGTTTCAATTTCGGAGGCTTGGGGAGTTACAACCAAATTGGAAGCATGAGCTGTTGCGTAGTAAAAAATGTAAGCACCGGATGACTTTGCTAAGCGAAACGGCGATCCGTGAATAGTGTATTGAGAGGGATCAATTCCTGTTTCTTCCAAACATTCACGTGTTGCAGTTGCTATGGGATCGGTGTCTTCCTTTTCTCGATGTCCCTTTGGAAATCCCCATTTTTTGGAGCGTATATCGCATACAAGCATGACCGATTCATGGTCGGGAGTGAGCAGAATGAGTCCAGCACCGCCATAGTTTGACATTGGCTTCCTGCTACTAGTTCTTATGAATCTTTTTTTAGGCCGACGGACGGCAACAAATCTGATTTGCACAAAATATAATCCAAGGTAGAGATGGAGGCAGTCATAGCACCTAGTGTAATAGGAGGATTATCAGTGATCGGAGTTGCATTATTTTTATTATCAAGGAATTCGAAAGACCAACTCAAGACATTGAGACATGAAAAAAGAGTTCTGGACACTATGATTCACAATATGAAGGGTCACGGAGGTGGATTGGAAGCAAATCTTCGTTCCGAACGGAATTATGTAACACATAAGATTCATAATTTAGAGCAGGGAGTTAAGAGTCGCAATACTAAGAACAATAACAATAATCACGCAACACGTTTAAAATTTAGTCGAAAGGCTCCAAGGAAGTAATCACGCGATCGTACCATCGCGGATTGGCTTTGTCAATATAGATACTTACAGAAACAGGTGTACCTGGCTCCAGGGTCTTTTGCGCTACACCTGTAAGTTTACGTCGCCATTCAGGAACATAGACGGAATATCTCATATCCAATTTATGTTCAATAATAAAGCCCTTGGCTTCTGTCACTTTATCATACGCAATGTGGGAGCGGAACCAGAGATCCTTCTCCATTTGCTTTGCTATACGAGCTCGTATTTCAAGTTGAAGGATCGAAATAGGAAGCACAGGCTTTGGACCCTCAAACAGTAGATGTTTGATCCACCGTTGATTGTACAAGTCCACATAACGACGAATGGGCGAGGACGCGTGACAATATTCGTCGAGTCCTAATCCTGTATGCGCTATGTCGGATTCTGTGCTTTTACAATACTTACCAGCCTGTTTTCCAAAGTGTGCAAGTTCTGGCACTCCTTTGGCTAACGCAAGGGCTTCATAATCTTTATTAGCCGTACCCTTGTGAGATCGCAAGATTCCTACACCGGCTTTGCGCAAGAGATTGGCCACTTGTTTGTTGTATTCTACCATAAGCAATTCAATCCATTCATGCGGACCCTCGACTGACTTTCCATACAGTGATGAGAGCAAGAGGCGAATCTTGTCACATTTTGCAGAATCCGTAAGAATAGACTCATAGGTGTAAGAATGTGTTACTGTAATGAGTTGTTGCTCCCATCGAAACATAACGGGAGATCCAGCAACAACTGTCGCAATAAGAGCTATGACAGGCCGTTTGATTCCATCCGACCGTAGGGATGCCAACCCCGTCGAGACAGTATTTGGAAACATAGGAAGATGGACACGTCCCTCTTCATATACCGTTTGGCTAACCGATTGAGCCTGAAGATCTATTTCAGATCCCTCAGGAATCCACGCAGCCACATCCGCTATTCCGATCATGAATTCTGTACCAAACTCCACTGAGCGCCATCCCAGAACATCATCCACGTCTTCGCATCCTGGTGGATCAACATGTAAGACAACATCCCACGACCCATCTGTGTGTTTTTCTATGGAAGCACGCTCTGGTATGATGCAGGGGGAAGAAGGAATCACGGGCTCTAGACGAATGGCTGTAAGTTCACCTTCCGGATCCCCGACGGGACTGAGACGACATTGAATGCCTCCCCGAGGCCAAGTATCCTCCCAAGACACAAATTCCACGGAACAGATGAGATTGGTTGTAGGTTTGTCCTTGCTTCCGACAATAAAGGGTGGATACCCCCGGTCGAACGGATGAAAGAGGTAGAGAGGAATACCTCTTTTTGTAATTCCCATACTTGTGCGGTTGCGAAAGTCAACGATGCCAAGAATGTGTTTATGGGCCGCTCGTTTTACGACGGTCCCATCCGGTTCTACAGTATCCCCAGGCAACCATCGATGAGACACTGCAGTTGTATACACTTGTTCTCCAGAATCGGAGAGGAGGCTGTAGGGACCTCGTTGATAGTCTTGAATAATAACTGTAAGCATGAAAGGTGAAAAATGTACATCCGGCAGGGACACTTCAATTTTTGTTCAGATGATACAATGGTAAATCGTAATGTCGTTTATTAGCAAGGAGTCTACGATTCCAAGTCCAAGAGATAACGATGCTCATCATCAACAGGATGAGTCCGATGCAGGTAAGATCTTGGATCTCCATACATCCTTCACAAATCAAACAGAGGGTTCACTTTTTTTGTGATCCCAGAATATAGACATGGCCCGCCTCGCAAAGAAAGGATCTCGCAAAGCCAAGCGCTCGTTCGCCCAAACTCACCGTCGCAACAAGGCCTCCGGTCGCTTCCGACCTGTCCGCAACTCTCGCGGTCGTTTCGTTCGCAAGCGAAAGGGCGGCAAGAAGACTCGCAAGAACCGAAAGGATTAAATTTTATGATCCTACTCTAATTAGCGTTTAAATTATACAATACATATAATATGTAATTATATAATTATGTTTAATGAAAATTGGTATTCGGATAGTCAGATAACTGATTTGGTGAATCTAGTTAAAAAGGTAAAAAATATAGAGGGAAATGTAATTGAAATAGGGTGCTGGGAAGGAAAATCAACAATAAATTTAGCGAATAACTGTTTTCCTGAAACCCTAATTTGTAATGATACATGGTTAGGCAATGTTCAGGAAAGTATTGTTACTGGAATTACCCATGCAACTGAAATAATATTGAAAGAAAGAGATGTTTATACTATTTTTGTTAATAATATGAATAAGAACACACAAAAAAATTATTCAATCGTTAAAGAAGACTGTATTAAATGGTTAAACAAATTTGAAGGTACTATAAAATTTATTCATATAGATGCCTCTCATGAATATGAAAGTGTAGTTGAAATAATTAAACTGGTTTTACCAAAAGTAGTAAAGGGTGGAATAATTTGCGGTGACGATTATTTAACTTCCAATATTAACAGGCATGATTTACACGGTGGAGTAGAGCGTGCTGTTAAAGAAACATTACCTGGACATAAAAATATTGGTAATTTATGGTATTTTATAAATACTTAAACCCATCAATTGCTGCAAAAAATGAAACAAGGGTCTGTGCACTTATGATAGGGCAAGATGTTTGGTCCGTGTATCTTAGGCGCATTAATGAGTGTGGCAGGCCTGATTTGCTTGGGTCTCGGTATTGTTAATACTGAGACTCAATTGTGGGTTCCAGGAATCGTCTTTACAGTTATGGGAATGGTGATTGTTGTAATTATCTTGAGATATTCTCAAGCAGTACAAATTACGGAGCAAGTGAATCCTGTTATAAAGAAGAACAAGAGTGATACAAACTTGGAATTAATGGGAATGGATTCATCAACCACAGAGGAGTCAAATGTCATTTAGTACCAAGATCCCTCGAGAAATTGTTGTATATTTTCACAAGATCCTCTGTACAAGGTGATCCACAAGGATATATTACCAGATCCCATAAGAATCCATTTACACTTAGACATTAAATACACAATTGCAAGAAAGAGTTTCGAAAATTCATAGTTTGTTGCAGGCATCGCTAGATCGACTGACGTAGAAGCCTTCGAAATATGACGAATTTCATCACGGAAGACCACCGTGTTTGGTAGTACTGACATAGCGTCAATAAATTCAGTCTCGTCGCTTTGGATCAAGAATCGAATCGCAGGATGTTTGGACTGGAGAACACGGGCTCTCCCAATGTAATCTTCGTAGGAGGATAGTGTTGTTTCAGTGGCTTTATCGTTACCTCTGTAAAAAAGCACACACGTGTTTTCATAGTCTATCGAATATTTAGATTCGATGGTTTTTACAAGGGTTTTAATGCCTTCCGTCAATGAGAAATAACGTTCTACAAACGGCTTAAGTGATGCAAATGGCAATTTACGAAAATCTGTAAACTGATGAAAGGTCTCGAAAAAGATAGGAAGGGACACTCGAATCGATGTAGGAAGAGTTTGGAAATAGTCATCCACGACAGACCTTGCTGGATCTGGTTTGTACCATTCAAATTGGCTCGTTGAATCCACACGGTCGGGAAGTTTACCGTATTTATTACAGTACTCGATGATCTTTGTCAGGCGTATTGTACAACAAGAAAAGAACCCGCTACTGTGTGTTATAACAAGGGTTGTGGGTGGTTTTTGTCGTGGAAGAGGTCGACCCCATGAGGACATTATAGGTAAGCCTAGACTCTTTTTTGAAGAATAAACCTCAGGATATAAAGCCTGGACAGCAAGATTCGTATAAGATGTTGTTGTTTCTAGGCGCGTTCGCGACTTTCTGTGGACTTGATCGTTTCTTGGCATATCTCAATGTACAAGGAGTCTATTATGGACTTCACGCTTTACACAATGCGATGATCGTGTATCTTACAGCAGGAGATGTATGGACCTCTTTGACTGACTTTAAATCTGTAGCGACAACTCCTGTAAATTTTGACGCCTTACAACTCTGTTTTGCGCTTCATTTGTATCATATTGCCTTGTATCACTCAAAATTCCGAATGGACGATTGGTTGCATCACGGGTTGATGATTGGTGTAGCCTTGCCTATGGGAGGTCTACTTCCTTCTGGGTCTTTGTTGGGATACAGTCTCTTTTTTACAACTGGCTTGCCAGGAGGGATTGATTACGTCTTGTTATTCTTACAAAGAAACGGTTTCATATCGAAAATAACACAGAAGCGAGTGAATACACAACTTAATGTATGGGTGAGAAGTCCAGGATGCATATCAATGTCAGCGCTTACCTTAGCACACATTTCCGTACAAAAAGATCCGTCTTTAGTCTATGTACTAGGATCCTATATCGAAGCCCTACTAAACTACTGGAACGGCCAGTACTTTATGGAACAGGTGGTATATAATGCAGGGGAGAACCGAATCTTCAACACCTTGTTGGATCAGGTACAGGTATAGAAAAATGGATTTTTGGGTTTTTGAGATTTTATAGTATTGTAGTGTTATTTGCGTTTTATATAGATCTTTACAGTCCGTTCTCTTGTTCATATGGGGACTTTTCATTCCAAGCATTGACGAGGTCTGCTTCTGCCTTTGTAACGTAGACACGTTTGTGATGTAGATGGTTCGTACGGAAGGTACCAGGGCAGTCCAGGCCAACGTAGGCGTACACAAAGTGTGTCATCCCATCTTCCTCTGGAGGACCTAGATCTTCAATGGTCTTCAGTAGTTCGGGATCATTTGTCTCACAGGCTTGGAAGACGCCGATATTGGTAAAGTAGTAGCAAAGTATGTTGTCTTCCCTGCTGATCGCCATTAGGATATCCCCTGAATCCAAACCGATAGAGACGACTTTTTCGCGTAGGAAGTCCCTAGATACAGGATACGATTCTCGGAACTTGGTTAGCGATGTGCGAGTAGGTCTAGGTGCGATGGACATGTTTGTTTGAAAGTAAGTAAGATTCGTAAGAATGCGGTTCAAGTTGAGGTCACGTAATCACTTCAATTTTTTCCGCGCAGTTGGAAAAATGGATTTG
>Ga0114967_10004768_pt1 | contig 10856 bp, 6 predicted proteins | sample M_130628_MF_Meta_FD_92639 | JGI IMG/M metagenome (GOLD analysis project Ga0114967, IMG submission 92639) | Freshwater microbial communities from Lake Montjoie, Canada to study carbon cycling - M_130628_MF_MetaG | ecosystem: Environmental > Aquatic > Freshwater > Lake | place: Lake Montjoie... | reverse complement strand
GCGAGACCCGGACCAGGGAAAGGATGCCGGTGCAGGATGTCCTGGGGAATGCCCATGCTGGATCCGAGGGCGCGGACTTCGTCCTTGAAGAGTTCGGCCAGGGGCTCCAGCACGCGGCCCTCCTTGTGCAGGGCCATCACGCGGTCCACGCGGTTGTGGTGGGTCTTGATTTTGCTGGCAATGGAGCCGCTGGTGGCACTTTCGATCACGTCAGGATAGAGCGTGCCCTGGGCGAGGATATCCACATTGGCGGCCGCTTCCCAGAAGACGTCGAGGAAGTTATTGCCAATGATGGTGCGTTTTTTCTCGGGATCAGTCTGGCCGGCGAGGGCGTTGAGAAACTGGTCAGCGGCATCAATGGTTTCGAGATTCACCCCGAGTTGTCGGAACTGGGCCTGGACTTCGGCGACTTCATTCTGGCGGAGCAGGCCGTTATTGACGAAGATGGCGCGATGGGGCACGCCCGCTTCTTTTAACAACACAGCCAGCACCGTGCTATCCACGCCGCCGGAGACGCCGCAGACGACTTCCCGCCCGTGGCATTTTTCGCGGATTTGGCCAATCAGTTCCTGCTTGAAGTCCTCGATCCGGAAGGGCTTGGCGCCGGTGGCGAGGGACAGGAAGTTTTTCAGGATGATCGAGCCCTCGCGGGAATGGCTGACTTCCGGGTGGAACTGAATGCCGAAGATTTCCGGCCCAAACTGCAGGGCGACAGGGACGCCGTGCTGGTTTTTGCCGAGAATCGCCGCTCCCGGCGGGGGCTGCTTCACGGTATCGGAATGACTCATCCAGATTTGCGCGGACGGGCTGAGCCCGGCAAAAAGGGAGTTATCGATGCAGGGCACCAACTGCGCCGGGCCATACTCCCGGGTGTTCCCCGGAGCGACGTGGCCGCCGAGTTTTTTGGACAGCAGCTGCATTCCATAACAAACCCCCAGAACCGGCACTTCCAGGCTTTGCAGGTAGTCCAGATCAATGTCCGGCGCGCCTTCCTCGGTGACACTGCGGGGCCCTCCACTGAGAATGACCGCCGCCGGCGTGCCGGTCTGCTTCAGTTCATGCGGTTGATAGAGCTTGGAAAAGAAGCCCTGCTCGCGGATGCGGCGGACGATGAGCTGGGTGTATTGGGAGCCGAAGTCGATGACGGCGATGTGTTGGGAATCCATGGGAGGGAAAGGATGAAGAAAGTTAGCCGGGCATGGGTTTGGGGAGAACAGGCGTCCCGCCTGTCCCACCGGGCGTCGCGCCCGGTGGCGGAGAATTGGTTATTCGAAGCATCAAAAAATCAGGAATGGGTGGCTTGTTGCAGGATTTGAAGTGATGAAATGGAGTGGGAGGGCACTAACCGGGGCTCAGGCACCGGGTGGGACACCCGGCGGGACAGGCGGGACGCCTGTTCTCCCCGTTCGTTTTACAGACTTTGATAGTTCACCGGCTCCTCGGTGACCACGATGTCATGGGTGTGGCTCTCGCGGAGGCCGCCGGCGGTGATGCGGACGAAGGAGGCGCGGCGGCGGAGTTCGTGGAGATTGGCCGCGCCGAGATAACCCATACCGGAGCGGAGGCCGCCCATGAGCTGGAAGACGACTTCACGCAGGCGGCCTTTGAAGGGGACGCGGCCTTCCACGCCTTCGGCGACGAGTTTGCCGCTGGCGTTTTGACCGTAGCGGTCGCTGCTGCCGGCGCGCATGGCTTTGAGGCTGCCCATGCCACGGTATTCCTTAAACGTCCGGCCCTGGTAATTGACCATGTTGCCCGGGCTTTCGCTGGTGCCGGCGAGCAGGGAGCCCAACATGACCAGATCCGCCCCGCCGGCCAGCGCCTTGACGATGTCCCCGGAGTAGCGGATGCCACCATCGGCGATCACGGCGACGCCTTTGCCCCGGGCGTAGGCGGCCACGTTTTGAATCGCGGTGAACTGCGGCACGCCGACGCCGCTGATGACGCGGGTGGTGCAAATCGATCCAGGACCGACCCCAACCTTCACGGCACTGACCCCGGCATCGATCAAGTCCTTTGCACCATGCTCCGAGACCACATTGCCAGCCACCACCGGCAGGTCGCCATAGGTTTGCTTCAGCTGCCGCACCACATCCATCACCCGGGAAGTGTGTCCGGTGGCCGCATCGATGAAGAGCGCATCCGTCCCGGCTTCCACGAGGGCAGCGGCGCGTTCGAAACAATCCCCGCCCACACCCACGGCGGCGGCAACGAGCAGCCGGCCGCGTTTGTCCTTGGCGGCATGGGTGAACATCTCACGCTTTTTGATATCCTGGGTGGTGATCATGCCCGCCAGCTTGCCGGAGGCATCCACGAGAGGGAGTTTTTCAATGCGCCGGTCGAAGAGAATGGCGCGGGCCTCTTCCGAAGTGGTGCTGGCGGGAGCAGTGACAAGGCGGTCGCGCGGGGTCATCACCTCGCGGACGGTGGCCTTGGTGTCCTGAATATACCAAACATCCCGGCTGGTGACCATGCCGACGAGGTTCCCCTCATCATCCACCACGGGGAAGCCCGCGACACCGCGCTGATCCATGATGATCATGAGATTGGCCAAGGTCAGGTCCGGACTGACCGTGAAGGGTTGGTCAATCACGGTATTTTCCGAGCGCTTCACCCGGCGCACCTGATCCGCCTGCTGGGGGATCGGCATATTCCGGTGGATCACCCCCAGGCCGCCTTCCCGGGCCAAAGCAATCGCCAACTCCGCCTCGGTCACGGTATCCATCGCCGAAGAAAGGATCGGCACATTCAATTCCAAGCCCGGGGCCAGTTTTGTCCTCAAATCCGCTTCCGCAGGAAGGATCTCGGTCAATTGCGGGACCAGCAGCACGTCATCGAAGCTGAGTCCAAGAGGAATGTCATCAATCATAAAGGTAAATCGGCCCGGTTGGCGTGGCCTTATACCCTCAGCGCTGTCATTCAGCGCCGGGGCAGTGTCAAACGGAAGAAATCATGAGCGGTCCTTTCCCAAGGGGGCCCTCAAGGAGAATTCCCCACAAAAACGTCCTCAAAAAATGCAGAAAATATGGCTGTCCCGTCCTGCTTGCCCCACTCAGGTTGCCCCCCTGTTTGCAATCCCACCAAAATCCCGCCATGCGTTTTTCCTCCCCCAGCCGTGCCTTGCCCCGCGCGAACCCAAGCCTGCGGTTAGTGCGATACTTCATCGCCGCCTTGGCGATCCCATGGCAGATCGCCGCCACCGCCGCACCACCCACCGCTGAGGCCGCCGCCGCCACCAAAACCAGGACCTTCACCCACCCGGGCTTATTGAATTCCAAGGCAGAGCTGGACTTCATCAAGGAAAAGATCCAGGCCAAAGCCGAACCGTGGCAGGGCATGTTCCAACGCCTGAAGCATTCTCCTTTTGGAAATCCCGCCTGGAGCCCGAAAGCGCGCCGGGTCATCGACGCCAATGGCAAAGAAGCCTCGCAGGCCAATGACGATGCCACCGCCGCCTACACTCTGGCTCTGCTTTGGTATTTTACCGGAGACGATGCCTACGCGAAAAAATCCGCCGGCATCCTGAACGCCTGGGCGGCTAACTTGGAAACCATCACCAGCCGGGACCAACAGAAAGAACTCGTCGCAGCGTGGTGCGGATCCGTCTTTCCCCTGGCCGGGGAAATCCTGCGCTCCAGCGATCCAAAATGGACAAAACCGGAAATCCAGCAATTCTCCCGCATGCTGCAGAAGGTGTTTTTGCCCGTGCTGCAGCCCGGCAATGCCAGCTTCAATGGCAACTGGGAACTGGCGATGGTCAATGCCCTTATGGCGATCGGTGTTTTCAATGCCGACAAACCCACCTTTGACCGCGCGGTGGCTCTCTGGCACCAGCGGGTTCCGGCCTGGCTTTACCTGAAAAAAGACGGCCCCCTGCCCCGGCCCCCGGACGGAGCCCCCGGCCTGGCCAACGAGGCGGAACTGCGGAAATACTGGTTCAACCCGCCCGGGTTTTCCGATGGTCTCTGCCAGGAAACCTGCCGGGACTACGGCCATCACTTCCAGCAGGGCATGGCTTCCACGATCAATAGCGCAGAAATCGCCTGGCATCAGGGACTGGACCTCTACACGGGAGAGGAAAAGCGGCTCACGGCGGCGCTGGAATTCCATGCCGGGCTCCTGCTCGGCGAGCCCTCGCCTACCGGGAGCCTGCCGGCTGGCTATCAAGCCTCCGGCCTGCAACCCACCTGGGAAATTGCCTGGCACCATTTCCACGGGCGCCGCCAGCTCCCGCTTCCCCTCACGGAACGCCTGCTCCGCACCAAGGTCCGCCCGATGGATTTCTCCTCCACGCTCAACATGGCATGGGAAAGCCTGACCCACGCCGGGCCTTGAAGTATGAAGCCGCCCCTACGCGCGGAAATTCCCATAGCATAGTTTTTTCAGAATGGATCGCGGACGCAAATGCCAACTGGCCCAGGTGAGGGGCGAATCCCCATTCATGTCCTTCACATCAATTTGGGCCCCGGCATCCAGCAGCATCTGAATGGTTTCTTCCGTGCCAAAGGCCGCCGCGCGGTGCAGGGGCGTCTCCGCCCGGGTTCGGACATCCCGCATGAACGCTTGGGTTTCCACGGATGGTTTGGTCACGCGATTGGGATCCGCCCCATTGGCCAGGAGTAAACGGAGCACCTGATCATGGCGTAGCCGCCCGGCGGTGCACAGGGCGGCATGCAATGGAGTCTCTCCGGTATCCGGCTGAGTGAAGTTGACGTCCGCCCCTTGCCCGATAAGATATTCACAGAGCTGCGGATGCCCGTGGAACACAGCCCCATTCAGGTCGTAGTTCTCCCCCAGTGACTGAAGTGTCTCCCCCTGGTTTAGCAAATACTTAATAGCACTGACATCCCCGTGATAGGCGCACCACTGAATGAGCGGGATTCCTCCATTGCCTGGCGAATCCGCCGGGTGGCCCGCCGCGAGGTAATCAAACACCAAATCGGTGCGGCCGGCTTCAATCTGGTCGAGTAGGTTTTTGCTCATAGCGCGAGAAAGCTGAAAGGGGTTGCCAGAGGCCCCCGGGCGGATTTCTGACACGTAAAGGAGCGTCAATCAATCCAAACGAAGGAGACCCGAATGAAAGCCCTGAGGAGCCTGTGCCGCGCCAAATGACTGCTCAGAACTACTGACTCTGCCCGGACTGGATAGACTCGACACACTTTGCGGTTTGATACACTCCGATGAGCAAAAAGACCATCCCGGAGATGATGAATAAATAACTCATGGTAATGGCATTGAAGCCGATGGACATCTGGGAATGAAGCTGCTCCAGACGCTCATCAACGATCTTGCCCTGGCTGGTGCCTTGAGTTTCGCGAAGCACCTCCATTGAACGGGTGAGCAGGTAACTTACAAGAATCTGGCAGAGCACGCCAGTGGTCACCGCAGAGGCTCCTAGAAAAATTTTCTTACTGGGTGGCATAGCAGATATAGAATTAATCTCGAATACGGTTGCGGGGTGTTTTTACAAGTGCGGAATTCGCCGGGCATGGTTATCTTTTGGCATTCAAGGGAAGCACGAAGGGATGGACGCGAGCGACGGCTCCATATCCTTTTTGCTCAAGGACGTCCAGGACGATGCTCCGGGAATTCCCTCCATCTACAGGCGGACGGCGGCGCAGGTCATTTCAAGCACGCGCCAGAGGGCCTGGCCACCCAGGGAGCCTTCGTGGAAGGCGGTGGCGGGGATGGGTTGCCAGTTGTCGCGCGCGTGGGAGGGCTCCGGCTGGGGGAGGCCGGTTAGGCTGGGGTCGTATTGGCCATCGCTGCCGCCCAGCTTATAGATGACGAGATCCAGTGAGGGGACGATGTAGAGGCAGAAGCCGCCCGCTCCGGATTTGAAAAAGGCATCACGTGGCGCGCCGGCGATGTGGCCATCGGCGTTATGTTCAAACTGGAGGCTGAAGGGCGTGTGTGGATTGTCCGGTGAGGCGGTGTGGCATTGCTGGATGTAGGCGGCAGGGACGATCTGCTGGTCCTTCCAGCGGCCCTCCCGCAACAGACAATAGGCGAAGCGCAGGGCATCCGTGGCGTGCAGGGCGGTGCTGCCGGCCCCATTGGCGTGGGCCATCACGAAGTCCCCGCGGTGGAGGCAATACCCCCACGGCCCCCAGCCCTGGGGTTTGGCGAGGCGCTGGCCAATGTAGTCAGGCAATTCCATGCCGGTAACGTGGCGGAGGACGATGCTGGCAATGTGAGGCGACGGGGAGGAGTAGGAATAACCAGCGCCGGGATCGCACCAGAGCGGGACGTCGAGGGAGGATTTGTCGATGTCGCGGTAGTTTTGCCCGGGAGCCGGTTCCGATTTTTGGACATTGCCCATGAGGTAGCCCGTCGGCGCGCCGCCTTCGCCCCAGTAGCCACCGGTCATGCACAGAAGCTGGCCCAGGGTGATGTTGGCTTTGCGCGGATCGTTGAGGGGGAAGGCTTCCGGCAGGAAGGCTGGAGTGAAGACCCTGGTGGCGAGTCCGTCCGGGATTTTGGATTTGAACTCCTCCAGCATGATGCCGCAGGCGATGCTGGTGAAGGCCTTGCCGGTGGAAGCCATGTCAGGATTGGCGTTCCGGCTGGCGCGGCCGAAGTAGCGTTCGAAGCAGAGATAGCCGTTGTGGACAATCAGCAGGCCACCATTGCCGGTGGAGCGTTGGGTGATTTCATAGGCGGGCTCGATTTTGGAAAGATCCATGCCGGCGAGGTCCCTGACTTCCGGCGCGGTGGTGGCCTGGCGCCAGCCGCCTTCGCTGTCCGGTGGCGGGAAATAGGAATCCGTTGGGCGGGCAGCAGCGAAGAGGGAGACCGGGCAGGAGAGGAGAAGGGAAGCGAGAAGGGATTTCATGATAACAGGCGGAGCATGGCTCCAAAAGATCCGGAGAGGGATTCCGTGGCTGACTACGGGGCCGGGGCGGGACGGCTTCCAGCGAATGGAGCCCACCCGGAGGCAGCCGTTCCCTTTCATTCCGATTAAATTGAATTTCAGGTGCTTCCATTGACGCCCGGGGCTGGCTGGCTACGTAGGTGGATTGTTCTTTCCCATGAAGACCGCGCCCGCTGGCGGTTCTACCCCTTTCCTGCGGTGTGCGTGACTCCTGGTCCTTTGGGCCCGCTCCGATACAAAATTATGGAGGTCTGGTCAGCCCTACCGATGCCGCGCCTCTTTATAGGATGGCAGACGTTTGGTTCGTGCGGCCACCACCTGGTTTAACTCTTGGGAACGAGAGCCTTCGACCATAGACGCCACCGCGGGTCCGGGAGGGGAGGAGGAGTGGGGAAGTTAATGGTTATTAGTTATTAGTTATTGGTTGTCGGTTTTTGGGCGGAGACTTATTTCAGGAAGCCTTGATTTGCCATCCATTCCCGGAGCCGCTGGGGCCAGGCGGCGGCAGGGGTGGTGTTTTCAGGGCGGAAGCCGAAGCCGTGGCCGGTTTTGGCGTAGATGTGCAGTTCAGCCGGGACCTGGGCGGCTTTGTATTTCAGATAGAGAGCGGGCATGCCTTCGGAGATGTCAGGCCGGTCGTTTTCCCCGCAGGCGATGAAGACGGGGGGCATGCCGGGGGCGACGGTGAAGCGGGAGGAACTGCCAGGATAAATCAGCACCTGAAAATCAGGCCGGGAGCTTTGTTGTTCAATGGGATCGGCGGCTCCAGGCTGGCCGGGATCGGATTGCATGGCGGCCAGGGCGGCGAGTTCTCCGCCAGCGGAAAAGCCAAGAATGCCCAGCCGGTGGGGATCGATCTGCCATGAGGCGGCGCGCTGGCGGATGAGGCGCAGGGCGCGGCGGGTGTCGGCCATGGCTTCACCATCGATGGTGTAGGTGGAGCCGGCCTCGCGGGCGAGGCGGTTTTTCATGACAAATGCTGCGATGCCGTGCCCAGAAAACCATTCGCCCAGGCTGTAGCCTTCATGGCCAAGGCAAAGGACTTTGTGCCCGCCTCCGGGAGCGATGAGAATGGCGGCACCCGTGGCATTGGCCGCTTGGGGAAGATAGGGGGTGATGGAGGGATTGTGGATGTTGGAGACATTGCAGACGCCGGGGCCGGTTTCGATTTTTTCGGGTTCGGCCGCACGGGCTTCAGAGCCTGGCGCTCCTTTTTCCCAGAGCGGAAGAGAAGCGGGGGGATCTGCAGCGGAACAGGGACGGGGGACCAGCGTCAGGAAGAAAGCGAGGAGGCTGGTGGAAAGAAGCGTGGGGATTTTCATGAGGGAATGTGATACTGCAGTGCCGGGCCGGTTTGAGATGAGGAAGGGAGCCGGAAAACATGACGTGCCGGGCCGGACCATTTGGTCAATGGATGTCAAATCCCATGAAATCCGGGCTGGAGTGTTTACTCGTTTTCCGAATACGCCAAGACGTAAGGCAACTCCAGGACGATACGGAATCCCAGGGCGTCATCGACGGTGTCGTCGGTAACCATTTTGCTGTCGGATCGGATGGCCGGGGCATCGCGGGGCCCACTGGTCCAGCGGGAGGTGGCGCGGGGCAGATCGCGGGTGAGGTGCTGGGCCTGGCCGGAGGTTTTGCCGCCCAGGGCGTCCTGGCACCATTCCTGGACTCCATTGCCCAGGCCGAGGATGCCGGTGAGACGGGGCATGAGTGCCCCCGGCGCTGGGATGGCGGTTTTGCCCAATCCAGCAAAAAGACCGATGCGGGAGAGCTGCCCGGCCGGGGGCAGATTGCCGCTGAATTGATACATCGGGCCGGCCCCGGCGAGACAGGAGCCGCCGGGCTGATTGATCAGATGGAGGCCTGCCATCTGGTTCCATTCGCGGTTGGTCAGGAGCCGGTAGGTGGCTCCGCCGGGAATGAAGCCCTGGTTCCGCTCCAGGGAGGTCAGCCAGGCGCAGAAATCCTGGGCGTCTTTCCAGGTGACGCGGGTGGCAGGCTGGTCACTGGCCTGAAGCGCAGGCCGTTTGACCCGCTGGGTGACAATCCAACTGGTCCGTCCGGGGTCCTGAGCGGTGGCAGATACCTTGGAAAACGCCGCAAAGGCCGCCAGCGGGGTTTCGGAGCGTGCGACGAGGAGGCGGCTGCGGGCAGCAATTGGATAAAGGGACATGCCCTGGGAATTCGCCCAGGCCCGGCCCCAGTGGGCGGTGCTGATTTTGCTGCAAAGGGTGCCATCTGCCAGAGTGTAGCGGTAGTTGACGAGGAGCGGAGAGGAGACCGCTCGGCCATCCCCGGCAATGGCACAGCCCTCGGCGCTCAGGAAGCTGAGGCATCCACCGGTAACCGGAGCCAGATTGGTCACGGGAGTGCCATCCAGACGCAAATGCTGGAGCGGGAGCGTGCCGATCGCATTCAAGTCCACGACGCCGGTCCCGCTGATATCCAAATGAGTGATGGGGAATCCGGTGAGGGGTGACAGATCTGCAAGCAATGGATTGCCGGCAAGGTCGACATGAATCTCCAGGCCCTTGGTGCGGACGGCATATTGGACGGGGCCGCCCTTGGCGTTTCCTTTCATGAGGGAAAGAACGGCATCCAGACCGGACACGGGATTATGACTATTTCCAAGGTCCAGGCGGGCCAATCCCAGATGGCCTGGCAGGTAGCCCCCGGCCCTGGCCAGTTCCAGCCGTTCCTGCTTCAGGTCACCAGCGTCCCTGGCCTTTTGGGCGGCTTCGTTGGATTTTTTATACCCATCCCGTCCGCTGCGCAGCAGTTGGGTGAGCGCCACGACCCGGCGCCAGTCAGGGGAATTCGGGGGAAGCGCCTTCTGCAATTTCATCAGGGTATCGAGGGAGATTTCCTCTTCCTCACCCTGCATGAGCAGCTCTGCCGCCGCCATCAGGCCATCCACCTTGCGGTCGCCGGGCATCAGGTCCATCAGACCGCGCATCAGACTGGCTGTCAGGTCAAGAACAAATTCCTTTTGCTCCTTGGTCATGCTTTTGTCCATGCCCTTCAACCTGTCAGCAACGTCACGCAACTTCGCGTCGGTGGCCTGGTTGGCGGTATTGCGGGCGACGGCATCCGGGATTTCCGGTTTAAGGTAATACCACAAGCCGGCCCCTGCCCCGCCCAGCACCAGGATCCCGCTGAGGAGGGCGGGCAGCCAAAACCTGCGCTGCCGGGCCAGTTTCCGGTGCTGGTCGTCGGATTTTTTCCGGGCCTGCAGGAGATGACTGTTGTTGTGGGATGCATAGATCGCCTGGATATCAGCGCCAAAGGCCGCAGCCGTTTGATAACGGGATTCCACGTTGTTATGCATGGCCCGGAAGACCGCCTGATCCACCGCTGTCCCCACGGTGGCCCGGCTGGAGGGGGGCATGGCAAAGCCGGACGGGGGATTACCGACCAGCATTTCATAGGTGACCGCGCCCAGGGCGTAGACATCCGTCAGGTGATTGGAGGTCTTTTCACTCGTCATCTGCTCCGGAGCCAGATAACCCCGCAGACAATCAGGCCGCCTGAACTGGCTGGCATAAAATTCCGCATCCGCTCCATACACGCCCTGGGCCACGCCCAGTCCGATGATTTTGGCTACTCCGGCGCGGTTCAGCAGGATCCAGCCCGGATTTAAATCCCGGTGCCAGAGGCCCTTTTGGTGGACCATGTAAAGCGCTTCGCCGAGGGCTCCCGCGATGCCGACCACGGTATTCGGGTCCAGGAAAAAATGATCCACGACCGTGAGGAGGGACTCGCCGGAAAAGGCTTCATAGCCGAGACAGACGTGGCCGGCACGTTCCCCGGTCCAGAGCAGGCTGAGCAGATTCGGATGCGGCAGGGACTGCACAAAGGCCATGCCGGCAAGAAATTGCGCGCGGTGCTCCGGGCTTTGAAAACGGCTGGCATCAATAAACAGGAGCAGGCAGGGAGCCATACTCCCCTGGACCTGGGCTTGATAGACGACTTGTTC
>Ga0114967_10004767_pt1 | contig 10857 bp, 10 predicted proteins | sample M_130628_MF_Meta_FD_92639 | JGI IMG/M metagenome (GOLD analysis project Ga0114967, IMG submission 92639) | Freshwater microbial communities from Lake Montjoie, Canada to study carbon cycling - M_130628_MF_MetaG | ecosystem: Environmental > Aquatic > Freshwater > Lake | place: Lake Montjoie... | reverse complement strand
GCGATCAATCGTTGTGAACGGCCGGCGCGAAAACATCCGCATCCTCATTTGACTCACGTGCCGCGAGCCACTCTGAAAACCCGCTGCCAAAGTCGGTCGCCGGTCGCCGGCTTGTTCTCAGACTGATCGCGGCGAAGCAGCGTCCAGAATCCCGCAAACAACCCGCCGCATTCTCCTGCCAGCGATCATTTGCGCTCGCCCTTCAGGCATTGCCGAGACGGGCTTTCAGCGAGACGGGAGCAATAGAAGTGGCAGCAAAGTGGCAGCAGAAGTTTTTTTGAATTATTTTTCCAACCTGCTCAATCCGATTAAGCACTTGATGGAAAGCAACATGTGAGGTGGTGCACCCAAAAGGAGTTGAACCTTTAACCTGCTGATCCGTAGTCAGCCGCTCTATCCAATTGAGCTATGGGTGCGCCCAAGGAATTCTTAGCCTAGAAAATGCAACGGCGCGAAGCAAGACATTTTGCCAATTGAAACAACAGCGCATTTGAACCACAAAATTATCTTAACTTCGGGATGGACATTTTTATGAGCCAAAAAACAAATCCGAAGTTCTTTTCCAGTTGCGGCGGCGGTACCGCCGACCGTGTGGGAAGTATAGAAGTCCATCGCCCGCCCGTTGGGTCGAACTGCTGGGCTACGATTGCAAGATAGCCATGGGCGTGCTGGGGCGCAAACGCAAACCGACTGCCTTACTCGCTCAGCCTGATCGCTTCCATGACCGTTTGACTATACAAAGGCAGCGGTTCGGAATATTCGCAACCATCGAGGTGATTGCTCGCCTCAGACAGATCTCCCATACCGAACGATTGTTTGGTGGCATGTACCGGAGACTCTGGCGAAGTGGAATCGTTTGTAGGATTGATGACACATTAGCAGATGGTTCGGCGGCGATTGCACGGAGGTTAAGGATAAGAACTTTTGTAGAAGTTCAGATTCACGCTTGCTCAACCTTGTGCGGTTTGGAATAAACCCGCGTGCAAATGGAATTTAACTCCACCCTCTCGGCCCGATTTACCGAAGCCATCCGCCGCTTCGATGCCGACAACGCTCGCGACCCTAACAAGGTTATGACCGATGGCCAGGACCATCCGCACGAACTCATCTACGGGCGTTGGGTCACGGATTGGGTGACAAAACTTTCGCCACACGCCAGTGAGCCTTTGCGTTTAGCTGCTCGCTGCCAACACATCTGCCGCTGGGAAATTCCCCGCAGTTCCTATCCCATGGACAAGCCTGGCTACCTCCGATGGCGCGCCGACTTGAAAAAGTTTCACGCGGATAAATCCGGCAAAATTCTCGGCGAAGTGGGTTACGACGAAGCGACAATCCAAAGGGTACAAGAACTGAACCTGAAGAAGAACTTCCCAGATGACGCTGAAGTCCGCGTGCTCGAGGATGCGCTTTGCCTTGTCTTCCTCGAACGTCAGCTTGCTCCGCTTGCTGCAAAATCAGAGGACGAGAAGATGATCAACGCACTGCAAAAGTCATGGAAGAAGATGACTGCCGCCGCCCGTGCTGAAGCAATGAAGCTGAATTATACGCCTCGCGAAATGAAGTTGATCGAAAAGGCGCTCGGGACGCATTAACACGAAGGAAGACAGAACCTCCATGCGCGCCAAGCATTGCAAATGATCAACCCAACAAATCTGAACTGACTTCGGGAAAATTCTAAAACCGCCACGTTACACCGGCGTGAGCACGATAGTCTGGCACGAGTTGTAACGCCGCGTTCTCGATGTCCACCGAGAAATCCACGCCCATTTCAGCGCTGAGTTTACCCTGCCAACTCACGCTCAACTCAGGCCCCAGATAGACGGCTTTCATTCCGGTGTCCTCGGCCTTGTCGCCTTGGAACGTATCGCGTGGTTTGTATTCGCCAGAGACATTCATCTGCATCGACAACGTCCATTCGCTCTCCAACACGAGATAAACACCCGGCCCACCGGACCAAATGAGATCGTTGGCATAGCGATAATCGAAATCACCTTTAGTGCGAATCGCATACTGCACGCTTGCGCTCACAAACGCTCGCTTGTAGCGCGCAAACAAACTTGTGCCCACGATGTAATCTACTGAGCCGCTGCCAAGCGCAAGATCGTGACCGTGAATGCCGCTTTCAACTCCTCCGGGCGACAATGGTGGCGCAGTCACTTCATCTACCTCTTCCTGCAAACGATCAGACTCGCCCGTGGGTAATTTAACACCTCCCAAAAAATTCCACGCCACGGTCAGATTGTTGTCGTCATTGCGATACAGACACGCACGTCCGAGCAACGACATTTCGCCAATGCCTGAAACAGTGTCGCGATCAATCTCCAAGTCCTCCGCACGTTTGAATGACCGATGAATCACCGGAAGATTCAACTGGATACCGAATCGTTCGTGGACGTTGTAGCCGATCATCAATTGGGTGATCGAACTGTTCATCTGTTGTCCCGCTTCATTGGAAACTTTCCCGCCATCTTGCTGCATAGTGCCGAAGTGCGTGAACTGTTCGGCCACGCCGGAATAGAAGCCTTTGACCAAATCTCCATGCGCTTCGTTGGCTGAATAAACCGAACAAAGATCACAAGCAGATGCAGTCAAGAGGGAGGCTGCGGCAAGGAAAACGAATATATTTGGTGTTTTCATTTTTAGGTCAGAATCGTTTTTTAAGTTTAATTTGTATTGGTTGAGGGCTGCGGAGCATCAAACAAATAGTCAGTGGCGAAAATCATCAAAATTCAACACGAACTGCCCTTTTAGTGATGCCCGCATCCCAACTCATCCTAATTTAGCAAAGTGATGTTCATTTTTTTACTCACATCACGGAAGGTTGTTCAAATGGCGGATGCGATAAAGCCGGTTCGAAGTCGGAGGGTTCGTTTCCGACAGCGTTTGGAGGTTGTTGTTGCCACGCACCGGACCAGCGACGGTTTGCCAGTTGGCAGGCGCGATCAACCCGTTCGCTTCCAGCACATTACTGATGCCGGGGGGACAGCGGAAAGATACTGTGACGCGATTGGTGAACAATTGTATCGATTCGATTCGTACGCCGGCTTGAAAACGCACGAACAGAATATCCGATGGCGCGTGAATCGGGCCGCCGTTTAGGCCATTCGTCGAGAGGTCAATGACGCGGAGCCCAACGGTGTAAGTGCCGGGCAGGCTCGTGGTGAATTCACGACCGTGAATGTGCCCGTAGGGATCTGCGCCGGGTTCGCTGTTGTTTTCGCTGACGACGAGAAAGTTGGTTCCATTGGTCTCACCGACCGGAACGCTGAAGGTGACGTTGCCGAGGTCGCTTTCCCCGTCGCCTTCCCAGAACGCAAAGCTCCCGCCAGCCGGTCCAGCGACGCTGACGACTTGCACGGCGAGACGCGAGCCGAACGCAGCATGGCCTGGAATAGGTCCGCCGTTGGCGAGTGTTCCGGCCAACGCAGTGAATGTCAAAACGTCGCCGCGGTAATAGCCGGTGTTCAATCCGTTCGTGCGCAGGATTTGGGGAAACGAATAGGTGCTCAGGTTCGCATCGAATGCTGCGCCGTTGCTGAAGTTCAGCTTGTCGTTCTGATTCGTGCCGATTGCGCTGGAAAAGATGTGCGTGTCGCCGAAGCTTGGGAGCGCGAACGCTTCCAAGCCCAGCAATGCGCCAACCAACACCGCAACAAGGTTTAGGTGTGGACGGCGCATAACTTAGTTGGTGCGACGACGCCCCACACGGCCAAGGATCATTGCGCCGAGTCCGATCAACGCGAACACGCTCGGCTCCGGGACGGGCGTCACGGCGAATGTCGCGGCGATGCCGTAGCCTGAGAGGGCGGTGCCGGAGCTTTTGTTCGCGATGTCATTGCCACCGATGAAGATGGTGTAGTCGCCAGCGCCCAGCAGGAAGTTGCCGGAGATGCTGTTCGCCCCGCCAATTGCAGCGGCCGAGCCCTGGTAGATAAAGCTGCTCAGCTGTGAAAAATCGCCGGGCAAGTCACCATCGCCGCCAATTTTCCAATCGCCGAGGGCATTCCAGCTCCCGTCCGTGGGGCTTGAATCCGTGGCAAGAGGATTCAAGTTTTGTTGCACCCACCAAGTACGCCAAGCTTCAGAAGCAAAGCTGCCATCGTGGTCGGCGCTGACGGCGTTGGTCGTCTGGCTCGGAGGGTTAAAGGGAGAAAGCCCTCCGAGTCCCGAATAAACCGAAAACCCAGGATTCAGTCCGCCGAGTGATGTGAGAGTAGCTGATGGATTTGCGGAAACGCTCAGGCTGATCGTAGCGGTGTTGTCTATATGGAAACGGAAGGCGCGACCGCGATGGCTGTCGCCAAGAATGCCATCCGCCGCGTCCGCCCAACCGTAATTACCGGTGACGGTCTGGTTGTTGATCGAAAGCGAACCAAACGAGAGGCCGGTATATGAGCCGAAGTCGCGGCCACCGTAGCCGATGTGCGCTTGGGCGATGTTTCCCGCCAGTGCGCTGGAGGCCAATGTGAGGAGAATTCCGGAGCAGCGTTTCGCCACACGGAAGTTGAGGTTTTTCTTCATATTACTGGTTTGTGTTTATGTTTTTTGGTTTTTCGGTCTGCCGAAATTGGTTTTGCGCGATTACTGAGTCGTTTTGCGAAGGCGATAGAAACGGGTCGGAGCGGTAGCGCTCGGATCGGTCACCCAGCGAAGTTCGCTGTGAGATGTGCCCGTGATCGTCGAAATGGTTGTCCAGTTCGTGGCGGCGGCGTTGGTGCTGGTTTCAAGCGCGTAATCCGTGAAACTAGGCAAGCCGAAGCGCGCGGTGACGATGTTATTGCTCTTGGAAAAATTGCTGAGGGTCAACCCTGCTTGGAGGTAGAAATAAGTGATCGGCGAAGGCAATTGCACCGGTCCGCCGTTCCCGCCGTTGTTCGCGGTGTCCACCAATTGCAAACCCAGCGTGTAGAGTCCCGGCTTGGTCACCGTGATGCGTCGCCCGTGAATGTGACCGTAAGGGTCGGACTCAGGATCGAAAGGATTGCCTTCGCTCAGATTGAAACGATTCGTGCCGTTGGCTGCGCCGACGGGAAGCGTGAACATCGCCGTGGGTTGCAGCGGATTGATATTTTCATCCCAGACCGCCAACGCGCCGCCCGGCGGGCCTTGAAGCGAAACGAAACGGAGTTCGACATAAGTGCCGAGCGCGGCAGCGTTGGGGCTCGGGCCGCCGGTGAAAATGGTCGCGGGCAACGCGGAAAAAGTCGTCGCGCTCTGATACAGCCCCGGATAGAAATCGGGAATATTGCGCTCGAGAAAAATGCAGGCGGGCGATTGCGCGTAGCCGCCGTAAGAGTTGGTATCCCACAAGTCGCCGTTGACAAACCAGAGGGGCGTGCCGGGTGTTTGATTGGTTGCGCCAGCATAGATGTGGGCGTGTTGAGCGTCAGCTGTCCAGACAAGTTGGCTCAAGCAGCATAGCAACAGGGCAGAACCCTGACAAAGCAAACGGGATTTCATAGTTTTAGGGGGGTTGTGGGATTAAGGATTGCCATCCGGATGGATAAATCGCACCCCGGTTTCGGTCAACTTGGGCCGGACGTGCTGCCATTTGACCCGTTGCACATGGCCATCAAGAAACAGGTAAGTTGCCGCCCCGAGGTGGCGTTGCACCATCACCTGCGTTAAAAAAATGTCGGGGCTATAACCCGCGCCATCCACGGCGCGGCCGGCAAAATGAAAATGATCCTCGTTCAACAACAACTCCGACGATTCTGTCATCCAAACCGTATCGGATGCGCTTGGCACTTGGCTGCGGCGGGCGATTGGAGTTGGATTAGCGGGGGCTGTCACCATGTTGAGCAGAAAATCATTCACTGCGTAACTATAAAGACGTCCTGAACCCGGCTTCTCAATCGGGCAGAGATAGGTGTTCGTTGCTGAGCCAAGACTCGTGGCGCTGATTTTTGCTCTGAGATAAGGTGCTAGTGAGGCTACCCAGGAGATGTTTCCCGCCATGTGCACCGATGCCGGCAAGCGGTCGTCGAAGTCCCCTGAGTACATGACGCCCGCAAACCCCAATTGCTTGAGGTTGCTCTGGCAATGCGTCGCCTTGGCCAGTTGTTTAGTTCGGCCTAAGGCCGGCAACAACATGGCCGCGAGAATTGCGATGATGGCAATCACCACCAGCAGCTCAATCAACGTAAAGGCACGACTAAACTTTGGCCTAACCATAAAGAACGAACGCATCCATTAAGACACACGCCAACCAAAAGGGTATATTTGCAGGGAGTCAGACAACGACTGACTACCAGCGACACAACCGAAGATTAAATCGAAAGAGATCGAGGAGGGGGAACGGAGGGAAGGTGATTCAATCCGTCAAGCGGGGAAAATGATTCAGTCAGGAGTTGGAAATTTTGCGGAGCAACAAAAACAAACATTGGGCGCTCCGATATAAACTCTAACTTTTTGATCCCGAGAGGAGTTTCAGACTTTTTCTCGGAAGATTTTCCCGCAGAGATTTGTTTGCACAGTTTGCAGGGGTGCGAACCGTCAAAAGTCTTTTTGATTGCGGCCTCGACTGAATCTGTCTGAAGATTTTTTGCGAGCATGTCCCCCCATGCCACGGTTTGAAGCACGGCCCAATGCCCACCCGTCGCGCCAAGCAGCGCGAGAATCAATAGGCAACGACCAATTCCTTTCAACACCGTTCCAGTTTAGTCGCGTGGAGGGTTTTGTCAAGTGCGCGCCCGACGCAAAAGTCTGTTATTGCGCGGCGAATAATGTTCTGACAAAAATGTGTGTGTCGGAATTGGTGGATGGGGTCTTAGCTCAGTTGGTAGAGCGTCTCGTTCGCAATGAGAAGGTCAGGAGTTCGAGCCTCCTAGGCTCCACCAACCCCGACCGCTTCGGAGTTTTCGGGGCGAATGAAACAAAGGTGGGCAATGTCTCAAACCTCAGATACCCCCTCCACGCTGCAACGCTAAAATCCAATGCTTCCACAACCCTCTCCTTGGAAAATGTTCCTTCTCGTCGGCTTTATTTCACTGTTCGGTTACATCGCCGTATTCTCCTGGATGGAAAACAACCGTCGCAAGGATGGGCCGTGGGAGATCACCTTCACACAGGTAGACAACTCCCCTGCTTTGCTCGTGAGCCACAAGAAACTTGGATTGACCAATATCACGATCGTTTTTCACGACGCCATCACCACAACCAACGCGCCGCTAACTTTTCGCTTCGAGCATGGTCGAGTTGCGCCGTTTGATCTACCGTACGGCAAATGCGTTTTTCTCGACACGCTCTACCTGCCCGGCACGGTGGCCATGGAAGCGTTCGGACACTCAATCCAAGTGCTGCCGCGCACGCTGACGATTGACCGGGTGGAACGTCCGTGGATATCCGGCGAGAAAATCCTTTTGACAAATCGCCCGCCCGCTACACTTACGCCCAACTAATATGTTGCTGGTCTTAGACAACTACGATTCGTTCACGTACAACATCGTGCAGTATCTCGGCGAGATGAACGTCGGGATGCAGATCGTCCGCAACGATCAGATCACGGTGGAGCAGGTGCGCGCGCTCAAACCGACGCGATTGCTCGTCTCGCCCGGCCCATGTTCGCCCAATGAAGCCGGCCTCTCCAATGACATCCTCCGTGAGTTCGGCCCGAAGATTCCCACACTCGGCGTTTGTCTCGGCCATCAGTGTATCGGCCACGTATTCGGCGCGAAAGTCATCGTCAACTACCGGATGATGCACGGCAAAACGTCGTTGATTAAACACAATGGAAAAGATTTGTTCGCCGGAATGCCAAATCCATTTCCCGCCACACGCTATCACTCACTCGTCATCCAGCGCGATTCCATGCCGGACTGTCTAGAGATCACAGCGGAAACAGAGGAAGGCGAGATCATGGGCGTGAAGCATAAAATATTTCCGATCTGGGGCGTACAGTTCCATCCCGAAAGCATCCTGACTGAGAGCGGACGGATGATCTTCCAAAACTTTTTGAAGCTGAAGTAAAAGTTGGCAGAAATTCGGATTATTCTTCCCCACCCCCCTCAATTCGTCGCAAATGTTTAATTTGAGTGAATTTTAATCATGATCTACTGTCTGACCTCTCCCCCGCTTGACTTGTTGTTTGCCAATCGCGCGATGATTCAGAATGAAAACTTTAGAAAATAGGTTTGTTAAGGGCTTAGTTATTTTAGGAATGCTTATCGTGTCTGCGGTAACTTCAAACGCCCAATACACCAACGGGATTTACGCCGAGTTCAATACGAGCATGGGCAGCTACACATGCCGCCTAGAATATGCAATCGCGCCGAAGACTTGTGCGAATTTCATCGGCCTCGTTACAGGTGGTCAATCATGGCTGGATATTCCCTCCGGTGTGACCAAGACAAATCCGTTCTACCCAGGCACCACATTTCATCGCGTTATCGCCGGGTTCATGAATCAAGGGGGCTCGAAGAACGCGCTTGGAACGGACGGTCCGGGCTATCAATTCGTAGATGAATTCAGCCCCTCCTTGCGACACGATAGTTTCGGGGTGCTTTCAATGGCAAACTCCGGCCCTGACTCAAATGGTGCTCAATACTTCATCACAGTTTCACCACAGCCTTCGCTCAATGATGTCCATTCCGTGTTCGGAAAAGTTTACGGTGGATCAAACGTGGTTTATGCAATCAACCAAGCCGCCACGGGCGCAAATGATAAACCCCTGACCAACATTACAGTCAACTCGATCAACATTCGTCGAGTGGGTGCTTCGGCCATAGGGTTTGACATCACAACCAACGGACTTCCCACCGTCACAAATCTCAATGTCAAAATCGCCAAAGTCGCGACGAACATCAGTCTCACTTTCACCAACCGGCTCGATGTGGAAAATAAACTCTATTTCTCATCTACTCTGGCTTCTTGGAACTCTACTTCCATTGGGGTTGAAACCTCCGCAGATGGATTGACCAATTCGATTTTTTTTCCCACCACATCAACGCAACAGTTTTTCAAGATGGCGCAGATAAAATATGCCTCTACATTGCTCCCGCCGCGTTCCGTCGCCGGGCGTGTTATCACGATTGTATTTACGAACGGCGCAAGCGGAACACTGGTAACCACTGTGAATTCAGGCGGGAACGGCAGCTACACGTACAACAGTTCGCCGGGCGCGGTATTGTTTTCAACTTATTATCAAGACCCATTCAACGGAAAACTATTACCTATTGGATTTAGCAACCCACTTAATTTAGACATGACACTGACGCTGAACTTTGACAGAGCCTCCGCGGGTGGAGTTTCAGGAACAGTTTATCCTGCTCCATATTATTACACTCCAAGCAATCCGCTCCAGTATTCCGTAAGGGGAAGCTTTTCCATCGCGCCATAATCCGGTCAGATCACCGCGGCAGCTTCAACTTTCCATGCAACAACCCGTTGCTCGCAAGCATCCGCACTTTGCATTTGCCGGAGATCGGTTGCGTCCAGAATTTTCCACCAGCGCACTCGATGATCAATCCACCCGCAGCAACATCCCACAAACTCACGCTTCCTTCGATGTATGAATCTAGCCGCCCCGTGGCCACATAGGTCAATCCCAACGCCGCCGAGCCAAGCATCCGCACCTTGCGAACGCGCCTCACGAGCCACGCAAAGTACGGCAAACCACTCTCCGTGCTGGCCTTGCTCTTGGCGAAACCGATGGAGACGATGGAGTCCGCGAGCTTGTCACGCTTGCTCACCTTGATTGGCTTGCCGTTCAAAAGTGATTTTCCGCCACGGATTGCGGTCCACAATTCGTCTTGAAACGGATCAAGCACAACCCCAACGACGCTCTCATAATTCCCGCCCTTAATTCGTTGTTGCAGCGCAATGGAGACACAAGCGTGGGGAATCCCGTAAGCAAAATTCACCGTACCATCAATCGGGTCCACCACCCAGCGCAACTCTTCGCCCGTGTTGCCGGTATCGCCTTCTTCACCCAGCACGGCGATTCTCGGGAACGCTTTTGCCAGAGTATTCTCGATCAACTTCTGACAGCGCACATCAAGCTCCAGCTTGATGTCATGTGAGGTGGCTTCGTTAATAACCTTGGCCTCCCGCAGATTCTGGCGCATGAGTTTACCCGCGGCGCGCGCGGCTAGGACTGCGACAGTGAGGACTTTCTGCAATTCAGATTTCTTCATCTATAACGATTGTGGAAAAAAAGTTAAAATGATGCGAGGTGAAGTTTTGTCCTAATTTTCGCGAGATTAACGAGTGGCGAGGCAGAACAGATTTTTTTCACCTCGAACTAGAATTCGGTCTCGCAAGAATACCGGCGTGGCGATGACGCGCTCGCCCATGTTGTTTTCTGCCAGCACTTCAAACTTCCCCTCCACATTCGCGACGAATATCACGCCATCTTCGCGCACGGCGTATAGGCTTCCATTCACGATGGTGGGTGAGCCGTAGAAGTTCGCTGAGGTTTTTGGGAAGCTATCGTTCCAGAATGATTTTCCGGTGAGAGGATCAAGGCATTCTACCTCGCCACGATCACGCAGGAGATAAACTTTTTTCTGCCAGACCGTCGGGCTTGGCACAAACGTCCCTGTGTCAACGCGCTTCCAAAGATGGTTGGTGACATCAAACTCCCCCGCTCTGCCAAGCTTGACTCCGTACAGCAGCGGCAACCCACGATCACTGCGACCATGCGGCACGATCACAATGTCGCCGATTAAAACCGGCGTCGCAACAGCAGGCCAGTTCTTCACGACATTTGGATTGAAGCCTGTTGCTGACCACAAAAGTTTTCCGTCAGCAATATTGTGAACAGTCAGATGCTCTCCACCCCAAGTCAGCAACGATTCCTTGTTCTCGTAACGGATGACGAGTGGTGTATTGTAACCGTGATCGTTTTCCGCCTCCGTT
>Ga0114967_10004765_pt1 | contig 10858 bp, 4 predicted proteins | sample M_130628_MF_Meta_FD_92639 | JGI IMG/M metagenome (GOLD analysis project Ga0114967, IMG submission 92639) | Freshwater microbial communities from Lake Montjoie, Canada to study carbon cycling - M_130628_MF_MetaG | ecosystem: Environmental > Aquatic > Freshwater > Lake | place: Lake Montjoie... | reverse complement strand
GCGTGAGGGACACGGGCGAACTGATGCAGGGTGCCATCGTCGGCGCTGCGGGTGCCTTGGAACACCTGAGAACACACTTTGACGCCGTCATTGTTCTCTCGACTCTGGCGGCTGTTGCCACCGGTCGTTTCGTTGAGCAGATCGAGCATATCGGCGAGCGAGTAAATCAGGCGGCGAACCTGATGGACCGCTTCGGCTCTTCGACCGAAGAGATCGACAAGATGCGGATCTCCGCCGCGGCCGCTGGCACGAGCGTGAATCAACTCGTAAAGGCACAGCAGGCGTTCTATACCAACATCTCGAAGATCAAGGCCGGTCAGTTCAACGTCGAGAACGTCCGAGAAGCTAAGATGGCTTTCGACAAGCTGAACATCTCGATCGAGGAATTGAAGAACGCCAAGCCGCAGGACGTTTTCAGGACGGTTGCTCAGGCAATCACCGCCGTCGAGGATCCGGCCGACAAGACAGCGATCGCTTTCGACCTGTTCGGCAGGCAAGGCGCTCAGATCCTGCCGGTACTCAAGAAGTTCGGAACGCTCGACGACGACTTCAAGAGGCTGGGCGGATCACTGTCCGAAGTCGACTTCGAGCGGTTCGAGAGAGCGGACGACTCGTTCGTGCGACTCCGGACGGCATCTCAGAATCTCGGGCAGGTGCTTGTACTGCCGTTTGTCGAGGTGCAGACCGCAGTGAACAACGCAGCAGCAGACATAAACGGAGGTCTTGTTGCTGCGATCGGGCCGCTGTCTGGGGTTATTGCGGACGCCACGAAGACTCTCTCCGTTCTTATCGAGGTGTTTGGAAGGATCGGGAACATTATCCTGCGTATTGTCGGAGTCCTGTCGAAGTTCTACGCCGCGATGAGTTTCTTCGCTCAGACGTCGAGGTTCGTGACTGCACTTGCCGAAGGTTTTAACCAGCTTGCCTTATACATCGAGCGTGCTGTCGACGTAGCCAGTCAGTTCATGGACGTCCTCGGAAACTCCATGAACGCTGTTATCGACGAGTGCGCTTCCCTAGCCACCACGATCTACGAAACCGGCAGGGCGCTGGTGATCGCTATTGCGTTTACGGGGGCATTCGACGCAGCACTTCTTGCATTGGGAGTTGACGTAGCAGCAATTCTTGCAGCAGCCGGAACGGCATTCATGGTTTTCGCGCAGAGAGTCTACGCCTCTCTGACGCTTGCAGGAATACAGGCCTTCGTGGTCGGAACTGTGACCCTCTTGTACACAGCTACGGTGTCGATGTACACATTTGCCGCCCAAGGCGTTCAGGCGGCTCTTACGTGGCTCGGCGGGTGGGTGTTTGCCGGTGCAAGTTTTATTACCGGCTTCGTGGTTCAGATCATCGCAGGCTCGATCTCAGCCATCACGGGACTCAACGCCGCCGCGATCGCCGCGCAGGTCGCGTCGCTCTCGTTCGCCGCGTCGTTCACGATCGCCACCCTTGGACTCGGGCTGATCCTGCTGGCGATCGCCGCAGTGGTGACCCACTTTGACGACCTGTACGACTACTTCACGGATTTCTCGGGAGAGATGGCGGACGGCTTTACGTTCGAGGGAATGTCCCAAGCGTTCGCCGGAGCCATCTCTGCAATGCGGGAGACGATGGGTGATTTTGTCGCTCAGGCTCTGGAGTGGCTTGGGTTTATCACCTCTGGTACGTCGGCGATTTTCGCAACCCGCACAGAGGCCCCGAAGATCGACGCCGCAGCGTCCACTCCGGAGGAGATCGCCCGCAATCGCCGAGCAACGACATTGACGGAAGCGAGAAACGCTCAGGCGGTAAAGTCGAACGCTGGCGTCTTTGGGATGTTGCTGCCTGACGTCGAAATCCCGGCTCCGGAGGACTTCGGCAGGATCACCAAGGCTGTCGAGGACGCCAGAGGCAGCATCGCAGACCTCTCGATCGAGGCTGCAAAGTTTGGCACCAAAGGGAAGGACGCGGCGAAGAACGCCGCCGACAAGTTTGCGAAGCTTCAGAAGCAACTCTCAGAGAACACGATCGACGTCACTCAGTTCGAGGCTGCCGCCAAGAAGATCCAGAGGGACTTCAAGAGCGACATCGACCTCAGCGACGTCATCACTCCCGAGCAGAAGATTGAGTTCTCGCGGTCTGTTTTTGAAGCCGTGCAAAACGCGAAGAAGTCGCTCCGCGAACTCTCGTCAGGAACGGTGGTCGAGGGCAAGTTCTTCCCGACGTCCGACAAGATCAAGGATGCCGCTCAGGGATTCCTCCGCGACTACAACCGCGAACTCGCAGCTATCGACAAGAAGTTTCAGCTTGGGGGCTTCGGCAAGGGCAAGGAAGGGGCAGACGCCGCGGCGATCGCGAAGGAAGAGGCGGACCGTAGCTTCAAGCGGAACACGGACCTCCTCGGGCGTGATACGTCATTCGCCGATGACATCCGTAAGAAACTTGAGGAGGCTTTTCTTACACCGGTTCAGAAGCTTCAGAAGGAACTCCGGAAGATTGCGACTAATCGGAGCTTGACTGACATCGAGGCGAGTCTCGCCGCCGTAGAGGCCCGGAAGCAGGCAGCGGAGTCGATGTTCGGCAAGACTCGCGGGCAGCAGGCGAGCGAGAAGAGGGACATGCTCGGTGAAATCACGGGCGTCAACGGTGGACTCGGGGCTGCCCGCGCCGCCGCGGAGCAGCGGAAGGCAGATGCAGAACGGTCGCAGAGCCTCGGCCTAACTCAGATGCCGTCTGACCAGCTTGCTGCCGGGCTGGATAAGGTCAACGATGAGTTTGACACGTTCGGCATGACGATGCTTCAGGTGCAGGCAAAGCTGAGTCCCAAAGAACTCGCGATGTGGAATGAGTCTCTCAAGAAGTCGAAGGAGTCGATCCGGGAGTCGATCGGAGTCGAGAAGAGGGGCAGCGAGATAATCGCCGAATCCCAGAAGAAACTTGACGACGCTTTCAAGGCTGGGGTGATCACCGCCACGGAGCGAGACGTAGCCCTCACGAAGGCATCCGACGGCGTGAAGCAGTCGCTCGGGGTGATGAAGCCGTCTGTGCTGAAGTTGAGCGATGACCAGCGGAGGCTTTCCGAGGCTCTCCGGGAAGGCACGATCACCACCGAGGAGTTCGCTGAGGCGGAGAAGAAGGCGAAGGAAAGTTTCGCGGAGTCGCTTGGTGTCAAGAAGACTCCGTTCGAGACATTCGAGAACATGCTCGACAAGATCTCAGTCAACATGAACATGGCGGGCAAGACTATTGCCCAGATCAGGGCAGGCCTCAAAGGGTCGCCCGAAATGCTTGCCCTCTTCGAGCGGGCGCTCAAGGACGCGAGGAACAGCCTCCTCGACGGCTTGGGGGTCGGGAGGACCCCTCAGGAGATCTTCCGCCAGACGATGGGCGAGATCAAACAGGCGGAGGCTTCCCAAGACCCTGACAAAAACATCACCGCAGAGCAGGCAAACAAGGCTCGCAGGACGGCTGCGGCAAAGAGAGCGGAGGCGCTCGGTGCCGGAGACTCGGTGTTTAGTTTCCAGAACAAGATACGCGATCAAGTGCAGGACCTGTTCTCTGTAAACGACTCGATCGAAAAAGAAAGAAGACGGCTCAACGATAAGACTTTCGCGAAGTTCCAGACGGGTTTAATAAACGAAAAAACGCTCAGAAAACAACTAAACGAAAACAACAAAAACGCCAAATCGCAGCTTAATGAATTTGGTCTGAGTCCAGACCAGATGGCAGCCGGTCGCAAGAAAATTCTTGAACAGATCCCCGGCGCTGACAAAGAGAACCCATTGCAGAAGTTCAACGAGGAGATGCGGAAACTCAACAGTGTTCGCGGGCTGCTGGGCCAAGAGGACTTCGCCAAGCGAAAGCTGAACCTGCAGGCCGAACTGCAGGAGGGTCTCAAGCCAGCCCTCGCGTCGGTCATGCCAGACACCCGAGCCATTCAGGCGGCGGACTTGAGGAGCAAGGGAGGCGTCGACACGTTCTTCCGGATCTTGTCTGGACAGAACAACCCATCGCTCAAGGCACAGATCGAGATCGCCAACAACACCAAGATGCTCGTGCAGGCGGCACAGCAGCCGGATGCTGCACCGGTTATCGCGCAGCTTGCAAAGAGGTAGCCACGGATGGCAGTTTTAGAGTGCAGGGAGATGTTCCGGGGTCGTCAGAGACAGGCAGCGTACGGCGACGTTCCCGTCTACACGAGAATCTTCATGGTCAAGGTCGACGAACTCGACCCGGACTTTCAACTCATCTCCTCGGCTCCGGGGATCGCGTGGCTCGACGCTCACCCCGAGGACCCGGATGCCTACCTGATCGAATCAAACTTGTCGCAGGACGGGGACAGCCCCTTCTGGTACAAGGTCGTCTTCACCTACAAGACCTCCGACGGCGTTGCCGAGATACCGTGGCTCCGGCCGCACAACTGGTCGTTCAGCGGATCGCTCGCGTCCGTCCCGGCGTTCTGGTACTACTCTGGGAGTGACACAGACAACGACACCAAGACGATCATTCACAACTCCGCCTACGACCCGCTTCAGGGTCTCGACAAGGACGAGGGCGAGTTCACGGTCACGTTCACTGGCAACTTTGCTCCGCCCTTCCCGTACGTTGCCGCTCAGATGTACGTAGGGGCAATGAACAGCGACTACTGGAGCGGGGGCGGGCCGAAGTGCTGGAAGGTTTCCTCGTTCTCAGCAACGCGGAAGGTCGAGACCGTCCCCGGAGTCCAGAAGAAGGCAGGGTCCGACCGGTTGATTCCGGCGAAGGTCACGTACTACGAGGTCAACGTCACGTTTGCCTACCGTGGAACCACGTGGGACCTGCAGACATGGGACGTCGGCTTCAACCAGATCATCAACGGCGTCAAGCAGAAGTGCAAGTTTGGAGGCAGTGAGGCCAGCGAGCCGGTCGCCCTGCACAACGGCGTGCAAAAGGCATCCGGAGAGCCTCCGGAAATGCTCACGTTCCGCGTGTACCGGATGCTGGAGTTCGGCGGGATGTTCCCCGAGATTCCAGACACGAACCCGTACGAGAACGCAACGCAGTTCCCCGGACTGCAGTCGGACGAAGAGGCGATGCTCAACTACCTACGGGTGCAGTAATGTCCTACGGTCCAACACCATCGACGCAGAACGGCACGAACTTCGGCGAGAAGCCGGTCATGTTCCGCCACTCTGACGCACAGAGAATCTCTGACGCCGTCAACACGGTTGAGAACACGAAGCGGGGGAGAAACCCGTCGAGACTCCCGAGAGTCGCCGGAGGCGGAAGCCTGACGAAGGCGTACTTCTACGGCGGATGGCTGAGTCAGGCAGTGAAACAGATCACGTTTGCCGCAGACACAACTTCGACCGCTGCATGCAAGAACCTGTTCTCTTCAGTTTCTCCCGGAACAAGCTACTACCCGAGGGTATGTTTCGTCACTCCAGACCCAGACTACGGGTACGTCCTCGTGAGATCGGACTGCTGACATGTCCTGCGAGTGCTGCCCATCTGAACTGTCTGGCTACCTGAACTTCAACGATCTGCCGTGGGGTGACGTTCAGGGAGACTGGGTCAGCGTCACTCTCGATCCATACGACTACGAATCTTTTCCCGGAATAACCGTCGCGTCCGCTGGAGGGTACGCAGTCCGGGCGGACGGCACCCTGTGGGCGTTCAAAAACTACGCAGCAAGGGCAGCCAGAGTCTACAGAGGGATATACGACACTGAAGAATTTCAGAACCACGGGAATGTCTACTACGAAAACGGAGGGTCACAAGTTGACCCCACCCAAGGTTACTCAAAGGGGATCTTCGTTCAGGTCGGATACGACAATGACTGGGCAACGGTAAACGGAAACTTGCTGCTAAAAAAGAACGGATCATTGTGGTCGATCGGAAACGTCGGGAACGGAGTTGACGGCACTGGGGTGTACGGCGAAAAGGACGTTGAAGGCTTTACCAGCGACTGCTACGCCGTAATCTCCAGCCCGGTGCGGTCTGTCACTCTCGTCACAGACTATTATCGATACCCCCAGATCGGAATTGCCGAGTTTTCTAGTAGTCCTTCTCTCTACATCACGGCTGTCGAAAACGGAGTTGAGTCATCTCCGTCAGGCAGCGGCGCTTCTCTCGTTGCGGAATGGGCCGGTCGAGTTGTGTCGATATCGGTCACGGACGGAGGCGAAGGGTATAAATCACCGCCGAAGGTGAGGGTTGTGCCGTCATGCGAAGAGGACGAAGGCAAGTCCGCAGTCGCAGCGGTCACGGAAATGATTGGCGGCAGAGTCTCGAAGATTGAGATGCTCGAAAACCCCGCAGTGTGGACGCAGAATCCAGACATTGTTATCGACGGTGCGGCGACCGCTGAAGTCACTTCTCTTCTCGGACCCGTGAAGTCTGTTTCGGTGACCAGCGGCGGGAGCGGGTACACAACATCTCACGTAGAGTACAACTGGGGCGTAAGTCCGCCGACATATAACCCTTTGTACGGCGGCGGAAGACAAAGGGTCCTGTGCGCGACTGCTGGCGGTGGCAATATCATTGGCATCGTCGAACTCAGCGGTGGTCCCGTTGTTTCCGTGTCCGGCCCCTCGAACCTTGGGTCGAAATACTTCCAGAACGACACGAACGGGCGGGCGGCGATCTTCTTTCCGAAGATCGGATCAACCGCGGCGTACGCCACCGCCGACAAGAACGGTTTCACGTTGGTCTCGGGAGGAGATTCGTACAGGTCTGAGCCTCCACCGTGGATCCTGACCGGAAGCCGGGCGATTCCGGTATTGGTGAACAACAGCAGGCAATGGGTCAGCATCGACGGATCGCAGGAGTACTCAAAACAAGCCGTCGACTCGGAAGGCAACCTGTGGTGGTGGGGTCGCGTGCGTGGAAATTACGTGTCGTTTTGCATGGTTCCTGAGAGGGTGGGGCAAGGCGTCGCGGTCGACGTCGGCTTTGATTGCGAGGTTGGAGTTTCTGCTTTTGATGCAACACCCGCCGGAGTTGCTCCGGACACGATCACAATCTCGGGAATCACTGTATCGGCACCAGACTTCGGTCAGGTCTCTGCCGTCCCCCCGCCGTTCGTCGGGCGGCTGAAGTCCGGATCCCTATCCGCCCCTTACTCTGACACAAAGTGGAGTTTCTTCAGAGCGAATTGGGGGTACTCACAGTTCGCCGGGACGCTCTGGTACGGCAACTCTTCGGGGGTTGGATACACGACCACTCCTACAGTGACTGTCCCAAGCAAACTTTCCTCTGCAGGAATAACGGCTACGGCGAGGCTTGTAGGTCCCAGCGTGTTCACTTCCGTGCATAGAGGTCTGGCAAGAGACACCTCCGGAAAGTGGTACAGCATTCTCCCAGACGGGGGCTACGGAAACAGCTACATGCCCAGAACTTTCAGCACCCTTCCAGACGTCGTCGAAGACCTTTTCACAACGACATACACCAGCAGGCTCAGTTACTCTCCGACGTCAATCTCAAGGACTTATAACTCGTCGTTTCGCATCAGGCGAAAGCAGACATATTTCTCCAAAAGCAGTTCGCGACAGTACGGCTCATTTACGGTCACAAGAAAAGCGAACGTGATCGCCAAGAAGACTTCCTTCGTGAGCAAAACATTAGCCACCAAGAAAGTTGCGAAACTTGGAACGCCAGTGATGCAGGCTGGCCTGTATGGCTTTTCGGTAGTTTCAGTTCCTGTTACGGACGGCGGCGAGAATTACATAACCGCCCCTACGGTCGTTTTCTCTGGCTCTCTGGCGAGCGGGTTTTACTTGCAAGCTTCCGGAGCGGCGGTCCTGTCTGGCGGAAAGGTTGTCTCGATAACAATCAACTCGGGTGGTGGTTTTTATTCTTCTGCGGCGACTGTTTCTCTGCTTGAGTCGAACACCGCAGACACCACTCTTGGATCTGTCGTGGACACGATAACTTTCTCCGACTCCGTCTCTTCGGAAGGGGAAGTCACGGGTACCTGCACAGGCACCTGCGACGAGACGTTTCCGGAGGGCTTTATAGAAGACGACTACAACGGCTTTCTGGGAGGTGTTGGTCAATTCGGAAACATTTACAACGGAGGGTTCTACACGTACGACAGGAATCCGTACTCCGTCTCGCCCGGCTACAGCAGCAAGCTATGGATATGGAGTATTTACCTCAACTACTCTTCGGGAGACAAGTACAAAAAAGACCCGTACTTAACTTACGACAGCGACCCGCCTGTTTTCAAGTACCTTCAGACAACCGCCCTGTCCGTCTCGCCTTCAGGCGGAGACCCTCAGGAGTCAGACTACTACGAGTCCGAAGACTTGGTGCCGTTCGTTCCCGTATCGCCTCCGGGCATGGACCACGCAAGCGGGCGGGATGTTTTCATTTCTTCGTCTGGGTACGTCACCACGGGAGCCGGGTACCGAAACGAGATCGCAAAACCTCTCGTGTCGATTGACGCATCGTTCGCAAGGGACAGCAATGGCAGCATGTGGTACGGGTTCACCAACCCGATTTTGTGGTACGAAGAAAGAAAGGCGATGAAGTCAGTCGAGGCGACTCTCACTTCAACCGGTGGCGGCTACACCCAGTTCCCTCTCGCGAGAATTTCTCAGCCGGTTGGAGTCGCATCCCTCAAGGCCGATGACGTTATCGGGAGAGTCGCTGCAATTGGTGTCATCGACGGCGGGTCTGGCTATCGGTCGCCACCGTACATTGCGATTGGCGGTTTCAATACCTCTGCGACTGCCGTTATCGAAGGACCAGTCGACTCCGTGTCGATAAAGAGCGGAGGGTCGGGGTACAGGATCGCACCGAAGGTTGTGTTCTCAAAGCCCGGAATACCCGCAAAGGCAACTGCAACAATCAACCAAGACGGCACCGTGGCTGGCGTTGTACTGTCCTCTGGCGGAAAGTATCGCTCGGCTCCCAGTGTTACACTTATTGCGCAAAGAGATCTCGACACAATAACGATCACGAACCGCGGGGACGGTTTTACCTCTGCGCCGAAAGTGCTTGTCGTCGGCGGAGGAGGAACGGGAGCAAAGGCAACCGCAAAAGTCGAGGATGGCAAGGTGGTCTCTGTTCAGATCACAAAGAGGGGAAGCGGCTATGAGTTTGCTCCGAAGGTCCTGTTTGTCGGTGGGGGAGGCACGGGTGCCGCTGCTGTCGCGACGGTAGAGGCTGTTGGATCCGGGGGTGAGGCAGAGGCTACGATCGATGGATCGATAATTTACGTCAGAGTCGACGAGAGGTTCACCGAAAGTGTTTCCATACGCCAAAACCCGCCAGAAGTGACGGTCAGTGGAAACGCAAGGCTTCAGGCGTCCATTGAGTATTCCGCGGGGTCCGTTACCGTCGAGTCTCCCGGAGACTACTACTCGTCCTCTCCTGCTTACTTAGGAATTGCAACCGACAAGAACGGCTTCAACCGCCCGAAAGGGGTGGCTCCGTCCACGTACACAGCGACCACTCTGTCTGCGACCTCTCGAAGAGGCAGCGGGATATCATCGGTAGCTATGCCTACGCCCGCGGTGTGGTCCGATAGAGTGCCTTCCGTGTCTATGGTCGACGGGTCGACAGTGGGACTGCTGATGTGCATGAGGCTGCGGGACGTCTCCCTGTCGTTCGGGACGCAGAGCTACCCGGCCGGGGCAGTCAGCAGACCCAACGGAAATCTGTCTGCGTACCCTTTCTTCGTGGGGGCAAAGGGGCAGATCAAGAGCGTCTCGGGGTCATCTTTTACGTATTCAAGGTATCTGTATTCTCTTGCCCCAGCGATCACGGTCAATGATGTGACGGGGTCCAGCGCGTATGTCGTGGTTTCGGATATCGGTGAAGTTCAGGTGATCACTCCGGGCAGTAACTACTCGCTTGCCGCGTACGCGACGGCTTCTGGCGGACGCCTGAAGTGCTGGGACAATCCAGCCACTGCGATTGCCGTTGCTCAGTTCGGGAAAGTTGTTTCCATCAATATCGTCAACGAGGGTGACGGATACCTGCGCGCGCCAGAGGTCTTTATCTCTGGCGGCGGCGGGACCGGAGCGAAGGCTGTCGCTATCGCTTCGTACTTTGGCGTGTTTGAGGTTGTCGTAACTCACCAAGGGTCCGGGTACACATCAACGCCGACCGTGACGTTCGTGGAGACGCACACCCTCGAAGACGCCGCAGCATACTTCGACAAATACGCAGTCCGCTCCGTGGAACTGCAGTCTCCGGACCCTGAGTACTGTAGGCTGATCGGCCCGGCGCAGCAGCAGACTTTCGGGTATGGAGGCGCGGCGTACGCCTTTGGGTCTCCGGGTGTTCCGGGATGCACATTCGTGAACCACTACACCGACGGCTTCGTTGAAGCCATCGGTGTATCGCAGCCGAAGCTCCCGTACACGTACAATCCCGAGATCACGATCGACCCTCCCCTTCTCTCTGACGGGCAGAGGGCAAGGGCAACGGCAAGCCGGATCACGTGGACGAACACCTACAGCGACGGATTCCCCGTGAGGCAAACGTGATGGACCACCACTTCCAAATAGACGGCATCCGCTGGCTCTGGCGGTACGTGCGGCTGCGAGGCAAGGCGATCGGCTGGACCTACCCTGCCGAGCCGAACGACCCGAAGGCGGGCCGAAAGATCCTGATCGACTCGGGGCTGCGAGGGCGGTCGAGGCTGGAGATCGAGATCCACGAGTTCCTCCATGCAGCCAATCCGACTCAGAGCGAGGAACATGTCGATCAGCAAGGCAGAGACCTCGCGAAGATTCTTTGGAGCCTCGGATATCGGTTGCCGACGGAGGGTAGTCTGGATAGACTTACACCCACACGGAGGACAAAATGATGCCAGACTATGAGGTCGACGGCGACCCAGACGGTGACGATATCGACGACACGCAGACGGTCGTCGGCAACCCGAAGG
>Ga0114967_10004760_pt1 | contig 10867 bp, 11 predicted proteins | sample M_130628_MF_Meta_FD_92639 | JGI IMG/M metagenome (GOLD analysis project Ga0114967, IMG submission 92639) | Freshwater microbial communities from Lake Montjoie, Canada to study carbon cycling - M_130628_MF_MetaG | ecosystem: Environmental > Aquatic > Freshwater > Lake | place: Lake Montjoie... | reverse complement strand
GACTCGGCTGTTCGCAGGAATCGTCACCACCCAAGACCATTGGATAGGTTCGACGAAGTTCATCTTCAGCGGATTGAAATCTTTGGGGCAGCCGACACCCATGATTGAAGTCGTGATGTCGTGTGTGGTGGCGACTGCATCAATTGGAATACTAAATGGACGCTTTCGGGGGGGCTTTGTGAGCGGATGCGGGGAGTAGTTCGTTGAACTTGTTACCTCTGCCGGATTTTTAGCAGGGAAAACATAGGCTGGCATTCTGCATATGGCATGGTTCTGCGTGCGAAAAACTTCTGAAACCCCCAGCGCGTTGGCGGTTGGATTGCATGGTTGATTTTACTCTCGCCAGTAGCGTTCCTCCTCTACTCTGTTCGAGCATGGCAATTCTTGGCAAACGCAATACACTATCCATCGTTCGGGAGTCCACGCCCGGCCTTTATTTAGATGGCGGCGAACTTGGTGAGATACTTTTGCCGGGGCGCTACATTCCCGCGAATCTTAAAGCCAAGGACAAGCTCGACGTGTTCGTCTATCGCGATTCCGAGGATCGGCTCGTGGCGACGACGGAAACCCCGCTTGCTACGGTGGGCGAGTTCGCCGCGATGAAGGTGGTGAGTATCAATGACCGCGCGGGCGCTTTTCTCGATTGGGGTTTGTCGAAAGATTTGTTGTTGCCGTTTCGCGAGCAGGAAAGACTTGTGCGCGTCGGGCAGAAGGTTGTGGTGTTCGTTTATCTTGATCCCAAGTCCGAACGTATCGCCGCCAGCGCTCGGTTGAATAGGCGTCTGAGTCAAGAGCGACCGTTCTATCGCAACAGCCAACCCGTGAACTTGCTTATCACGGGCGCAAGTCCGCTCGGCTACCAAGCCATCGTGGAGAACGCGCACCTCGGCTTGTTGTATCGCGACAATATAATCGCGCCGCTTCAGATCGGGCAGAAGTTGAAAGCCTTTGTTCGCAACATTCGCCCTAACGATCAGATTGATCTTAGTCTTGACGCTGCGGGTTATAAACGCGTCGCGCCGCTCACGGATCAGATCGTTCAAGAATTGGGGAAAAGCGGCGGCAAGCTGGCCTTCGACGATGACAGTTCGCCGGAAGCGATCCGGCAAAAATTCAGCACGAGCAAGAAGGCTTTCAAACAAGCGCTGGGCAAGCTATACAAAACGCGCCGCATCCAGTTTCTGCAACCAGGAATCGAGTTGCTCGACAACTCTGCGTGGTCGCCCGGCAAATGATTGAGATTTTTGAGGGGCAGGTCGTATAGGGTTTCTTGAGTTCAGAATGTGTTTCGTAATTGTTGGGCAGCTGTTGCCAATCAGTCCTTCCTTTTGACTGTCGCCATGCGCCTAATAATTTGGCTGAGTTGCGTTGGGTCCATGTCCATATTCATCTTGCGCAGGGCGCGTTCATTGTTAGAGTTCCATTCGCTTAACGCCCGATGTATCGGGCGGTTTTTATTTTTAACCAACTCATCATTTACTTGTGAAAGTCTTCAGCGGAACCGCCAACGAACCTCTAGCGCACGCAATCTGCGATTACATCGGCATCAAGCTCGGTAAATGCGCCGTCAAGCCGTTCCCCGATGGTGAGACATTTGTTAAGATTGATGAGAACGTGCGTGGGGAAGATGTCTATGTGGTGCAGCCTACCTCGCCCCCCACCAATCACAACCTGATGGAGCTCTTCATCATGATTGATGCGTTGCGTCGTTCCAGCGCGCATCGTATCACTGCGGTAATTCCATTCTATGGTTACGCGCGTCAAGATCGTAAAGATCAACCCCGCGTTCCCATCACGGCTAAGCTCGTGGCCAATCTGCTTGTATCCGCGGGGGCGAATCGTCTGCTCACGATGGACCTACATGCACAGCAAATTCAGGGTTTCTTCGATATCCCGGTCGATCATCTCTACGCTGCGCCGGTCATCTATGATTATCTGAACAAGAAAAAATTGAGCGACATCGTCGTTGTAAGTCCTGACGTGGGTGGATTAAAGATGGCCTACGCGTACTCGCAACATCTCGACACGGATCTGGCGATCATCGCCAAGCGTCGCAAGAGCGCAACGGAAGTTGAGTCAGTGGCGATCATCGGCGAGGTGCGCGGGAAAAATGTGTTGCTCGTGGACGACCTAACAGAGACGGCGGGGACGCTTACTAAGGGCGCGGAGTTGCTCAAGAAGAAAGGGGCCAAGCGCATCATAGCATGTGTATCTCACGCCATCCTGGGAGATCAGGGAATCGAAAGATTACGTAAATCAGCGATTGACGAGCTAATCACAACTGATACAGTCACCCGCCCTGCGATTAGGGGCGTGAAAATAACTACGTTGTCTGTCGCGGGATTATTGGGCGAAGCCATTAAACGAATCCATAATAATTCGTCTGTGACTTCGTTATTTGAATCAAAGGGCGGACGCACGAGTTAGTGCGGTTGCCAAAAAAACTTTTTGCCATGAAATCAGTTCCATTGAATGCATTTGGGCGCTCCGTCAACGGACGCGCTGAAGTTAAAAAACTCCGTGATGCAGGTCGCATCCCGGCAACAATCTATGGTCGCCAGACCAAGCCGGAAAATCTAGAGCTGGTCGGGCGTGAGATGACTGATCTCATCAATCACTCTCTCTCGGAGAATATTCTCGTGGACTTGGACGTGAACGCCAAGAAGCGTCTCGCGCTCGTTCAAGAAGTCCAGCATCACCCATTGAGCGGTAAAGTCCTTCATGTGGATTTCCACGAAGTCGCCGAAAATGAGTTGGTCACCGTCATGGTCCCGGTTGAAACAACCGGCGAAGCTGTCGGGGTCAAGACCGGCGGTGGCGTGCTGGAGCACATTGTTTTCAAACTCAAGGTCCGCGCACTCCCGAAGAATTTGCCTGAGCAGATTCTGATTGATGTCAGCGATCTTCAAGTGGGTAAGTCTATCCACCTCGGTGATGTGAAAGCGCCCGAAGGTGTCGAAATCATCGGCAAGAAATCCACGACGGTTGTCGCAGTGGCGATGCCGAAGACTGAAGTTGAGGCCGTGCCTGCTGAGGGTGCCACTTCAGCTGCCGGTGATGTGGAGATGACTAAGGAGAAGAAGGAAGACGGCAGCGCCGCTCCTGCGGCCAAGGCTGGCGATAAAGCCGCCGCTGGAAAAGCCGATGCAAAGGCTGCTCCTGCTAAGGACGCGAAAGCCGCCCCTGCTAAGAAGTGATTTGTTGGGCGATTCCGCTCTGCGTGACTCGCCGCGTCTTTCCTGCGCATGGAAGATTTGTATCTCATTGTTGGATTGGGTAATCCAGGCGGTGAGTACTCGAAGACTAGGCACAATGCCGGCTTCATGTTGGTGCAAATGCTGGCGAACCGATGGCGAGCAGGTTGGAACAATGAAAAAAGGTTTCAATCACGTATCGCCAAGACGGAGATGGACGGTAAGCGGTCTGTCTTGTGCGAGCCGCAGACCTTCATGAATTTGAGCGGTGAAGCGGTCGGTGCGTTGGTGAAGTTTTATCAGTTGCCGCAATCGAAGTTGATCGTGGTGGTGGACGATGCGGATTTGCCACTCGGAGAAATCCGATTGCGGCCCAGCGGAAGCAGTGGTGGGCATCATGGGTTAGAATCCATTGAGCAGCATCTCGGTTCTCGCGAGTATGCTCGACTGCGGATCGGCATTGGGCGCAAAGATAGTCGCCGGGAAATCTCCGGACACGTGTTGGGGAAGTTGAGCGACCCGGAGATGGTGCTGATGGAAAAAATTTTGACGCGTGCGTCGGATCAGGTTGAAACTTGGCTGAAGCACGGGTTGCAGAAAGCGATGAGTCAATTTAACGGAGTCATAGAAGACTCCAACAACGAAGGAAAGAAGCAGTGAAACGATACGAAGGTTTGTTCATATTGAACACGGCAGGAAAAGAAGACGGCATCAAAGATGCCCTCGACAAGATTTCTGCGGAAATCGCCATGGCAGGTGGTAAAATAGAAACCGTCCAAAAGATGGAACGCAAAACGTTCGTGCGAGTGGCCGACAAGAAGCACACGTCGGGCTTTTACGCCAACGTAATCTTCACAGCGGCGCCTGCTTTGATCGCCATGCTCCGCAGCAAGTTCGCGTTGAATGAAGAGATCTTCCGCGTGATCTTCACGGATTCGCCCGAGATCAAGCCCGCTAAGTAATTTACCGCCCGGTCTATGGCCAGCTTCAATAAAGTCATCCTAGTAGGGAACCTGACGCGCGACCCTGAGTTGCGCTACACCCCCAAAGGGACTGCTATCGCCAAGATTGGTGTTGCCGTGAATCGCGTCTGGACGAACGAGGCTGGTGAGAAGAAGGAGGAAGTCACCTTTGTCGATGTGGATGTGTTTGGTCGCACAGCAGAAAACGTCGGCCAATACATGCGCAAAGGTCGCCCGATCCTCATCGAAGGTCGTCTTCGACTCGATCAATGGGACGACAAACAGACCGGTCAAAAGAAGAGTAAACTTGGTGTCGTAGCGGAGACTGTTCAATTTCTCGGTGGTACGCCCGGCGGTGGAGAGGGCGGTGCACCCGCCCCTTCAGGCGCTCCACGAGCACAACGCCCCCCTCCACCTGCCGCTCCTGCGGGCGAACCTCTCGAAGGCGATGGCCCGCCTGAAAGCGACGACGTCCCATTTTGATAAATTCGAGAGTCCTCCTCTCAACGATTAACTTTCAACACTCAACTAATTTATGGCAAAGACAGAAGTCATCCTCACACATAACATCGTCGGTCTCGGCGGTGAATCCGATCAAGTTCGGGTCGCCGCGGGTTACGCGCGCAATTATCTTTTCCCTCAACATCTCGCTATTCCGGTGAGCGGTGCGAACAAGCGCCGCCTCGAAGCGTTGCGCAAGCGCCGCGCCGAGCGCGAAGCGCATGAGTTCAATAACATGACCGAACTCTCCAAGGGTTTGACTAAACTCGTATGCGTCGTCAAGGTCAAGGCAGGCGAAGACGGTAAGATGTTTGGCACTGTGACAAACGGCATGATCGCCGACGAACTCAAGCATCAGTTCGACGTCACCCTTGACAAGCGCAAGATTTATATCGAGACCCCGATCAAGACTCTTGGCGAACACGAAGTGGAATTGCACTTGCACGCCGAAGTTAAGAGTAAGCTCAAGATCCGCGTCGAGAGCACTACACCAGTGGTCGCACCCGTCGTTGAAGCGGGTGCTGAAGCACCCCGCACCGAGAAGCGTGGCAAACGCTCGGACAAGGTCGAAGCTGCCGCCGTCGAAGAAAACCCCAAGGCCGCTGCCAAGGGCGAAAAGAAGAGCAAAAAAGCCGAGTAGCCCACTCTCTGGAATATTTCAAAGCCACGGCGCAAGCCGTGGCTTTTTTGTTTGTTGGCCAACCTGCTAATGTCTAAAGGTGGTATGCTTTTTTACAAACGTCTTTGCTTAAACTTTAGACTTCTGGCATTGGACTCAAGACTGTTAGATTTTGCGCGTGAGCGAACATTTGCCGAGCGTAACCGTCATCATCCCCGCGCGTCCTGACGAATTAGAGGTGACGGCTGTAACGGCGGCGCGTGCGTTGGATTATCCGGCGGACAAGCTGGAGATCATTCTCGCACGAGGAAAGCAACCCTCGGTGCAACGCAATACGGCACTGCGTGCTGCGAGCGGTGAGTTGGTTTATTTCCTCGATGACGATGCGCTTGCGGTGACGGGAAATCTCCGGCGCGGCGTTGAAAAGTTTCGCGATGCAAAAGTTCAGATGCTTGGCGGGCCGAATCTTTGTCCCGCAGTTGCTCCATTCTTGGAGCAAGTGTTCGCTCTGGTGTTGTCTAGTTGGATCGCATTTGGGCCGAGTCGCGCGCGGTATGCGAAAGTAGGATCAGTTCGCGAGACGAGTGAAAAGGAACTCATTTTGTGCAATATGCTGGGACGGCGCGAGACGTTGCTGGCGCATGGCGGATTTAATGAAGCGCTTTATCCGAACGAGGAAAATGCGCTAATGGACAACATCCAGAAGGCGGGTGGTAAGTTGATGTATGACCCGGAGTTGTTCGTGTGGCGCAGGCCGCGTCGCACGTTGCAACAGTTCATGCGGATGCTGATGAACTATGGGCGGGGCAGGGCGGAGCAGTTTCGCACGACTCCGACGCTTGGTTCGCTGCCCAATTTCGTGCCGCCGATGTTCTGCGCATATCTTGTGGCGCTTATTCCGCTGACTTATTTCACGCCGTGGGTGTTGTTGCCTATGGCGTTTTATTTAGTAACTATATTCATTCAGGTATTCGCTCTGATTCCGCAGGGAGGCTTGATCCGCAGTCTGTGCGCGTTGCCGCTGCTGGTGGAGACTCATGTGTTCTACGGGATCGGATTCTGGCGCGGGTTGTTCACAACGTTGAAACCGCCAGGAGTTAAGTCCGATGTGCCGGTGAAGTTGGAGATTTTTGGGAAATAACTCGGAAACTATTTCAACTTCCGTTGCCGATTGGCTTCGTAGAGAAACACTGCCGCTGCGCTGGCCACGTTCAGAGAATCCACCTCCGGTGGCATCGGGATGGCTACCGCTTCATCGCATGCCGCTAACACTGCGGGAGAGACGCCGCTGCCTTCGCTGCCGAACACCACGCAACAATCGCGCCTGAAATCCGCCTCATCCAACAAGCTCTGATCCGTGTGCGCGTGAGCCGCGATGCAACGCACTCCGAGGCGTTTCAATTCTGCGAGGTGTGAGGCGATTTTTTTGGATTCGATGATCGGAAGTTGAAAGATTGTTCCCATCGAGTTGCGAACAGCGCGGCGCAGATACGGACTGGCGGTGGTCTCGCTTACGATTAACGCCTGCGCTCCGAACGCTAGGCAGTTACGAGCCAACACCCCGACGTTCTCGGCGTTGGTCAATCCATCCGCAGCCACGAACAGTCGCCACGATTTCGTTTTCTCGAACAACGCGGTCAACTTGGGTTCAATGGGAACTTTTGCCACGGCTAGGACGCCCTGGAACAGCTCGAAGCCGACGAGGTCTTCGAGGATACGCTTTTCAGTGGCGGAGAACACGAGAACATTCTCGCGCCGCGCGAGCAACGCTGGTTCATATTCCGCCAGTCGGTGTTCGGGCAGCAACACGGAGACAACTTCTAGACCGCTGGCCAGCAAGCGATGCACGACTTTATCCCCTTCCGCCACGAAGAAGCCGCGCTCACGATGTTCGTGGGCTAATTTGAGCGTGCGATAGGGTGCGAGCTCGGGCAGGTCGAGTGAGGCTATACGCTGGAGGTGAAACATGGGGCAACTTCGATAGCAGTTCACAGCATCAGCGTCTGGCAGGCAGTCTTCTGATCTGCGACGTTGAGCTGGACATGCGTTGCGCCAAGGGTTTGCAGGCGCTTGGACATCACTCGTTGCGCGAGTTCGGGTTTGTTGCAGTCGCGACTAAGGTGGCCCAGGTAAAGATGACGCAGATTGGTAGACATGATTTCCTGAATACAATCGGCGGCGGCTTCGTTGGAGAGATGGCCGTGTCTACTAAGGATGCGTTGCTTCAAGCTCCATGGACGATGCGGACAATCCTGCAACATCTTCACGTCGTGATTGGATTCGAGCACCAGGGCGTTCGCGCTGCGGATGCGATCCAACACCAGCTTTGTGACGTGACCGAGGTCTGTGGCGAAACCGATGTTGCCACTGTTGGTTCGTAGGATGTAACCGACCGGATCCTGCGCATCATGCGGTATGGAAAATGTTTCCACGTTAATATCGCCTACATCGAATCCACCGCCTGTGACGAACAGGCGAAAGTCCAGTTTTGAGCCTGTGATGCGGACGATTTCCTCCATCGTGGCGCGGTTGCAATAGATTGGAATGGCGGATTTCTCTGCGATGGCGGCGAGCCCCGAGATGTGGTCGCTGTGTTCGTGAGTGATGAGGATGGCGGTGAGATTTTCCGGCACGCGACCAAGAGAGGCTAGGCGTTGGCGGATCTGTCGCCCGCTGAACCCCGCGTCCACGAGCAAACGCGTCTCGTCCGTTTCGACGTAAGACGCATTGCCAGCCGAGCCGCTGCCGAGGATTGTCAGTTTCGCACCCACGCGGATGACGTTAGGAGTCGCGATGGAGTGCTGCAATGATTTTTGAGGATTTTTCGTTCAATGTGAACGAACATTTCAATTGCGATGCAGGTGCGGTTGCGAGCATTTTATCTCATGCACGGTGTCACCCAAATCTTTCGGAGATGGTGGGGCATTTCCATTTTCTTTTGGAGTGGCTGCGTTGTTCTTGCGGTTGGGTTTCCTGGAATCTATACTAGTTGGGGGAATACAAACTTGGTTACGACGAACTCGGCTCTGGCGGTCGGAACCATCACGCAGATTTCTGCCGGAGGTTTTCATGCGCTGGCATTGAGGGAGGATCAAACTGTCGTCGCGTGGGGTGATAATACATACGCGCAAACCAATCTTCCGCCCACGCTCACTAACATCATCGCGATCAGTGCAGGCGCGCAGCACAGTCTTGCGTTGCGATCTGATGGGACGGTGGTGGCTTGGGGGGGCAATGTTTTTGCGCAGACGAATGTCCCTGCGGGCTTGAATGGAGTCTTAGCTGTGGCAGCCGGCGCGGATCACAGTGTGGCGTTGCGCTCGAATGGAACTGTGGTGGCTTGGGGGCGTTCATCTGTTTTGACGAATGTTCCGGCGAGTGCCACAAACATTGTGGCTATCGCTGCCTGCTCGACAGCGACGTTTGCCATCCGCTCCAACGGTACCGTGCTGGCTTGGGGGCAAAACACGTACTCGCTGACGAATCTTCCGTCTAGTCTCACAAATGTGGCAAGCATCTCGGTGGGATTGGAACACGCGCTGGCATTACGATCGAACGGAACGGTCATTGCGTGGGGTGGGGCAAATACTTACGGCCAGGCCACTGTGCCGAGCACGTTGACGAACGCGGTTGGCATCTCTGCGGGCTGGCTGCACAGCATGGCAATGCGATCCGATGGCAAACTTTTGGCCTGGGGACTGGCGACATCAGGGCAGGCGACTGTGCCGGTGACGTTGACGAATGTGGGCGGTTTTTCGGCTGGGAACGGATTCAGTCTGGCCATTGATCTCGCGCCGCGCTTTGTTTCGAAGCCACCCGCCGTTGTGACGTTGTCCCCAAGTCAGACGAATGCTTTAGGCGTGGCGGTTCTGTCCGGCGGGACTCCCACGATTCAATGGTTTTTCAACGGCGCGATGTTGGCGAACGAAACCAATTTGGGTTTATTCATCACCGATTTCAGTATGACCAAGGCGGGAGTTTATTCTGTCACTGTTTCGAATCAGTTCAACAGCGCGAACACCTCGACCATCGTGCGCATGACGAACTCACCGACAGTCACAATCAACGGCGTGCTGATCGGCGGCGGCGGCGTGACGCGAACCAATTCTGCTACGATTGTCCTGTCGGCGACGACGAACATGTATCCACGTTTATATTACACGTTGGACGGCAGTGAGCCGGATTTCACATCGCCGCAATACTCGTCGCCGATCGTCACTTCTAACAGCGCGACCGTCCGTGCCATCGCCTACAACAATCTAGTTACCGACAATTACGAAGCAGCGACGGTGGCGTTGAAAGTGATCCCGACCTATCCATTGAACGTCAGCAACGGCGGCGGCAGTGTCGCGATTAGCCCATCGCCAGACCTCAACGCCAACAATTACCTCAGCAACACGCTCGTGACGCTTAACGCCTCGGCGGGAATCGGATGGTCGTTCACGCATTGGACGGGCGCGGTGAATTCCGCGGACAGCACGATCAATGTGACGATGGATCAGGCACGCACCTTGCAAGCGGTGTTTGTCACGACACTGAACTTCTTCACGAACGGTAATGGTTACATCATAACCGAGCCACCTAGCGGTCCGTTCCCGTACGGATCAACCGTCATGTTGACCGGCGTGGCGGGTGCCCCGAGTTATTTTTTCGGATGGGCGGGTTATCTTAGTGGCTTCGTCAATCCGCTCAAGATAGTTGTTACGAATGCAACGGGCATCACAGCATTGTTCGGAAATCTTTCCGGCAATCAAGTGAAGCTCGTCGCGTTGCCGGTCGGCGGTGGTAGCCTGAGTGTTAATCCGACAAAAAATGTTTATACCAACGGTGAAGTCGTCGCGGTGTCCGCTATTTCCACATCCAATCGAATCTTCTCCATCTGGAGCGGCGCAGCATCAGGCAGCGAAAATCCTATTCTGATAACGCTGAACGGGAATACATTTCTCAATGGCAACTTCGTTCCTGGCGTTTCTACGAACACACCGGTGTTCGTTCTGTTGCCTCCGCCGCGTGTCATGTCGCCGGGAGACACCACGCTCTTGTCCGTTCGCGCGACTGGACTTGGTCCACTCTTGTATCAATGGCGGTTGAATGGCAATCCGGTGAGCGGCGCTACGAGTACCAACTTATTGCTCACCAATGTCACTGCCGAAAAAGCGGGATTTTACGACGTGGTCGTCAGCGGTGGACTGGGAACAAGTGTCGGTCCGCCGACGCTCGTGGCGTTGTTTGGATTAGACTTCGCGGCGAGCATTGAGTTGACGTATCCGTTGCTGACGATTGATTGCGCTGCTGGCGCGCAGTTCACCATTGAATACAAAGACGGTCTGCATCCGACGAACATGTGGAATTATCTTGGTCCGGTTTCCATGAGCGCTTCGCGAGGTTACTTCATTGATAATTCGCACACGAATCCTCCGCAGCGGTTTTATCGTCTCGTCCCCGATTGAGACATAAACGAGAATTTCCTGTCAAAACTCTTTAGAAATGTCCCCTCTGTAACTCAGGAGAGAATGTCCCCTTGGTTGTTTGTTTTGCCGTTTTGTTTTGCTCCGGCTTGCGGTGCGGGATGCAGGGAGGCCGGAGCGTAG
>Ga0114967_10004758_pt1 | contig 10868 bp, 9 predicted proteins | sample M_130628_MF_Meta_FD_92639 | JGI IMG/M metagenome (GOLD analysis project Ga0114967, IMG submission 92639) | Freshwater microbial communities from Lake Montjoie, Canada to study carbon cycling - M_130628_MF_MetaG | ecosystem: Environmental > Aquatic > Freshwater > Lake | place: Lake Montjoie... | reverse complement strand
TGGCCAATGCCTTTGAGGAACTGACCGACCCGCAGGAGCAGCGCCAGCGTCTGGAGGCCGATATGGCCGAGCGGGTGCAGGTGCATGGCCCGGGCGCCGCCTGGCCGGTGGATGAGGATTTCCTGGCAGCACTTGAACTGGGCATGCCGCCCTGCGCCGGCATAGCTTTAGGCCTGGACCGCTTGGTGATGCTGGTCTCCGGCGCGCGACGAATAGCGGACGTGCAATGGCTGCCCTGGCAGGGCGCCTAGAGGGCCGCCCAAAGCAACAGGATCAAAGGGCCTTTCGGCCCTTTGCGGGAGGGTTTGGGAGAGTGGAGTTTCCTTTACCGCAAATCCTCATCCGGTGTCATTGGAGCTTAACGCCAACAATCGCAATCGGCCATCGGCTTGCCTACCAAACTGGCGAAGCCTTTGGAGCGCAAGGTAATGCATTGGTCTCTAAAAAACTAAACGCAGCATGGAGGATCGACAGAAACCAATCGAGGACGCGCAAGCAGCTTGATGGGCTGTTGGTCGGCTCGTGAGCCCACCCGAATCTTCCGCCAATCTCACGGCGCAAGGTCAAAAATCAGATTGCCCGGTCGCGCTGAGGCGTGAGGATTTTCGCCGCATCCTGCGCGAGCCGGAGTATCTCCTGGTTAAGCAATATATCGACCTGTTAGGCACCGAAGGCCTGCCCATGACACGCCGCGGACGCAGCGGCCGGCCCCGCCGCCAACATCAGTGCCAATCTGGAAAATACCGGCACCCGATGCCTTTCCACCGTGCTTGAACGCCTGCTAGCCGAAATCAGTTTCATCTTCTCCAACCCCGCGGGCGAGACTAAGCGGGCGGATGTGGCCCTGGCAGCCATGAAAGTGGCGCCCCCGGCCGGCTCGGCCGATCTGGTGCGCTGTATTGTGTAGCGAAGCTGCACCCGATACTACACCGTGTGCCGCTTGCAATAACTATATGAAAAACATGTATTTTTTCTATAAATTTATTTTTCCCAGTCAAACGGTTCCGTCTGTGCGGCCGATACTCTACGGAGCCATCCGGCGGCGCACCGCCTGCACCCGCTGCACATAGGCCTGGGTCTCGGCGAAGGGTGGGATACCGTGATGCTTTGCCACCGAGGCTTCGCCGGCATTATAGGCGGCCAGGGCTAGGTCGATATTGCCGTTATAGCGAGTCAATAGCCGGCTAATATAAGTCACCGCACCCGCTAAATTTTGCATCGGATCATGCGGGTCTGAGACACCCAGCAAGGTGGCCGTGGCCGGCATGAGCTGCAGCAATCCGCGCGCCCCACGCGCGCTGACTGCCTCAGGGCGAAAAGCGGACTCTACCGCCACCATCGCCATGATCAAGGCCGGATCAACCGATTGCCGCAGCGCGATCCCGCGCACCAGCCTCGCGATATCGGCCGTTGGCATGGCGCCTGCGCCCATGTCTATGGCGGCCATGGCTGAGAGCGAGGGCCCCGCCGCGCAGGGCTGCCGCAGCGTGGAGACCGGCCGCCGTACCCGCTGGCCTATGGCCAGCCAAGCCGCCGAGGTCATCACATCCACAGTCACTCCCTCGCCATCAAGGAACATAGCCGCTAGGCGCAGCGCCGCTTCGGCGCGGCCACGCATCGCTGCATCGCAATAAAGCTCCGCCGCGCGCGGCAGGTCGGCTTCAACGCCAATGCCGAATTCCAACCGGCGTGCGAGGGCGATTGCGGCGTCGGGGTCGCCCCTACGGATCCTATCCTCCAGCGCCAGCAGCGCCTCCTCGCCAAAGGCTGGTGAGATCGCCAGCAGGACCACCCAGAGCCACAGCCTCATAGTGTGGAGCCGCTTACCGCTCATGGCGGGCGAGCTGCCGCGCAGCGAGCGTAAAACATCATGCTTGCTTGACAAACAAACGCTCCCACCTCAACAACCGCCGCAACCTGCTTTCTTCAGCAAATTTAGACAAGTCGAAAGGGTAAAAATGATCGGGCAGTTTTCCTCATCAGTTGCTCGCCGGCAGTCTTGTTGATAGATGAGAAGTCATTATCACGGTTTACTCAATAGACATATGACCTTGCCGTGAATGACACGTGAGAGCAAGATCGCCTCTTGATGAATATCGCCTCGGCAATCAGATGTCGATGCGACTGGCCTCGCACCTAACAGCCCCAGGGCGAAGCGGCGCTGTCGAAGCGGTGGAGGAGGGACGCCAATGACCATCAGTGAGCTTGGCTTGTGCGCCGCGCCGTGCTGTCCATCCGCCATGGCCGACCGGCCTACGGTGCCGCTCCTGCCGGCTGATATCCTGGCGCTGATCGCCCAGGCGGGTGAATGCAACATCGCTTCGCTGCGGGCCGTGGTCGACGTCCTGGCGCGGATGGTAGCCGATGGCAGCATATCAGCCGATGAGGCCCGCAGGTTGCTGCAGCCATTGCCGCGGCATTGGCCCGACGGTGGTGGAGAGATTTTGCGGCAGCGTTTTGTCCTGAATGAAATTCTGGGTGTCGGCACCGTGGCCACCGTCATCGCCGCGCGCGATCTGCGGCGCGAGGAAGCGCGCGACCCGTCCGCGGCCGTGGCCTTAAAGCTGCTCAACCCGGCCCTGATCATGGGCCCCGATGCCCGCGCCGCCCTCTTCGGCGAGGCCCGGCTGGCGGGGCGGCTTGACCACCCCAATATCCTGCGCGTGCTGGATTGGGATGCCGATGGCGCACTGCCCTTCATCGTCATGGCGCGGCTGACCGGCCAGCCGCTCAGCGCATTGGCCCGAGAGACCGAGGGCCGTGGCATTGGCTGGGCCGCCACCGTGCCGCTGGGCCGGCAGATCGCCGCGGCCCTCGCCCATGCCCATGACAGGCTGGTGGCGCATGGCGACCTCAAGCCGGATAACCTGCTCCTCACCCCCTCAGGCGAGGTGGTGCTGCTGGATTTCGGCGCCGCGCGCGGCCTGGGGCCGGGCGGATTGGCCGCCGCCTTTGCTGGCTTCACCCCGCGCTGGGCCACCACCGAACTCGCGCAGGGCGCGCCCCCCGAACCGGCCGATGACCTGCATGCCATGGCCAGCATCCTCTATCGCCTGGCCAATGGTGGCATCGAGGGGCCGCCGCAGCGCTTATCGGGCATGGGCCGTGGCAGTTGGGAAATGCTGCGCCTGGCGCTCGAACCTCGCCGCGCCAGCCAGCCGGGCAGCGCCCAGGCCTTTCTGCAACGCGTGCTGGAATAACCGCTCAGCCCCAGCCGTCACTCACCGGCGCCGCCCGCCTGCGTTCCACCGGCAAGGATGTGCCCAGCATGGCGCAGGCCACCGCCTCGGCCACCCGGATGCCATCCACCCCGGCCGAGAGAATGCCCCCGGCATAGCCCGCCCCTTCGCCGGCCGGGTAGAGCCCCGGCGTATTGGGGCTTTCGCAACCATCGCTGCGACCAATGCGCAGCGGCGAGGAGGTGCGGGTTTCCACCCCGGTCATCACCGCATCGCCCATGGCAAAGCCGCGGATCTGCCGACCAAAGGCGGGCAGCGCCTCGCGGATTGCGGCCACGGCGAAATCGGGCAGGCAGCGCGCCAGATCGGTGGGTGTCACACCCGGCTTGTAGCTGGGCACCACGGCGCCGAGCGAGACCGAGGCGCGGGCGGCCAGAAAATCCTCCACCCGCTGCGCCGGCGCTGCATAATTGCCGCCGCCGGCGATAAAAGCCTGCTCCTCCCAATGCCGCTGGAAGGCGATGCCACCGAGCGGCCCGGCCTGCGGGAAATCCGCCGGCGAAATGCCCACCACGATGCCGGCATTGGCGTTGAACTCGGCCCGCGAATATTGGCTCATGCCATTGGTGACCAGCCGCCCCGGCTCGCTGGCCGCCGCCACCACCCGCCCGCCCGGGCACATGCAGAAACTATACACCGAACGCCCATTGGCCGCGTGATGCACCAGCTTGTAATCCGCCGCCCCCAGGATGGGGTTGCCGGCGGCATGGCCATAGCGGGCGGCATCGATGATCGCCTGCGGATGCTCGATGCGCACGCCGATGGAGAGCGGCTTGGCTTCCATGGCCACGCCAGCCGCATGCAGCATGGCAAAGCTGTCGCGGGCGGAATGGCCCAGCGCCAGCACCACATGCCGGGCGGGCAGGGTGGTGCCGTCCGACAGACGCAGGCCCACCACCTGGCGGTCAGCCCCCAGCAGCACCTCCTCCATCTTGGTGCCAAAGCGATATTCGCCGCCCAATGCCTCGATCTCGGCCCGCATCCGCTCCACCATGGAAACCAGCCGGAAGGTGCCGATATGTGGCTTGGCCACCCAGAGAATTTCCTCCGGCGCGCCCGCCTTGACGAATTCCGTCAGCACCTTGCGGCCATGCAGCAGCGGGTCGCGGATTTGCGAATAGAGCTTGCCGTCGGAGAAGGTGCCGGCACCGCCCTCGCCATATTGCACATTCGATTCGGGGTTGAGGATGTTGCGGCGCCACAGCCCCCAGGTGTCCTTGGTGCGCTGCCGCACTTTTTGGCCGCGCTCGAGGATGATCGGCCGAAAGCCCATCTGCGCCAGCAGCAGGGCGGCAAAAATGCCGCAAGGCCCGGTGCCCACCACCACCGGGCGCTCGGCAAGTTTTTCTGCCGCCTCGGCGACGAAGCGGTAGCGCATCTCCGGAGCAGAGACCGTTTTGGGATGCCCAGGCGGGTCCTCGGCCGGCGTGACATCGATGGAATAGACCAGCTTGATCTCGCTGCGCTTGCGCGCATCCACCCCGCGGCGGACGATCTGCCAATGCCGCGGCACCGCACCCAGCCGTGCCGCGATGGCAGCGGGCAGGGCGGCGGCGTCATGGTCGAGGGCCAGGGTGATGTCGTGCAGTCGTAGCATGGCGCTCAGGTGGCACCGCGGCGGGCAAAGCTCAAGCCGCGGGCAGCAATGCCACGCCAAAACCCGCCAGCCGCGCATCGGCGGTGACGAATTGCGCCCCCTCCGCCGCCGCCTGTGCCAGCAGCAGATGGTCGAATGGGTCACGATGTTCCCCCGGCAGCTGCAGCTTCATCAGCCGCGCCACATGGAGCGGCGAAAGCTCCACAATGCGAAACCCGGCCCGCACGCAGCCGGTGGTGAGGGCGGGTATGTCCACCGCCAGCTTGCCCACCCGCACCTTGATCGCCGCCTCCCATAGCGACACGGCGCTCACCAGCACCTCATGATCGGGCGTGGCGATTGCCTCGCGCGCCGCCGCCCCCAGCCGGGGGTGCCCGGCGGCGAACCAGAGCAGCACATGGGTATCGAGCAGCAGCCTCAAGCCGGCGGATCAAGCTCTGCGATGATGGAGGCGGCGATATCCGCTTCCATGCCATCATCCTCATCAAGAAAGGCGATCTGCCCCTCCATGAAGCCAAAGCGCCGGGCCTCGGCCGCCACATAGGGCACGAGGCGGGCGACCGGCCGGCCGCGCGATGTGACGACCAGGGACGCGCCGGCGGCGACGCGCGAGAGGTGCTCGGCGAGGTTGTCGCGCAGCTCCCGGACATTGAGATCCTCGATCAGCGCTTCCATGGCTGGCCTCCTTTAGAGGGAGTGGTACGCTACATGAGTACGCAATTGCAAGTTTAATCGGTGGCCATCACCCGCACATAGCTACCCGGCGCATCCTCCAGGGCTGGCAATTTGCCCTCGCCCGGCACCCGCGCCGGCACCATGGCCTTGTCCTGGCCCGTCACCCAACGCTGCCAATCCGGCCACCAGCTACCGGCGAGTTCGGTGGCACCGGCGAACCATTCATCCGGGCTGGCCGGCAATTCCTCATTCACCCAATGGCTGTATTTGCCGCCCTCGGGCGGGTTCACCACGCCGGCGATATGCCCCGAGGCCGCCAGCACGAAGCGCACCGGCCCGGAATAAAGCTGGGTGCCGCGATAGGTGCTCTTCCAGGGCGCGATATGGTCCTCGCGGGTGGAAACCAGATAGCTCGGCACCTTGATCCTGCGCAGGTCAATGGCCGTGCCCAGCAGGGTGATGCCGCCCGGCTTGCACAGATCATTCGCCTGATACATCCGGCGCAGATAGAAGCTGTGCATCTTCGCCGGCATGCGGGTGCTGTCATCATTCCAGTACAGCAGGTCGAAGGGGAAGGGCTCCTGCCCCAGCAGATAGTTGTTCACCACGAAGGACCAGATGAGGTCATTGGCGCGCAGCATATTGAAGGTGGTGGCCATTTCCCGACCATAGAGGAAGCCGCGCTTGCCCATGCGCTCCTCCAGCCCCTGCAACTGCTCCTCATCGATGAAGACGCCCAATTCACCGGCTTCCTCAAAATCGGTCATGGTCACGAAATAGGTCGCGGTCTTGATCCGCGTGTCCTTCTTCACCGCCATATAGGCCAGGGTCGTGGCCAGCAGCGTGCCGCCCAGGCAATAGCCGATGGCATTGACCGCCCGCTCCCCCGTCGCCGCCTCAATGGCGTCGAGCGCGGCCAGCACGCCCTCCTTCATGTAATCGTCAAAACCCTTTTCCGACAAATGCTCATCCGGATTGACCCAACTGGCGACAAAGACCGTGTGCCCCTGTTCCACCGCCCAGCGGATCAGCGAATTCTTCGGCCGCAGGTCGAGGATATAGAATTTATTGATCCAGGGCGGGAAGATCACCAGGGGCCGCTTATAGACCGTCTCAGTCGTCGGTGCGTATTGGATCAACTGCATCAGGTCGTTCTGGAACACCACCTTGCCCGGGGTGACGGCGATATTCTCGCCCACCTTGAACTTGCTGTCATCGGTCATCCGGATGCGCAGCTTGCCTTTTCCCCGCTCCAGATCGGCGAGCAGGTTGGTCAGCCCCTTCAGCAGATTGGCGCCGCCCGTCTCGGCGGTGCGGCGCAGCACCTCGGGGTTGGTCATGACGAAATTCGCCGGGCTCATCGCATCGACGAATTGGCGGGTGTAGAAATCAACCTTCTGCGCCGTCTTGGCGTCCAGCCCCTCCGTGCCCTGCACCACGGAGGTAAAATACCGGCTGCTCAGCAAATAACTCTGCCGAATGAAATCAAACACCTCATTCTCACGCCAGGCATCATCCTTGAAGCGGCGGTCGCCGCGCGCCTCCTCAATCACCGCCGGCGCATCGCCGCCCATCATCCGCCGCGCGGTGTTCGACCACAGCGTGAGATAATCCTGCCAGAAGCCAATCTGCGCCTGCACCAGTTGCGCCGGATTGGCCATCATCCGCGCCGTCATCTCCATGAAGGCATGGCCGATATTCAACGGGTCGGGCTTGGACGAATCCGCAGCCTGGCGGCGGAGGAAGTCGCCCACAATGCGCTGGCCTCGCTCGGCCACCTCGGCCATGGTACGGGTCATCAGCGCCGGATCCGGCAGGCCGAAATGGGGTGTCTCGTTGTTGTTCTTATCGGCCATGATACGTCCAAGCGATGTTGTGCCCCCGCCCTCTTCCAACCGGCCACACATCCGGGCAAACCGGGGGCGGAGATGGCAAGGTGCATGGCGGTGATGCTGTTGCAAGGTAGAAAGCACAGATGGGGCGCACAAGCACGCGGCATTTTGATGGCGCTGCTGGCAGCAGCGCCATTGCTGGGCTGCGGCCTGCCGCCTGAATTGCGGCCCGGCACCCTGTTCCGCGAAATATCAGGGGCGAATTTCCAATCCCGCATCCCACCGCCGGGGCTCGACCAGCCCAGCGGCAATCTCGGCCAGGTGCCGCCCCGGCCCAGCCGGCCGGACCCCGCCACCCGCATGAGCCTGGACAATGCCCTGGCGCAGGACCGTGCCCTCTCGCGCGAGCCGCTGGCTGAGCGGGCGGGATCAGCCGTCTTCACCGCCGCCGCCCCGGGCACGCCCGCCATTCCCGCCGCCCCGCCCCCCCGGCCCAACCTGGCCGCAGCCCCTGCCATTCCCTGGTCCGGGCCCGCGCTGCTGGCCCCCGGCGTGGTGGTGCCCGAACCGGGCGAGGTACCGGCCCTGCCCACGCCCGACCTTCTGGGCCCGCCCGGCGCCACCGCGCCGCCGCCGCCCAGGCTCTGAACTGATCGGCCTGGGCTCTGTGGCACCCGCCGGCCGGCTGGGCTACAAACAGTCTTTGAACCCCTAGCACGCGAATATTCCATGCCAGAAGAATTCCACCGCATCCGCCGCCTGCCGCCCTATGTCTTCGCCGAGGTCAACTCGGCCAAGGCCCGCGCCCGTGCCGCGGCTGAGGACATCGTGGATCTCGGCATGGGCAATCCCGACAGCCCGACGCCGCCGCATATCGTCGCCAAGATGATCGAGGCGGTGCAGGACCCGCGCACCCACCGCTATTCCATGTCCAAGGGCATTCCCGGGCTGCGAAAGGCGCTGGCCGGCTATTATGACCGCCGCTTCGGCGTGAAGCTCAACCCGGAGACCGAGGTGGTCGCCACGCTGGGCTCCAAGGAAGGGCTGGCCAATCTGGCCCAGGCCATTTCCAGCCCCGGCGATACCATCCTGGTGCCCAACCCTTCGTACCCGATCCACCAATTCGGCTTCATCATCGCCGGCGCCTCGGCCCGCTTCATCCCCTATACCCCCGATGATGAAATGCTCGCCGCGATTGACCGTGCGGTGCGCCATTCCGTGCCCAAGCCCACCGCGCTGATCGTGAATTTCCCGTCGAACCCGACAGCGCTGCTGGCCAGCCGGGAATTCTACAAGGACCTGGTCGCCCTCGCCCTGAAGCATGAACTCTTCATCCTCAGCGACCTCGCCTATGCCGAACTCTATTTTGGCGATGTGCCGCCACCCTCGGTGCTGGAAATCCCCGGCGCCATGGACTGCACGGTGGAATTCACCAGCCTCTCGAAAACCTACAATATGCCCGGCTGGCGCATGGGTTTTGCCGCCGGCAATCCCAGGCTGATCTCAGCCCTCGCCCGGGTGAAATCCTATCTCGATTACGGCGCCTTCGCCCCCATCCAGATCGCCGCCGCCGCCGCCCTGAACGGCCCGCAGGACTGCGTCGCCGAGATGCGGGTCCTCTACAAGGACCGCCGCGATGTTCTCGTAAAGGGCCTGCACGCCGCCGGCTGGGACGTGCCCTCACCCGAAGGCTCGATGTTCCTCTGGGCGCCAATTCCAGAAAAATTCCGCCATCTCGGCTCGGTTGGCTTCTCCAAGCTGCTGCTGGAAAAGGCCAAGGTCGCCGTCGCCCCAGGCATCGGCTTTGGTGAGCATGGCGATGGCCATGTCCGCATCGCCCTCGTCGAGAATAATCACCGCATCCGCCAGGCCCTGCGGGGCATTCGCGGCTTTCTGGCCGGCGACAACGCCGCCCCCATCGAGGAATTGTCTGAAGTATGAGCAAGCCTCTCGCCATCGGCATCGCCGGCCTGGGCACCGTGGGGGCGGGCGTGGCCAATCTGCTGCGCAGCAATGCGGGCCTCATTGCCTCCCGCGCCGGCCGGCCCATCGTGGTCACCGCCGTCTCCTCGCGTGACCGTAACAAGGATCGCGGCGTGCCGCTCGCCGGCCTGCGCTGGTATGAGGATGCCGTGGCGCTCGCGGCTGACCCAGGTGTGGATGTGGTGGTCGAGGCCATTGGCGGCAGCGAAGGCCCCGCCCGCGCCCTGGTTGAGGCCGCACTCGCCGCGGGCAAGCCGGTCGTCACCGCCAATAAGGCGCTGCTGGCCATTCATGGCCGCGAATTGGCTGCCCTGGCCGAGCAAAAGGGCGTCACCCTGGCCTTCGAGGCCGCGGTGGCCGGGGGCATCCCTGCCATTAAGGCGCTGCGCGAGGGTTTTTCCGGCAACCAGATCCGCCGCGTCGCCGGCATCCTCAACGGCACGTGCAACTATATCCTCACCGAAATGCGCATCCGCGGCCTGCAATTCGCCGAAGTGCTGCGCGAGGCGCAAAAGCTCGGCTATGCCGAGGCCGACCCCGCCTTCGACATCGATGGCATCGATGCCGCGCATAAACTCGCCATCCTGGCGGCCCTGGCCTTCAACCGCCCCGTCGCCTTTGACGAGGTGCATGTCGAGGGCATTCGCGAAATCTCCGCCGTTGATATCGCCATGGCCGAGGCGCTGGGTTTCCGCATCAAGCTGCTCGGCATCGCCGAGCATGGCGAGGGCGGCGTCTCCGCCCGGGTGCATCCCTGCATGGTGCCGCTCAGCGCCCCCATCGCCCGGGTGGATGGCGTGTTCAACGCCGTCGTCGCCGAAGGCGATGCGGTGGGCCGCGTCATGCTGGAAGGCCGCGGCGCCGGCGGCGGCCCCACCGCCAGCGCGGTGGTGGCCGATCTGATCGACATCGCGCGTGACCGTTACACCCCGGTCTGGGGTGCCGAGCAATCCGCCCTTAGCCACGCCCCCGCCCTGCCGATGCAGCGCCATCGCGGCGCTTATTACCTGCGCCTGATGGTGCTCGACCGGCCGGGCGTCATCGCCGATGTCACCGCCGTGCTGCGCGATGCGGCCATCTCGCTCGAATCGATGCTGCAGCGCGGCCGCGCCCCGGGCGAGGCGGTGCCCGTGGTGCTCACCACCCATGAATGTGATGAGGCGGCCATGCAGGCCGCCATGGCCCGCCTCGCCGCGCTGGATTGCGTGCTGGAAAAACCGGCACTGATCCGAATCGAGGCGCTGTGAATCCCAACCTTCATCACACTCACCCTGCCATAACGCCGGAGCTTGCCGCATGACGCCCACCGATGGTCAGGTGACCGACCGCAACCTCGCCCTCGAATTGGTGCGCGTCACCGAGGCTGCGGCGCTGGCTGCCTCCAACTGGGTCGGCAAGGGCGACAAGAACGCCGCCGATGGCGCTGCCGTGGAAGCCATGCGCCACGCCTTCGACACGGTGGCCATCGACGGCACCGTGGTGATCGGCGAGGGCGAGATGGATGAGGCGCCGATGCTCTATATCGGCGAAAAAGTCGGCCTC
>Ga0114967_10004757_pt1 | contig 10868 bp, 11 predicted proteins | sample M_130628_MF_Meta_FD_92639 | JGI IMG/M metagenome (GOLD analysis project Ga0114967, IMG submission 92639) | Freshwater microbial communities from Lake Montjoie, Canada to study carbon cycling - M_130628_MF_MetaG | ecosystem: Environmental > Aquatic > Freshwater > Lake | place: Lake Montjoie... | reverse complement strand
AATATACATCTATCAAAATAAAATTAGCGTCTTAATAAAAATATAAATTTATATTTAAATAATAATCAATTATTAGATTATTATATTTTATTTAATGATTATTATCATCTAAAAGATTTTTTCTATAAATTCTACATATTTTAAATTAAAAAAAATATATAGTTAATATATATATATATCGAAGAAGCAGACCAAGATTCAATAATACCTCCACCATCAAGGGGACCTCCACCATCAAGGGGACCTCCAAGGGGACCTCCGCCATCAAGAGCACCAGCACCAGCACAAGGAGTAGCTGCATCAGTAACAATAACACCAAAAGGACCTTCACCAGCAAGGGGACCTCCACCAGCAAGGGGACCTCCACCATCAAGGGGACCTCAAATGGGACCTCCGCCATCAAGAGCATTCGCATCATCAAAAGCACCAGCACCAGCACCAGAAGGAGTAGCTGCAGCAGTAACAATAACACCAAAAGGACCTCAAGCAAAAGGAGTTCCATTTCCTATAATGATAGATACCATAAAAAATATAGTTCAACGTAAACTATTATGTACAGGTGAATTTAATAATGGTCCAGATAACACCACAAGAATAACTGTTATACCTAATAAATTCGATGGTTATACTATTGAAATAGGTGGTTATAATTATTCATTATGGATTAATGGAATGGGAAAATCTAGAAACAATTCGTATAGAAGATTTAATATCAGATAATTTAAAAATAATACCATTTGCACCACCAGATCAACTAGGATTGTTCAACGCTTTGGATATGTTAATGAAAATACCACAATTTGGTGGCTATAATTACCACACTAACTATTATCATTGTTATTAAATATTTAATGTGAATAATTTTATGATTTTATAATATAATAATAAAACCTGTATATTATATATCTGTTCGGTCTTAAATTTTTACTAACATTTATATTGTTAATAATTTTAGATTCTAAAAATACTTTGTCTAATTTTGAAATAAATGATTATTGTTATACTTTATAGTTTATATTATCAACATCTATAGGTTTGACAAAATCTAAATTATCCATCTTTGTTACATAATTTTATATTTTAATATGTTATAAATAAAAAATTAAAAATATTAATTTTTTAGTTATTAGAGCAATAACATCGATTAAATGAAACTAATAAATAAAAATATTGTTCTGAATCATATCATAAATTATTATATGGAACCTATTTTTTATTTTTTAATAAATGAATTATATAATGGTCTGTGATATGAAGAATCATTATGTTGTATTAATTATATTAATAAAATATTGATTTTTACAAATAATGATTGTTTGAACGGATCCTAATGAACTGTTGATTCCGTTACAATATTATGGTCTACTATAATATGACTATTTAATCGAACATTTTAGAATATTTGTCCATATTAGATTCAAACAAAGCTAATGCTTTCTTGTATAATTCACTAACCTCTAAATTGGGATGTTTCGCTTGGATTTCTCGCTTAACTGCACCTGCAATCTTGGCAGGTTTAATACCATTAGAAATTCCTAATTTTGAAGCAATTTTGGTCTTAAAATCAAAAAATGCTTTCATACCGGGATTCATGGATCTTCCACCTAAGATAGCCAACACCAAATGAAGTGTACTTTCTTTCTGAATATTATAGTCTGCCATAATACGACCATCTTCTAATTCTTTACCTGCAAAAATTATACGCTGTTGATCTGGAGGTATACCTTCAGTATCTTGAATTTTTTGTTTAAGATTTTTAACAGTATCTGATAATTCAATATCTAAAGTAATTGTTTTTCCAGTTAAAGTTTTAATAAAAATCTGCATAACCATAATATGTATATAATTATTTTTTTAATATAATATTAATAATATATTAAAATATCAATTTTTTTTGAGCAGCATTATAGTCCATTAAATGAAAATAATAAATAAAATATTGTTCTGAACCATATCATGGACTATTATATTATTATTATTTTTTTTTTATAAATGAATTATTGTTTAAAAATAGGTTTGTTTTCTTCTAATATATTACAATTAATAAACACATAATCACCATCAATTTCATCATTTACAGTCCATGTATGCAACGCTTGATTAAAATTAGTGCAATTCTTAAACATCCTATTCATCATTATTACATTAGATATATTCCATTCATTCAACGGTTGATTAAAACTAGTACAATTCTTAAACATATCTTCCATATTTGTCACATTATTTACTGTCCATGTGTTTAGTGGTTGATTATAACTAGTACAATTTTCAAACATACCTTCCATATTTGTCACATTATTTACTGTCCATGTGTTTAGTGGTTGATTATAACTAGTACAATTTTCAAACATACCTTCCATATTTCTCACATTATTTACTGTCCATGTGTTTAGCAGTTGATTAAAACTAGTGCAATTCCTAAACATCGAATCCATGTTTATCACATTTGATGTATCAAATTGTAAAACTTGATTCAAATTAGTACATTCATTAAACATTACAGACATATCTTTAACTTTAGATGTATTCCAGGAGAGAGGTTGATTAAATTTAGCACAGTAAGTAAACATATGATGCATATCTATTACATTAGAAACTATCCAATCATTCAATGGTTGATTAAATTCCCAACATTCGTCAAACATATGGTTCATATCTAATACATTATTTACAGTCCATGTATTTAACGGTTGATTAAAATCACTACATTCAAAAAACATGTATGACAAATCTAATACAGTACTTGGTAGGTATTCTGGCACAGTAAAATTCTTTTTACACATCGCAAATGCATCTCTAAGACTTGTAAATAGATGTCCTAATTTACCGAAAGAAACAACTTGTGTTAAATATGTTCTATAATTTTTTTTTCCAAGATTAATTATTTCTTCTTTTTCTTTTTCTTCATTTTCTTCTTTTGGGTCGCCAAAACAAACTATACCTAAACCAAAAAACCTGACATTATACTCTTTTATCTCATTAATTGGTTCAAATGTATGTGATCTCTTGTTGTGTGTCAAATGATTATTCCAAGAAACATAATATCCAAGTTCATCAGGTGGATTACTTTCTACAATAGGCAAATGTATAGTTACTTTCGTATCTGCTGGAATTTGAAAAATCAATTCGAATTCAACTTTGTGTCCCTCATGAATCAAACAAGACGCAATATAATTTAAAGCAAATAATTTATCACCATTACTAATTTCCATTGCTTTATCAATCAATTCTTTTTGTTCTACTCTATAATTTACATTATCACCATTAATAGGTTTGACAAAATCTAAATTATCCATCTTATATACCATATATTTTAATATATTGTTAATAATATATTAAAATATCAATTTTTTTTAAAGGAGCATTATCGTCCGTTATATTGAACTATTTAATATATTTATGTTCTGTTTCATATCGTGAATTATTATATGGAACTATTTTTTATAAATGAAGTTATATAATGAATCACTATATGGAATAAGCATTATGAGACCATTATATAAAAATAATAAATATTGCTCTAATCCATATCGTGAATTATTATATTGTTATTATTTTTTAATAAATGAATGTTATTTTTTATTTTTTTATCTTTTAGCAATGTTACTAATTAAATCAATACCTAATCCAAATATACCTCCCATTATTTGACCATTTTGATAATCTTCTACTCTTTCCAATCTTTCTTTTAATTTAGTATTTTCTAGTTCTATCTTTACATTGTTTATTATATTTACCAATGATTGAAAATTATCATTATTCATTTCTAATAGATTTAATGGTATAATATCATCTGGATTTAATTTTATACCTTCTCCTATATATTTACTAAGAACAGTATTTTTTATTTTCATATTTGAATTAAATGATTCATTGTTTACAAATAAATCTGGATGTGTTACTATTACATATACTCTTTTTTTATACTTTTTTAACAGTTCATACTGTCTAAATATTGCATTATATATTAAATCTTGAAAGTTTAATACATACAATATCACTTCACATTTTGTTACAATATTCATTACTATTTTACCTTTTGTACTTTTCGTTCGTTCCAAACCAAGTGTGTCATAAAATTCTATTGTTGTTGAATTTATGTCATGTAATGATTTTATTTTTGTTCTTAATATTAATAAATTATCATTATTATCTGTATTTTGATTTATGTTTCGGATTGCGTTAGATACATCATCAATACCTTCTGCTACTATCATATTGTTCGCTAATAATTCCGGTTTTTCTGACATAGTATTTTTTATCAATACATTTATGTTAGTATTCTGCTCTTTATTTTGTCTATCCGATGTTAACAATATATCTTGACCTATTAGTTTGTTTAATAATGTTGATTTACCACTCTTTTCTAAACCAATCACACCTATTTTTATTGTATTGTTTATACTAGACTGATCGTTCCCCATCTTATATACCATATATTTTAATATATTTTGAATAATATATTAAAATATCAATTTTTTAAAGAGCATTATGAGACATTAAATGAAATAATATAATGTTTCATATCGTGAATTATTATATAGATCTATTTTAATAAAAGAATTATATAATGGTGCCACGATATGTATTATTTATCAGTCTTCGATTTCTAAACCATCTTCGATTTCTAAACCGTCCAATATTCCTAGTAACGGATATTTATTTTTTGTTTCCTTACAACATTTATCTAATTCACCACAAAAATTAAATATGAGATAAACTATACCGCCAATAAATGGAACCGAAAATATAATTGCTGCTAATTGTAATGAAAACAATGCAATACATCCACATAATATTATAAATTTTATTGGATCATAATAACACAACATTGTTATACTTCCAATGTAAAAGCAAAGACATACAAATGATTTATCAGTACCACTACAACTTTCAATCACATAAAATATTACAAATATTATGACAAATGGAATACAATACAAAATATATTCAATAATATATCCACTAATATAGTCGTATATTTGTCTCATTTTTTTATTTTCATTATTATTGTTAGATGATTCTTCATGATTAATATATTGCATAATTTATATGAATGTATTTTATATAAATCATAAATATACAATTAAAAATTCAATTTTTTAGAAGATTGATAACTTCCATATCGTGGCTCAATTATATGGAAATATTTTTTATAAATGAACTATATAATGGCGCTACGATATGAAAAGAGCATTATGATACCATTTAATGAAACTAATAAATATTTCTCTGTTCCATATCGTGAATTATTATATTGTTACTATTTTTAATAAAAAAATTATATAATATAAAAACAATCATATAATAAATTAAACACACAATGGATATAGATATTCTATAAAGATAAAACATTAATATTATCATACAATCATAATTTAAAATGTATATTAATTGTCTGAGAATAAGCACACACAGCATATAATTTTAATTTATTATTATGCAATATAATATTATTGGTTCCACCACGATCACAATGCTCTTCCCATAAATATCGTTTCATTATACTTTTAGTATTTATATATGATGGTATATTATATTCTTGTTCATGTGTCATCCAACCATATAAATGTGCCATATTATTTTCAATAGTTAAAATTAATGGTTCTATTTTGTACATTTTATATAAATATTTATTTGACAATAATATATATTTTTCTTTCTCAGATTGATGTGCTAAATCTGCTTTATAATTACTCATAAAATTATCTTCATCTTCTGTATAATCAATAGAACTCAAAACAATTGTTTGTTTACCAGATTGAGTTTCAGGATCAGTATTTAGTACAACTATAGAATCAATTATATTTTTGAAAAATTTATTTTTATTAGATCTTGTAATGATAATATCAAAAAATGTAAAATCATATGATATTAATGATTCAATTAATAATTTAAATTTATTTTTTATAATATCATCATATTTTGTATCTTTTTTTGCAGTCATTAATTCTTCATAATGAACCGCTTTATCTTCGTCTATATTATACATTGCATAATTACGAATAAAACCTTTTTGTAGTTTAATTGAATTATAATTTGTGGTATATGGATATTCGTTTAATGAAAACCACACATCCTCATTGTCAATCATATATTGACTCGCATCAAATGCATGATATAATTCATGATGTAATGTATCTGTTATATCACCACAAGTTTTGCTAGATGACAAAACGATAATATTGTCAGCGTTTGAGTAAAAACCACATACATCTGTATTATTCCGTTTTATATTTTTAACAACAATAAATTCTTCAACATCTGTTTTTTCTAATATAGACTCAGAGTAAATTTGTAATTCATATTCTATTATAGTTTTAAAATGATTTCCATGTAAAGGCACAATCGTATAATTATCAATATTGTAATTATAATTAGTTGTAATTACATATGCGGATGCACTAAAAAACAAAGATATCAGAAGCAATTGTTTTAGTGTAGTCATTATTGTATATGAATGATATATTATTGTATACATCATTCATATATAATTAAATTTTCAATTTTTTATGAAAACAAATAGATAAATTAATGGTATTTTTGAGGAATTAATGTGTTTCATATCGTGAATTATTATATTGTTACTATTTTTTATAAATGAAGTTATATAATGGTCCACGATATGAAAATCGGGCGCTGATTTTGATTGTTGTTTATGATACTCAAAAAAAACTCCTCTGAACCATAACAAAGTTTTAATAATTCTTTTCTTGGAGGTATTGGTGTACCTGATAGTTTTAATAAAAGTTCATAATATTTTAATTCTTGTTCAATGATAAACATACTTGTGTAGATATTTTTTTTTCGCAATTACTGCTTCATCTCTTCTCTTTATTTCTAGTTCTTTCTGATGTCGTTCTTTTCGTTTTCTTCGCCTTTCCAATCGCGCTTTCTCAAGAGCTTTATTTCTTTCTTCCTCAATATGTTCCTTTTCTTTTATTTTTAATATTACTAAATCATCTATTTTTGTTTCATAATATTGTTTCATTTTATTTAATTTGTCTTCATATAAATATTTCATTTTGTTTAGTTTATTGTCTAATTCCAAATTATAAATATCATTTTCCACATCTTGTTTATTAATACTTGACTGATAGTGTCCCATCTTATATATACCATATATTTTAATATATTATGAATAATAAATTAAAATATCAATTTTTTAAAGAGCATTATGAGACCATTAAATTAAAATATTTAATGAAATATTGCTCTACATTATATCGTGAATTATTATATTGTTATTATTTTGTTAATAAATGAAGTATATAATATAAATATTACATTAACTATATAATTTTTTAGATGATTTTTTAGATGATTTTTTAGATGATTTTTTAGATGATTTTTTAAATAATTTATTAGATGATTTTTTAGATGATTTTTTATTTTTTTCAGAACTTTCAAAAATAATATATGAATTCACATTTTTATTATTATATAATTCGATATCATTTGTATATACAGATGCACAATCAAATATATGTTTTTTAATAATATCTATATTAACTTTATATATTTCTTGATTTTTTTTAAATTGATATTTTTGAGACAATTTTTTAACACAATTTTCAACATCTTTTTTATTATCTACAAGCATTATAAATTTTATATCTGGATGATTATCTTTACCTGTTGCATATGATTGTAATCTTTTACGAATATCTTTTGTTTGACCTAATTTAAAAATATTTTTATTTTTATTTGTTAAAATAATATATATACTTCCTTCAGGATATTCTAATGATTTATTTATAATCATATCTGAAAAATTGCTTTTGTAATAATTAATAAATTCACGCAACTTAATAAAATAGTCACGAACACTATTTGCTTTTTCAGCATGTGATGACATACAAATTTTTTCAAATGTATTTAAATTAAGATAATATATTACATTTTTAGTTCCAATTATTTTTTTTTCTTGTAATTTCTGTTTAATATAATCTTTTCCTTCAATATAATTTTTTTGTATGTTTTCATAAAATCTATTTTTATTTTTGATATCTAAATATGTAATTAAATCTTCAACATCAATACCAAAATTAGTTAATTCACACATCTCATAAAATTTATAATATTCATTAATAAATTTTATAGATATACCTGTATAAGTTTTTAGAAATTCTTTCATTGTAATTTTTTTAATATTGTTCATTATATATATATGTATATATTTATATTTTTAATTATATAAAATTAGATATACCCACTATGGTGGGTATATCTAATTAAAAATATATAAAATTTTTATGACCAACTAAAGTTGGATTGAAACTGATGAATAACGTTTATTAGTCTTACCATTACTGATTTTCATTGCTTTACCAATCAATTCTTTTTATAAATGAACTATATAATGGTGCCACGATATTGAAGGAGCATTATGCTACCATTAAATTAAACTAATAAATAAATATTGCTCTAATTATCCTGCTGGAAAATGTAGTAAAGACTAATCCATATCGTGAATAATTATATAGATCTATTTTTTATAAAAGAACTATATAATGTGCCATGATATGAAAGGAGTATTATGAGACCATTAAATGAAATATTTAATGAAACATTGCTCTAAAATCATATCGTGAATTATTATATTGTTACTATTTTTTATAAAAGAATTATATAATGGTGCCACGATATGGAACTATTCTTGGAACATCTCTTGCCTGTTCGCTTTATTTCTTCGCTTCGGTCTTCCATCTAATCTTTCTTGAATTGAACTATTATCTATATTCATCTTATTTTCATATCTGTTTAATATTGACGTTATTGCTGATATATTATTTATCTCATCTTCAATGTCCTTTTTTGAAACAATATCTCTCCTCTCAATTGGATGAAATTCATCTAATGGACTATTGGATTGTTGAGGTTTAGATAATTGGCAGTCAGATTGTATAAAACATTTGATGTGTTTTATATATTCATCATATGTATTATTTTTTTTAATGTTTGACCAATTACATCCCCATATTTCTATATATTTATAACCTTCATTTATACAATGCTCTTTCTTTTTTATAGTATTTTTATATAATTCGTCGTATGTCTTTTTTATTAGTATATTGGAATCATTGCGTTTTGGATAGCATTCAACACATCCATGATAATAACAACCATGAAATTCAAATACCATATTTAGATCTTTACAATATCCATCTGCTTTATATCTACTATTTTTTATTCTATATTCGCCATTGTTAGCACCGTGTTCTATTTTAATATTAAATATATTTTCAATATAAGTTAGCCATTCTATTTGTACAATTGAATATTTTTTAAAACATTTCGGACATCCTGAACCCACTAAATGACTATTTGGTGACTGATTAAATAATCCATGCTTTTTACAGAATATATCAATATTGGTTATAGACGATATATAATTGACATTTGAATAATCATATAAATTATTATGTATCAAATTTGCTTTTTCAATAAAAGATGATGTATCCATAAATGCCGTAAAACATTCGGTGCATCCGTGTTTTGAATTAATATGTTTATCCGGTGTTTGTTCAAAAAAATGGTTCCCATCAATGCATTTTATTTTTATTTTTTTATGTGTGTCTATATAGTCAACTAATGAATAATCATATTTATTCCCGTGAATTTCAATTGCTTTTTTTATTATTTCATCTTTTGTATATTTAATTGTTCCTCCGCATTTTGGACAACCACATCCTTGTATATGTGAATTAGGAACTTGTAAAAATTCACCATGTGTTTTACAAATGATTATAACCTTTGTTTGTGAATTTATATAATTAACTAATGAATAATCATAATCATCATCGTGTAATTCTTTTGATTTATTAATAAAATCTTCTTTCGTAAATGTTGATTCGGCGACCCTTTTAATTATTCCACATTCGCGGCATCCCCCACTTCGTAAATGGTCGGACGGCGTTTGTTCAAAATCTCCATGTGTTTGACATATTATAATGATTTTTTCGTGTGAATTAATATATAAAACTTTCATATAATCATATGTATTTCCGTGTATATCACGTGCTTCTTTTATAAATTCATCTGTTGTTTTTCTTTGTGAATTTGCTGCTCTAATTTGTGCACATTTAATACATCCTTTCCCTTGTAAATGACTATTGGGTATCTGATTAAAATCACCGTGTTCTTTACATATTATAATAACATTAGTTTGCGAATCAATGTATTCAACTTTCATATAATCATACAAATCACCGTGTATATTAATTGCTTTCTCAATAAATTTTTCTCTTGTAAATGTTCTTTCATTTTTTAATTTTATTGATGCACATTTTTTACACTTAGCACCATATAAATGAGAACCAGGTGTTTGTTCAAATTCATGATTGTTTTCACATATTATAATTATTTTTTCTTGGTCATTAATATATACAGACTTAGAATAATCAAATTTATTATTATGTTTTTTATTTGCTTGGTCGATAAATTGTTCTTGTGTTTTTCTTTTTAATTTACCTTGCTCTTCAAATTTACATTTATTACAATTTGCTCTTTTAGTTATATGATTATATGGTATTTGTTCAAATTCACCGTGTGTTTTACATATTATTTTTACTTTTGTATCGCAATTTTTATACACAACATTTGTATAGTCATATCTATCACCATGTATTAATATTGCATCTTGTATAAATTGTTCTGTTGTTTTTGCCATTTAATATAAAAATATATCATTGTATTTTTATATTAAAATAAAATAATATCAATATTTTATAAGGAACGCCGTGTTTCATATCGTGGCTAAATTATATGGAACTATTTTTTTAATAAATGAAAATTTATGATAACCATGGAAATATATCTACATCCGGATGTGTTTCATTAAGCAAACCACTTTCTTGATCTATTTT
>Ga0114967_10004755_pt1 | contig 10871 bp, 13 predicted proteins | sample M_130628_MF_Meta_FD_92639 | JGI IMG/M metagenome (GOLD analysis project Ga0114967, IMG submission 92639) | Freshwater microbial communities from Lake Montjoie, Canada to study carbon cycling - M_130628_MF_MetaG | ecosystem: Environmental > Aquatic > Freshwater > Lake | place: Lake Montjoie... | reverse complement strand
TGGCGTGATTGGTTCGAGCGAGGTCGTAACGATTTCCGTCTCCCGCCCACCATGCGACGGTGTTCGTCGGTACTGAAGCACAGTTGGGGTTGATCTTGCCCGCTGGCCCGGCGTTGTAGATGGATTGGATTTCGGAGGCGGAGAGTGCGCGGCTGTAAATGGCGGGTTCGTCAATGCCTCCAGCCCAGTAATAGTAATATGGCGGTGCTCCACCGATATAGAGAGATTCGCTCGAAGTGATCAGTGAACCGCTAACCAGCACGTTCGTATCCAGCATCCCATTCACGTAAATTGATAAGTTGCTTTGAGCGACACTGTAAGTCATCGCAACGTGATACCACGTATCTGGCTGCAAAACGGTCTGTCCATCTGTGTAATAGAAGTTGCCGTTCGTCACCCCAACGTGAGCACGAATGGTGTCGTTATCAAATTTCGTTAGCAAATACTGACGACTGCTTCCGTCCTTGCTCACGATCGGCATGTTCACGCCTTGAAAATCGGTCGAGTAATAAATCCATGTTTCAATGGTCAATCCATTCGTTGGATTCAATGACGCCGAATTGTTTATTTCAACATAGTCCGCGCTTCCGTCATCCAAGCCCCAATCGTATCCATGAAAAATAAAGGATTGTCCGACTTTTCCTGATCCATAAGAAGTATTATGCACGGCAGTCCCATCATTGTTCGCCGACATTGCATCCTCAGCATTCCCGCCCGCTGGCCACCAACTGATGACATCCGCTGGCACTGGCACGGAACTGAAAATCACAAAATCCAACACGAGGCTGTCTTTGCTCGCCGGGCATGCCATCGCCATGCGGCGAATCTTGCTTGTCTCCTTGGGTGCAGCTTGTGCCTGCAATGATTTCACCAATCCAGTGCGGTCGGTTTGGATTCGGTTAGGTGAAAGAATGGCCTGAGATTTTGGAAGTTTTTCGAGATTCGCTTTTATTGCGGTGTAGTCAACGCGCTCAATCAACCAGTCGCGGCCTTCTATTTTTATAAACTGTTTTGCCACCGGTGTTTTGTCGGCTTCGTTGCCAAGTGTGAATGCATATCCATCGGCAATGCGTGTTGCTCCAAACTTCAATTGTTCATCTGCGCTGGCAACGGCGGCTTGTTTGCCCGTCGCTTCCAAGGGTCGCAGATCAATCATCTGCGTTTCCTTCTTGTCCGGCTGCGAATCAATCCACTCCGACCAGACTTCCAAACGCACGTTCCCAGATTCAAATTCAGCAGGGATCTTTGGGTTGTCTTTTAAGATGATGTCTTGTTCCAGCGAATACTTGGTGTAGCGCAAGCGGATGTCGGCATTGATGGACTCGAATGCGTTTGGGTAAATCACTGAGTTGTCTCCCACAAGTTGCCCCTCGCTTTTCCTGACCTGACCGAGCAAAACGCTTTTTCCCGTTGCGTTATCAAGCAAGGCAAGGAATGTGGCGCGACATTGGAGTTTACGACCATCCGGCGTGATGATCGTGATCGGGGACTCTGTGATGTCCGCCGGGAAATAGACTTTCAGCAAACCGTAGTCAGCAATCGCACTGTCGTTCTCTAACCGGATTTCTTGTTTGACGATGGTCGATTCACCAGCGCCAAGGTCTTTGCCCGCGACGCTGTTGCTTTCAATCTGACTCACCTTCTCGGAAGTTGTTTCCTTCATCGGCACAGCTGGCGCGCGGACTGCATTGACCAAAATTCCTCCGGGCGGCGCATTGGTTACCTTTGCAAACGCGGAAGCTGCGTCACTGAGCACGAGGAGTGCAATTAGGGGGAGAAGGGTTTTCTTCATGGCTTTAACTAGTTGGAGACATTGGAGTGAGCAGACGACTGCGCACTTGCGCAGATTGTTTCATGTGAAAAATTGCCCGAGCGAATAATTGCCAAAACAATTTGAAGCACTTCCGACCTTCCAACGACGGCTGACGCGTAGATATGCGCCACTCTTGCGGACTTGTTGGTCCGTAGCGATTGCATCCGCGAGTTGTAGCTTGGTCTTGCATACTTAACTCCGCCGGAGAAACACCACGAAAGAAGAAAGCTCAAACAGACGCAGACTGGTTCCGAATCTCTGACCGCGACTTAATCACGAGCTAATGATTATGTAAAGGGAACGTTATTCACAATCACGTGACAAACGGGAAACGAAAACGGACGGGGACTTTCTGCGAACCACAGGCCACCAGATGAATTCGGTTGCCGTGGACAATTTGAACGCGCCAGGTAATTCGGTTGCCCTCGAAAGACAAAGTTTGCTCGCGTTGCTCGGAGTGAAATTAGTTCGCGTTTTGCAATGCGACACGCTCAAGCAAATTGGGCGCGCGCAACCAGAGAGGCGCGTCTCTCCTCGCAGGGTCACACCATCGCGCACGGTCCCTGTCGCTCGCGCCTAGCCCTTTCAGGGCTGGCGACCGGGCGGCCATACCTCAGCTTGTTGAATGTCGCAGAGGGCCGCCCTCTCGCTTGTCGCGCGCGCCCGAGGCGTCTTCTGGCTTGGATGCGTCCAGACTGGCAGACGCGGCAAGGTTGCTTCACACACTGGGCGCGCGCGACACAGGGACGCGGATTGAATGGGTTAGCCGCTATCGCGGAATTATTTTTGACGTCTCGTCGCTTCGCGACTCTGTTTTGGAGTGCGTCGGCACAACGACGCTTTGATCTGCGGGACACGGTCACGCTCACCAATAAAAAATCCCTCCCGAGTTCGAAACAGTTCGTGAAAGGGTCATTCGTGAAGGGGACGCGTTACAGCAAAATGAACAGGGTTCTATTGCGACGATAATCCTTGATAGAAATTCGCAGGTCGGCTTTCCTCAATCCATGAGAACCAAGAGCCCTAGGAAAACCAAGCGTGCACGCGACCGTGCACGCGCTGTCGCTCAATTATACTGTTCGGCATCGTCATGATGAGCGTTATCCGCAAAGTGTGCCGTTTTGCCGCGGAGTCTACGCTCCGGTCGGAGCAAAGCACTACAGTTGGATCGATTCAGGTCAGTTCGATGCGCGAGGATAACGGCCGGTTCGGTCATATCGTTCGGGATGCACTGGATTGGATTCTCCGGGTCTCTCCGAGTCGATATGGGCGCGCTCAGAAGCACCTCCGTTGGGTTTGCTGCAGATCATTGCCGTTGGGAAAGTGGAGCGGAGAATATGATGCCGGGCTTCACATGTGCTCCATCGACTTCGAGCCGTTCGGCGATGACCACTTGGACAGAGCCTTTGTCAGCCTGACGATCGTCCATGAGGCAACGCACGCTTGGCTTCTCGATCTCGGCGTCCCCTACGATGTAGAGAGCAGACTTCGGGTCGAGTCTATTTGTCATCGCGAGGAGCGCCTGCTTGCTTCCAAGCTGACATCAATTGTTCCCGTATTACCAGAGTGGCTGACAGGCTGGGACGTGAATACCGAGTCGCTGGGGGACGCTTGGCGCATGAGCAGATGGCAAAGTCTGAGTGCGACCTACCGGCGGATCCGTGAGCATTCAAAAGCCGAACACCTATTAAACCCGGATGGTCAATAGATAAAAGGAGTGTGGAACGGAAAAGTTTTCTTTTCCGTTGATCGTCCTGGAACGGCGAACTCCGACTTAATTTCTTTTTGGCAGACCGGAGAAGCCTCCGGCTAAAGATCACAACCCCCTCAACTTCCGTTGCGTCATCACACGCCAAAGCGCAGGCACTTTGGAAACCATTTCTCCAAGCGATAATCCTTGCTCGCAATTCGCCGGTCGGCTTTCCTCAAACCATGAAAACCAAGAGCATTAGGAAAACAAACCGTGCACGCGCCTGTGCACGCACTGTCGCTCAATAATACTTTTAGAAGGCTATGGCAAAGTTCATTTTAGGATTCTGCGTCGGCATTGCCATGTCAGGGATTTGCATTTTTGGTCTTTTGATCGCGAAGGGGCGCACCAGCTTTGTTGAAGGCCGGACAAAAGGGATAGCAGTAGGTCGCTTCGAGGCCGCAGAAGCCATTGAGAAGGAGTTTGGACACTACAAGGGTGAGAGTGCGTACCAAGTTTTGCTTTCAACGACCGGCAGAGTTACCTCATATTCCGGCACAGTTATCAAGACGAACACCGTTGTGTGTATCGAGACAAATGGAGTGAAGACGGTGAGAGTGATTCCATGATGAATTCAACCAAAGGATTGGAAAGGACTGAGGCGCGGAGGTGGCGTGGCCATGGTTGAGCGCGGTTGCCATTCATACTCCGCATCGAACATTTTGTGGATTCTTTGCGCGGAGATTTTCTCAAAATTCTTACCTCCCCGGATAATTCACCAATCAAAAAGTTCCACCCACAACCAGACTGTTCTAACGCACGTTCATTTCCTCACGCTTCCGACACGCCAGACAGAATAAATAAATTTTCAAACCTTCGTCGTCAGATTCTGCGACGATCTTGATCTTGTGCGAACCGCAAAGGCACAAAACGTCAAACTGTTTGAATAACGCGCAAACGGGTCTGCGGTGAAAATCTTCCTGCTCGCGACGTCCAAAGTGATACGGGGGTGTTGCCATCCCCGAAGTCTCTCACGCCAGGTCAGTCAAAATCCGTCCGACCTAATTTTTTATTTTTGGCAATTGACCCTCAGAATCTGCAGTCATAGAGTCGCCTCGAAGTCAGGATTAAACCATGAAAGCCATTTCCATGTTCGGCCTCTAACATCCAATATCATGGAAAACTTTCCATATAGTTAAACAGTTAGGCCGCTTCACACGTCATGAGTAACGAGCGCATTTCTCTCGCAGACATTCTCGGGCCGTGGGTCGAGCCTGATTGGCAGAGCGGGTTGATCGAGCGTTGTCGAAACGCGTGGAACACGCCCTTGCCGGAGTTGACGAATGAGCAGCTCGCGACACTATTACGGCAGAGATTTGCAGTGGAGCATCTGCTCCCGATTGCGCAGCAGCGAGTGCGCGATGGTTTCGACGATGATACAGAACTATCAGACGGAGAGCTTGAGAGAGCGATTGAGCATGCAAGTTACGCGGCCTAATCGACAAAGGATTGAACTGACCGGAGCGGAGCGGAGCGTCGTTTCAATCCGTGGTTGAACCAGCCCCGTCGAAGCTGCTGAAGTTATCCCTCCTGCCTTTTGCTTTTGGCCCTGTTTCCCCTGACCAAGTCAGTTCGCTTTGCTCGGAGTAAAGTTAGTTCGGTCTTCGCTCCGGTGGCCGTCCGCTAGGACCTCAGCTGTTAAGAGCCGCAGTGGCGTCATAAGAAGTGCCGTTTTCCGGCTGAATTGGCGTCATAAATTGGGGTAATTTTATGATGGCAATGCGGGTGAAGTGCCGTCAGCGCCGTCCGGCTTTTTTCTCAAACCTTTTTGAACCGAGTTGCGCCGTCGGTGAGTGCCGTCGGAAAAAAAGCTCGACGAACTGTTTCTGGTTTGGGCAGCCATAGGGGATGTTCCATTTGCCTTATCATTTTGTGCGCAACGTGGCGGCGTTGAAGGCCGCACTTTTTCCCTCAAGCAGTCGCCGTGTCCGCATTGCGGCTGCGTGGGGACGTTGAACCGGCACAGTCGTGCGCTGGGCAATGATCCCGGCACGGCGAACGGCGAGACGTTTCGGGGGCAGCGGGTGTTTTGTTCCAACCGGGGTCAGCGCGGCGGTTGCGGGCGCACGTTTTCCTGCCTGCTGGCGGACGTGTTGCCCCGGCACACGTTCACGGCGGCGCGGTTCTGGGGCTGGTTGGTGGAGTTGTTGGCGGGGCTTTCCTTGAAGGCGGCGGCGGAAAAGCTGCGGCTACCGTTCGCGTTGGAGACGGTCTATCGGCTGCATCGTCGCTGGCAGCATCATCTGGATCAAATCCGCACCCGGCTGTGTCGCCAACAATTACCACCCGTCAGCACGCAGACCGATCCTGGATTGCAAACGGTGGAGCATCTGCGGCTGGTTTTTCCTGGTGGGGCTGCGCTGGCGGATTTTCAAGTGCATTTTCAACAACCCTTGCTGGGCTGAGGCGGCAGCCGGCTGGCGGGTCTTCTGTTTTTTGCCGGATTGCCATGCCGGTTTTGCGTCGGGTGAATTTTTCGGGCGGGCGACAACGCGACAATACCATCCCCCTGTCCCAAGTCTGTCGGGTAGCGTCGCGGGTGTTGATGAAAACCATTCCGTCTCCGGCCCACGGCCGGCACGGGCAACCCCAAAAAACACTCATGCGAAATCCCACTGCTTATCTGAAAATGCGCGTGCTCGGGGCCATTGACATGGCCGAGGGCAAAACCATCCGTGACCGGATCAAGGCGGTCAGTCAAATGACGTTCACTGATGAGGAGGGCCATCCCCGCCGGTTCACCTGGAGAACCATCTCCACCTGGCTGTGTCGTTATCAAAAGCACGGCGTCACCGTCATGGAAAACAAGCCGCGTTCCGACAAGGGGAAGGTTCGCAAGGTGGTGATTGAAGACGTGCTGGACGCCATCCGCAAAGTGCGGCCCAAAGTCCACGGCAAAACGCCGGCGGTAGCCTTGCTTTATCGCCTGTGCATTGAGGCCGGCTTGCTCACGCGCTCGCAAGTGGCGCCCAACACCTTCAACCGGCTGGTGCGGCAATATGAGTTGCTCAAACCCGACGAGGAGGCATCCCACAAGTTGCGGCTGGCGTTTGCCAAGGCTCATGCCAATGAAATGTGGCAGGCGGACACGCTGTATGGGCCGTATGTGAAGATCAACGGCACACCGGTGCAAACCCGGCTCATCGCTTTCATTGATGATGCTTCACGCGTCTGTTGTCATGGGCAGTTCTTCGCGGCGGAAAATGTGGACACGTTGATCGAGGCGGCGCGCGCCGCCTTTTACAAACGCGGCGTCCCGCACGCGCTGTATGTGGACAACGGCTCCATTTACTCCTCGAAAGAAATCATTCAAATCTGCACGCGCGTCGGCTGCTTGTTGCACCACACGCCGGTGCGTGATGGTGCGGCCAAAGGCAAGGTTGAAAGATTTTTCAGAACCGTCCGCGATCAGTTTTTGGCGCGCGAACTGGACTTGAGTTCCCTGGAGACGCTCAACCGCCAGTTCACGCACTGGGTCGAAGAAAGCTACAACGCGCAGTTGCATTCGGTGCTGGGCATGTCGCCACTGGACCGGTTTGCCCTGGATCGCAAATGGGTGCGATTCCTGCCGCCCAACGAGGCCAACGACGAACTGTTCTTCGTCGAAGAAGATCGGCACGTCCGCGCCGACAATACCTTCTCGTTCAAATCGCTGCGCTGGGAAGCCCCGCGCCACTTGCCCGACCGCACCATCCACCTTCGTTTCCAACGCTCACGTCCGGCGGAACGCGTCGTGGTTTATTACAAAGGCGAACGCATGGGTGAAGCGCGCTTGCTCGACGCCATTGCCAATGACAGAAAACCTTTAACCAGCAACTTTCAACCTTCAACTGACGTATGATCCGCTCCCACTTTGGACTGCAACGCAATCCCTTCGACCCGGAAGCCCTCACACTACTGGGCCACCAGCAGGAAGTCTTCGACATCCTCAAAGTCCACGCCCAGCAAGGCGGCCTGTGTCTGGTGCTCGGCGAACCCGGCACCGGCAAAAGCGTTTTGAAACAAACGCTCCTGACGCACGAACCCAAACGCATGATCACCCCGGTGGTCAACCGTACCCTGCACACTTATCACAACACGCTCCGTATTTTGTGCGAGGCGTTTCAAATCGAGTTCGAGGGCCGCGACCATCACTGCGAACGCCTGCTGGTACAGCAGGCCTTCAGCGTCCACCGTGCCGGAAAAATGTTGGTGCCGATCATCGACGATGCCCACCTCATGCCGCCGGACTGCCTGCGCAAACTGCGTCTGCTCTGCGAGGACTTTCCCCGTTCGCATAACTTGGTGCTCATCGGCCAGCCGCCGCTTTTACAATCGCTCTCACTGTCCATCAACGAGGAAATCCGCTCGCGGGTCACTTACTCGGCACTGCTACCGCGCCTGTCTCCCGAAGTGGTCGAACAGTTCATTCTGGATCAACTCGACCGCGCCGGACTCGGCCACAATGCCTTCACCCCCGAAGCCCTCGCACTCATCGTCCGCTCCGGCGAAGGGTTGTTACGCCGCACCCGCAACCTGTGTCTGGGCGCGCTCATCGAAGCCGTCCGTGACCTGACCCGCATCGTCGACCTCAAACAGGTCAACCGCGTCCTCATTCAACCGCATTGGAGAAAAGACTGTGACCAACCCCTCTAATCCCGCAGGTCGCCAAAGTTGGCCGTCCGCAAGGACCTGGTCGCGCGAACAAATCCGGGCCGCCAGGCTCGCATCATTGTTCCCACTGCTCCAGCGACGCGGACTGGAACTCATCGCAAGGGAGGCTGGCAATTTTATCTTGCCAGCCTATCCCGGTCTCATCCTCAAAGACAGCTTCTGGCGCTGGCCGGAACGCAATTTAGCTGGCAATGCCATCGACTTCCATGTCCAAGTCCTCGGCCTGTCCTTCCACGACGCCATGCGCATCATCACCGGAACCTAAAAGCACCACTGGCGTCGTAGGGTTATGATGCCAGCCCGGCCCAATCCTGAGAAAAGTGAAAAATCCACCGCTTATGATGCCAGCGCGGCCAAATCTCGGCGCGCACTTGAAAAATGAAAAACCACCCACCACGTCACAACGCTATGTTCGCAACGCGGCAATTTGGCCCTAAATATGGATGCCAGTTCGGCTAACTTCCCAAAAACGCTACGACGGCACTTCGGCAAAAATTATGACGCCAATTAAATCGGTAACAGCCAGATTGTGCGACGCATCGTAGCCGTACCCCAACTGCTCGTTCAAACGCAGCGTCGTGCCATCCGCTTCCTTGCCCTTGGCGCTCGTCAACTGACCGATGTTGTCATACCCGTAATCCACCTTCACCCCGCCCAGCCGCGTCACGTCCTGGATCATCTCATCCGGGTTATACCCGTAATCATGCGAGTCCAGCACCGTCCCGCCTTTCTTGAACTGCTTCAACTTCAGCGCACCCACGGCGTTGTAGGTGTACGTCTCCGTGTTCTGCGGCATCGTCAGAGATGCCACCTGCATTCCACCGCCGTTGAAATTGTAAGTGAATGTGCCCGCTGGCGACGCGAACGTTTTCTTCCGCAACGCGGAATCATAACCAATCGACTCCGACCACGAGCCCTGCGACTCGGTTAGCTTTTGGGATCTAACATTTGCTGAATACCTAATGCCTCTTTGTTGTTCGGGTCACGTTCAAGGGCCATTGCAACCGCGTGCGAAGCTTTGTCATTTCTGCCCAATTCGTACCAAGCTCTTGCAAGCAATGAAGGCGCACGAACACCCCGATTGAGCGCGGTGGCGGCTGCTAGGAACAATACAGCACGCGCAAAATCTCTTTGCCGGAGATAGCATTCCCCTACCAGTTCGTATGTCTTGAAATGTGGGTGGACGCATGCGGACCTGAGGAAATAATCTATAGCACCTGAGCTATCCCCTGAGTTCATTAGGTTACGGCCCTCATCATATAGGTTCATCGATTCTGCTTTTTTCCCCTCTGAAGCTGATTCGCTGTTGTTTGGTGTGTCGTTATACATGCAATTTACTTTTCAGATTCCCATTGAAACCCCTTACTACTTATCATTTTTCTGTTTGTCCTTGGAGTTATTTTCAGAATCCAGCTTTTTACAGCCAGCATTTGGATCAAAAGCTTGGAGTGCATTCCAAGCATTCATTGCCGCAGTATCGCTTCCGAATAGACCCTGTAGGCCCTGTGCAATTGCCGCCGCATCCCCGTCAGCATTGGCTTCATCTCCACCCGCTTTATGTTTGGCGAACATCTCCACTTCGTTAATCAAATCGTTAATTTGTGCGTCATTCGTACCATCCGCAGCTGACTTAATCGTGTTCAACAGATACAGTAACGCTCCCACGCCTGCAGCTCTCATCCCTGCCGACTTTCTCCGTTGCGAAACCTGTTTTCGGATGCCCTTTTTGAGATCTTTTGGCAATTCGCTTGGGCACTTCAGCACTTTTTTATTCTTACCGGTTCCGTGAGTATCGTGATATCCACCATTCGACTTAATTATGGCCACTTCGTTGTCCTTTTCGTCAAAGATGTGGATTTCAAAATCAGTTCCATTGTTGCCGTTCCACTGATCAACAGCACCGCTATAACCATCCGGCAATTTTATTTTGACACGATTCTCACCTAGGATATCAATCGAGTTCAAAGGATCGTTGTCATTAAACCCAAACAAATTCATCCCACCTCGTTCCCTAATCGGATCCTCGTTCAACCACCGTTGCAGATTCGGTTCGTAGAACCGATAGCCGTAATAGTAGCTGCCGGAGTTGAGATGCACTTCCTTGCTCGAAAACCTATACCGGTTCACGTCCGCCATCGCACCGCTCTTGGCGAGCAGATTGCCAAACGGATCATACAGATACTTCGCCACCACGTTCCCGCTGCTGTCCGTCATGGCCGTGATGTTCCCGCCTGCGTCGCTGTGATAGAACGTCGAGCCACTCGCATCCGTTCTTGCAAGAAGACCTCCAATCCCACCCGCACCCTGCATCGTCCCGCTCAAGTCCAAGCCGCGCGTATAAGTCACCTTCACCGCATTCGCTCCATCGCGCTCCTGCAACACCGCCATTCCATCCCACACGTAACGAACTTCGTTCGTCAAACTCCAAGCGCTGCCGCTCCATGTGTAGTCCCTCGTGATTCTCCGCCTGCCAAGCCCGTCGTAACTGAATTCACTCTTCCACGCGTTGGTCTGTGTGATGCGGGTGAGTTGATTCGCGTCGTCGTACTCAAATCCCTTCAATCCGTCGCTCGTGATGTTTCCGTTCAGGTCATAGGTGCAATTCACCGTCACCGGCAGCACCGCCTTTTCCAACGTGGAGATCACCAGCGCTCC
>Ga0114967_10004753_pt1 | contig 10872 bp, 6 predicted proteins | sample M_130628_MF_Meta_FD_92639 | JGI IMG/M metagenome (GOLD analysis project Ga0114967, IMG submission 92639) | Freshwater microbial communities from Lake Montjoie, Canada to study carbon cycling - M_130628_MF_MetaG | ecosystem: Environmental > Aquatic > Freshwater > Lake | place: Lake Montjoie... | reverse complement strand
CGTTGCTGATATAGTAAATCTAATTCAACTTTCGATGGAAGAAACCAATCTTTATAAACAATACCTTTTTCAGTTACGCTATATTCAGCACAAATTCTAGCAGCAAACATGCCCTCTTTATCATCAGGCAATAGCTTATTGATAATAAATTCTGTATTTGACTTTCCTGCGCCAAATCCTTCATCTAGGTTTCCGACTTTCCTTGTCAATCCGTTATACCAAACAATGCCTGGATGTAAATCTTGCTTTGCAGCAATTAATCCATGTTGGCCATCATCGTAAATGTAAAATACGATGCCACCTCCAAATCGTTCTCCAATGAAATGCTTGGGGATTTGAGATTCATTGGAATTCTTAGATGCCTGGGTTTTCAAGGATCCAAGAAAAAAAACTAACGAGAATAAAATATATGATGGCTTCATTCTATATAATTATATTTCAAATATAAACAGAATCTACATGAAAGAGCTTACTTGTCCTACTAAAACGATTTAGTTAGATTGAATAAGAAATAGATTTATAATTTATGTAAACCCAATTTGTTTTCCCTTAAATTTAGGATAGTTAAATTATAACAAAATTCATTTAAACATGAAGCAGCCCAAAGCAAATTCAGAAAAGAAAAATATTAGTCGAACTGACTTTTTAAAAAAAGCAGCCATAGCCACAACCGGGTTTTATATTCTTCCTCGCTTTGTGTTGGGAGGAAAAGGATTTGTGGCACCGAGTGATAAATTATATATCGCAGCTGTGGGTTGTGGTGGAGAGGGTGTAAATGATATTCGTCATTTTGCTACAGCACCAAATAAAAATGCTGAGATTGCTTTTCTATGTGATGTAGATGATAGGCAGGGGGCCATTCGACGTAAAGAGTTTCCGCGAGCAGGCTATTATAATGACTGGCGTGAAATGTTTTCTAAGGAAAGCAAGCATTTCGATGCCGTTACTGTGGCTATTCCAGATCACAACCATGCGATCGTTGGGTTAAGTGCAATGCAATTGAATAAGCATCTTTATTTGCAGAAACCAATGGCACATGATATATATGAGGCCCGTGTATTGACCGAGGCATCAAAGAAATACAAAGTGGTTACACAAATGGGTGACCAAGGTGCTTCGAGTGATGGAATGCGCAGGATGCGTGAATGGTTTGAAGCAGGAGTTATAGGCGATATTGAAAAAGTGTATTGTTGGACAGACAGACCAGTATGGCCACAAGGAATACCTTGGCCTAAATCAAGGCCTGCCGTACCCAAGGAACTTCATTGGGACCTCTTTTTAGGCACAGCAAAATCAACACCTTATATAGATAACCTAACGCCATTTAATTGGCGTGGTTGGTGGCAGTTTGGAACTGGTGCCTTAGGTGATATGGGTTGTCATATTATTGGTCCACCATTTAGATTACTAGGATTGGGATATCCAACTGAAATATCAGGTAGTGCAAGCACCGTTTATAATGGGGTGTTTACTGAAGGTGTTTATCCAGACAGTGGACCGGTTTCTAGTTCGTTGAAATTTTCATTCAAACAAAAAAATGGAAAAGATCTCTCCTTGTATTGGATGGATGGGGGCATTACACCTGAGCGACTTACTGAACTTGATCCGGATGTAAATTCAAATACTGCATTGGGAGATTGGCCAAATGAATTTGATTTTGAAGGAGGTACTTTATTTATTGGAACGAAAGGAAAGGTGTCGTGCGGATGGGGAGGAAACAATCCACGTTTATGGCCTGAATCATTAGGTGCTAGTGGCGATGCCGTTCCCAAAAAATACCCACGCGTATTTGGTGGCATGGATGGCCATTGGTGGCAATGGATTGATGCCTGTATTGCGGGTTACGGAAAGATGGAAGTCGACTCTCCATTTGAAGGATATGCAGGTCCGCTAACTGAAACTGTATTGCTTGGGAATTTATTGCTTCGCAGTTTTAATATCAGTGAAAAAATAAAGAAAAATGATCCAACTTATGGCAATGCGGAAGGCTATGTATACAGTGGCCGTTATAAAGCATTGAAGTGGGATGGGGAGAATATGCGGGTGACTAACTACGAGCCAGCAAATCAATTTGTCCGCCGCGAATATCGTGAAGGATGGGGTAGCCTTAGTATTTAAATTTTCTTAAGCTTTATTGTTGTTGGTCATAGTACAATCCTGCTGCACCAAGTATAGCTGAATTTTCAAGTGTTGATAATTCGATGGATAGCTTTTCCAATGACTTCGGATAGGCTAATGTTCTGATTTGTTCCCACATCGTGTTTTTGAAATAAGGATAGGCGAATCGAACTGAACCTCCCAATATTATTAATGATGCATCATAGGCATACATGATTAATTTTATGGCATTACCCAAATGTGTTCCCATTTCCGCATACCATTTTAGCGCAATAGGATCATTTGCTTTTGCACGCTCAAATACTTCTTGTCCGTCGGTATGATAAACATTTTCAAAAAATTGACCACAGGCATAGTATTCATAGCAATGATCTAGATAATCTGCCATGCCAATCTCACCTGCACCACAATTTGGACCAGCAAATAGTTTTTTCTTGATGATCAGTCCTGAGCCTAACCCAGTTCCAATGGCTAGTCCAATCATATTAGTCGATCCTTTTCCTTTGCCAAAATAATATTCACCAATAGCGAAACAGTTTGCATCATTGTTTACAAAAACTTGAATGTGATATCGTTCTTCCATGATTTTTTTCAGATGTACTTCTTTCCACGATGGGATATGTTGTACGTCGTAAACTATTCCTTGTTCTACATCAACCACGCTTGGTACCCCGATACCTATTCCTATTACATCATCAGTAATGATTTGATCTGCGATGAAGAATAAGTCTTCTAATACTTCTTCAACAGTACCACTGCTTCTTATGGGCTTCGATTTTATATCTAAGATTGTAGAACCATGAACCACACTGCCTCGTATATTGGAAGCTCCAAGGTCAAGGCCAATCACTTTTTTTTCGTTCATGAACTAATCAATTAAAAGGTTCTGCTTTTTTCTTGAAAAGCGAAATGGTTTTATTCGTAATAAGTGGTTTAGCCCAGAATCCTATGCTGAATATGTACCCAAGTGATAAAAATAAGAAGCACATGCCAATACGAAGTCCAAGTTGATCACCAAGCCAGCCAACAATGAGGGGTAGAATTGCACCACCTATGATCCCTGTTACTATGATACCTGCAAATGAACCATGGTGCTCCGTAACAGAATTAAGGGCTAAAGAGAAAATGATTGGGTAGAGTACCGATGCAAAAAAGCCAACCAGTGGAAATGCAATGAGAGCGATTTGTAAGGACCCGAATAATCCTGCTGCAAGGGATACCATGGCTAATCCAGTAAAGAGGGCAAGTACAATTCGGCTATCCATTAATTTTAATAAAAGCAATCCAAGGATTCCTCCTGCCGTCATGAGTCCCCAGAAATAGGCAACCGTTTCTGCACCCACTTTTTGAGGATCTTGTCCGTGATAGGTATAAAGGAATTGTGAGATCCAATTGGCAACGCCTTGCTCAGTTCCTACATAGCATACCATGGCTATGAAAAACAAAATCACTGTTCGTTGTTTGAATAGTTTCAAATGAGTTTCCCATAGTCCTGCTTTTTCGTCGTTGTTCAATTCCACTTTTGGAAATTTTGATAAGAGAATAACAAAGAACATGATGAAGCAGATTACTACAAAAAGAAAATACAATGAAATCCACGGAAGATCTGCTGGCACTAGCTTTGAAAGTAGGCCAAATATTCCTTCTTGTTCTCCTGGTTGCTTGAGTTTTACTACCAATGTTGAATAGACTAGTGGACTTACAAATGAAGCGAGTCCGAATATTAATTGAGCCAATACTGAATAGAAGGCATAATTTTCTTCACCTCCTGCTGTTCTTAACAGGGGGTTGATTACTACTTGAAGCATTGCCATTCCGCATCCTATAAAAAATAGAGATCCTACTGCGGAAAGATAATTTGGAGACAACGCTAAGATCATTGATCCGACTAGCGCCACAACAAACGATGCGGCCATAATCTTTTTTTCCTTGAACTTCTCGAGTAGCATGCCTGTTGGTATGGAAACTGCGCCGTAGGCGATAAAAAAAGCAAAGGGGAGAAGTGAGACTAGCGTTAAACTTAGATTAAACCCTTTAATCATGTCGGGTATCAATGGTCCTGTCACGTTTGTCATAAAGGAGATGACAAAAAACGTCAGCATGATGAGGGCAACGATATAGTAATTTTTTTTCATATTCAAAATTAGAATGTATAAATTGATAAGGATCCCTACCTGTGTATAAATCCTTTAAAATGGAGTTTAAGGTAGTAAATTATGACGGGTTTGATGGCTAAATAGGAAAAAGAAAAATCGGGATTGAGTTTAATAAATGAGGATATTTATATAGGAAAGCATGTTTACTTATTATTTTGCCTTTTGAATTAGTCAAAATTTTATACGTCATGGGAAAATTAAAATATTATATAGGATTGTTTGCCTTCACATCATTGTTATTTTTTTCTTGTACAAATCGGACCAAAAATTTGATTTATACAGATTGGAAAGTAGCTGGTGGAACGCAAGAAAAAATTCATTATTCTTCGTTGGATCAGTTGGATACCAATAATGTAAAGCAACTAACGGTAGCATGGGTGTATCAAGCTGAAAAAGGGGATAGTAGCCGTTTCGGGCCAATGCAATGCAATCCCATTATTGTTGGAAATATTTTATACGGAGTTTCCCCCAAGCTAAAATTATTTGCGTTAGAGGCTTCAACCGGAAAGCAGATTTGGCAATTTGATCCTGCCGATTCAATTGCTAATAAATTGTGGCACCGCAAAACAGTCAACATGAATCGTGGTGTCGCTTATTGGGAAGAGGGGGAGGACAAACGTATTTTATTTACGGCAGGATCTGTCGCCTTTGCTATTAATGCCCTCAACGGAAAACTCATATCGACTTTTGGAAAAGAGGGAGGCATTAATTTAAATCAAGGATTGGATAGGGATGAAAACTCAGTATTTGTTGCACCTACATCTCCCGTTACTGTTTATAAGAATTTATTTTTTCTAAGTGGTTTGGTGGGTGATGAAACGCCTGGGCATATCCGCGCGTTTGATGTTAAAACGGGAAAGCAACAATGGATATTCCATACTATTCCCTATCCTGGTGAGCCAGGTTATGAAACTTGGGAAGATTCCACGGCGTATAAGTATTTAGGCTCTACCAATAGTTGGGCTGGGTTTAGTCTAGATGTTAAACGAGGAATATTATATGCTCCGATTGGAAATCCTACAAATGATTTTTATGGTGGTAAGCGAAGAGGCAAGGGGTTATATGGAAATTGCCTTGTAGCCTTAGATGCCATGACTGGAAAAAAACTTTGGCATTTTCAAACGGTTCATCATGATGTCTGGGATATGGATTTGCCTGCAGCTCCTGCACTAGTTACTGTCAATGTGAATGGTAAGGAGATTGATGCAGTTTTGCAAACAACTAAGACAGGATTCGTATTCATGTTTGATCGTGTGACAGGGAAAACAATATTCCCTATATCAGAAAGTCCTGTCGCGATTAATACCTCACTTGAAGATGAGAAGTTGTGGCCTACTCAACCCCGACCGTCTTTGCCAAAACCATTTGTGAGGCAAATTTTCACAAAAGATGATTTGAACACTGTATTTGGAGATTCGACGTATCAAGATATCAAATCCCGTTACAACACATATCGTTCCGGAAGGATGTTTACTCCTCCATCTGAAGAGGGGACTATCATTTTGCCTGGTTATGATGGAGGTGGTGAGTGGGGTGGACCAGCTGTAGATCCTACCACAAACATATTGTATGTGAATGCCAATGAAATGGCATGGGTTCTTACAATGGTAAAAAACAAGCCAGAAAAGGCGGGTGTTAAAACCAATCTAGAGGCAGGTAGCATTTTATATAAGCAATACTGCATGGGTTGTCATGGGCCAGATAGAAAAGGAGGCGGTGATTATCCCTCAATAGTGGATGCACAGAAAAAGTATACAACCAATAAACTTGTCGAATTGATTACGACAGGAAGAAGAATGATGCCAGGATTCAATAATATTTCTGCTCTCGATAAAAATACCATTGCATCTTTTGTATTGAATTCAAAAACGGATCAACAAAAAATCTATGCCGGAAAGTCGTTTGACATCGCTAAAGATTCAAATCTTGGATATGGCTTTACCGGGTATAATAAATTTTTGACCAAAGACGGATATCCTGCTATTTCTCCACCTTGGGGAACGTTGAGTGCCATTAATTTGAATACCGGGAAATTGGAATGGAAAATTCCATTAGGAGAATTTAAAGAACTAAAAGAAAAAGGTATTCCAACAACCGGAAGAGAAAATTATGGGGGCCCATTAGTAACAGCCGGAGGCTTGTTGTTTATAGCTGCAACTGCAGATGGTAAATTTAGGGCATTCAATAAGCGCACAGGTGAATTGCTTTGGGAGACTGATTTGCCAGCTTCTGGACTGGCTACACCTTCAATGTGTACTATAAAAGGAAAGCAATATCTAGTGATTGGCTGCGGTGGGTCCAAGTGGGGTGGAAAATCGAGCGATAGTTATGTTGCCTTTGCATTACCGAATAAGTAAGATTCCTAGTGGACTTTTTTAAATCGAAACGACCCCTTAGCACATATTTTGTGCCTTAACAAGCTTATGGATATAGCGAAATGGATTGCGTAAATAAATACGACGGGTCTTATTTATTATTCTTGGCGAAGGCTTAAATTTAGTAGGTAGAAACACTTCCAAATTCATCCATGAGTACTAAAAAATCGTTCATTTTACCAGGGTATCTGCTAACCTTTGCGTTGGTCACCAGTTTGTTTTTTTTGTGGGCTCTTCCCAATACCATGAATGATGTATTGATTCCGCACTTCATGAAATCGCTTGAACTATCTCGTTTTAAAGCCGGATTAATTCAGTCGGCCTTCAAGCTTGGTTATTTTGTATTTGCCTTACCAGCTGGCTTAATTATGCAGCGATTTGGCTACAGATATGGGTTGGTCATTGGACTAATTTTATTCGCGTTGGGTTGTTTTTTATTTTGGCCTGCTGCAATTGCGGGAAAGTATATATTTTTTCTTGGTGCATTATTTGTCATTGCGAGTGGACTTGCATTTCTTGAACTTGGCGCCAATTCATTGGTGGTTAGTATGGGTGATCCTTCTTTGGCAGAGCGAAGATTAAATTTCGCTCAAGCATTCAATCCCATTGGAGCCATGTCTGGTGTTGCAATAGGTACAGTATTTATTTTTTCAGATACTGACTTGACCGCTGATCAGATAGAAGCTATGAAAGTAGCGGGTACTTTTAAGGCCTACCTTGCTGAAGAGACTATGCGAGTTGGGCCGCCTTATATTGTTTTGGGCATTATTGTATTGATTTGTGCGTTTTTTATTTCAAGAGCAAAATTTCCAGAGCAGGAAGTCAAAATAATTGCTCAAGTAAAAGGAAGTTTTAAGGAACTAAAAAAATATCCGCATTGGTATAAAGGAATCATGGCACAGTTTTTTTATCTAGGTGCTCAACTTGGCACCTGGAGTTATTTTATACAATACGTAAAAGAAAATGCTGGACTCTCTTCGAAATTTGCTGGAGCTTTTCTTGTTGGAAAATTGGCTGCCTTTATGCTGGGTCGTTTTTCGTCAACTATTTTTATGAAATACATACGACCTGCAAAATTGATGGGTTTTTATGCATGCATAAATATTTGTCTTGTTTCCATTGGAATTCTATTCCCAGGATGGATTGGCATCTGGGCTATATTTGGTACTAGCTTTTTTATGTCTGTCATGTATCCTACTATTTTTGCTTCTGCTGTAAAGGGACTTGGTCCCAATGCAAAATTAGGAGCTTCTTTTTTGGTGATGAGTTTGATTGGAGGTGCTGTATTGACGCCATTTATGGGACTGATTGCCGATAAGTGGAATGCAATCGCTCCAGCCATGGTTATTCCATTATTATCGTATGTCGTGATACTTTATTATGGATTTGTAGGGTCTAAGCCCTCCGGGCCATTATATAATTGAAATTAAAAACAACGTTAAATTTTTTTTATGAAGTCTATCATTTTTTTTACTAGAAAATCTAGCTTTCTTATCCTTGTAATTTCATTGTTAGTTTTTAACCTGAAATTATCAGGTCAACAGAACTTCCCGTTTACAGCGAGTCCTCTGACTGAAAAAGGAGATCTCTCTGCAAAGATGGTAGAAGGTGTTGGTCGATTTTTACTTAGTGAAACAGAAAAGCAAAAAGAAAATAGATCAAAATCATGGCAGTTCGATTTTTCTTCAGAGAACGGCTTTGATCAATCAATATCTGCTCAACGAAGTTTGTTATCGAAGCGACTTGGTGTTGTTGAAGAACGGGTACAATCCCATATAGAAATACTTACGAATAGCAAAGTGGCTGGATTAAAAGCGTTTAAAATTGAATTGCCTAAATGTACTATCAGTGCTATTCATTGGCAGGTTTTGGATGGGTTGTCTGCAGAAGGAATTCTAGTTCAACCCAAGGGGAAAGTCACTGCCCGAGTTGTTATGATTCCGGATGCCGATGTTACGCCAGAAGTACTTGCGGGAATTCAATCATTAGCTCATGTTGGTTTTGGTGCAGCCCAACAATTGGCTGACAATGGGATTGAAGTAATCATTCCAACCTTAATTAGCCGCGATTCAAAGTATTCAGGTAATCGATCATTAGATATCTCACTGGACATGCCACACCGTGAATGGCTTTATCGTCAAGCATATGAAGTTGGAAGGCATGTAATAGGGTATGAATTACAAAAGGTTTTTTCCGCTATTGATTGGTTCTCATCTAAGAATAAAATCGAGGGGGTCAATCTTAACATAGGCGTGGCAGGTCACGGTGAAGGTGGACTCTTGGCATTGTATGCAGCCGCATTGGATAAACGCATTTCATCAACATTAGTAAGTGGCTATTTTGACAGCAGAGAAAAGCTTTGGGAAGAGCCGATTTATAGGAATGTTTTCGGCTTGCTGACTACCTTTGGAGATGCTGAACTTGCTGTGATGGCTTGGCCTAGAAAAGTTACTATAGAATTTGCACAAGGACCTGAGATAAATCATACTTCTGAAGAATGGGCAAGTGCTGGAGCGGCTCCTGAAGTAATCACTACTCCAACTTTTGAACATAGTCGAGCAGAATGGGAAAGGGCTAAGTCAATGGTGCCGAAGATGCGTAGTAATCTTCAATGGATTGCATCCACAACCGGATCGAAAGCGGTGGATCCATTTTCAACGGCTGCTTTATCTGAATTTGTGAAAGGATTAAATAGCAAGCTTGTTTTTCTTGCAACTCCGATCAATACTTCAACAAAAAATATAGATTGGGTTAATGCAGAAGATAGACAATCTCGTTCGGTACGAAATATGGAATCGCATATTCAGCGTGTGATGGCTGTATGTCATCGTACTCGAGATTCAACTTTTTGGCAAACACTTAAGGGGACTATCGATGAGCAGGTTTCTATTAAATCCCTACATCGTAAAGCACTTGGTCAAGTACTTGGGGAGCTTCCCATTCCAAGTATTCCTGCTAATCCGAAGGCTAGGCTGTTAGAGGATAATGATAAATGGACTAGTTATGAAATTACATTAGATGTGTATGCGCCAGATGTTTTTGCTTGGGGCATTTTGTTAGTTCCTAAAGGGATTAAACCGGGTGAAAAAAGGCCAGTGGTAGTATGTCAGCATGGTCTTGAAGGTCTTCCTGAAGATGTCATTACAAACGATACAACCACTTCAGGATATAATTATTATAAAAGTTTTGCCGCAAAGCTTGCGGAGAAGGGATATGTCACTTTCGCACCACACAATTATTATCGTGGAAAAGACAAGTTTCGGGTCTTGCAACGCATGGCAAATCCGATTGGATTAACCTTATTCTCTGGTATAGTTGGTCAGCATAGGCGTATTGTAGAATGGTTAGGGCAACAATCATTTGTCGATGCATCACGGATTGGTTTTTATGGGTTATCTTATGGAGGTAAAACAGCAATGCGTGTGCCAGCGTTAGTAGAAGGATATGCGCTATCGATTTGTTCAGCAGATTTCAACGAATGGATTGTGAAAAATTCAACCATTGATTATCCGATAAGTTATCTATATACTGGTGAATATGATATGCCCGAGTGGGATTTGGGACATACATTCAGTTATGCTGAAATGGCAGGATTGATTGCTCCTCGTCCGTTTATGGTTGAACGAGGATTGTATGATGGAGTTTCTATTGATGAGTGGGTAGATTTTGAATATGCTCGAGTACGTAGGCATTTTGTTCAATTGGGTATTCCTGAAAAGACGCGTATAGAACATTTCGATGGCCCACACACAATCAACGGCAAAGAGACTTATGAGTTTTTAGATATTTACCTCAAAGGGAAGAAATAATTGAATGATTTTTATACGAAACTCGGTTAGGATAACGAAATCCATTGCGTAAATAAATCGTTTTTTGTTTTATTTAAAATCATAGTGAACACTTAAATTTAGCGCACAAAGTAAAAAAGAAACAATATGAACAGTTCATCTTTTAAATCAAGGATAATCATCTTATTTCTGATTCAATTTATAGTCTTGTCCATTTCTGCTCAAACAAAGTTTGCGCCACAGACGTTTAGGATTTCCATGCAGAAGAGAATTGCTTCTGATTCCATGAAGGGGGAGATGTTTGTCGCCAATGATACTCAAGACTGGAATTCAACTGAAACGGCCATTATCATTTGTGATATGTGGGATAAACATTGGTGTAAAGGAGCAACTGAACGTGTTGCTGAATTGGCCCCTGTTATCAATGATGTTATT
>Ga0114967_10004750_pt1 | contig 10876 bp, 9 predicted proteins | sample M_130628_MF_Meta_FD_92639 | JGI IMG/M metagenome (GOLD analysis project Ga0114967, IMG submission 92639) | Freshwater microbial communities from Lake Montjoie, Canada to study carbon cycling - M_130628_MF_MetaG | ecosystem: Environmental > Aquatic > Freshwater > Lake | place: Lake Montjoie... | reverse complement strand
GTTGGAGCAAACCGTGCTGGCCGCATGGGCACTGGATAACGCGATGAACGCGCTAGTGCTGCAGGCATCGCGACTCGAACCGGGTAAGCAGCGCAGTCGCGAAGTCCTGCTGGGGCGGGAGTTCCAAATCAACAGCGTCATCAAGAAACTTCCCGGCGCGATCCCCGTGATGCAGTTGTCGGCGGAGGTCGTGACGGTGGCAGAGCCGGGGCGGATCTTGCTGGAGCAAACGACCCAAGTGACCTATGCGCCTGCGCAACCCTGATCGCCAGCGGGGGTTCACCCTGCTGGAACTGGTGGTGGCGATCGCTATCTTCGCGATTGCGTCCTGGCTGTCGTACGGCGGGCTGCGGCAAGTGCTGGCGGGACGTGAAGTCTTGCTGCCGCGCATGGCGGCTGACGCCGCCCGGGTTCGCGGTCTCACACTGCTGAGCGGCGATATCGAACAGGTGCGCCCTCGCGCAGTGCGCGACGCCCTCGGCACGGCGAGCCCGGCCTTGGTCAGCGGTGGACCTTCGGCTGCCTTGCTGGAGCTAACGCGCGGCGATCCGGCACGCGCGCTACTGGCGGATTTGCCCTCGGTTTATCGCGTGAGCTATGCCTTGCGAGAGGGACGACTCGAACGCGAAATCTGGCCGGTGCTGGACCGCGTGCAATCCAGCAAACCTCAGCGCCAGGTGTTGTTCAGCAAGGTGGCGAGCGTTTCCTTCCGTTTTCTTGCCAGCGCGCCGGACGCGCAATGGACCGGCTTCTGGCCGCCAGAGGCCAACGGGCCGGGGCTGGAACAACTCCCTCGCGGAGTGGAGTTTGAGCTGGTGTTTGTCGACGGCAACACCCTGCACCGGGTGCTCCGGCCGGTGGTTGGGCAATGACGCGGGCCAGCAGGGGCGTGGCTTTGATTTCGGCGCTGCTCATTGCCGCAGTGGTGGCGAGCATCGCTGCGCTGCTGGTGAGTCGGCAGCAATATGCCATCGCGGGCGTCTCCCAACTGCGGCGGGAATCCGCGGCGGTGCGCCTGATGCAATCGCTGGAACTGAAGGCGATGAATTTGCTCCAGCTCGACAGCCAAACCGGACCGGCCGATTCGCTGCTTGACCTGTGGGCCAAGCAAAAAATCACCGGGAATCTGGAAGGCCTTGAGGGGGCCGCCACCCTGCGCGACGCTCAGCGTCTGTTCAATCTCAGCAACCTGGCGCTGGATCCGGGCCTGGGTGCCGTCAGCGCGGCGGTCGTCGACGGTGATGGGCAACCCGCCGCCGCCGGTGCTGGAGACCTCATGCTGCGCTCGGTCTGCGCCGCGGCTGGGGTCAGCTTGCGTGGACCACCGCAGAAGTTGGGCGCACCGCCGCCGCCTTTGAATCCCCAGCAAGTGGCCACGGCGCGTTTTGTCTTGCTGCTTCGTGCACTGGAGATTGAACCCAAAATTGTGCCGGCAATTCTCGATTGGCTCGATCCGGATCAGGAAACGAGTTTCCCCAACGGCGCCGAGGACGACTACTATTCAAAACTCAAACCGCCTTACCGCACGGCCGACCGCCGCTTTGCAGACCCCAGCGAATTATTAAAAGTGCGCGGTATTACCCCGGCAATTTATGCCAAACTTCGACCCTACGTGACCGTGCTTGACCAGCCTGCTGCCATCAACGTGAATACCGCACCGCCCGCCGTCCTGATGAGTCTTTCGCCTGCCATTGATGCGGCCACCGCAAAAATGCTGGTCGAGATCCGCACCGCGCAGCCGTTTATGGATCCGGCTTCCTTCGCGGCCAATCCGCTCTTTGCGGGACGGCCGCTGTTGATACAGGGCGTCGCGACCTCTTCCAACACCTTCGAACTCCGCGCTGATCTCAGCAGCGACGGACCTCCTGTGCGCTATCTCGCCTTGATTCGCCGGAACGATGCCAACGACTATCGCTTGCTGGGCCGGGAGCGCCGCTATGGCCAGGATTAAGCCCGAATCAGTCTTGTTCCAGCTGGAAGCGGAAGACCGCGCCGTGTGGTTGCGGCCTGGCGCGGCGATCGCCCACGGGAGTCTGGCCGAGTTGGCACGCTGCGGTGCCAATCAATGGATTTGGCTGCTAGAAACGCGCGCCGTGCAAAGCTGTTGCATCAGCCTGCCGGCGGCGAACGCGAAAGTGCAGGAGCAAGCGCTGCCTTTCGCGTTGGAAGATCAGGTGCTGGGTGCGCTGGATGATCTCGCTATCGCCCACAAGCGTCTCGGCCGCACCGACTTTGCCGTGGCAATGACCGATAGGGCGGCGCTGCTTGAAGCCTGCGGCAGGCTGACCGAGGCCGGCATCACCCCCGATGCCTGCGTGCCTGAAGCCAGCGCACTCCCGTGCCGGGCAGAGGAATGGACGGTCGCAATCGTTGGCGAGCAGGCATGGCTCCGCTGCGGTGAGTTGGCCGGATTCTCGTGCGATGCGAGCCAATATCTCGCGTTCATCGAAACCGCATTGACCAATTTTGCGCCGCCCGCCCGCCTGCGCGTTTTTGGGAAAGCAGAAGACGCCGCCCCGCTCGCCCGCGTGGCGCCCGCGCTGGAGTTGGTGCTGGAGCCAGCGGCGCCGAATGCGTTATCGCTGTTCGCGGCCGGCTTCGTGGCGAACGCGGCGCCCGATTTCACCAGCGCGCTGCCTCAGCGAGGGGGCAGACTGTCGCGTACGGACCAACAATGGTGGATCGCGACCGTCGCTGTATTAGCGCTGACCGTAGTGGGCCACACGGGATTCCTGATTTGGCGCGGCACGTCCTTGCAGCACGAACTCGGCAGCGCGCAAAGCCAAACGCAGTCCACTTTCCATGAGTTGTTCCCCCGCATTACGCGGGTCGTCGACGTGCGGGCGCAGGCCACTCAGGCCTTGGCCGAATTAACGGCCAGCGCGGCGCAGGGCGGCGATTTTCTCGATCTGCTCGCCAGAGCGGGCGAGCCGCTGTTGGCGCCTGCCAGCGATAAGCTGAGCCTGGCCAGTATCAGTTTTGAACGAGGAGCGTTGGAGTTGCGGGTTCGGGCCCCGGACATGCCCAGCATCGAGCGCTATCAGCAGCGGCTGGCGCAAACGGCCTTGCCGGTGACCACGCTCTCGGTGGAGAAACGGGACGACGGGGCAGAAGCCTCGGTCCGCATCGGGGAGTTGCAATGAAAGCGCTGCAACTGTGGTGGCGTGGTCTCGTTCAACGCGAAAAGCTGCTGGCGCTGCTGGGCGGCGGCGCGTTGCTGGCGTGTCTGTATTACCTGTTGGTGCTGGAACCCTTGACCCAACGTGTCGAGCGGCTGGAAAAGTCGGTGCGGGCGGAGAACGAAACCTTGATCTGGCTGGAAGCGCAGCGTGGGGTGGCGCAAGGGCAGGGCGGTGCTGCGGCACCAGCGGTGGACGACGGTCGCTCCCTGCTGGCGATCATTAACGATGCAGCCAGCGCCCACGGCATTGCGGCGGGCTTGAAGCGGGTGACGCCACTGTCCGAGCGCAATCTCACGCTGGGCTTCGAGGATGTCGCCTACGCGGGTGTCATGCAGTGGTTGCAGGAGATGGTGGCGCAGCGGGGTGCCAAAATTGAGCGCTTGCACATGGAGCGCCGCGACAAGCCGGGGATAGTGACCTCGGAAATGACGCTGACATTCCCGTAACCGAATGGACTAGACCAGGCGATTCATCTCAAAAATCGGCAGCAAAATTGCCAGCACGATGCCAAGCACGACCAGCCCCATGGTCAGGATCAGGGCCGGTTCCAGCAGATTGAGCCCTAGCGCGAGCCGCATCTCGACTTCTCTTTCGCTGGCGAGCGCGGCGGTTTCCAGCATCCTCGGCAGTTCGCCCACGCTTTCTCCGCTGGCCACCAGATGCACCAGCAAGACCGGGAGTTGTTTGCAGCGGGCGAGCGCGGTGGCCAGGGACTCCCCCTCTCTTACGCGCGCTGCAGCAGCGGCGAGTTCTTCGCGCATCACCATGTTGACCACCGACTTCTCCGCGATAAACAGCGCGTCCAACATGCTTAGACCGCTGTTGAGCAAAATGCCCAGCGTGCGGGCAAAGCGGCCGCCGTCGTTCTCACGGGCGAAGCCGGACAAGACCGGCAGGCGCAAGGCGAGCACGTGCAGGAATCGACGCGACCGCTGCTTCTGCAAGGCCAAGCGAAAGCCCCACACGGCCGCGACACCGGCCAGCACAATCAAGGGCCAGTAATGACCGGTAAAATCGCTCACGGCCAACAAGGCGAGCGTGATTCCCGGCAAGGCATGGTCGGTGTGTTCAAACACCTTCACGATTTCCGGCACGACAAAAGTAAGCAATCCGCCCACCACGAGAATCGAGACCAGGCTCAACACGGCCGGATAAATCAGGGCGAGCTGGATTTTCTGTTGTACGGCCTGGCGTCGCTCCAGATAGTCCGCCACCCGTTGCAGCACCAGCGGTAAAAGGCGGGTTTGTTCGCCGGCGCCGACTGTCGCGCAGTAGACCTCGGGGAACGAACGTGGGAACTGCGCCACGGCGTCGGCGAGGCTCATGCCTTCCAGTACGCGTGAGCGCACGTCAATCACGACCATCTTGAGCGTTGGGTCACCGCTCTGGCGCGCGATTGCAGAGAGCGCATCGTCCAGCGGCAGTCCGGATTCAAGCAGGGAACCAAGCAGGCGACTGAACAGCACCACGCTGGCGGGTTTAAGGCGCGTGCGCGAGACCGTGGCCGGTGCGCACGCGGTGGCTTTAACGGTGGTAGGCGTCACCGAAATCGGCACCAGCCCTTTTTCGCGAAGCTGACGCCGCGCGTGACGCTCGGAATCGGCCTCGGTCAAGCCGGTGCTTTTGCGACCGTTGGCTTCCAGCGCGACCCAGGCAAACGCAGCCACTTTCGCGTCAACCCAATTGCGTGACGCGGAGGAGTTCTTCGGGCGTGGTAAGTCCGTCCAGCACGGCGCGACGCCCGACTTCCTGCAAACTCGGTGAACCAAGTCGCGCGTGCGCTTCCAAATCCTGCTCGGCCGCGCCGTCGTGAATCATGCGGCGCAGGGTGTCGTCCATGGACACCAGTTCGTAGATGGCCACGCGGCCGCGATATCCGAGACGCTTGCAGGCATCGCAACCGACCGCCGCTTGAATGTGTTCGCCGGGCTCAAGTCCCAGCCATGCGCGGGTGGCGGCTTCGGGTTCGCAGGCCACGCGACAGTGCGTGCACAGGCGACGCACCAGTCGCTGCGCCAGCACGCCCACCAGACTGGACGACAGTAAAAACGGTTCGGTGCCCATATCGCGCAATCGGGTCACTGCGCCGATCGCGGTATTGGTGTGGAGCGTGGAGAGTACCAGGTGGCCGGTGAGGCTGGCCTGAATCGCGATTTGCGCGGTTTCGAGATCGCGGATTTCGCCGACCATCACCACGTCCGGATCCTGACGCAGAATCGCCCGCAGTCCGCGCGCGAAGGTCATGTCAACCTTCATGTTGACCTGGGTCTGCGCGATGCCATCGATGAGATATTCGATCGGGTCTTCGACCGTCATGATGTTGCGGCTGCGGTCGTTAAGCCGCGACAGCGCCGCATAAAGCGTGGTGGTTTTGCCGGACCCCGTAGGGCCGGTCACCAGAAAAATGCCGTGAGGGCGGTGAATGATCGCGTCGAGCCGGGTGGTGGTGTCCGCGTCCATGCCAATCTGCTCAAGTTGGAGCCGCCCGGCCTGTTTGTCGAGTAAGCGCAACACCACACGCTCGCCATGCCCGCAGGGAATCGTCGAGACGCGCACGTCGACCGGACGATTGGCCACCTTGAGTGAAATGCGGCCATCCTGCGGGAGTCGTTTCTCGGCGATGTCGAGTTTGGACATGATCTTGATGCGCGAGACGACCAGCGGCGCAATCGCCACCGGCGGCTGCATGATTTCGCGCATCACCCCATCTACTCGCAGGCGAATGGCCAGCCGGGTTTCAAAGGGTTCGATATGGATATCCGAGGCCCCTTCAACAATCGCCTCACCAAGGAGGGCGTTGATGAGTCGGATAATCGGCGCGTCGTCGGCGCTTTCGAGCAAGTCGGCAGGTTCGTTCAGTTCGTTGGCCAGCGCCGCCAAGTCCAGCGCGCCATGCAAATCGGCCATCATTTCTTCGGAGCGGGAGGCGTCTTGCTCATAGGCGCTTTGCAGGCGGCGATCGAAATCTGCGCCCGTATAACGCTCAAATCTCACAAGGCCCGCGATCGTGCGCTGCAGTTCCTGCAGCACCACGGGCGGGGTGTCGTGCGTGTAAAGCACCACGGCGGCGCCGTCGCTCGCAGCGTCCACCAGAACGCCGTGGCGTTTGGCGAACGCAAAAGGCACGTTCACTCGAGAATGCCCTCGGGCAACACGGCACCGCGCTGGGGCAGCAGGAGTTCGGTGCGGTCGCCGTTTTGTTGCTGCTGTTTGGCGCGGATGTCTTCATAACGCTCGCGACTGAGCGACGCGGCGCCTGCCCGGTCACGCACGATCTGCGGCCGCAAAAACACCATCAGATTGGTTTTGCTACTGCTGCGCCGCGCGTTCTTGAACAGATTGCCCAATACCGGGATATCGCCGAGCACCGGGATTTTGTCGCGATTGGCCCGCGCATCGTCACCAATCAAACCGCCCAGCACCACAATCGAACCGTTATCAACCTGCACACTGGTTTTGATCGAACGTTTGTTGGTGATGATGTCGGCGCCGCGGGTGCTTTCATCGACGCTCGAGACTTCCTGCTCAATGTCCATCGTCACCGTGTTGCCTTCGTTGATCTGAGGCTTCACGCGCAACTTGATGCCGACGTCCTGACGCTGAATAGTCTGAAAGGGGTTGTCCGGTGTGGTCGCGTTATTGGTGAACTGGCCGGTGACAAAGGGCACGTTTTGGCCCACGACGATTTCTGCTTCGGCGTTATCCAGCGTCATCAGACTGGGCGTGGACAGCACGTTGGTGGCGTTGTCGCCGGAGAGCACGCGCACCAGCGTTCTCAAGTCGCCCCCCGCGAAATAACCCAGCGTTAGTCCGCCCAGAAACTGCCCTGCATCTGAGGCCGCAAAGGGCGAATCGATAGCGCCCGACGCCTTGCCTGCGAAGTTCGTGGCGCCCAGCACGCCGGTGTTCGGCAGACTGGTTTTCCACTGCACGCCGAGTTCGTCGGTCTTGCTGCTGGAGACTTCAGCGATGATGCCTTCCACCAGCACCTGCGCGCGGCGGACATCAATCTGCGTGATCACGGCCATCACTTTTTTCACGTCCCGCGGTGGGCCCTGCACGATGAGCGAATTGGTGATTTCATCCGCTGTGATCCGTACCACGCCAAGCGCGCCGGCGTTTTGTGCTCCGGGGGATCCGCCGCCACCACCGCCGGTTTGCGGACGGTTATTGGTGAGCGCCGCCGCGCCCAGCGACTGAGCGCTGTCCTGTTTCGACAAACCGCGGCTTTCGCTGCGCGGTGCCGACGCCTGCCCAGTGGCCGCCTCCTGCAGGGTGTCGCTGATGTCCCGGGCATTTGCGTAGCGCAGCGGCACCACGCGAATCACGTTGTTTTCGCTCTGCGGCCCATCAAGATTGGCGATGATGGTCCGGTAGCGGAGTTTGCTCTGCGGGGTGCCCGCCACCAGCACGCTGTTGGTTCGGTCGTCCGCCGCAAAGGCCGTCACGCTGCCTGCCGCGGGCGGCGCAGCGCCTTGGGTTTTGGTGACGAGCCCGTCGAGAATGGTGACGATTTCCGTCGCCACTGCGTTTTGGAGATGGACGACGTCCACCCCGGCGGTGTTGTCCACATCGAGCTTGCTCACAATTTGCAGCATGCGCTCAACGTTTGAGGCCGTATCGGCAATCACCAGAACATTGGTGCCAGCTGTGGCGGCCATATGGGAGTCTTGCGGGAGCAGCGGGCGTAACACCGGTACCAACTCGGCCGCCGAGACAAAGTGCACGGGAATCACGCCGGTGACGACGTCTTCGCCTTTGCGCATGCTGCCCGGGGATATCGTGGGGGTGTCGTCCTGCTTGGCCAGCATTTCGGGAATGATGGTGGTCATGCCGTCTTTGGCGACTGCGGTGAAGCCGTGAACCTTCAGGATGGACAGGAACACTTGATAGAGGTCGTCGGGGTCGGTGGGCGCCGCCGAGACCACGGTCACTTTGCCCTGCACGCGCGGGTCAATCACGAAGTTACGTTTGGTGAGTTCAGACACCGCGCTGATAAATGACCGAATATCGGCGTCCTTGAAATTCAGCGTGAGCGATTTTTCAACCTTGGTGCCAGGACCCGATCGGGGGTCTGGCGGCGGTAACGGCGGCAGGGTGGGGGTCGCTTCCGCGACGAGCTGGACTGCGGTGTCGTCGTCGTCAGCGACGTTGGGCTCGCTTTCAGCAGCCCGCATGAGGCCGAAGATAAGCGCCGCCACGATCGCTGTTTTGTTGAGTCGAAACACGCTTGGGATCTCCGAGAGTCGTCGCAATACGAGCCATCTTGCAGTGCGGCGCATGATACACGAGCGAAGGAAAATGATTGTTAGTGCGCGAGATATCGCGGGTTCTAAGGGCGGGGCTCAAAAATGGGACCCGCTGTGCCGCGGGCCAACGCTTCTTGCTTTGCGCGGGCAATGCGCTCCTTGAGTGAGTTTCCTTTATTAACGCGGTTTGGTCGTGCGGGAGGATTAGCCGGTAGTGGAGGGGGGCGGGTTTGGTCTTCGATTGCGCCTCCGTTAGTGAGTGCGGGCACATCTTGGGTGTCAATTGGGATTGAACTTCCGGCGAGGTCGTCCGGCTCTGGGAGGTCAAGTGATTCAAGTTGACCATTGCGGGACAAGACCACCAGACGGTCCCCTATAGAAACGATCTGCGCCCCATCTGGCATTTGGTCGCCCTGAGCATAGGCGTGTTCGCCAGCGTCTGACGAACCTATCAAGGCGCGCCGAGGGCTAAAGGTGGGGCTCGCGATAGTGCCTGTGAGTTGATAGGCGGCGGCTGATTTCGGAAGGCGAGTTTTAGCGGTTCCTGGCAGGTCTGGTCCGGAGACGGTCGTTTCCTTGGCGATTCCGAAAAGTGGCAAGGCAGGCGCGTCGGCCCGCGGAAATTGACTGGTAGCAATAGCGGCGTTTATTTCAGGCGCCCCGATCAGCTTGGGTAGTCGCTGGCGCGCTTGACCAGAGTCATAGAAGGCAATGCCTGCGCAAAATGCAATGCTAACGCAGAGTGATGCAGGGTAAGGTCGGACCATACGGAATTAGTAAGCTCGGCGATGGGACGTCCGCTACCTTAGCCTCGAGCGGGACCGAATAGCCAGCGTCGCATCCGCGCACGGAGAACTTAATCGTGTGGGCTTGTTTTTATTAGGAATCTATCGCTTCAAATTGCCATGTTGCGGTCCTGAACTTCGGTTGGGATTGAATGGCCAACCGAGCGTCAGTCTCAGCTGCCATCCGCAGTTCAGGTTGAGCGAGTCACGAAACCTTAACACTCTGTTCGCTTGGAAGACACATAGGCAAGGAACAATTCTACCCGCACGAGAGGCGAACGCAGGTCTGGAGAGGAATAACTCTGACGCTGGTTCGGCGCTCCGTGGGATAATTTTTAATAGATAGAGTTTGGAGATAAGGCAGATGAAATTTTCGCTCAAGTTAAAAAGCATTGCTGCTGCAATTGGCCTGTTGGCCGTCGCGCAGTCATCCAACGCCGCCCTGTTTACTAACGATGCCAACACCGGCAATAGCGATTTTATGTTTTTCGCGATCGCCGACATTTTTGATGGGGCCAACTTCGGCAGCGCCGGTTACGCCATCACCCTCAACAAGCGCCTAGACGACATCATCAACGTGACGCCGAACCAAGTGTTCAACCTCACCGGGCTGAACGGTTTTATCAACACGCTGAACACGAGCTACACTACGACGAACCTCGAGTTCGGCGTGCTTGCGGCTGACAACGTCAAAATTCCCGGAGCGAATGGGTTTAAAGGCTTCCGCATTGCCACATCCTTCGACACCGCCAAAACCGAGGCTGACATCGACACCTTGAGCGGGGCCGTGAAATCCAGCGCGAATGCGCTCAATAACTACGCCAACCAGACCCAGTTTTCGTCGGGCCCGGTGATTTCGTTCGACAAAAACGACGACACCAACATCAACAAGGTGTTCGGCGGCAGCTGGCAGTCCTATGGCCCTTACTCTGCAATCGCACTGGTTGAAGGAGCCACGGTTTCCGAATGGTTGCTCTCCACCCCGACCACCGGTTCCCCGGGTGCGCCGTCTGCGACCACGAAGGTCAAGTACGGCGATTTCCAAGTGAGTCTTGCAAATCAGACCCTGACGTATGCACCAGCCGCGCCGGTGCCGGTGCCTGCTGCGCTGTGGCTATTGGGTTCCGCGTTGGTGGGTGTCACTGGCATCCGTCGTCGTCAGGCCTGAAAGAAGCCGAGTTAGTGAAAGGTTGGAGCGAAAAGAGTGAACAAACCTTCAAGGTTCTCTTCGCAACCAATCAACCTGCATTAGGGCAGTCATTTTTCAAAATTTGATGGAGTTGAAGACTCATGAATAACAAACTGGTTTCTACCTCGGTCGCCGCCGCTGTGGCGATGATTTGTGCGGGCAACGCTTCCGCGCTACCGCTTACAGCTTATAACGGCAGTGTCACAGACGTGGTGTTGCGCATTGCCGGTTCTACGGCGCACGATCCGGGCTTGCTGAATCTCATGCGCAACAGCGCGACTGGCTTTAAGTTCTGCGAGCCAGGCACGCTTGATGTTTACCAGATGAACAGCAACCTGAACATCTATTTCTGCTCGGCCGGCGCGAATTCCGGCCTGAGCAGCAAGCGAATCGCAATCGTCCGCAACGGCACCTATGGGTCTGGGTCCGGCGTCTCCGCGCTGGTACGCGGTACTACATCGTCCACCGATT
>Ga0114967_10004743_pt1 | contig 10885 bp, 10 predicted proteins | sample M_130628_MF_Meta_FD_92639 | JGI IMG/M metagenome (GOLD analysis project Ga0114967, IMG submission 92639) | Freshwater microbial communities from Lake Montjoie, Canada to study carbon cycling - M_130628_MF_MetaG | ecosystem: Environmental > Aquatic > Freshwater > Lake | place: Lake Montjoie... | reverse complement strand
GATTTATGGAAATAGACGCCCTCACTTGCAGGGTGACCATCAGATTTGGGCGGGATCTTCGCAAGTTACTGATTTTGTGTCCTTCGCGTCCTTCTGTTTAAATTTCACTGCCGTTTTCAGGTTCAATGGTTTGCACCGTGATCTCCAGGGTGAGCTTCCGCCGGGTCCCGTAATGTTACTGGCCCAGCTTGAAGGGATGGGAGATGCCCTGCACGCCGGCTTCCTCCCAGGCTTCCGGGGCGGCGGCCATGTGGCCGAATCCCTCCCACAGTTCCACCGTGCCGTTGGGGAAAATCCATTGCCCGTCTGCCCGGTTGCGCACCAATAGAAACTCCAGATGTCCGGAAGGATCCTTCCGGCAACAGACTGCTGCAGCTTTACGGCTTGCCATAGTTCTACTTTGTTGAATTCCCTGGCGATCTTTTCCTCATACCGGAGGATGGCTTCGGCGCTGTCCGGTTAATGGTCTGCCTTAAGTTGCTCCAGGGCATTCTCTGCAATGGCCTGCCGGGTGCTCTTGGATTGGAAGTAAGACCAGGCATCAATGCCATGCGCCTGGGCCTGGGACATGGCTTGAACGACATTCCCATCCTTCACATTGCAAAGGGCCATGAAAGTAGCGGTGATGGCCACGAACAGGGCTATCCTGGAATTGAGTTTGTTTTCCCCTGCCTGGCTGAGGGATTCCTGAATGGTTTCGGTGATATCGCTCATTGGGTGGTCATCGTTGGATTACGCCAGCCAACCCGACATGCAGCGGGAATGCAAGGAAGTGTATGAATTCCTGGTGGAGGGCGCAGCCGCCACTGGTTGCTGGGTCAGGGAGGGCTGACACCGAGGCTCCATTCCTGTTTGGCAGGGGCGGGGCCAGACTCCTCGCGGTGACGGGGCGGCGGTTCTTTTCGAAAAAGGCTGGAGGGTAGCGGCCCTGATTTTCCTGGTGCTGGACCATGGCCGGCTGAGTGTGGCTGCCTGACCCATATCGCTGGCCAGGCCCCCGGCAAACCGGCCATGCCAGCCCGGGATGATTGCCAATTAACGCTGCCGGAACCATCCGGTGATGCTCATCCGGGTTTTGACGGCCGGCAGCACTTCATGCCAGAAGTCGCCGGCGAGAAAACAGACCATGGTGCCCAGCCGGGGTTCGATCAGCACAGAAGCTCCCGTCTGTTCGCCACAGGTGGTCCAGATTTTCAATTCGCCTCCGTCACCGGGTTGCCAATACGGATTCAGATATAGAATTGCCGTGACGATTCTGCCGCTGGTGCCGGCATGCCGGTCGAGGTGGGGTTTATAAAAAGCGCCTTTGGGATAAATGGCGAAATGACCTTCAAAATCAAACAGGCCAAGAAAGAACCGCTGGTTGAGGGCCAGGCGGAGAACTTCCAACCATGCCAGATACAGCTGCTGCTCCACAGAGGCATCCGCCGCTTCCAGCCACAGCACCTGATCGCTGCGGATTTCCGGGCGCACGGACAGCCCGGCCCCCTGCCCTACCCCTGCAGGGCGGAAAGCCCCGTTTTCACAACTATCCTGACATTCCTTCCGGAGGCGCAGGGAATCCGCTGCGCCAAAACACCCGGCCTTGGCAGCCCAACCGGAGCGCTCCAGATCCATCAGAATTTGTTTCATCCATTCATTGGCATGCGTTCCTGCCTAATGACCAGGGCAATTTGCCTGACGGGAGCATCAATGCTGCTGAAGGGGCCACTGGTAAAATTGAGTCATCGCAAAGCAACCTTTAAAAGAAAAACCGGGCACTCTGCTGGTGCAAAGTGCCCGGTCTCTCCTGGTTTTCTCTCTGTCTCTCTATTTGAACCAATTTTTCTGACCCGTGCGGCTGTGCCTCCTACTCAAAGTAGAAGCTGGCGTTTTCCGCGATTCCTGGAGTGTGGATCATTTGGCGGAAATGCTCGAGCCAGAGGCTGCGGCTGCGCTGGGAAATTTGATTCAGGTTCCATTCAGGCAATTGAAGCACAGCAGGATCCACCACGTTTTGTTTCTTCAAGCCTTCGATATAAATACGAAGGGACTTGATGGCTTTGCCGAGCTGGAGGATTTGGGTGTATTCGCCCCTGGCCCAATTCCGGTTGGCATTGGCCCCCCGGGCCTCCATGCAAATATTGCGGATACGGCGTTCTTCCTGACCACACCAGGTGACGGCATTTTTCAAAGCGTCCGGTCCACCGGCCAGCTCCCCATTGGGATAGATCTGGGGAGGAGCGACCGGTTCGTCACCATGATACCGCGGCAACTCGGAAATCGGGCGCTCGCTGACACCATTGCCATCGATTGGCATGATGGTGGGCGTGATAAAAATCATCAGGTTCTTCCGGGAACGGTCGCGGTTCCGGCTCTTGAAGGCCCACCCCACTACTGGGATCCGGCTCAAAACCGGTAAACCAGCGCCACTACGGGAATCCGTGGCCTCGTCCAGGCCGGCAATCGCGACAGTATAGCCACTTTGAACTTCGAGCGGAGCCTGGTAGACACGGGACGTGGTGATCGGGTAGTTATTTCCATCAATGACATCGGAACCGATGATGCTGGCGACGACGATCTTGGTGTGCATGATGACCTTGTCGGCATTGATGCGCTTGGGCAGCATGTTCACCGTGGTGCCCACTGGCAGGAAACTGACGCTGGAGGTGCTGGAACCGGTGCCGGTGCCACCGCTGACCGATGAACTGGAGGCCAACACTGGCACGTTGACCACACTCTTCAGGGAAACCTCGCGGTTATTCTGGGTGAGGACACGGGGATAGCTGACAGTGCTGGTTTCACGGTCCTTCAGCAGGAAGTTCAACTTCACATTCACATCGGACGGGGAGAGAATCGCCGCAGTTGGAATGATCTGCTGGCCCAGTTCCTTGATGCTTTGATTGAAGTTCAGGGAGCCGCTCTGCAGTTCTGAAAGAGTTAAATTATAACCACCTTCAAAGGTGCTGCTCCAGTCGACGCCGAGCTGATTTTTCGGATCCTTGGTCGTTTCCACGAATTTCAATTCAACGGAAATCAGGGACTGCTTGCGGTCCACCGACGAGATCCACTGTTCCACCATCTGGTGCTGCTGGCGGCTGGCCACCACGAAGAGCGTATTGCTATCCGAGTTCCAGACCACCTTGGCTTCACCTGCCTTTTCCTCACCAGCCGCCCGGGGAGGCTTGGAAGGAACGAGGATGGGAGCATTCGAAAATCCATCCACATCGACTTCACCGGCATAATTGGCGCTGAAACCATTGGTGCTCACCCCCAGGATCTCCTTCACCTTGTCCACCATTTCCTTGGAGTCGAGTTTGAAGATGTTTCCAGCGGCACCGAGATCCATGCCGGCGCCACCACTGCCACCACTGCCGCCTCCGGACGATGCCCCACCGCCGCCCCACCCACTAAATCCACCCCCACCACCGCCGCCACCGGAGACCGAAGAGGATCCACCACCGCCGCTGCCACCAGAAGCTTCCGCCACCTCACCCGTGTTGTATTTAATCATATAGGTGCGGGCGATCATTTCGCTGTCGTTGAATGGCCGCAGATGCCAGACTCCTTTGTCATAAACCAGAGCGATGCCGTTTTCGGTCGCCAGGCTCTCCAAAGCGGCGAAGGGGGACATCTTCATGTTGACCGTAACCAACTGCTTATCCAAATCTTTCTGGACGGGCATGGAGAGGAAGTGGATACCAGACTTGGTAGCCAGCATACGGAGCACATCGCGGACACTCGCTTTATCGAAATTAAGTTCGACTGCGGGGGCATTGATCAGGGCTTCCCGCACTTTATCATAATCAGGGCTCGTCTGCACGATGGACTGATCGCTCGCTCCCTGCGCCAGCAAGGACGTCACGGGAACGAAGGTGGCCAACAGGCCCAGAGCAGCAGCCCCGGGCAGGTAGCGATTGGATTTGGCTTGGTTTTTCATAGGAGGGTTGGGAGTTGGAGAGCTTAAAAGATGGAGCAAGAGAGGATTCCCAGAACATCTTTCCGAGATTTAATACACACTACAATTACCATAATCAAAGATCAAGGGAAATTTAAGGAATTTTGATAATTACTGTAAATATCTTAGCTTATTGACAATCCAGAGCCTTCAAACCCCTTCCTTTCCAAAGCCCGTTTGGCTTCCAGCCTGCAACCCATCCGCATTGATGACTGCATTCGACACAGCGGGGTTCAATGCGCCTTGAATGGTGCAGGCCGAGCCCTTGCCCTGTGCGCTTCGCCGTCAAGGAAAGCGATTCAAGGAAAGCGAAAATTCCAGTCGTTGCCCACATTTCGTCGCCAAAACAGGGCTTTACAGTGCATAAAACTTGATTATTTCATAATTTTTGGAAATACTTTGATAAGCCGTAATTTTTGCGTTGCAATGAGTTTATAGTGGGTGTAGTCTTTGGGATAATCCTGAATTTTTCTACTGCACATGGACTACTTCGATGAACGCACCGCCTTAGGGCAACGGGTATACCAAATCGCCCAGCTGAGCGGGGTGAGTGATTTCTATATCACGCCCAACGAGCCGATTTGCTACAAACAGAACGGTTCGCTCATTACAGACTCCTTCACCTACGTGCCGGACCAGCCATTGCCTGTGCAACCAGGCTGCGTGGACTACGCCATGGGCTTTGCCGGCCTCCGCTTCCGGGTGAACCGCATGGTCACCCGGGGCCGGTTCCGCTGGGTGCTGCGTCTGCTTCCTTCCAAAATCCCCACGCCCCAGGACGTCGCCATCCCACCTGCGGCGATGAAGGCCTACATGGAAGCCAAAAATGGTCTCTTCCTGGTCTGCGGTGCCACTGGCTCCGGGAAATCGACCACTATCGCCTCCATGATCCTGCACCGGGCCCGCCAGCGCGATGAGCATGTGGTCACCTTTGAGGATCCTATCGAATACGTTTATCCTCCAGGCACCCCCTCCCTCATGTCCCAACGGGAAATCGGGGAGGACGATCTGGACTTCGCGATGGCCCTGCGCGCCTCCCTCCGTCAGGGCCCTGACGTCATTCTGGTGGGTGAAATCCGTGATGGCGAAACCGCCGAAATCGCCCTGCAGGCTGCCGAAACCGGCCACGTCGTAGTCGCCACGCTGCACACCTCCACCGCTTCGCAGACGGTGCAGCGGTTTCTGAAACTGATCCCCTCCGACCGTCTGGCAACCGCGCAGTCCTCTCTGGCTGACTGTCTGCGCATGATCCTCTGCCAACGGCTGATGTTTGATGAGAAACGCGGCCGCCGCTTCGGCATCCATGAACTGCTCCTCCAATATGATTCCACCACCAACCTGATCCGCCGTGGAGAATACAGGAAGCTGGACCAGGAATTGGAAACCGGATTCAAAAAAGGCATGCTCACCTTTGAGCGCAGTCTCGAGGCCCGCTTTGGAGAAGGCTGGTATTGCAAGCCTCCGGAACAGACCGGCTTCAGTGAGGACGAGATCCACGACTATTTCAGCCAGCAATCCTCCCGCGCCCACTAACTCCCGTATCCCCTACCCTTATGAAGCTAAAAGATATCAAAGACGTCCTCACCCTCCGCTCCTTCCGGCCGGAGCCGGATGACAGCTCTGCGCCATGGCGCAAGCGGTTCCCCCGGGAGAAAACTCTCCTCCTGAACATCAGCCGCCGCCGGGTCTCCTGGATCGCCCTGGACCGCCGGGGCGAGTTCACCGACGCCGGCTCCATGGATGGGGAATTGAAGGAAGTCATGGCCAACGCCGGGCCGGATTTGAAATCCCACACCGACAATGGCTGGTGCGCCGTCTCACTCAATCAACGTTTTGTGATCACTCTCGAAGTCAATCTCAGCCGCCGCGCGGGACTCGAGCAGCAACTCCGCACCAACCCCAAAGCCGCCCTTGGGGCCAAGGCCGAACGCGGTAAGCGCTACGATCTGGTGCACAACCCCGAGAGCAACACCAGTCTTCTCCTCGCCTGTGATGAGGATGCCATTGTCAAAACAGAAGCCATGCTCCGGGAGCAGGGACTCCAGGCCGGGCGCATCTCCATCGGCATCTACGGCATGCTCCTCGACCTGATCAGCCAGGTTTCCGAAGCCCGTGCCGCCCGCGCCGCAGCAAATCCTGATGAACCCTTTGGCAATGTGGTCATGGTCGCCTGCTGCGAAGGATCTGTCGTCGTGCTCAGCCAACGGGAGGAAACCTGGACGGAACTCCGCTCCCGTTCTGACCTCTACACGGACGATATGACTCCGGTCCTGGACATTCTCATGCCGCTGCTCCAGAACGCCGGCCCCAGTGCCCACGTCGTTTTCATGAATGATGAACAGGGCAGCAACTTTGCCGAACTTCTCCAGGCCCGTGCCCCTGGCACCCAACTCAGCGAGGTCACGGTGCCCCAGCAACTATCCAAACTTCTGACTGATCTGTAATCCCATGAAAAAGCCACTCATCATTCACGACCTCAAAAACGAACGCCCTGATTTGACTCCTCCTCTGCCGGGCGTCATGACCGTCCTGCCATTCATCTTCTATGTTACCGTAGTAGGATCAGTGGCCCTCGGGGCCATGTCCATCATGGCCACAAAAAAGGCCACGAAGGCCACAGAAACAGCCGTTGCCTCCGAAGGGTCGGAACAAGCCCAAAGTCTGCTCATTCAATCCGAATTGAACGCCATCAATGAAGAGCTGAGCCAGGCCAAGGAAGTGGAATCCTGGGTGCACAGCACCCAGCCGCTCATGAACATGCTGACCAGCATCATCAACAGCGTGAAAACCGGCAACACCCTCACTTCCCTCCAGCTCGCCCGCACCCCTGAAAATCCTGAGCACGTGGAAATAACCCTGCTCGTCAACAACGGAGGAAGCGCCCAGGTGGAGGAAACCCGCAACGCCCTGGGCAAGGAAGGCTTCCAGGCTTTCCGCGAGGACACCAAGAGTGCTGACAAATCCACAAGGCTCGGTGACATGACTTATACTGCGGTCTACGTCAACACCAGAAACCCCAAATAACTCCCGAATCCACCCATCATGAACAACAAACACCTCGCCTCCCTGCTGCTCTTTCTGGTCATGTTCGGACTCTGCTACGGCGTCCTGAGCCTGAACAAAAAAAAGCAGGCCGCTGAAGAAGAAGCGGATGCCGCCCTGAGCAAACTGGCCATGACCTCCAACCTGCGCACAACCGCTCAGGAAGCCTTGGCCAAAACCCGGGAAACTACCGCCCCGCTGCGCAAATACTACCGGATGTGGCTTCCTGAATTCGAAAAGACCGACTCCGAAATCAAAGCAAAAAACAACTTTCAGCAAACCATCAAGCGCATTCCCAACCTCGTCTTTTTTGACCAGGGCATGAATCCCCTGATGCCCAACAAGGATGCCGTCTATGTAGCGCATCGTGCCAGCGGCCGCGCCAAGTTTGTCGGGGACTATCAAAAGAGCCTGCAGCTCCTCTCCATGATCGAGCGCGAACTTCCCACCAGCCGGATTGCCTCTGTCGAAATCCGCAAAGGCGACCGTGCCAACGATGTCGAAGTGAACCTTCTCGTCGAGTTCCCAGTCATCGCCGCCCCTCCCATTGCCAAAAAATAACCTTCCATCCCCATGAGAACTACCCTCCTCTTTACTCCAATCCTGCTATTATCGCTGCCGATGCTCCCCGCCCATGCGGAGCCTGACGTCGATGTGAAACTGCAGCAACTCAAGGACATCGGCACCCTCCCCGAAGAGAAGCTGGCCATGCGTCCCGAAGACAGGCTGGACCCCAAACGCCCCAACCCTTTCGCCGAGCGCGCCAAACCGAAAGAGGCCAAAGCTGTGGAAACCGTCGAGACCGAGGAAATCAAAATCCGCCGGATCTTCGACACCCTCAAGATCAGTGGTCTCACCAAGATCAACGGGAAATACAGCGCGCTGCTTGGCGACATCATCCTCGAGGAAGGTGCCCAATTGGGACCGGTTATCCAAAACCAGACCCAAATCCTGCGCGTCACCCGCATCACGAACAAGTTCATTGAAATCCAGTGGGTGGAAGGAGTTGGATTTGAATCCGTCGCGCCAAGAAAAATCGTCAAACGGGTAGAACTCAATCCCCGGGTGGGTGTCATGCTTGCGGCACAGCCCGCTGGCTCCAGCGATATCAATGCCATGACCTATCTTGATGAAAATGGCAAGGTCGTCTGGCCCAGCAAAATGGCCCCGGAGATGGGCGGCATGATAGACAATCTTCCCTCCCATGGTGTCGCCTCCGCTTTGACGCCCGAGGAGGAAGCAGCTCTGATGCAAGCCTCGCCCCAGGGAAACGGCTCCGCGGAACCTGAGGGCAAAGCCCCCGAGGACACCAGTGTAGGAGCCCCCCGAATAGACCCGGCTACAGCCATTGAGGACCCGGTGCAACCAGCCGCCGAAGACGCAGACGCTGAGGCAGCAGCCAATGCCATCCTGCCCTCCCGCAATTAACAAGCAATTCCTGATCCACCAGAATGCATTCAGCGCGCCGCCATCCGTCCTCCCCCCCTGGATTTTCCCTATTGGAACTTCTCGTGGTCGCGTCGCTCTGCGCCATTGTATTCACCACCGGCTCCCTGGCGTTCCGGGCCGTGGCTCAAAATCAACGCCGGGCCACGACCTTCCAGAGCGTCACCCTCACCAGCGCTGTGGCCGGCAATTTCTTCCCAGGCACCACCTCCAACACCATCGACAGTTACACCGCCCCGAATTACGGGCGGGCCACGACAGCCAACCTGATGCGCAACCTCTTTTATCAGGATACCGCCAGCAGTTGCGCCGTCTTCGCGCTGCCCCGGACCGGGAATATCAATGAAATCCGGGAGCGCATTCTTACGATTGGATCCCGCCAGCCTGCGGACTACGACACCCCTGCCAAGTTCCTCATGCTGCTCAACTCATTGACCACCACAAGTGCCCGGGCCGCCGTATTCAATAATTACCGCGGTGCACCTGCCGACAGCATCACCACCGGGACGGTTACTGACTACCAGACCAATGGCACGGTCTTTGTGCTTCAGCCATCCGGCAGCACTGATCAATTGTGGGTGCAGGCAGTCTACGAAATTGATTACGTTGCCTTTACTGACACTTCCAATGGCAACATGCCCTGCGTCCACGCTTCCGTCCGCAGATATGTGGACTCTGGCCTGACTAATTTTTATGACATCATTTACCCTCAATCCACCCTCGCTGAGGTGGGGGTCCCATTTGTTCATTTCGAGCGGGCGGTGCGCTCGAACCTCGTGGAATCCAGCGTCACCAAGTGGAAAATCGCAGGCAATCAACCCTTTTATCTGATGTGGTGGCCAGATCCCGCAATGCCCCGGCTCAAGGGCACCGCCGTCTTCGGCGGCACGCCAACCTACGCCACTTCCACCGTGCAGGCAGACTATGCCAAACATGAGGGCCAAACGTCCTTCACCTTCGTCGTGCCGCAATTCCCCTGCTACTAACTTTTTCCGACATGCGTGCCCTCCCCTCCTCCTGCCGCCCCCGTGGTGGTGCCCTCATTCTGGCGCTCATCTTCATGGGCTCCATCGCCGCAGGTTTTGCCACCTGGATCACCATCATCCGCCAGCGTGCCCGCGTTGGGGAACTGACGGAACACCAGTCCCGCAAACGGATTGCAGCCGCAAACGCCGAAATCATGGCCCGGGACTACCTGCTGCGCCGTGCCCTGGCAGCAAACGCGGATGACGACGGACTCGCATGCGGAACGTCCGGCGGCGGCACCTGGGCAACATCTGCACAAACCACCTGGGATTCGGAGGGTTTCGCCACGACTCCTCTGTGGAGCGGGTATTCCCTGGACTCCGCCAGCAAACTGGCCGGTCTCAACGGGTTCTCCCCAACCTTCGACTATCCCTATTCCAAATCCTTCAACTTCACGCTCAACTACCGTCTTCTCACCTTCACTTCCGAAGCGGCGGCCTATCAACCCGATGACACCACCGTCCGCGGCTACGTGCGCAGCCGGAATCTGATGCTGGGCGGTGATCTGTTGATTCTCCACCGCCCCACCATTAGCGGGGCCGCCAGCCCCGCTGTGACTGGCAATGTCGACGTTTATGGCCGCGTGATGCATTTTGTGCCGGAAATTGCGGCCGCTTCCTACAAAGCCCGCTCCCAGAGGTTCACTGCTCCGGCAGCCATCAGCGGTGGCACACCATCTGCAGTCAACATTGCCCCGGCTGATCTGGCTGGGAACCCCCTTCCGTGGTCCAATCTTCCATGGACTCCGATCAGCGGTGGCAATATTGCCAGTGCCAACCTCGAAAGCACTGCCAGCGGGGATGACTGGCGCTCCCCGAACTTCGACGGACAAATCAATTTCATCGACAATACAAACAATCCCAGCAACAGCTTCAAGGACGACTTGAAAAGAAATAACAGCTATCTGGAACCCAGCGGCAACCGGACCACGAGTGATGCCAGAGGCTTCTCGTTGAATGCAGGCGTGGCCACTATTACTCCGGTGGTCAACTCAAACACCACGGATCTGCCCTCCGTGGTGCTGAGCAGTGGCAACAACATCACTGAGCTTATTATCGAAGGCCAAACCAGTTCCACCCTGGACACATACGCCCCTTTCCGCCCCGCACTGGCAATCCTCTATACGCAAATCTCCACCGGGACCAACCTGGCCACGATCCGCCTCCGCAACCAAAACAACCGGCGCCTGATCATCGCCCTCAAGAAGGATGACCGGGCAGGTATGGCTCCGGTGAACGTGATCGTGGAAACCCCTGGCTTAACCTCCACATGGCATTGCCTGTTCGTCTGCGAAAACGTTCCGCTCACCTTCAGCTATACAAATGTCAACACCTTTACCCTCTATGGCGGAATCGAAACCAACGCCCCGGTGGTGTTCCCCGCTGATTCGCCCAAGCTCTGCAAAATCCTCCTCGAAACGGACGCCCGCGGCCT
>Ga0114967_10004742_pt1 | contig 10889 bp, 12 predicted proteins | sample M_130628_MF_Meta_FD_92639 | JGI IMG/M metagenome (GOLD analysis project Ga0114967, IMG submission 92639) | Freshwater microbial communities from Lake Montjoie, Canada to study carbon cycling - M_130628_MF_MetaG | ecosystem: Environmental > Aquatic > Freshwater > Lake | place: Lake Montjoie... | reverse complement strand
CTTTCAAACCGAGTTCGAGCTGATTCAGAGCAAAAAAGTTCTTTATCCCGTCATCACAAAACTCGGGGTTGCGAATCGCTTGTGCAAAGTGATGGAGTTGCCGGAGGGCTCAATCAGCGATGATCAGGCCTTTATGATCTTTCGAAAAAGCTACTTGGAAGTCAGGCCATTCCGGAACACCAAGTTGATCGAAGTGGTTTGCCAAAGCACCCATCCAGAAGAGGCGGCACTGTATGCAAATGCGATCACGGATGCCTATGAAGAGTTTCGAAGGAGCGAAATTACCGGAAGAAGTGATTCCGGATTGAAAGTCCTCGATGGGGAAGTTCAGAAGCAGAAGAAGCTGGTCAGCGAAGCGGCTGCCAAAGTCGAGGCCCTGCGTAGGGATTTGAAGATTGATGAACTCCCAGGGGCGAGCGCACAGGTTCAATCCACCACTCTCTCCGATATGGAAATTCAGAGAAAAGAGACAGCTCTGAGCGAACTGCGTTCCGATATGATTTCCCGCAAGGTCCGTCTTGAGAAAGTTGCAGATTTAACGATCGAGCAGCTGGAATCGACCTTGCCGGCTCTTCAGCTGGAAGATGCAACCACAGCATCAACCAAGCAGCAGTATCTGCAGGCGCTGCAAGTCGTTGCCTCGATGCAAAAACAAGGGTACGGGAAAAAGCATCCCGAGATGCAAGCTGCGATTCGCGCCGTTGCGGAGAGGAGGGATCAGTTGAATAAGCTCGTGAGCGGAATCCGTCGGGCCTTATCGATTGACCTAAGCGTTGCCCAGGCACGGGTCGAGAGTATGGAAAAAGAGGTGAACGAGCTTCGTTCCCAGTTGAGGGCTGACCGTAGTGATCGTTTGGCGCCTTATAATGAGGCTCGTCGGGATTTCGAAACCCAGAGCCAACTGTTGGAAGTCCTGATGTCCCGATACAGGCAGCAGTCGGTCGAGTCACGGATTGAAACAAGACCCGTCCAAGTGGTAAACCGAGCTGAACCTGGGGTACGACCGGTCAAACCGAATCTCAAATTAAATCTGGGGCTGAGTATGGTCGTGGGACTGGTCCTTGGCTTGAGCTTGGCCTTCTTTATCGAGTATTTGGATACAAGCATCAAGACGATGGATGAAGTGGAGAGCTATCTTGGCGTGAGTGTTTTGGCTGTGATTCCGAACGGAGCGAAATTTCTTTCTGTCGACGATCCGAATTCCCGTTTTGCCGAGGGCTATCGGATTCTCTGTGCCAAGTTGAATCTGACAGGAGCTCGTTCTTCCGCTCGATCCATTACCGTTTTGAGTGGAGGTCCAGGGGAGGGCAAGTCGACCACCACATTTAACCTTGGGTGGGTTTGCGCCCAGAGCGGTATGAAGGTGCTGTTGATTGATGGAGATATTCGAAGACCCAATCTTCATAATGCTCTTCAGATCGAAAACACATTGGGTCTGGGGGAGTATCTCGCGGGGCAGGCCTCTTTGGATGAGCTGATCCAGTCCACATCGATTCCAAACATGGAAGTTCTAACTGCAGGAAATCTGGGGCCTGAGGATCTGGGGGGATTCAGTCGGGCGAGAATCGCATCCCTTCTGGAAATCTGCCGTCCCAATTACGACGTGGTCCTGATCGATTCGCCCCCAGTTCTTGGCATTAGTGATGCTTCGGTGATCAGTCAGGAAGTTGATGTCACACTGCTTCTGATCCAGCACCGTCGTTATCCGAGAAACGTTTCCCAAAGGGCGAAGCGTGTTATCGAGGACGTTGGGGGTAAGCTGTTCGGTGTCATTCTTAATAACGTGAACATCAAGACAGACGATAACTACTATTATTACGCAGGGTATTCGACCCAGTATGGCTACAAAAAACGAACCCCTAGAGATGGTTCTCACCGACCGGCCACAGCTCCGACCATCCCACCAGTTCCGGAAGATCATGCTGCGAGCTCAACTGCCGTTGTTGCTGATGTATCTGGCCCGAACCCTGATTTCTCCCCCAAGGTAACTTTCGTGCGTCCTCCGCAGGGACAGGATCGGTTTTGATGTCTCTGATTCGCTTTTTACTTGCTGCGATCCTGGTCCTAGTAGGGTTTCAGCGAGTATTTTCACAGTCAATCAATGTAGGAACAACATCCGAATTGATATTGAATACGAACCAGGTTGTTTTGGGGAATGGATCTGTTGCTCCTGCGCCAGTTCCCCCGGTTGATCCTATGGCCGGTCAAAAGGGAGTCGCTATATCCACTCCGACCATCGACACAAGTGATCTGCTTCGTGGGGGGGATACCTTGATCATTCGTTTGACTGGCGTGCCAACTCAGGACCAAGGAATCTTCGAGGTAAAAATCGATGAGAGTGGAAAAATCTCCATGCCACATATCGGCAGTTTAATGGCAGCCAACACAACAACGGTGGAGTTAAAAAAGCTGATCGAAACCACTTATCTTAAGGAAGAAATATTTACCAATCCAAATGTTACTGTGGATCTAAAAGAGCAGCGTTTTGTCGACGTAACTGGAGAGGTTCGAATGCCTCAGCGAGTTCCCTACACGAAGGATCTGACTGCCCTAGGAGCTGTGGCGGCTTGCGGTGGTTTCACCGATTTTGCAAACCGCAGACGTGTCCGTCTGACCCAAGGGGGAGTGACTCAGGAATTTAATGCAAAGGAGATTCAGGCGGACCAAGGCCGTGATATTCGGCTTAAGCCCAATGATAAAATTCAGGTGGATCGGAGTATTTTCTGAGTCGCAGAATCGGCCTTTTTGGAGGGAGCTTCGACCCCTTTCATCTTGGGCACCTTCTGATAGCTCGCACAGCTATGGAGAATTTCCGTTTGGATGAGGTTGTTTATTTGCCGTGTGCCCACTCTCCCTTAAAGAAGATTCAGCCACTCGCCTCCAGCGTAGAGCGGCTGCGGTGGCTTAAAAAAGGATTGGCAGGGGAGAGGTGGGCAAAGGTTTCATCATGGGAGATTGCGCGTTCTGGGACATCCTTTTCTGTAGACGCCGTATCACACTGGCGTGAAATCAACCCCAAGGCCAAACTTTTCTGGATTATGGGCTCAGATCAGTGGAAGGTTTTGCCTCATTGGAAGGATTTTAGCAAACTTGCCCGTTGGGTTCATTTTCTTGTTTTTCCAAGACCGAACTTGCCAAAAAATCGAAACGCAATAGGAATGAGTCCCCTTCCTTTCCGGTTTGATATTTCGTCGACACTGATTCGGCAGCGATTGAAACAAGGTCTTTCGATACGCGGAATGGTTCCCACGCAGATCGAGAGACTTGTCCAAGAAAGTCGATCCTACTGATGAATCTCGAAGGATTGGAGCTGGCCAAACTTTGTCGCGAACTTGCCTGTAACAAGAAGGCTCAGGATCCGGCTGTGTTGGATTTGCGCAAGGTCGGAGGCCCTGCGGACTTCTTTGTCATCGTTTCTGCTGAGAATGAGCCGCAAATCAAAGCGATTGCTGGGGAGATTGAGCGTGGGGCTGAAGAGGCTGGTAGAAAAGTGTTTCGCGCTTCGGGTCAGGCCGCCAGTCAGTGGATGATCCTAGATTATGGAGATGTCCTGGTTCATGTCATGCATACGGCACGTAGGAACTTCTACCGACTGGAGAACCTCTGGGGGGATGCGGATAAGATTCTGAATTAGGCCAGAAGGTCTTCGAGGGGTAGTTTACATTTCCTCTAAGGTGGGAATTCCTAAGAGTCCAAGACCTTCTCGAAGAATATCCCCAGTTAGGGCTACAAGAGTGAGGCGGGATTTTTGAAGGGCAGGGGAGGAGGCCTGTAAGACAGGGCATGCCTCGAAGAAACGATGGAACATTCCAGCTGTTTCGAACAGATAGCCGCAAAGATGGTGTGGCTTGCGATCGGAGGCAGCCAATTCAACCACATCGCCAAAACGAAGAAGCTGCCGGGAGAGTTCTTCCTCGGCCGACTCCTCAAACAGTATAGGATCATCTGGAGAGGCGGGTGCGTTGGCTTTTCTAAGAATCGAGCGAGACCGAACATAAGCGTTGAGGATGTAGGGAGCCGTGTTTCCGTCGAAAGCGAGAAGTTTCTCCCAAGTGAAAACGTAGTCTAGATTTCGGCCTGGCATCTGGTCGGCGTACTTCAGGCTGGCGATTCCTAGTATTTCAGCCTTTGTATCAAGAGCTGTACCGGACAAATCTGGGCGTTTTTCCTGAAGGATCTTTTTCGCGCGCTCCTTGGCTTCATCTAGAAGATCGACCAGTTTAATAGGAGTTCCATCTCGACTCTTGAGGGGTTTTCGATCTGGACCGAGGATCGTGCCGAACCAGACATGTTCCAGAGCTACATCCTGATTCCACTTTTGGGCGGTATCGAATAGCCAGCGGAAATGTAACTGTTGCCTCCCGTCTGTTACATAGATGATTCGCTTCGCATGAAGATCCCTGATGCGGGAGCGCAAAGCAGCAAGATCGGTGGTTCCGTAGAGAAAGGCGCCGTCTGATTTCCTGATTAAAAAGGGCTCTTCTGATATGTTGGAATTTTGAACAACAACCGCCCCTTGACTGTTTTCGGCAATCTTGAGGCGTAATAGCTCCTCCACCAGTCCAGGAAGTTCCTCGTGATAAGTACTTTCTCCCCTTTCCAGATCAAAGGTCACACCCAGACGGCGATAAATTTCGTGAAAATGATCGGCTGAACGCTGGCAGAAATGTTGCCAGTCTTTCATTCTTTCCGCTTCGCCGTTCTGAAGAGCGGCAAGTTCAGCTCTAGCTTCATCCATTTTCTTTGGATCCGATTCTGCTTGTTCATGTCCTCTTTTATAAAACTCTTCCAACTGCTGAATCGAGCGGTTCGGATCAAGGGGGGGGCGCCCGGCTTCCCGGTAGGCGAGAAGAAGTTTTCCAAACTGTGTGCCCCAATCTCCGAGATGATTGATCCGAATGACCTTATGGCCGCAACGGGTGAGGAGTCGGGAAAGCGAATCTACAAGCAGGGTTGAGCGAATGTGTCCGACATGCATAGCTTTGGCGATGTTGGGTGAGCTGAAATCCATAACGATGGTTTCGGGTTGAGAGGTTTGCAGGATGCCAAACGTCGGATCTTTACGGAGAATTTCCACAGCTTTTGCAACCGCAGTGGGATGGACTCGATAGTTTACAAAGCCGCTTCCAGCGACCTCTGGATTAGCCCAATCGGAGGGGGGCGCGCACTCCTGGGCAAGACGCGACGCGAGCTCGCGAGGATTGGCCCCTGTTTGCTTTGCAGCAACCATCGGTAGGTGGGTTTGAAAGTGGCCATGGCGAGGGTCAGCGCAAAGTCGCACCCAAGGGCCTTGTCCAATTTGCGGGAAATGGGTTTTTGCCCATCCCTGAATGCGCGTTTCCAGTTCAGATCGTAAAGAAGACATTAGGAGTACAAGGTGAGAGCAGTTATTTCTAAGGCAGGCACAGGGATGATGTTCTAGGCGGAATGAGGGAGGTAACGCAAGAGCAGGCCTGTGATCCAGTGGGCAATGGAGGTGTAAGTCCATGCCCAATCGCTTCCTAAATGGAGCAAAGTTTCACCCAAAGAGGAGGGTCGAAACGTTGACCAGAGTAGCCCTCCAATAAGGAAAGTATTGCCAAGAAGAATCAGGGTCAGGGAGAAAACTCTGCCATAAATCAGGAAGTCGGGTTGACGAGTCGGAAAAAGGTCGAACGTGAAGGCGTAGTGGTACCCCCAAATGGCACCCCAAAGTCCCAAGAGAGGAAGGGGAAACTGTTGTAATTCCGGCCAAACGCGTGTTCCTGCAAGCCACAGAATTCCTGCGATCATAGGATAAAAAGGGAAAATATACGGTGCCAGACTGATCCATGGGGAGACCCGATCGGAAAGAACTTTTCCCCCCTTGGAACTCGCTTGGAGGGAGTGAACCTTGCCACCGCTCATCCATACGGCGAGGGCGTGAGTAAGTTCGTGTCCTAAAACATAAATCCCACGGGGTCTGGGAAGACCAAAAAATGCAATACAAGCGAGGATGAACCCCCCGATGAAAATCACTACCCCAGCCCAAGGAAAGCCTGGGGTCTGGGTGATGTTTCTGAACAATTTTCCGAAGAAAAGGAGGGTGGCGACTAGTCCTGGCCAAATAAGAAGAGCGAGTCCAAGGCGGAGTAAGTTCATGGATTGACGTGGGGGAGGGGTTTCGGGCATTGTTTCCTCTTATGGCGAATACTGCTTCTGCTGCAAAACAAGCTCGGGGTGCCTTGCGCCGTCGGGCGGTCAATCGACTCCTTCTTGATCATGCCCGTACAGCTCAGAAAAAGTTGATCGCCCTCATCACGGCGGGAAAAAAAGACGAAGCTGCTAAGCTCTTTCCGGAACTTCAACGTCGCTTGGATCGTGCTGCCAAGGGGAAAGCAATCCATCGCAACCGCTCGGCACGAATCAAGTCCCGCATTGCTCACAAGCTTCGTTAATTTCATTCAGTTCCGCAGATCAACTGGGCTACCTGAAGCCAAGCCTCGCCTCCAAAATATTCCCGTGCAGCACTCGCAATTTTCTTTGCTTCGTTTTCCGATCTCCAAATAGCAAAAACGGTAGATCCGCTTCCGCTCATTCGAGCGGTCATAACTCCAGATTGTTTTTCAAGCCATTCTCGCGCTGATCGAATCCAAAGAAACTTCCCCTCGACGGGTCGTTCCAAATCATTACGGGGGCGAAGGGTGAGTTTTGATCCATCACGCTGAATCAGTAAAAGGGGTGGTCCTTCTTGTCCAGGTCCAGGTCGTTTAGCATATTCAGCGTAAGCTTGGGCGGTGGGGGAGGGAAACCCAGGATGGATCAGAAGAGCCCACGGGAGATCGCGTAATGGGACTGGCTCAAGGATCTCCCCCCGACCTGTCGCATGGGCTGCGTGAGGCTGAAGAAAGAAGGGCACATCACTGCCTAACTCTGCTCCCAGGAGGGCCAAATCTTCGTCGGAATGGTGGGTACTCCATAGTTTGCGCATAAGGAGGAGGGTCGATGCGGCATCGCTACTGCCACCTCCGAGGCCAGCCCCTTGAGGAATCTTTTTATCGAGGCGCAGTGCAACGCCTGCGCCTTTTGGGGCATATTTCTGGACCGCTCGGGCGGCACGAATGATCAGGTTATCCTCACCAGCGGAAAGGCGGCTATCGCCGTCAATGGACAAAGTGCATTTTCCATCGGTCGTGATATCCGCGTGTAACGTGTCGAACACGTTGACCCGAACAAAGAAGGTGTCGATGGGGTGGTACCCGTCGGGACGACGAGGACCTAAACGTAGGTCGAGGTTGATCTTTGCGTAGGCACGGGTTGTCATCGGGCCGAATTCCCGATTAGATGGATGAAGTGAAATCCGATCAGATCATTCTCGCGTTGGATGTGGACACGACTGAAGAGGCTTTGAGTTGGGCGAAGCGCTTTCGTGGAAAAATCGGAACTTTTAAAGTCGGCTTGCAACTTTATCTGCGCAGCGGGGGGGAGGTTTTGGCTGGTCTTCAAAGACTAGAGGTTCCGGTTTTTTTGGATCTTAAGTTCCATGATATTCCACAAACAGTTGGGCAGGCGGTACGAGCCGTTTCCCACTGGACACCTCGGTTTCTGACAGTCCATGCGTCTGGTGGACAGGAAATGATGGCTGCAGCAGTTTCCCATGCGGCTAAGGAAACCTCTGTTTTAGGAGTAACCCTATTGACGAGTTTAAGTGAAGATGCGGTGATAGCGGGTGGATGGAAGGGCGGGGTAGACGAGACGGTAGGGTGCCTCTCTAGATTGGCTCGGAAGGCTGGTCTTGCAGGTGTGGTCTGCAGCCCATATGAAGCTAGCAAAGAGCGGTCTGCGTGGGGGGCGGTAGCTGAGATTGTTACGCCGGGAGTGAGACCTCCTGGAGCTTTGTCGGATGACCAAGCTCGTTCCAAAAGTGCATCGGAGGCGATCAGCGAAGGGGCGAGTCGGATTGTCATTGGGCGGCCTATTCTTAAGTCGAGCGATCCCGAAGCTGTTTTGGAATCTATTCTTTCCGGAAGGGGGTAGAAATTCTTGGGGTAAGGAGACTGCATCACATGGAAAATCGAGGGCCGAGATAAAGTCCGCGGGCAACAGGATCGTTGATAAGAAAATCGGCATTCCCTTCGCTTTCCACCTTGCCTTCGCAAATCAGATAGGCCCGACTGACAATCGAAAGTGTTTCCCGGACGTTGTGATCGGTGATGAGAACGGCAATGCCTTTTCGGCGCATCGTGAGGATGATTTGCTGAATGTCATAGACGGCAAGAGGGTCCACCCCGCTAAATGGCTCGTCGAGAAGGAGAACACTGGGTCGTGTAACCAGGCAGCGGGCGATCGCAAGACGGCGCTTTTCACCGCCGGATAGTTGGATTGCATGACTCTTGATCAGATTGTCTAAGCCCAATTCGACAAGAAGCTCATGGCAGCGCTCTTTCCGCTCTTGATCTGTAATTGGGAGGGTTTCAAGAATTGCCATTAAATTCTCTTCCACAGTAAGACGTCGGAAGATCGACTCTTCTTGGGGGAGATAGCCGATTCCTCGCCTTGCGCGGCGGTACATGGGCATACCGGTGACGTCTTCTCCCGAAAAGTGAATTGAACCTGCGGTGGGGCGAACCAAGCCGACCAGCATATAGAAACTGGTCGTTTTCCCGGCTCCGTTGGGTCCGAGTAAGCCTACGACTTCCCCTGCCTTGATGTTGAGATTTACACCATTGACGACGTTTCGTTCCCCATAACGCTTTACGAGACCTTCACAGGAAAGAATGGGCTCCCCTGTTGGGATAGGGGCGGGATGGTCGGGAGAGCTCAGGGAGCTTTCTGAAGCATCACCCGGCTTGCTCCCTCCGTTGTCATCTTGTCTTCTTCCGGGTACAGGATGATCTTGTCAGCAAAAACAGTCTTATCCTTGGAAATGACTTTGGGTTGGCGAGCGACCTTCAGGAGAGTTAATTTTTTATCGTTCATATCGTAAAGAGCTTTTTCGCTGGAAGTCTCGCTGGATCCGTCTTTTCGCTTAATCACAACATCTTCGCGTGCCTCCAAGGACTCAACGGCATCATTGTCTGCGAAGAAAACAGTCATCTCTTTGGCAGTCATCTTAAAACGGGGTTCATCGACCTGAACATTCCCACGAAACACACCCTGCTTTTTTCCCATTTTCTTGCCTAAATTTAGGTCCAGGGAATCGCTGGTGATCGTTGTCGAGTTATTGGTCCCTGAGGGTGTAGAGGGAGCCGGTGTTGGGGCGTCCTCGGCACGGATAACTGCAGTCAGGACTAGAAGGGTGAGAAAGAGTTTTTTCATGGAGTGGAGTTTGAAAGCACAACCCGAACGCGATTGTAAAGCGTCCCACTGGAATCGGCGACGTTCCAATCAATCCCATTAGAGGAGATCATAAGAGTAGGGCGCTTGACGAGTATTCCAGTGTCGGTGGTTAACCTGTTTTCCTTTCGCCAGAAATCACTTCGGGTTGCGGTGATGGTTGTTTCTACCTTCCCATCGGAATTGAATAGCTCAACATTCAGATCTTCGATTTTCAATTGATTCGGGCTGACAACGGTCGCTCGTTTCCCATGAACGATAGCTGTCTTTCTCCCATTGGAGTCGGCTTGAGGAAGGGAAAAGTTCTGAATGACGGAACCAATAGGGAACTCGGGTCCATTTCCTGCTGAAACAGGCAGCAGGCTTGTCGCAATCAGAAGAAGAGTGAGTGGTTTAGGAGACAGCATAAAGGATTCGATTAATTTGACGGAAGAGCGAGCCTGCCTGAGCAAGGGGAAGCATGCTCTCTTTGTCCGAAAGAGCCTTTTTGGGGCTGGGGTGAACCTCGATAAAGAGACCATCGATTCCAACAGCAGCAGCTGCACGGGCAAGTGCAGGAATGAAGTGAGCTTCCCCACGGGTGACCGATCCGCCTGTCGGACGCTGGACGGAGTGGGTTGCATCAAAGATCACATGGTGCCCTTGGTCGCGCATCGTGACCAAACCCCTCATGTCAACCACGAGATCTCCATGTCCGAAGGAAGTTCCACGTTCGGTGATCCATGCTTTTTTGCAGCCCCCGCGTCGAAGCTTTTCCATCACGGCAGAAACAGCCTGAGGTGCTAGGAACTGGCCTTTTTTCACGCTGACCGCTTTTTTTGTTTTTGCAGCGGCCAGAAGCAAGTCTGTTTGTCGGCACAGGAAGGCAGGGATCTGAAGAATATCGACAACTTTTCCTGCAGCGATGGCTTCTGGGATCGTATGCACATCGGTCAGAACAGGGACCTTTAGAATCCGGCGAAGGGCAGCCAGCTCTTGGAGGCCCTTCTTGAATCCTGGTCCCCGTGGAGAAGACATGGAAGTTCGGTTTGCCTTGTCGTAACTGGCTTTAAAGACGTAATCCCATCCCAAAGAGTGAGCCAGGTCGCGCAAAGTACGCCCGATCCGAAGGGAAGTTTGACGTGATTCAAGAACGCATGGACCGCCGATGAGGAGAAACTTATTTTTTCTGGGCATGCTTTTGGGCGGCTTGGGCAAAGCCACGAAAGAGGGGATGGGGTACGTCGGGTTTGGATCTGAACTCGGGGTGGAACTGGCATGCAACAAACCAAGGATGATCAGGGAGCTCTACAACTTCGACAAGATCTCCCTTGGGGTGAACCCCACTAATCCTTAAGCCAAACTTCTCGAGGGTAGTTCGATGCGAATTATTAAATTCATATCGGTGTCGATGCCTCTCTTCGATAGCCGAGGATGCGTAGGCTTTCTGAGCGGTGGATCCTGGGGACAGCTGGCAGAGATAACTTCCAAGTCGCATTGTTGCTCCCTTGGCTCCATTCACATCTTGGCCGGGGAGAAGTGAAATGACGGCCTCCTTCGAGGTCGGCGCAAATTCGGAACTAGGGGCTGTTTTCAGGCCTGCAACAGTGCGGGCG
>Ga0114967_10004740_pt1 | contig 10895 bp, 6 predicted proteins | sample M_130628_MF_Meta_FD_92639 | JGI IMG/M metagenome (GOLD analysis project Ga0114967, IMG submission 92639) | Freshwater microbial communities from Lake Montjoie, Canada to study carbon cycling - M_130628_MF_MetaG | ecosystem: Environmental > Aquatic > Freshwater > Lake | place: Lake Montjoie... | reverse complement strand
TTTAAGAGACATTGCGGTTTTAAAAGACACCATAAAAGATAGAGAAAGCTACGCACGTTTGGATGGTAAAAATGTAGTAACCATCAATATTGTAAAAAGAGCGGGAGAAAATTTAATTGCTGCTGCAGGTAAAGTAAAAGACATCGTGGCTAAAATGAAAGAGAGTGAAGAGCTTCCTCCAAGTTTAAAAGTGGTGATCACTGGCGATCAAAGTAAAGCTACAGCTACTTCTTTCAACGACCTTGTAAATACCATCATCATTGGGTTTGTGCTGGTACTTATTGTGTTGATGTTTTTCATGGGTGTTACCAATGCGTTTTTCGTGGCATTAAGTGTACCATTAAGTGTGTTTGTAGCCTTCTTGTTTTTACCCATTGCAGATTCAATTGTTGGAACGCCAGTTACGTTAAACTTCATTGTATTATTTGCGTTACTCTTTGGTTTGGGGATTATTGTGGATGATGCGATTGTGGTAATCGAAAACACACACCGTATTTATAACAACGGAAAAATTAAAATTATTAAAAGTGCCAAAGAAGCAGCCGGCGAAGTGTTCATTCCAGTTTTAGCTGGAACGGCTACTACGCTTGCACCATTTTTCCCCTTGCTATTTTGGAAAGGCATCATTGGTAAGTTCATGATTTATTTACCTACCATGTTGATTCTTACATTAGCCGCTTCTTTAATTGTGGCATTTATTTTTAACCCAGTTTTTGCGGTAAGTTTTATGAAGCCGGAAGGTAAAGAGCATGAAGAAGAAAAGAAATTATTGTTTAAAAAATGGTGGTTTTGGACAGGTATTATTTCGGGTATAATTATGCATTTGCTGGGTTCTCACGGCTTTGCTAATTTCTTATTATTTATGATGTTGTTGGCGGTGATGAATCGATATATTTTCAACGGGGTGATTCATTATTTTCAAAACTCAGTGCTTCCGAATTTAATGAACAAGTACGAAAAATTATTGAAGTGGACTTTAAAAGGAACACGTCCAGTTTGGGCAGTAGTGTTTTTATTTATCTTATTTCCCATCTCTGTATTTCTGTTGATTGCTAGAGGAAATAAAGCCACATTCTTTCCGAGTGGTGATCCCAATTTTATTTATGTGTATTTAAAAATGCCGGTGGGTACAAATGTAAAAACTACAGATAGTGTAACGCATGTATTAGAACAACGAGTGTTTAAAGTACTCGAAAAAGAAAAGCCTGGAACAGAAGGCAGCATTGTAGAAAGTATCATTGCCAATGTGGCAAACAGTGCCAACAATCCTAGAAGCAATAATAGGAGCGTCCAGCCAAATCTAGGAAGAATTCAGGTTTCATTTGTTGAATATGAAAAACGTGATGGTAAAAAAACACTTCCATTTTTAGATGCCATACGTGCTAATATGGGCGGTATCCCTGGTGCAAGTGTGGAAGTTACCAAAGAAGAAGGCGGTCCGCCAACCGATCCTCCTGTAAACATAGAAATCGTAGGTGATAAATTTGAAGACATTGCCTCTGTAGCTACTAAACTCAATAATTTTTTAGATACAAATCAAATCAATGGGATTGAAAATTTAAAACTTGATGTAGATTTAAACAGTCCGGAAATTACCATTAAAGTTGATCGTGAAAAAGCCATGTTGGAAGGGTTAAGTACGGGCCAGATTGGTATGGAAATTAGAACGGCTGTTTTTGGTAAAGAAGTAAGCAAGTTAAAAGATGGCGAAGATGAATACAAGATTCAATTGAGGTATAGCGATTTGATTAGAAATAATGTTACTGATCTAATGAACATGCGTATTACGTTTATGGATATGACTACCATGCGCATAAAATCTGTTCCTATAAGTTCAGTGGCTTCAATAGATTATACCAATACATCTGGCGCCATTGCACGTAAAAATGTAAAGCGTACCATTCAATTGCAATCTAATGTGCTTGATCCATCAATGACGGCAAAAGTAAATCAGGAGCTTGCAGTCAAAATTGCACAGTTTAAATCTCAATATACCTTACCAGGAAACGTAACAATCAAACAAACTGGACAAGGCGAGCAGGAAGCAGAAACCAATAGCTTTTTAGGGATGGCATTGACAATTGCATTGGGATTAATTTTCTTGATTTTAGTACTTCAGTTTAATTCATTGAGTAAACCTTTTATTGTACTTACAGAAATTTTCTTCTCGGTGATTGGGGTGTTGTTGGGATACGCTTTAACCGGAATGACCATTGCTAGCATTATGCTTGGTGTAGGTGTAATTGGATTAGCGGGTATTGTAATTAAAAACGGAATTTTATTGATTGAGTTTACGGATGAATTGAGGGGCAGGGGAATGAAAACGCGCGAGGCGGCAATCATGGCTGGAAAAATCAGAATTATTCCGGTAATGCTAACGGCAATCGCTACAATACTTGGATTGTTGCCATTGGCGGTTGGATTTAATATAGATTTTGTGTCTTTGTTTCAACATTTCAATCCGCATATTTTCTTTGGTGGAGATAGCGTGGTATTCTGGGGTCCGTTAAGCTGGACAATTATCTTTGGATTGGTCTTTGCGTTTTTCTTAACACTCATAATGGTACCAAGCATGTACGTAATATCTGAAAGATTAAGACGACCAATGGATAAGTTTTACGGAACAAAATACGTGGCGTTATTTGGTTTTACTGGCCCTTTATTCTTTGTTTTTGTGTTGATTATGTATGTTGGCAGAAGATTACAAGGAAAACGTGTATGGAATGGTAAGATGAGGGGGTAGTGGCTTTTAAAACACATCCGAATTAAATCAAAAATTAAAAACTCGAAAGTAACATCTTATGCTTTCGAGTTTTTAATTAATACACGAATAAATAAAATATACCCACAGATATAAATTTTAATAGAATTTATAAAGTTGATATTGAATTTATTATTATTTTCATTTTAAATAAAATAAATGATTTATGAATCTTAATCTTAAAAAAATGTTTTCTTTTAAAAACCTATTGCTAAATTTTGTTGCACTTTTTATTATTTCATTAAGTGGTTTTAGCCAAAGTTATAATTACGAAAAAGCAACAGAAGCATATAAAGCGGAAGACTATGATTTAGCATTGGATTTTTACACAAGAGAAATCAGTGATAATCCTAAAAATAATGATGCATATTATTATCGCGCTACAATTTATTATTATAAGGATAATAACTCGAAGGCTTTAGCCGATATCAATATTGCTTTAAAGAATTACAGTAAAAAAGATAAAAAATCTTTAGCTTCTTGTCATTCATTAAAAGCATCAATTTATGAAAGTATTGACGAAAATGAAAATGCCATTGAAGAATACAATTTAGCAATCAAATTAACACCAGATTATCATCCCTATTATATTTCAAGAGCTCAATTATTTTTTGAAAAAAAACAGTATGATAAAGCAGAAGCGGATTATCGAACCCTTTTAAAAATGGATGAGGCTGATGTACAGGCATTAGCATCTTTAGCAAGAAATTTTATGACAACCAACAACGATGCTGAAGCTGAAAAAATATTAAATAAAGTGATTAAGCTTAATTCTGAATATGAGAGTGGGTATTATTATCGAGCAATACTTTATCACAAACAAAAAAAATATGATGAAGCAATTGCCGATGCTTTTTATTTATGCAGTTTAAAAGAATCTGACAAGGAAAATCGAAACTTTTTTATTGACTATGCCAGTAAAAATATAAAACTTGCCTTATCAAAAGTGAACGCAAAAATTAGTCTTTATCCTGAAAAAGATGATTGGTATTTTATTAGGGCTCAATTGTACGAAAAAAGCAAGGATTATTTTGCAGCAATTGCCGATTATAATAAAATGTTAGACATTGCAGATGCATCTTATCGAGCTAGCATTTTAACTTACAGAGCAGATTGTTATAAAAATGAGGGGTTGTATGATCAAGCCATTGCAGATTATACAGAAGTGATTAATAGCGATTCAACTTATTACTATTATTATACTTCAAGAGGAGAAGTAAAAAAATTAAAAGGAGATTATGCTGCAGCAATAGCAGATTTTTCAAAAGCCATACAAATAAAGCCGGATTATGCTTGGCTTTATCATGGAAGAGCTAGAATTAAAGATCAATATTTAAATGATGTAGATGGTGCATTAAAGGATTATTCTGAAGCGATATCTATAAGCAGTACTTATTATTATATTTATTTATCACGAGGTCGTTTTTACAAAGAAAAAATTAAAGATGAAAAAAAGGCAAAAGAAGATTTCTTAATGGTTTTAAAATTAGACACAGTTGTTGATTATAGTGCAAATTATCGCCAGTATGCTTTGTTTTATTTAAATAGAAACAAAGAGGCTGTAGATTGGCAAAATAAAATTCTTGAAGAATACCCTAATCAGTACAATTATTATGCTGCTTCTTCTTTTTATTCTTTAATGAACATGCCAAAAGAGACAATTGACAATCTAAGATTAGCGTTTGAAGATGGTTTTAGAAATTTCATTCGTATTTCAAACGACGAAGATTTTAATAATGTAAAAAACAATCCTGATTTTATTGCTTTGATAAAAGAATGGAAAACAAAATATGAACTTACAAAAAGTAAAAATCCAATTGAAACTAAAGTAGATGAAGTTCAAAAGTATCAAACGGCTACTATTCCTATGAAAGCAAGAGGATCTGGTACTTACGAGGTTTCATGTAAAGTAAATGATTTGAAATTGAATTTTATTTTTGATACTGGCGCTAGTGATATTTCCATTTCACAAACAGAAGCACTTTTCATGTTGAAAAATGATTACTTAACTGAAGCGGATATTAAGGGCAAAGAAAAATATATAGATGCCAATGGTGACATTAGTGTTGGTACAAAAATATTGTTGAAAAAAGTAGAGATTGGTGGTTTGGTTTTAAAGAATGTTTCAGCTTCAGTAGTCAATAATAAAAATGCGCCATTGCTTTTTGGACAAAGTGCCTTGAGTAAATACGGTAAAATAATTATTGACAATAAAAAAAATGAAATAACGATTTCAATTCCAGAGAGTAAATAAAATATTTCGAGTTAACGATTTGGTTTTATTTAATATCCATATAAGTTAGGGATGGAAATTTTTTTGGTCAATTTTTTCATTTGATGAATTTCATTCGAAAAAGGAATAAGATGTTTTTTGATTAGCAAAACGCTATATAATTTCCTCTATTTCATATACGCTACCTTTTCAATGGATAATTAGTTACTTTTGTTTTGATTTAAAATATGAAAAAGTCATTAATTGTTATCATCATTATTTTTATTGGGATTAAATCCAATGCACAAGTAAGTAATAAAAATCCATTAATTGATAGTGTTTTTAATTATATATGCGAATCTAAAATATTGCATGCTGAAATTGTTATAAAGCAAGCTATACTTGAAACAGGTTGGTTTAAGTCAAAGTTTTTGATGAAAAAAAACAATATTTTCGCCTTTAGGAAGAAAGAATATTTAACTTTTAAATCATGGAAAGATTGTGTTGATTATTATAAAACATGGCAAAAAAAACATTATACGAATACACAAGAAAACTATTATCAATTTTTAGTTAGGATAAAATATGCCACACCTGAGTACCCTGTGCACGTAAAGAAAATAAATTGTGTAAAATCATGCAATTAGGTTGATATTTAAAGTAAACAATTCAATACCCTTCTATGGTCTTTTCTAGTTTGTTCTTTTTGTTTCTTTTCCTTCCACTAAACTTAATTCTTTATTATTCTACAAAAAATAAAGACTTAAGAAATCTGATTTTGATTTTTTTCTCCCTCATTTTTTATGCTTGGGGTGAGCCTATTTGGGTTATTTTACTCGTTATTTGCGCAGTTGTTGATTATTTCAATGGTATTTTTATTTGTAATAATCAAGGTAAATCCATCGCCAAGTTGGGTGTTATCTCAACTTTTGTATTTAATATAGGGTTGCTTCTAACTTTTAAGTATTCAGATTTTTTTGTTGAAAATGCGAATTTCATATTTGGTACAACATTTAAAAAACCAGGCTTTCTTTTACCTGTTGGAATATCATTTTACACTTTTCAAACAATATCATATACCATTGATGTTTATCGAGGAGAAGTAAAAGCGCAAAAATCATTTTTAAAATTCTTATTATTTGTTTCGTTGTATCCCGAATTGGTTGCAGGTCCTATTGTAAGGTATGCGCATGTTGCCAATGAAATTGAAAATCGAAATTTTTCCTGGAGTGATTTCAGTAATGGGGTTACTAGATTTTCAAAAGGGCTTTTCAAAAAAGTGGTTATTGCAAATATTGCAGGTTCAATTGCTGTTCAATTTCTTGAAACCGATATTCAATCAATGACATTACTTGGAAGTTGGTATGGCATCATTCTTTACAGCATTCAGATTTATTTTGATTTTTCGGGGTACTCCGATATGGCAATAGGATTGGCATTAATGTTTGGCTTTCATTATCACGAAAATTTCAAACACCCATATATTTCTAATTCAATTACAGATTTTTGGAGAAGATGGCATATTTCATTGGGCACCTTTTTTAAAGATTATGTTTATATCCCGCTTGGCGGCAATAAAAAATATCAATTCAGAAACATATTTATCGTTTGGTTGCTAACTGGATTTTGGCATGGAGCAAGTTGGAATTTTGTTATTTGGGGACTATACTTCGGATTCTTATTATTGTTAGAAAAAGCTTTTTTGGGTAAAATCCTATCTAAATCATTTAAACCAATTCAGCACTTATATACCTTACTGTTCATTGTTATAGGTTGGGCGCTATTTTACTACACTGATATTCATAAATTGTTGGAGTATTTAAAAATACTTTTCTGTATAAATAAGGTTCAATTTTTTGATATTGAATTCCAAAGTGTTTTTATGGAAAATTTAAATTGGTTTATCCTTGCCATTTTTTTATGTATGCCCGTGTATGCATATTTCCAAAAGGGATTGATTAAGTATATTAAAAATGAAAAATTTATTTCATCGCTTAATATTAGCATTAATCTAATTTTATTTATTATCTCAGTTATTTTACTAGTTGGTAGTACTTATAACCCATTTATTTATTTTAGATTTTAAAATATGTCAATTGAATCCAAAGCAATAACAGAAAAAAAATTAATATTGACGAATGTCTTTGTCTTTTTATTCTGCATTTTTATAGGAGGGTTTTTGTTTTTCATTTTAAAAAAAGATAAAATTTCAATTGATGAAAAAAGAAAATTGTCTCCATTCCCTCAGGTTAATGTTAAAAATTACTTAAGTGGCTCCTTAGCAGATAGCATTGATTTTTATTACTCAGATAATTTCATTTATAGAAATGAACTTATTTCTATAGCAGATTGGTTAAAAGGTTTAAAAGGAGTTAAAAACAATGATATTAAGTTTTTTAAAAACACTAAGGATAACAAGAAAATCGGGTTGGAAAACAATTCAAAAATAGATGGCAATAATGTATTCACAAATGACTCCTCAAATGGTCAAACTGATTTAGAAGTTGTTGATGCGCCATATGAAAATATAAAATCTGTTATTATTTGTAATAAAAAGGCAATCCAATGCTTTAAAGGGTCAAAATATGCAGCCAAAATTTTTGCAGATATGACCAAGTTCTACAAAAAAACATTTAATAATAAACTTAATATTTATTGTTTGACAATTCCAATTGGTGGAGATTTTTATTTGCCTAAAAAATTAAATGATAAAAGTGAAAAGGAATTTATTGACATCCTTTATAACGAATTGGATACTGGGGTAAAAAGTGTAAAAGCATATGAAGAGTTAGAGAAGCATACAAAAGAATATATACAATTCAACACAGATCATCATTGGACAGGTTTAGGAGCGTATTATGCCTATAAAGCATTTTGTTCATCCGCAGGATTTAATTGCCAACCTTTAAGCGCCTTCACAAAAAAGGTTATTCCTAATTTTCTAGGAACATTATATTATTATACCAAATCTGAAGAATTAAAAGAAAATATAGACAGCGTTGAATATTACAAAGTGCCATTTGAAACAAAAACTTATTTTTATAAAAATGGTATTGAAAATGGCATTCCAAGCCAACTTTATTATGAAAGTGCCAAAGGGGGTAATGCATATGGCGTTTATTTGGGTTCAGACTTTCCAATGATTAGATGTATAACCCCCAATAAGAATGGAAAAAAAATAATCATTATAAAAGATTCTTACGGTAATGCGTTCTCTCATTACTTAACCTCCCATTATGAAGAAGTTATAATCCTTGATTACAGGTATTTCACTGGTAATATAATCAGTCTAGTTAATAAGTATAAAGTCACAGATATTTTGTTTGCACATAATGTGTATGTTGCAAATTCTGATTTTGCCGTAAAACAAGCACTAAGTTTTTTAAAAGACAAAGTACAAAAAGTGTCAAAATAAATTATGAGTAATTCATTGCAAAAGAGTATCGTATTATTGTCCTGCTTTTTTTTAATAAAAACAGTTCATGGACAAGAAATAAACGGAGTTAAAATAAGTTATGATTCATTTGACTTTATTGATTATCCTTCAAATGTCGTTCAGTATAATAATGCCCTTTTGATGGAAAAATTATATCTGAAGTGGACTCAAAAAAACAATAAATTTACTATTGCTCATTTTGGTGATTCGCATGTTCAATTAGATCATTTTGTTTCAGACACTAGAAATTATTTACAACAACAAAAGGGTAATGGAGGAAGAGGCATGATTTTTCCTTATTCCATTGGAAAAACATATTCACATACTGATTATACTTCCAAATTTACTGGAAATTGGAAATCAGCCAACAGTATTCAAACACCACCAAAAATTCCAGTTGGTATAAGTGGATTTGTTGCAACAACTAAAGATACAAATGCTTCGTTTTGCTTTTACTTTAAAACCCAATATGATGATTTACCAAAAACAGTAAAACTGTATTATCGCAATCCAAAAATTGGATATAAATTAAGGGTTAATTCTGCTAATTTAAGCAATCAAGTAACATTTGAAGTGGGCGAATCAAATTATATTAGTATCATTCAATTAAATAAAATAGGTGATTCGCTTTCATTTCAACTACAAAAAGAGTCGTTTGATAGCACAGAATTTTTATTACATGGTATTAGTATTGAAAATCAAATACCTGGATTAATTTATCACAACTTAGGTGTTGGCGGTGCTAGCTATTCTGCTTTATTAAATCAAACTTATTTCGACGAAGAAATCAAAACAATTAATCCTGATTTATTTATACTTGATTGGGGTACAAATGATATCATTTATACAAACAAAATTGCGGATGATTTAATATCGATCATTACAAAAACAATTATAAAAGTTAGGGCTAGTTGTCCAAACGCTATAATTTTATTAACTACTGTTCAAGACATGAACTATAAAGGGAAAAACATCAATTCCGCTTTGCCTTTCTCTAAGATTATAAATAAAATTGCCTTAGAAAATGATTGTTTAATTTATGATTGGTATAAAGTTTCTGGAGGAAATTCAAAAATGAAAATTTGGGAAAGGTATGAATTAGGAAGAAAAGATAATATTCATCTTACTGCAAAAGGATACAAATTAAAAGCAAAATTATTTTCAGATGCAATAATCAATTCAATAAAACACTATGAAAATGAATCTATACATTTACCAGTATTGCTTTTAGAAAAACAAGATACTATTTCAATAAAAAAAACAATTGAAAAGAAAATTAATATTATTGACAAACCAATTCCTGCAAAACAAAAAAAAGAAATAACCTATTATCATGTTGTAAAAAAAGGGGAAAAACTAGAAACCATTTCAAAAAAATATAAAGTAAGCGTTGAAAAAATTATCAAACAAAACAACATCAAATCAAACAAAATTCATATTGGTCAAAAATTAATAATTAAAAAAACATAACTTTAACCCTATTAATATTACACTTTAAAACATAACTAATGAAATTTTTAAAATTTGTCAGCCCTTTCTTTTTATTACTCTTTACATTTTCATTACTTTCTTGTGGCAACAACCAATCGAATGATGAATCTAGTCAATCAAGCCAACTTTCAAAAGATAGCTTAGAATTAGAAAAAAGTAAAATTGAATTAGAGAAAGAAAAACTGCAATTGGAAAAAGCAAAAATAATTGAACAAAAAAATCAAATAGAAACCAATGCTGAAAATGATCAAGCGATTCAATTGGCTCAAAAAGCGCAGTCTTTTAATGCAAACCCTAGTGCAATTGTTGTTTCAGCAAAAGCAAATTTTTATAGCTCACCAGATTATATGACCAAAAGAAAATCTTATTTGGTAAAAGGAGATTTAATTGAAGCCCTTCGTGTTAGCAATAATTTTATTTATATAGAATACTATAGTCAGTATTTAAATAAAACATCAACAGGCTGGATTGATGTAAATGATATAGAACATTATAATTATTAATTCCTAATTATTAATTTTTAAAAATTATTTTGAATTACACATTAAAACTATTCTCAACAATAGTTGCCCTTATATTTTTTCAATTTTACGCATGTGCTCAAAATAACAATCAATTAAAAACAATTATTGTTGATGCAGGACATGGGGGAGAAGATCATGGTGCAACTGGAGACTATTCTAAATCTTTAAGATCCAAAGAAAAAGACATTACATTAGCTATCTCGCTTAAATTGGTTACTATTCTAAAACAAAAGTTTCCAGAGTTAAATATTGTTCCAACAAGAACAACAGATATTTATCAAACAGTTACGGAAAAGGCAAATATTGCTAATGAAAATAAGGGAGATTTATTCTTGTGCATACATGCAGATTATGGTCCAACGCAATCAGAAAGAAAACAAGTAGGAACAGAATCAGTTAAAAGATATAAAGTTTCATACACCGGAACTGGGAAAAAAAGAAAAAAAATTACTACACCTTACTTATCAGAAG
>Ga0114967_10004738_pt1 | contig 10898 bp, 12 predicted proteins | sample M_130628_MF_Meta_FD_92639 | JGI IMG/M metagenome (GOLD analysis project Ga0114967, IMG submission 92639) | Freshwater microbial communities from Lake Montjoie, Canada to study carbon cycling - M_130628_MF_MetaG | ecosystem: Environmental > Aquatic > Freshwater > Lake | place: Lake Montjoie... | reverse complement strand
ATACCCGTGGTATAATCTCCAAATCCATCTTTATTTACAATCTTCAAGACAATAGGCTGCATAGCATATTTGTGCGAGGGGTTTATGCCACTTTTGCTAACAAAGGTCGGAGAATCGTACAACGTTATCGAGCCCACATTTTTACCCAAGGTCACATCGCCAATTTGAACAACGTTTATGTAGGGTTTCAAACAATTAATGACCAATTCACTAGCCGAAGCAGTCCCGTTGGTAGTCAAGATATAAACTTTGTTGAGATTCAAACTATTCAATCCGCCTACAAAACGGTTTTCTAAGGCCGTAGGATTGCTTGATTCGTAAAAAGCTTGTGCCTTGGCATTCCACTGTTGCTTCGCAAATAAGTCTCCCGTAAACTGCCCCGTAATCATACTAGCCAATTTAGTAGCTGAATTAATGGAACCACCCGAATTGTAACGCAAGTCTAAAACCAAATCCGTGATGTTTTGCGAGGCCAATTCCCCAAAAGCCGCATTCAGTTGACTGTCATAACTAGCATAAAATCCGTTATACATCAAATACCCTATTTTGTGGGTGCCTTGTTGAAGTACCGTATTAATCAAGATAGGGTTTTCAGAAAAATTAGTTTTCGTCAATGCTATTGACTGCCCATTAGGGGTTATGTTCCCATTATTGTAATCCGCTAAGTTTATCGTATAACTAGTGGAAGCTGTTAAAGTTCTGTAATTTGAACCGGTCAATGGAACCCCATCAATGGCATAGAAAATATCCCCTCGCTTGACACCCTTAGCCGCCGCATCAGAATTCGGCAAAACATACCGTACCCATCCAAAAACCGCCGTATTGGTGTTGTCAGTATAACGCAAAGCATAATCCATTCCGTTATTCATTGTAGTACCAGATAAGACCCCTTCTAATACACTATAATCACTATAAATGACACTAAATCGATCGGTGGCCGTATCAATTCGTAAGTGGTTAAACAAATCTACAGGATTGCTGTAATTCGTCAAAAAAGTATTCAGCTCATCCTGGTTAGCAAAACGATTGTCGGCCAAATCAGGAACGTCTTCTTGCCACAGATAATACAAGTTCATCCCTTTCCAAATAAAATCATTTATGGCCAGGGCACTTGGGACAGGTTGATCATCCTTGTCGGAACAGCCAAAAGGAATGGCAAACAAACACAGTAGTAAAATAGATTTTAATAGGTTCTTCATAGCATGAAATTGATTTTTACTCTCGTAAATTTAGTAAGTTTATCCCAAAAGAAATAGAATATTTTGATTTGTTTGTAACAAATTGAAATAGGACTCGTCTTTGCTTTATAACCTCTAATCAAGTGTTTGTTTAATGAACCAAAAAGAATTCATGCAGCTTGTAAATCCGTTTAAGGACAAACTCTTCCGAATGGCAAAGCGATTACTCGTAAGCACCGAAGAAGCAGAAGATGCAACGCAAGAAGTTTTGGTGAAATTATGGAATAAAAATGAAACGTTAGAAGCCTACAATAGTGTGGAGGCTCTAGCCATGACAATGACTAAGAATTATTGCTTGGATCAGTTAAAGTCCAAAAGAGCTTCCAATTTGAAAATTGTACACAGCAACTTCACCGATAGAGAGGCTGGATTACAACAACAACTTGAAGACAAAGATACTTGGGATTGGGTAGCGAAAATAATGAATGAATTACCCCACCAACAAAAACTTATAATACAACTCCGCGACATTGAAGAAATGGAGTTCGAAGAGATCAGTAAGATACTAGACATGAACGAGTCAGCCATTAGAACGGCCCTCTCACGAGCCAGGAAAACAATTAGAGAAACAATGACAAAAACACACCATTATGGCATTGGATAACATAGAAAAATTAGTAGCAAAATACTTCGAGGCAGAAACCTCTATAGCGGAAGAAAAAGAATTAAAGGCCTACTTTTCTTCTCCAAATGTGGCGCCGCATTTGGAACAATACAAACCGCTTTTTGGTTACACTGTAAAAGCAAAACAAGAACAGTATACCGCATCCCTTACCATCAAGAAAAAGAAAAAACCAGGGATGTATTGGCTTTCGATAGCCGCTACGGTAATCGTTTTGCTAGGAGTAAGCCTGTTTACTTTTAATCAATATGAGCAACCTAAAACTGCAGAGTTGGGTACTTATAATGACCCCGAAGTAGCCTTCAAAGAAACCCAAAAAGCCCTAGCAATGATATCAGAACATGTCAACAAAGGCATTGGGACTATGAACTACTTATCAGTGTATGAACAATCAAAAAACAAAATTTTTAAATAAGAAAAATCAAGAAATCATGAGAAAGTTAATCTTAAGTCTAGTAGTAGTACTAGCAGCTAATACCATGTTTGCGCAGTCGGTATTCGATAAATTCGACGGACAAGACGATATAACTGCCGTTGTTGTCAATAAAAAAATGTTCTCGCTAATCAGTAAAATGAAAGTGGAAGACAAAGAAACCCAACAATACGTCAACCTTATTAAAAAACTAGACAATTTAAAAGTCTTCGTTACCAATAGCGATAAAAAGTCAGATGAAATGAAAGCCGTAGCGGATAAATACATTAAATCAGCTGATCTAGAAGAATTAATGCGCATCAATGAAAAAGGGAAGAGTATCAAGATTTTTGTGCGATCGGGTGCCACTGATTCTCAAATCAAAGAACTATTAATGTTCATCGAAGGAAGTGGTAAAGAGGAGTCGGTCTTAATGACATTGTCGGGAAATTTCGACTTAGATGAATTATCCGTGTTGACCGATAAAATGAAACTTCCTGGCGGAGATGTTTTGAAAAAAGCATCCAAAGGCAGTAAAGGTGCAAAAGCTACTAAGTAAAGGAACCATGAGACTAGCCTTTTTAGCCGCAATTCTTGCTTCAATGATGCTGATGAGTTGCAATAACAAACCCACATTACAAAAGTATTATGTGGCACATGCTGAGAATAAAGATTTCATAGCGTTAGATGTTTCTTCTAGTATCATTGATGTGGATAAAGCAAAACTTACTCCTGCTCAAAGAGAAGCGCTGCAATCCTTTGATAAAATGAACATCCTAGCTTTCAAGGGTACCAAAGAAAATCAAAAAGCCTACACCGAAGAGAGTGAAAAAGTAACCAAATTGCTCAAAGGTAAAGAGTATCAAGAATTGATGAAAATCGGCTCGGGAAAGGACGCTGCTTCGGTTAGCTTTGTTGGTGACGAAAACAATATTAAAGAGTTTGTAGTGTTTGCCAAAAAGAAAGAATCTGGCTTTGCCATTGTCCGAATCTTAGGCAAAGATATGAATCCAAACAATATTTTGAACATGCTCTCTTTGTTAAAAAGTGCTAAACTAGACAGCACACAATTAGCCCCATTGCAAACAATTATGAAATAGTACTTTGAAAGCAGTTAAGGAATAAAAAAGCCCGAATCCTTCGGGCTTTTTTTATTTTTTGAAATATTTAAAAGGAACGACCAACATGCCAAAGCATTCGCCTTTTTCCTTGCCAATGTGCTTATGATGCATTTTATGGGCTCTTCTAACCGCTTTGGCATAACGATTATTGGCATTTCTAAACAACTTAAATCGCTGGTGGATAAAAATATCATGCACCGTGAAATAGGCTAATCCATAGGCGAATATCCCTAATCCAATCGCTAAACCCACGGATAAAATATTGTTCTGCCACAACAAGAAAAATGCAATACTTACCACGGCATAAAAAATAAAGAAGGCATCATTTCGCTCAAACCAAGAGTCGTGATCCTTTTTATGATGGTCGGCATGCAAGTTCCACAAAAACCCATGCATAATGTATTTGTGGCTAAACCAAGCCATAAATTCCATAATACAAAACGTAATTAGAAATACAAAAATGTTGAGGTACATAATTTTATAGTAAATTCAGATGATAATTAACATAACACTTGGCTAGTAAACCAAATTTTTGATAGTCAGGTACTCTAATACGAGTATGCTTGATCTCAGTTGACGGAGTCTTTTTTAATTTCGACAAGAGCTTTTTATAGTAAATATAAGCGGTGTAAACACCAAATTTAGCTTCCATAGGAAGTTTGACGATTCCTTGGAAACCAGCCTCAAAATCAGCTTCGATTTCTTGAATAATCAGATTCTTAGACGCTTCATCAAGTCGCGTTAAATCGGTATTTGGAAAGTAGGAACGACTTAATTCTTCATGATCCGCTTTCAAATCACGCAAAAAGTTAACTTTTTGAAATGCCGAACCCAGTCGCATTGCAGCTTGCTCTAATTCCATGAATTTTTCGTCATCTCCATTAACAAAAACTTTAAGACACATCAAGCCTACAACATCGGCCGATCCATATATATAGTCATGATACTCCTCAAATGATTGGTATTCTTTCTTATGTAAATCCAAACGCATGCTTTTCATGAAAGATTTAATCATGCTGATGGGAATATTGTATTTATGTACGGTGTTTTGGAACGAGTTCAAGATAGGATTCAAACTTATTTTATGCTCTAAAGCCGACTTTAAATCACTTTCAAACATCGTAAATAGTTGCTCTTTATCATAGTCATGAAAAGTGTCAACAATCTCATCTGCAAATCGGACAAATCCATAGATGTTATAAATATCCTGACGAATGCCTGGAGCTAACATGGTTACGGCGGCAGAGAAGGAAGTGCTATAAGACTTAGTTACATTACGGCTGCAGTCAAATGATACGGTGTCAAAAATTAATTTCATAGCTATAGTGTAATTACTTGTTTTTTTCAATGAGTTCGGATACTAATTTTCCTGATATCAAGGCCGGTGGAACACCTGGTCCTGGTACGGTTAATTGACCTGTAAAAAAGAGGTTTTTAACTTTTTTACTCTTTAATTTGGGCCTTAAAAAGGCGGTTTGCAATAAGGTGTTGGCTAACCCATAAGCGTTCCCTTTATAGGAATTATAGTCGTTTATGAAATCATTTACACAAAAAGATTCCTTAAAGATAATAGAATTTCTAACACTTTGTTGGGTTAATCGCTCAAAGCGACTTATTATTTTTTCAAAATACTCTTCTCTTAACTCTGGGATGTCATGCAATCCAGGGGCTAACGGGATTAAAAAGATTCCAGCTTCTTTCCCTTCTGGTGCTGAATTACCATCCGTTTTTGAAGGAAAGCTAGCATAAAACAGCGGTTCTTCTGGCCAACGGGGGTCGTCATATATTGCTGATGCATGTACATCAAAGTCGACGTCAAAAAATAAAGTATGGTGCTCAACCTGTTCTATTTTTTTGTCAAAACCTACATAAAATAATAGGGAAGAAGGGGCAAAGGTACTTTTCTCCCAATATTTTTCAGAATATGCCCGGTACTTTTCATCCAGCAAACGTTCACTATGGTGGTAATCGGCTCCACTTAAAATGATGTCACCTTTTATACTAGTACCATTAACAACCAAGCCGGTAGCCGTTCCATTCGTTACTTCAATCTTTTCGATATTTGCGTTTGTGTGTATGGTAACCCCAAGCTCTAATGCTAATTGTTCAATAGCCAATATTACAGAGTACATGCCGTTTTTAGGATGCCAAGTGCCCAATCCAAAGTCAGCATAATTCATAAAACTATAAAAGGAAGGGGTATCGGATGGTTTGGCTCCCAGAAAAAGTACGGGGAATTCTAAGATCTGTATTAATTTGGTATTCTTAAATTTTCTTCGAATGTCTTTCGAGATGTTTCCGAAAAACTGATTAACTTTTTTAGCGGTTTCAAGCGTTACCAACTCCAAAGGAGATACACCTGGACGGTACACTAAATCTTTAATCGCAATATTGTAGTTGCTCTGTGCTTCGTTCATAAAAGAGGCCAGTTTTTGACCACTCCCGACTTCAATTTTTTCAAAAGTTTTTACGATTTCCGGCAAATTGTCGGCTATCGTCACAAATTCGTTGATCCCAAAATAGACCTGGTAGGCTGGAGCTAACTTAATCAACTCATAATAGTCCGACGGCTTTTTGCCAAAATCCGCAAAAAAGCGTTCAAAAACATCCGGCATCCAATACCATGTGGGTCCTATATCAAAAGTAAAGCCATCCCTTTTTAATTGTCTAGCTCTTCCGCCAATGGTATCATTTTTTTCGTATACGTTTACTTCATAGCCAAGTTGTGCTAAGTAGCAAGAAGCTGCTAATGAAGAAAATCCCGAACCTATTATTCTAACTTGTTTTTTCATACTGTTTAACAAAAATAGTAAAAAGCTAAACAATATTACTATTTTTTTATTGAAAATTATAGGGCTGCTGCCAAATCATTAATGGAATCAAAAGTGCGAAGGCGATCATTTAGCAGTTTAGGGTCTATATGTTCAATCATTCGACCCATAATCCAAAAGTTGGTATCATCAGTTAACATCTCTTTTTTAATCTCTCTTACATAGTCATTTATTACAGTAGGATTAGGTTCTACAGTCATATAACAGATGTAAGTAATGTTATCAAAGTACTTTTTGACATCCTTCAAACTCTCAATGGGCACACTCTCTCCTAGGTATATAGTTTTGTAACCACTAAACTGCGCTTCATAATTAACATACATCAAACCCAGTTCGTGCATTTCATTTTCAGGTAAATACAAGACAAAGGTTTTGTCGTCTCGCGTGGGTTCTTGTACTTGTAGCTTTTCCGTGTTTAATAGTAATTTTTGCTTAATCAGGTAACTTATGAAATGCTCATGCGCAATAGTGATCGTATTAGTTTGCCACAAGTACCCAATTTCTTGAATAAAAGGGATAAATATGTTAAAAAACACCTCTCTAAACGAGGTTTCAGCTAGCAGATTGTTATACGTCGTAAGGAATAACGTTTGATCAAAGTTCATCATGGCCATCTTAAACGAACTAATCGCATGATGTTTCACACTTTTATCCGAAATAATAGCATTAACCAACTCCGGTATTTGATCCTCAGATAATTTAGAGATTTTAGATATTTTATACCCGTGGTTGTGGAGTAAGGTGATGTTTAATATTTTTTGCAGATTGGCCAAATCATATAAGCGAATATTGGTTTCAGTTCGCATGGGTTCCAAAACATTATAACGCTTTTCCCAGATTCTAATAGTGTGAGCCTTGATTCCTGTTAGGTTTTCCAAGTCTTTAATACTAAAAACACTTTTTATATTGTTCATCTTTTTGCTTAATTAGTTAAACAAAAGTAATAAAATTAACTTACGATATCATTTTTTAGAGCAAAACTTCAATAAATTAAATTTTTTAAAACGTAAAAGCTTGATTGGTAATGGTTTAAATTTGAATTATCGCAAACGAAAATAGCTAATAAAAAGTCAGACGGACTGAACAATTTATTAGCTATGAATGCATTTTGTGACCACGATGGGATTCGAACCCATACGTCTTGCAACACCACCCCCTCAAGATGGCGAGTCTACCAATTTCTCCACGTGGCCGTAAAACAAAAAAAGTCAAACATTTGGATGTTCGACTTTTTGTGACCCGACTGGGGCTCGAACCCAGGACCCCATCATTAAAAGTGATGTGCTCTACCAACTGAGCTATCGAGTCTTCAGCACAAATTATAAGAAAAATAGTGACCCGACTGGGGCTCGAACCCAGGACCCCATCATTAAAAGTGATGTGCTCTACCAACTGAGCTATCGAGTCTTTTTCTTTTCTTGAATGCGGGTGCAAATATAAGGCCTTATTATTTATATTTCAAAGCAATTTTGGTATAAATTTACCTTTTTTTGTCACGGACTGTTAATGTCTTAATTTATAAGGATTTATTGTAATGCAGAAAATAATTTTGATTGGTTATATGGGTTCAGGCAAGACCACAATTGCCCAATGTTTGGCAAAAAAAAAGGCGGTTGATTGGGTGGATTTAGACCATTTGATCGAAAAAGAAACGCAATTGTCAATCACCGAGCTTTTCGAAACTAAGGGAGAAATCTATTTTAGAAGGATGGAACACCAACTTTTCACTGCCCTCCTCAAAGAAGAACGAAGCCTCATTATCAGCTTAGGTGGCGGAACTCCATGTTACGCTAATAATCATTTACAACTGAAGGGAACTGATGTAATCTCTATTTATCTAAAAGGATCCATTGAAACGCTTTATGATCGCCTCATTAAGGATCAAAATAAGCGCCCGTTGATCGCTAATTTAGCAACAACAGCAGTCAAGGAATACATAGCAAAAACCTTATTTGAAAGAAGCTATTTTTACAATCATGCTACTTTTAAGGTAAATATCGATAACAAAAATCCGGAAGCCATTACAGAGGAAATATTGAACCTGTTAGACTAAGCAAGCATAACAATTATCAGCCTCAAAAACAACCGTAACATGCTCCTTCGATGAGGTAGAAAGCGATATTCCTTTAAAATCGGCTTTGACCGGGTATTTTTTATGATTTCGGTCAACCAATACCGCCGTTTTAAATTTTTTAATAGGCACTTCCAAGAAATGTTTAACACCATAAATTAAGGTCGTTCCCGAATTCAGGACGTCGTCAACTAAAACGACCGCTTTGTTACTATATCCCTCCTGAGGGATTGACGTCGTTATCAAGTTGAAGGGGTCATGCTTGTCAATCATAACCTCACATAGTGTCACTTTAATGTTGCAAATGGTGCTTAAAACTGCGTTAATTTTCTTCGCAAATATAAACCCATTACTAGCAATTCCCGCCAAGACAATTTCATCTTCCTCCGAAAAGGTTTCATAGATCTGATAAGCGATTCGCTTTATTTTATTTTCAATCTCTTGCTGATTTAGAATGATGTTAAGTTGCATAATGTTGTGTTGTTAAATTAATTCTCGTCTGCTTCAAAATCAAATTCAAAGTCTTCTAAGTCTCTTCGGTCTTTTTTAGTCGGCCTTCCAGTTCCAGTCTTGCGATAGTGCTCTTTGGATAATTTCAAGAGTTCTAAATGAGCAAAAGACTCGGGAGGAGTGTCGTCTTTTCGATAAATGTCAACGAGCTTGGCACCAACGCGATTTAAGGGAATATCCAGTACCGTAATGGCATAGGTGATTTGATCTCTTCTAAAGGTAATTTTATCCAATGGAAAAACTTCCCGCGAAGCCTTTGCAACCTGGCCATTTACAGTGATTTGATTTTTTCGGCATGCCTCGGTAACCATGTTTCTAGTCTTGTAGTAGCGCACACACCATAGATATTTATCTACTCTCATTTTTTTTCCAAAATCAACGTTAAATTGTTTACAAAAATAAATCAATATTGTATCTTGCGGGCTTAAAAAATCAAATAAAATGAATATTTTTTTCAAGGCGATTGTCGTACTTTTTCTTGGTGTAACACTAGTATCATGTTCTAATAGTGATAGCAGTGCGGAACCACTCCGTGATTACAAAACACAAAGAGATACCGATATGACAAATATTGAAGAGTTTATGAAATCGCATTACATGACTGTTGTGAATAATCCGGGAGGAACAGATGACCAAGACGTTAGCTTCACCCTTATTCCAGCCGGCGGAACTCAAGTATCGATTTGGAATCAAACGGACTATCCCCTACAAACACGGTATGTCAATGTAACACAAAATGACGAGCAAGTTACCTATAAAATATACTATTTGAAATTAAGAGAAGGGTCAGGGACAAATAGTAAGTCACCCTGCAATGTTGATAAAGTATTTGCTGCCTATCGAGGGGAGTACATTTACAAGAAAACAGATGCAACCGTTGATCCGGCCGTCACTAGTTATTTGTCAACGCAATTCCAAGAAAGAAAATTTCCTATCGATATTGATCTTTCCACCGCAATTAGAGGATGGGCTGAGATATTTCCCCAATTTAAAACAGGCAGTTATGCTAGTAATTTAGATGGTACGGTTTCATATTTTGATTTTGGTGCTGGGGTGCTATTTATTCCCTCGGGCTTAGCCTACTATTCCACTTCAACAGGAGGTATTCCTTCTTATTCGCCACTTGTTTTTAGCTTTAAATTATGTGAAATTTCACGCCTTGATCAAGATGGCGATGGAGTTCCTTCTTATTTAGAAGATATTGGGACCGCAAATACTGATGAATTTGGTGTGGTAACAATTGTGCCCAATATAGCGGATGGATACGTAAATTTTGTTGCTACGGGATTAGACAATGCGGATGATACCGACGGGGATGATCGACCAGACTATTATGACGTGGATGATGATGCTGATGGGACTTTGACAAAATATGAGGTTAAAAACCCAACAACAGGTTTAGCGTTTCCTTTTGACCAGATTCCAACCTGCGGAGGAACCGCCACCTTAAAAAAACACCGCGATCCAAGTTGCCATTAATAGAATGTAGATATTATAAAAAAAGCCGCTTTTAGCGGCTTTTTTATTGGTTTTATTCTTGCTATTTTCTTTTGATAACACGCTCAACCGCAGCCACAATCGCAGGACTGTTCAATTGGTATTTGTCCATTAATTGCTCTGGCGTTCCACTTTCTCCAAAACTATCATTTACAGCAACAAATTCTTGAGGTTTCGGATGATGCAAAGCTAGTACTCTCGCTACACTTTCTCCTAACCCACCTAAAATATTGTGCTCTTCCGCAGTTACAACACATCCAGTCTTTGCAACCGAGTGTAAGATAGCTTCTTCATCCAAAGGTTTAATAGTGTGAATGTTGATTACTTCAGCAGAAATACCTTTAGCTTCCAAGGCCTCTGCAGCTAATAATGCTTCCCAAACGAGGTGGCCTGTTGCTATAATAGTAACATCCGTTCCTTCGTTTAATAAGATGGCTTTCCCAATAACAAATGGTTCGTCAGCTGGCATAAAATTAGGAACAACCGGACGCCCAAAACGTAAATAAGCTGGGCCATGATGGTCTGCTAATGCTATAGTAGCGGCTTTCGTTTGATTGTAATCACAAGTATTAATTACCGTCATACCTGGAAGCATT
>Ga0114967_10004736_pt1 | contig 10898 bp, 4 predicted proteins | sample M_130628_MF_Meta_FD_92639 | JGI IMG/M metagenome (GOLD analysis project Ga0114967, IMG submission 92639) | Freshwater microbial communities from Lake Montjoie, Canada to study carbon cycling - M_130628_MF_MetaG | ecosystem: Environmental > Aquatic > Freshwater > Lake | place: Lake Montjoie... | reverse complement strand
CCATAACCTGCTATTGAATTTCCATTGATATCCACGCTTTGACTTTTTCTCAAACTTCCCGCTTTCGCTTGACCAACATTCAAAGCTTCGTTTCTGCCTAATTCAATCACGGCACATTTCGTCCATTTTGATTTATCAGAAGTAATTACGATGTCAATACTTGGAAGCCTAGAAATACTGCTTCTTGCTCTAATTGTGGTTACCGTTCCTGTAGATAAAAGTCCCGTTCCGATGGGATAGCAAAGTGGGCTAAATTCATTGCGATAACCAGTTAAATTGTGCGGAGCAAAACCACCAGATAAAATCTTCTCATAATTTTGATCAGGATCTTTTCCCAATTCATCTTTGTAAAATTTCGGACTGAAATACGCTGGCGTTTGTGTCACCGTGTCAGCGCCAATTGGATTGTAAACGCCTGATAAAATCCAATTTGTTGGAAAATAATTGTCATTGTCTTTGATAAAAGAAAGCCATCGTTTGGACGAATCTTTGAATTCTATTGTTGATTCAATCGGTAAGGTATAACGTTCATATTCTAATGATTGTGGAACATCTGACCCTGTTGGATCAGTTGGTTTGAAATATTTATTTTGAATTATCTCTACAGAAATTCCCCACTTGGCAATGATTTGCTCATTTTGATTTTTGATGGTTCTTTCTGATGCCACTGAATCTAAAAGGTTTATTTTGTTTTCAGAATCATATCTGTAAATCACCCAAGAAGCGGAATCTGTTCCATAATAATTATTGAATTGATTAGACCCGCTATTTTGGTAATTTCTGAATTTACATTCAAAATATCCACCAACCACATTCAGCGGGTCAACAACTTTTACATTTAACGGACCAGAACCATAATCATAAGTCGGATTTGTAACAAAACCTTCCGTAAGAATTTTACTCAGCGTGCTTTCAGTAAAATCCAGCGAATTGTTGCCATTTCCAGTTCCGTCTAATCTTGTGATTTGAGGCGTAGAACCATAAAATAAACTTTGAATTGTTCCCCCGGCTTCAGGAATCGGATTGTGTGGAATTGCCTCAATAGTTTTAATCTCTCCAATGGTTGCTTTTCTACTAGCTAAAAATGGTTTTTTCTGCCCATCTAATTGCTGAGGATCAGACGGATCATAATTTTTATAACTGTTATAAGCGTAGGAAACTGCCAAATAATAATACCGTTTGAAATTAACCAAAGTTCTATTTCCCTGCGCAAATAAATCTTCGTTTACACTGAAACTGTGTTTGATTCCTGTATTTGCACCTTGCACTTTTTTTACTGGCATTGCGACCCCTAACTCTTCGTCATATTCAAAGTTAATCAAGGTAGAAACATTGTCTTTGATATCGCACTGCGCCACCAATCTTGCCTTTGAAACATCTTCAATTTGTGATGCTGAAACCGACGAACTGGTGACTTGATAAATCATGTATCCTTGAAAGTGATAAAATTTATCAGCGGTAGAATCAGCGGCAGAAATAAATGGATCAAATTCTTTGTAATCCTCTTTGGCGTTGTTTGAATTTACAGGGTTTGAAAGCGTTAAAATCAATTCATTTTCCAATTCTTGCACTTTTAAATCTGGCGCATAAGGTCCATCGAGCACCTTGAAACAGTTTTCAAATAATGCCTGTGCTTTGTCGTCTGCCCTTCTCAATACTTCCACGGAAGCAAATGGTCCGCCACTGTTTGCGCGCGCCCAAACTACGCCAACAGTGATATTATTGACCGCGCCAGGTTTCAATACAAAAGGCCCTGCTGATTGCACAAATCTTCGATCATAAGGTTGATTTCCAGCGGTTTCTTCCGTCCAAGGAATTTGAGGATTTCCGCTTGTTCCCCAACCCAAAGGATCTGTATCACCCGGAAACATGAAATCACACGGCACTGTTGGATCAGCTTCTTGGTCAGCAATATATCCACTTCCGCCATAATAAAAAGGCGTTCCATCTTTCCAAAATCCGCGCAAATAATTATAAAAATCTGAGCCTGTAATTGGATCTGTTTGATTTGGATTTCCGCCTCCGCCTGCATTCACGTAGTAGAGAAATCTTCGCATCCCAAAGCGCTCATTGTCAACAATTCCATCGCCATAACCAATTCCATTTAATGCTTCATTCAAACCAATTCCAAAAGCATTGTCGATATTGTCATTGTCTTGAAATGGTCCTTCGAAAAAATCAACGCCCACAGCTGGAGGATTAATTCCATATCCTTTAAATCCACTATTGTCGCCATCGTAGGAATCGCCATTGTACACGTATGCCAAACCTCGATTTACATCACAACCAACGTAGTCATCAAAAGGATCTCCTAGCGCAGCATCGGCGAAAAAACCAAAATAAGTGTTGTATAAAGTTTGCGTGCCGCGATTGATCAATTCATAATTGTAAAAAGTCATGTTGTTGATTTCGTCATTGGTTGCAAAAGCAAATGCTTGCGCCCGAATTTCCATTCCGATTGGATCCGCTCCTGTTTCAGTATGGATATTCCCTTTGTCGTTCATGATCCACCAAAAGTTTTCGTCACCGTAAAGACTTACTTTTCTGTCGACGCTGCAAATTTTGTCTTTTTTGATATCATACCAAGGAAAATCGCCATTTTCCCAGCTGTAATTTCCGTCATGATTTCTGTCATAAAATGGCGCTAAATAATAATCTTGTCCCAAAGACACATCTCCATGCGCGGGCCATTCTTTGATGATTTTGGGAACGGTATAACCCGGAAAATTCTCTGATTGCGTATTCGTTCCATTCTCTAAATCATACAATCCAGATTCATACCATGCATCAAATTCGCGCACCATGTCTTGCGTTGTGGTAAAATGCCTGTCGTACTTTTGGCAAGTCTCATAATCAGTAATTGCAGCACCCTGCGAAATGGGTCCTGTCCAATAATCTTGGCCGTTCCGGTAGCGCAAAGCAGCAAGTTTCAATTGCCCGTTGATGTCAGTTCCGCCCAACCACAAAGCAGCTGTAAAAAGCGCCATGATTCCAGAATTTTTCGGTACTTCGTATTGAGAATAATTTTGTCCAGGAACTTGCCATAAATTTCCTGCGGTATGAACCATTGCTTTCACATTGTTGGTCTGCAAGAAAGTTGTAGCTGTCGGCGGTGCGCAATTTGCTGCGCGTGACTCAATGGTTTTTGGTGTTTTTCCAAGGTAGTTTTGCGCCACCATTGAAAACGGGAATAAAAACAAGATTATTTGAAGTAGCTTCATAATTCCTAGGATCTTTGAGGGTTAAATGTAGTGATTTTCTCAAAAATGCCTTGTATTCAAAATGAAATGTTTTTTACTTCGTGAAACTCGAAACAAGTACTATGATTTTCCGTTTGATTTTTTACATGTGAGACTGCAATGTGCAAATATGTCGCCCTTACAGGGCTTGGATGCTGTTGGTGAATTTCTTTTTCCGATGGACTGCGCCCATCGCTAAAAAGATGTCGCCCTTACAGGGCTTTTATAATGGTGGTGAATTTCTTTTTCCGATGATTCCAATATATATCGGAACCATCGTTGTCAGATTACACCCTTTCAAGGCTTTAATGTTTGTAAATAAAAAGCTACATCAATCTTCGAACATGCGATAATTCTTTTCATCAATTTCCTCCAGCTTGTCCCAAGTAGCTGATTGGTTGTAAAATTCAACCGTTCCATCGTTGTAAATAATCCAACTAAACGAACCAGCCCGATTGCTATAATCTACTCGATAACAACAATCATTCAATTTGTAAATGGAATATTGAACGCCTCTATTCAACTTAATAAATGGTTGAATTTCTACTTTAGTATCTATCTCGTTAGGAACAATCACAAATCCATTTTGGACATACCAATTAAAATTCAGTTCAAAAAAATAGTTGGTATAGTAATAATCATCAAAAAATGTAAACGTATAAAAGTTGCCATCTAATTTCATCTTTGATGGATATTGCCAACCGAGTTTCTGAAATAATAAATACAAATCTTTCACGTATTTATTGGTTGTATCGCAAATATCGGCGCCTTGAAAAATATTTTTTTGTAGCTTAAATTCTATATTTTTTGAAAATTTTCTGTTGGTTGCAAAAGGGAAATCCAAACCACTTTTCCAATTTTTTTTGAAATAATAAATCGCTTGCGCAATGGAATCTATTTGTTGGTTGTTTAGCTTTTGAATTGCCTTATTCCCGTATCTATTGAGATAAGCGTACGTAATTTGACGATATTGTTCTTTATTCACCAAGCTATTCCAATCTAAATTTTCAATTTTTGTGTCTTTGAAAGTCTTATCAATACAACCATTTTCATATTTCTGCTGAAAAAGCAAATTTCCTTTGGAATCATATTCACTGCAAATTTCATGACGCAACCCTTTTGCATAATTGTATCGAATCAAAATATTCCCCAAGCTGTCGAAGGTTTGATAATCGCCATTTAGCAAGCCATTCAAGCGTTGCAATGATTTTATTTTTATCCCATTAAGGGCATAGATTTCCTCAAATCTCTCCTGATTTTTTGAAAAAATAAACGATTTTAATTCTCCGTTTTGATGGTACATTTTTCCTGAATAGGCGCTGAAATCTTGTCCAGAAGTACTGGAAACATCAGACATTAACACGCCATTAAAATTCCATTCTTTTGACGAAACCGTTGTGCGTTTTCCTGCGGGATTTGCAGCTTCAACAGAAGTATTCAATCTTGCCATTTTTCCGTTGTTAAAATATTCAACGTAGGAGGTGTCATTTTTGGGATTGTTGATTTTAACAGATTGCACCTTACCGTCTTCAAGCCATTTTTTATGGAAAGTACCATAATCTCGCTGCGCCAGAATATCAAATTCTTCAATCAAAATTCCTTTTGTATTCCATTTTTTTTGGAACCCGTTTCCTTTTTGATCCATGAAAACTTCCAGTGTTTTAATACCACTTTCAGCCCATTCTAGTTTACTTGGTTTGAAAAGATGTGCTGATAAAGTATCATACGTATGCTGATACCTGAGCGAACCTGAAGGATAATATCCTTTCCAAACATCCACTTTCATGTTGCGTTTATAGTGCAACTCTTCGTATAATTTTCCATTGAAATCATACACATACCAATCGCCATCGGGATCATCTCCATTAAAATAACCTTGCTTGAAAATTTTACCGTTGGAATGATATTCTGTGAACTTTCCTTGTCTGATTTCATGTACAAAAAAGTTAGACTGGAAAACTGCTTTGTAATTCACCTTTTCTTTCAAATTCCCTCCATCATCATAGCTCGTGTATTCTCCAAAACGTGCTGTTAAATATGTGTAACCTTCCTCATCCACCGTATGTGGCGGATGGTCTTTTTCATTATATTGATCTATTTCACTTCGTCGAATAAACGCCAAGTGATACGAAAAACGAGGATTGCCATTTGCCCAATATTCTTGTCTCAATTCGCATCGTCTGCCTGATTTATCTAGGTAATATTTAGAATTGTGTTCTATTTTGCCGTTTTCATAATAAACGATTAATGTAGCAATAGTCGAATCTTTTACTTTATTGAGCCGATTATATCGTACTCGTGGTTTAAAATTTATAAAATTCAACTGCTCTTCAATCAATTTTCCATTTTTAAAAATGCGCCGCTCGTATAGGTTTCCGTCAAAAATCGATTCACAAACTCCATCTAAAGGCGTTTGCATATTTTCTTGGTAAAAAGTACTGAAATAATAATTTCCACCTTTTTTATTGTGCGATTTGAAGGTGCAATTGTCTTGGGAATATACTGTGGAAAAACAAAAAGTTATAAAAAAAAAGAAATATTTCATGATGTGAAAATACAACCAAGACTGCAATTGGTTCAATCCATAGTTTTTACAAAAGTAGAAATCAAAGTCACAATGTCTAGATATTCATTGAAAGAAAGTGCTTCGTAAGTGTCTAAAACATCGTGGTAATGCTTGTTTTCTCCCATGGTATAAATGAAGAATGCAGGAACATTATTTTCTGTAAACCAATAATGGTCTGAATTGGCAGCTTTTCCGCGGATTTTTATTTCTTTCAGCAAATGTTGTTCTTCGTTTATTTTTAAAAGTTGATCAAATTGTGCTTTAAAAACACTCCCATTTACCACCGTTACGCCGTCTTCACCACTTCCCATGATGTCTAAATTCAAGAGAAATTTTATTTTCTTCAGCTTAAAAAGTGGATGTTCAACAAAATATTTTGAACCAATCAAACCCGCTTCTTCTCCGGCAAATGCGATGAAAACCAAATTGTAATCCACAGGATTTTGTTTGAAATAATCTGCCAATACAAAAAGCATCGATGTTCCGCTGGCATTGTCATTTCCTCCGGGAAAATAGGTTGAACTTCCCATTCCTCCCAAATGATCATAATGTGCAGAAAAAACGATTGTCTTCTTAAATAAACCTTTCGCCGGAATATTCGCAATCACATTATTGGCAAGGTGATTCTTTTTAAGTTTCGCTTCAATATTGGTTTGAATAATCGAATTTTTCTCAAAAATAGCACTTTGAATGCTGAAAAATGCGTGCTTAAATTGCTCATTGTCTACCGAAAAGGTAAATTTTTCCTCGGTAATTATGACCACATCAAAAAACTCAACAAAATAACGAGATACTTTTTTGATTTCACTCAAAGAATCTTTGGCTAAGCTGGAACAATCAAAAACAACAGCATTGTATGATCCCTCTTTCTTCATCTCTGCCATTGCGGCACTCCAGAAATTTGGATTTCTATAATCTTTTCGAGATAAATATTTGTATTTCAATTTCTTGTTACTACTTCCAGAAGCTGGGTCAATCAAAAAATCAATTCCTGGAATTAAGGACTTTTCACCCAATTTCAGTTCCATTTTTCCTGGAAAAGTATTGACGTCGAAAGTAAAAGGTTGCAAATATGAATTTGAAATCGGTTTTAGCCCGCGCTTTTGAAATTCTTTGACTAAAAACTGCGCTGCGAGCGAATCTCCAGATTTAATATATCCCCGACCAAAATATGTTTCAGAACACAATTCTTGCGTAATTCTTTTCCCTTCGTTGAGCGCGGAAGTTGGATTTGATTGACTAATTGCGTACTGAAAAAGTGCGCATAAAATGCATAGAATTCCAACTTTCATATTCTTGAAATTACAAATATCTTCTTTCCACTTTCTGAATAAATTCGGCAGTCAAATTGCTTTCTAAATCCCAACTAAATTGTTGCGCAAGTTGGGCCAAAATTCTTTTCGCAGCTGTAAAATCTATTTGATTATCTAATTGCTCAATTGATTGATTAAAAGCTTCACTTGAACCTCCGAAAAGTTGACGAATACATTGTAATTTGTCGTTTAATCCAAATGACCCAACCAACGTTTGAAGTTTCATTGACATCAATCTTGCACTCAATGAATCGTCTGATGTATTGCTATATCTGTTGAAAATATCAGTGTTCACATCCGCTGCTTCTCCGACAATTGGTTCTGGTTCGCTGAAAACTGGCGTGTTTTCAACATCTAAAAATTCATCTGCAAATGGTTCTGAAATTTCAGGTTCGCTATATAATACGGCTGCAATTGGTTCATCAAAAATGGTTGGTTCTGGTTCGCTGAAAACTGGCGTGTTTTCGACCTCTAAAAATTCATCTGCAAGTGGTTCTGAGATTTCAAGTTCACTATATAATTCGGCTGTAATCGGTTCATCAAAAATGGTTGGTTCTGGTTCGCTGAAAACTGGCGTGTTTTCGACCTCTAAAAATTCATCTGCAAGTGGTTCTGAGATTTCAGGTTCGCTGTATAATTCTTCTGCAATTGGTTCTTCGAAAATGGATGGCTCCAATTCTGGTGCTGGTTCAACGATAATTTCTTTTGAAAACATATCTGCTTCTTCTGCTGCTTTTTCTTCAGCTTTTTCAAACATATCAAAATCAAAAACTGGCTCATCGTTGACCACTTCCAATTTTTCATGCTCTAAAATTTCTTCATCAACTTCTTCAAAAGCCAACATAGGTCGTTCTTCTGATATTTCAGTGTTTTCGGTTTCAACTTCCATTTCTTCGAAGGCCTCTTCCCTTTGTTCTTCAGTGTTTTCTGGAGCGATTCCGAAAATTTTCTCTTCGTATGATTTGTACCGCAAAATCAATGTACGTTCATGCAATTCACGGGTTAATTCAACCAAAGATTCCATTTCATCTGCAGTTAAACTTCCCGATTGAATGTTTTCAAAAAGCGCTTGAATGGCGGATAATATTTCTTCTTTTGAACCAAATTTTGACATCTCTTTTAATCTTAAAGTAATTTTCAACAAATAGACAAAGTTGCTAACCAACTTCGATAATTCGCAATTATAATCATGTAACTTAGCGATAAAATTATGAAATGTTGTGCAAATGGAAATTGATTCAATGAAAATTTCTCACGGGCGGAATGTTGATAACCCTATAAATTAGCGTATGTATTTGGAGCATTTTCCCATGGAGGGCAGACAACAAGGTTGGATTGAAGTAATTTGTGGTTCCATGTTTTCTGGAAAAACGGAGGAATTGATTCGCAGATTGAAAAGGGTTGAATTTGCGAATCAAAAAGTGTTACTTTTCAAGCCAAAAATTGATAATCGATTCGCTGAAAGCTCCGTGATTAGTCACAAAGGCTCTAGCCTTGAAGCTATTGTGATTGAAAATGCGAGTGAAGCTCTAAAAATGTGGAAAAATGAACGCGTTGTTGCATTTGATGAAGCGCAATTTTTTGACGAAGAGATTGTAAAAATCTCCACCGAATTGGCGCGCAAAGGTGTCAGGGTAATTTTTGCTGGACTTGACATGGATTATTTAGGAAATCCTTTTGGACCGATGCCGCAACTTTTGTGCATTGCAGAATATGTAACCAAAGTGCATGCAATTTGTGTTTCTTGCGGCAATTTGGCGCACATTTCTCACAGAACGGTTGCAGAATCAGGACAAGTTTTGGTGGGCGCAGTAGAAAAATACCAGCCACTTTGCAGGGGATGTTACAATAAAATTGCACATTAATTTAAGATTCTTTGTGATTCTTTAAAAAAGCTATTTCTAAGAAATCTCGAAAAATAAAATACATTTGTAAGACAAAAATCAAGTGTTTTGAAAATCAATCTTTCTATTGAAGCATTCGCCGAAATTATTGGCGCCAAATTGAAAAATGAAAATCATGAAATCATTCAGTTGATTGCATTTGATTCGCGTAAAATTTCAAATCCAGTACATACCGTTTTTTTTTCTTTGAAAGGTGAATTTAGAAACGGACATGATTTTATTCAAGATGCTTATAACAAAGGAATTAAAACTTTTGTTGTAGCTCAAAAATTTGATTCATCAGGCTTTCCGAATGCGACTTTTTTAATCGTGGAAGATCCATTGATTGCGCTTCAAAAACTAGCTCAATTTCACCGTTCAAAATTCAACTATCCGATTGTTGCCATTACTGGAAGTGTCGGAAAAACGATTGTGAAAGAATGGATTTACCATTTAATTGCTGGCGAAAAGAAAGTGATTAGAAGTCCGAAAAGTTACAATTCACAAATTGGTGTGGCGCTTTCGCTTTTAGCTTTGGATGAAAATGCTGATTTAGCAATTATCGAGGCTGGAATTTCGAAACCAGGTGAAATGTTTCTTTTGAACCAAATGATTGAGCCAACTATCGGAATTTTCACCGCATTTGGTTCGGCACATAGATCCAATTTTGAATCTATTAATCAACATTTAAACGAAAAATTAACGCTTTTTAAAAATACGAATTCAACGTTAATTCATGAATCGATAAAAATTTCCGACATCAATTTGGAAAAAGTTCATGGACAAGTTGTTGAAAATCAAAATTTCAATTCATTTTTAAAATACTCGCCTTTCCAAGACAAAGCGAGTTTAGATAATTTGTCGATTTGCCTTGCTTTTGCCTTGGAAATAGGAATCAGCGAAAACATTCTTTTAGAAAGGATCAAAGATTTACCTCGATTGGCATTGCGCATGGAAACCTTTGATGGAATCAACGAAAATTTGATTATAAATGACACATACAACCTTGATTTAGATGCACTTTCTCACTCTTTAGAATTTCAATTAAGCATAGCAAATGGCAAAAAAAGGGTGGCAATCTTAGCCGTTGATTCTTTAAATGAAACACAAAAAACAGAAGTACAAAACACATTGGATAAATTCAAATTAGATGAAGTTATTTTTGTATCTAACGAAAATATACCTGCATTTGACAAAATTCACCAGTCAGTTGTCTTAATTAAAGGCACAAGAACAGCACAATTGCAAAAAATCGCACGCTTATTTCAATTAAAAAAGCACAAAACCCGCGTTGAAATTGATTTTTCAGCGGTTAAAAATAACCTCAATTATTTCAGGTCATTGACCAAGACAGGAACTAAAATTTTGGCCATGGTTAAAGCTTCCTCTTACGGTTCTGGCGCTGAAAAAATGGCTGAATTTCTCGAAAAATCAGGCGTTGAATATCTGGGTGTTGCCTACGCAGATGAAGGTGTTGAATTGAGAAAACATGGCATAAAACTTCCGATTTTAGTAATGAATGCTGATGAAGAAGGATTTAATGACATCATTCAATATCAGTTAGAACCTGCGCTATTTTCATACAAAATGATGGATGAATTTGTAAAAGCGCTCATCACCGAAAACATCGAGCAATATCCTGTTCATTTGAAATTTGATACAGGCATGAGACGTTTGGGTTTTGCGCCTTCGGAAGTTGAAAAAGTGGTTGAATTATTTCAAGCGCAACCAGAAATCAGATTGAAAAGTGTTTACAGTCATTTGGCGGATTCAGACAATTTATTAGATGCTTCATATTCAACAGCACAAATTTCAATTTTCAACGATATCTGCGACTATTTAGGGCAAAAATTGAACTATTCATTCGACAGACATCTATTGAATACTGAAGGAATTG
>Ga0114967_10004734_pt1 | contig 10899 bp, 8 predicted proteins | sample M_130628_MF_Meta_FD_92639 | JGI IMG/M metagenome (GOLD analysis project Ga0114967, IMG submission 92639) | Freshwater microbial communities from Lake Montjoie, Canada to study carbon cycling - M_130628_MF_MetaG | ecosystem: Environmental > Aquatic > Freshwater > Lake | place: Lake Montjoie... | reverse complement strand
GGAAGAGCTTCGTTGCGTGCGCTCCGGCGGTGGCCGCAAAGATGGTCCAGGTTGCGCTTGACACGAAGCGTGCGGTACCGAACGTGATTCCGGCGCTTCGGCTTGGAAAGCGCTCCAAGACCCCTGATTCGTTGCTTCACTGGGCAGTGGTGGTCGCAGTCCACGAACCTGTCTTCGAGGGTCGCGTTCGCGAAGCCGATCGCGTCGGGCTGCTGAGGTCGGCCCTCATGGATACTTGGCCGGCTGCAGGAAAGGGAGGACCACGCAACCAGGAGGCTATTCGGCACGCCCTGAAGGCGATCGTCGCAATCGGTGATCGCGCGACTCCGGGCGATTCGCCCGAGGGCAGCCTTCGCCACGCGGTCGAGCAGGCCGCGCTGGCACTCAGCCATACCGAAGGTGCCGAGGTGGTGGTTGCGGGTTTCCGGGTTGTCGTGCCCGCTCCTGCGCCTGCGACGTTGGCGGCGATGCCCATTGCGCATTCGGCAGACCAAGACCTCCCAGACGCCTGCCCGGCCGTCCAGCAGCCGAAGACTGGCGATCGCCACATGGAGATCGACAAGCTTGCTGCACGGCAAGCACAGTTGCAGCGACGTGCAAAGGATGCGGAGGAACTCGCTCACCAAGCCGAACTTGACGCAAAGCGCATGGGAAGCAGGCTGGATGAGGCCGAACGGGACCTGGATCGTCTCCGAGCCGCGATTGCCGCACGGGAAGAGGAGATTGCGGCGCTTTCAAGTCGCTGCGATCTCCTGACCAATGCACAGGAGCGATTGGTCCGGTCCGAAGCGCAGCTCTCGCAGGCATCGAGCGACTTGACGGCACTCCGGGCGGAACAGGACGACTTGGTTGCGCAGGCCCGCGAGCAGGCGGCCGCACAGGCCATCGTTCAATTGACTCGGCTGGCATCGGCTCCGATGGCTACGCTGAGGCAACTGGAAGTCGCGTTGCCGCCAGGACAGCGTGAGGTACTGGGCGCATGCCTCATGCAACTCGAGATTTCAATGCGCCCTCCGGGAGGCTAGGCAATTGCTCTGTGGAATCGATTTCGGAACGCGAAACACTGCGATCGTCAAGGGAACGCGTCGAGTCACAGGTCCGAGCGGGGGCACCATCCCGTCCTTCGTGGCATATTCACGACTCGGCCTTCCGCGGGCCATCGGCGAACGTGCTCGTTCGCTCCTGGAGGAACCCAACAGCACGGCTTCTTGGGACATCCATCGGTCATTCAAGCTCCGGCTGCCGGCGAGCGACGGCTCGCTGAACTGCCGATCCACCTCGCTTGCCGCGGACTTCCTCGCCGATGCGCTCGCGCTTTCTTCCGCCGGAAAGTCTCCCGTCACCGGTGCGGTGATGGCCATTCCCGTGGGCTGGGCGCCCGCGGGACGCCGAGCACTGAGGCGGGCCGCTGAGCAGGCCGGTATTCGGCTCGCTGGTTTCGTTTCTGAGTCAACCGCGGCGTTCGCGAAGTACCGGGATCGCTTTGGATCGGTGGAAGAAGTCGCGGTTTTCGACTGGGGTGCCGGAACGCTCGACATTTCCGTGCTGCGCATCGCGGGCGGGCAGCACGGTGTTTCATCGATCGAGGAGAGGCACTGCGCCCGATCGGATGCCGCGGGTGACACCATCGACACGGTGATTGCCCAGCGCCTGCATCGCCAGATGCAGCAGTCTGACCACTCCCTCCCCGACTGGGAGCAGGTCGATCCCGATGAACGGACCCGCCTGTGCCACCAGGCGGAGTTCGCCAAGATCGCGCTTTCCTCGCACCGTGTCGAGTCGATGCCGATCGCGCTCACCAGCTACTTCGGGAAGAGCCGGACCATGACGCTCTCGGCCGCGGACTTCGATCGTGCCGCCGAGCCGGTGATCGACGGCGCGGTAGCCACCCTTCTCTCGGCTCTCGCGATCGCCGGCACCAATGAGCGTCGGGTGGACGCGGTGCTCGTGGTGGGTGGATGCGCCAAGATCCGCGGGCTCGAAAGCCGGCTGCAATCGATCTTCGGTGATCGGCTGCACATCGACGGCGACTCTGAATGGGCGGTTGCCGAGGGAGCTCAGCGAATTGCCGAGGCAGGCGAGGGGAGTTACGCGTGCATCCAGGAGTTCTGCATGATCCTGAGCGACGGGCTCGCCGTCCCGCTGACGGATCCCGGTGCCCGCTTCAATGGTTCGTCCAAGACCCATGTGGTCGGCAAGGTGGACGACAGCCCGGCGGCGATGCTCGTGTTTGGTGAGAGGTCGCTTGGCCAGGGGTCTGAGCCGCGCACCGTGGGAAGCCTGAGTGTCCGGAGCCAGGGGTTGCCCGGCGAGCCGATCGAGATTGCGGCGTCCCTGGATCCGGATCTGTTCCTGCGCATACGTGCATGCCCGTTGCTCGGGAACCCGTCGCTGGACACGGTCTCGTTCGAGTATCCGAACACCCGCTTTGAGTACCGGCTATGAACGACCCATCCCCGGTTCGCGCGAATGTCATGTTGGTGTCGAATGTTCACCTGCGGCAGCGAGGTGTTGACGCCGCCGGCGATGCCGAATTCCGCAGGCACATCTTCGGCAGGGAGGTACTCGAGCAACTGATGCCGGCCCTGAAGCCAGGCCCTGCGAACATCGACCGTTCGTTGCTCCGTCGCCTCATCGGTCCTGCCCAGTTCGAGTACTTCCACTGCTTGCCATGCACATTGTGCGGGCGACGCGACTACTGGTACGTACGTACGCCTCGTGGTCACAAGGTGACCTTCGCGTCCATCTGCATGTGCCGCAGGCAGGATCATGGCGGCTGAGCCACGACTTATTCTGTGTAACCATCGACTCATCGGAGGCTTGAATGGCAACTCAACGAAAGCATGGACTGTTCCTGGAGTTGGATTTGCGCGAGTATCGCGTCAAGTCCAAGGATGTCGTTTTCTTCGTGTACCGCGGACGGCCACAAAAGAAGTCCAAGTTTGGTGAGTTGCGGATATCCCAAGGTGCGGTCGTGTGGCGGAGTCGCGCACAGAGCATCGGCCGGAAGCTCAACTGGTCCAGGCTTGACCAGCTGTTCACGAGTTACGGACGTCGAGAGGAGAGGCGAAAGAAGAATGCTCGGAAGTCAGTCTCCCGACGCGCTCGCGCCTGATTTGCTCCTGCGTTGATGCCGTGGCCTTGAAGCGTCCATCTCTCGCCCGCTCCCGCATCATGTCCGCGATCCGCGGCCATGACACCACGCCCGAGCTCCTCGTCCGCTCCACCCTCCATCGCCACGGCTTGCGCTTCCGCCTCCATGTCCGCGGGCTCCCTGGTCGCCCCGACATCGTCCTTTCGCGTCATCGCACCGTCGTCCTGGTGCACGGCTGCTTCTGGCACCGGCACATCGGCTGCGCGAAGAGCACGCTGCCGACGACGGATCGCGCGTGGTGGGTGGCAAAGCTGCGGCGAAATCGGGCGCGCGACCGGCGCAACATCCGCGACCTGCGCGCGGCAGGGTGGCGGGTGATCGTGGTGTGGGAATGCGAACTCGGCGTGGCGCGGGGAACCGCCACTCAGCGCGCGGCGCGTTTGGAGCGCTTCGGCCGCTCCCTGGTGCGGAAGGTCATCGGACGCAGCGGAAGTCGTTGATCGCGCGACTCACGTCGCCGTCAAGCCCCATCACCCCCCCGTCCACCGCCCCAGCAACTCCGCCAGATCCGCGCCATTCACCACACCATCCGCATTGAGATCCGCCGGCGTTGCCCGCTCGCCCCACTTCGAAAGCAGGTTCGCCAGGTCCGCGCCATTCACCTGGCCGTCGCCGGTCAGGTCGCGGCTCCGCGGCATCAGCCGATCCAGGAACGGCGTGCTGAACACGCGATGCGGGTCGAGCCGGTCGAGCATGTCCACCGCCGTGCGGAACCCGGCATCTGCCGCCATGCCCTGCGTGAACGACGCCGGGATGCGCGTGCCGATCACCTCCGCGTTCGTCCAGGCGCCGGCGCCGGTGTAGCCCCAGCCCTTGGACCATTCCACGCGCACGCCGGCGTAGTCGCCCGTGTAGTTGGTGTAGATCCACTGCTCGAGCTCGGCGTAGTAGTCGTTTGCCGTCGGGGTGTTCGGGACCGACAGGATGTCGAACCACACCGCGGTGTCCCATTCCGGCTGCGCGGGCCAGGGGCGCAGCGCGGAGAGGAGCGGCACCTGCGCGCCGGGCACCATGCAATCCTCGGGGCGGTCGAGCCCGCAGACGCGGATCTCCACGGCCGAGTTCATCGGGTAGTCGCCGCGGTCCCGGTAGGTCTGCTGGAGCCCCGTGTACTTGGCGTGGAACTCGCTGATGACGCGCTGCACGTCGGCGCGGCGGCAGCTGACGGCGTAGCCGTTGGCCGTGACGCGCAGCGTGGTGGGCCGGATGTAGAGGAGAAGGTCCTTCGACCAGCCCCACAGGTCCCACGCAACGTTCGCGGTGAGCCCCGCGTCGACCGCCAGCGCCTGCACCGCACCGAGCGTGGGCGTCAGCCACGTGGCACCGGTGGTGATCTGCGCGATCAGGTCCGAGACCGACTGCGGGATGTTGTCGCTGAACGGGTAGTTGAACGGCGCGGACACCTCGCGCGACAGGAACGGCTTCTCCGGCGAGATGGTCCACACCTTGAGCCACGGGTTGTCCGTGAAGGGGAAGAGGATGGTCTCGACGCGGCCGGCCTCGTCCAGGAAGTCGGAGAAGGTCTTGCCCGTGGAGCCGGAGCCGGGCGCGGCGAACAGCTCGGCCGCGGAGTAGCTGCGGTAGCTCTCGCAGCGCAGCCGCACGTTGGCGCCCACCTGCAGCGTGGCTTCCACCAGGAACGCGCGGCCCAGGTGCACGCAGAGCGCGGCCATCTCGGGGTCGGAGCGCTGGAAGGTGCGCAGGACGTACGTCTCGGTGGTGGGGGCCCACACCACAGCGGAGACCCCGCGCAGCAGGTTGGAGACGGTGCCGAAGGTGTGGCCGGGCAGCGGCGTCTCGCCCACCGCGGGCACCGACGTGCCGTGGCCATCGATCGCCAGCACGCCGCCGAGCGTCAGGTCGCCCGGCGCGGGGCAGTTGGTGACTCCCAGGCCGGCGCCCTGCAGCGCGGTGTGGAACGCCTCCATGGAGATGCCGGTCTGCGCGGTGACGGTCGGCGGGGTCGTGGTGGAATCGATCGACACCGCCGTCAGGTGCGCCGTGGTGTCGAGCATCAGCGTCTGCGAGGTGCAGCTGTCGCCCGGGTCCACCGAGATGGGCGACCAGTTGTGCCCCATGCCCCGGGGCCGCAGGCGCCAGCCGTTGGCATGCGCCCAGTTGGCGAGCGTCACCACGTCCTGCGGCGACATGGCCGTGGCGGTCCACAGCTGGTCGATGGAGATCTCGCCCGACCAGTTGCGGAAGGCCTGGAGGAACACGTCGATGCCCGCCGGGAAGTTGGGCGGGGGAGGGCAGGCGCCGCTCGCCATGGCCGCCGCGGGCGCAACGCGGAACGCCGGCAGCCAGACCGCCGCGCCCAGCATGGCGGACGTGCGGAGGAAGGTGCGGCGGGATGGATCGTGGGGTGTGCGGGGGGTGTCCATGGGGAACGGCTGGCCGTGGAGGGGGGCCCGCGAGGGGGCGTGAAGGGGAGAGGGGAACATAGCCCCGGAATGGCGGGGGGCAAAGGTTCCTTCGGCGGTTATAAGGCGGTTCGGGGGATCTATTCACGCCGTGAATGACATCTATTCACGGCGTGAATAGGGCGCTTCACCAATTAGCCACCCGACGCTCGCCCGCCTGATTCACCCCCCAGTCGCTTCAGTGCCTTCCCGTGCTTGTCGTTGACGCGCTTGAGCGATCGCGCGACGCGCGCCGTCCCCGCCCGCAGCGCGCCCCGCAGGGCCTCAAGTTGCCCGATGGGCAGCGCCTCGATCCCGGGGCGCATCTCGAAGCGATCCGTTCCCTGGTGGACCACCCAGAGGCGCTCGAGCTGCAGGTCGTTCATGGCGATGGTCATGGACGGCGTCACGGTCGGCGCCTCGGTGCACTTGACCTCGATGCCGATGCGGCGATCGCCGCGCACCAGCAGCAGGTCCAGCTCGGCTCCCTGCGGCGTGGCCCAGTGGAAGCACTCCGATGCGCGGGCACCGGTGGCGTGGATCGCCTGCTCGATCACGAAGCCCTCGAAGGACGCGCCCACCTGTGGCCGCTCGCGCAGCTGCTGCGGGGTGGCCACGCCGAGCACCGCGTGCAGCATGCCGCAGTCGCGCACGTAGACCTTCGGTGCCTTCACCTGCCGCTTGGCGATCGAGGCCGCCCAGGGCCGCAGGATGCGCACGGCGAAGAACCCCTCGAGCGTCTCGAGCCAGCGGCGCACCGTGGCTTCGGAGGTGCCGAATGCACGCGCGAATTCCGATGCATTCCAGCGCTGGCCGTGCCAATGCGCAAGCATCTGCCAGAAGCGCCGCAGTTCGGCAGGCGGCATCCGCAGGCCCACATCGAGCACGTCGCGCTCGAGGTACGTGCGCAGGAATGCCTCGCGCCACTCCATGCTGGCGGCATCGGAACGCGCGGTGTAGGAGCGTGGGAATCCGCCGCGAAGCCAGAGCCGCCTCCAGGCATCGGCGCCGACTTCCTCGAGCGCGAGGCCGTCGAGGTCATGGAACGCGATGCGGCCGGCCAGGCTCTCGCTGCCGCGCGTGGAGACCTCCGGCGAAGCGCTGCCGAGGAGCAGGAAGCGCGCCGGCAGCGGACGGCGATCCAGCAGCGGACGCAGCGGCGGGAAGAGCGTCGGCATGCGCTGCACCTCGTCGATCACGACGAGCCCCCGGAGCGGCGACAGCACCGCTTCCGGCTGGACGAGCAGCTGGAGGTCGCGGTCGGATTCCAGGTCGAGGAAGCGGGCACGGTCTCCCATGCGCTCGGCGACTGCACGTGCGAGCGTCGTCTTGCCGACCTGCCGCGCACCCAGCAGTGCCACCGCCGGGAAGTTCCGGAGCAGTCGCTCGACCTCCGCAACGTGGGAAGGGCGTTCGATCATGCCATCACCATACCATGCAGATTCGTCACAGAAAAACGAAAATGCATGGTGCTACAAGGTCCAACATGCGTTATTGGAATGCCTGACCCGTGGGCGAAGCAACCCACGTGTACCGTGACCCGCAGTAGGAGGTGCTCGTCATGAAGAAGTCATCCCGCGCGATCGGCCGCCCCGCCTCGCTCTCCGACCTGGCCAACGTCGGCCCGGCCACGCTTGGGGATTTCCGCGTGCTGGGCATCCGCACGGTTGCGCAGCTTGCGAAGCAGGACGCGTTCAAGCTCCATGAGCGCCTGTGCAAGCGCACCGGCGTGCGGCACGACCCATGCTGCATCGACGTGTTCCTTTCGGCGATCGACCAAGCCCGCGGCGGCGCGCCGTGCCCATGGTGGCACTTCACGGAACAGCGGAAGCAGATGCTGGCTGGGCGGTCCGTGGCGAAGCGGTACCGAGGTGCGCTGGCGAAGCTTGCCAGGTAGGCATTGGCCGCGTGGTGGCAGCTCGGCGATTTTGCCGTGGAACGCGGGGCATCTTGTTGCAACGGCGCGGCGCTCGGGCAGTATCTCTCCTGATGGCATCGCCGTTGCTCCACGCCCTGCTTGCCGCGGCAGTGCCGCTTTCGGCGCCCGCCGTCGACTTCACGCGTGGCTCTTGTAGGGCGCCGCCTGCGCCGGTTCAGCCGCTCGTTCCCCAGGCGCCCAACAGGATTGCAAGATCGACCCCGTTGATGGATCCGTCGTAATTCAGGTCCGGGGCCGAATTGCTGCCCACGGACGCCCGGAAGTTCGACAGCATCAGGCCAAGATCCGTGCCGTTCACGACGCCGTCGCCGTTCAGGTCGGGGGAGCGGCTTGCCGGTCCGCTGGAAAGCGCGATGACACTCCCCGAGAGCGAAGCGCCCGTCGTCGGCGCGCCCAGCGCAATGTGTGCACCGCTGGTGGCGACTGCCGAGCCGAACCCGCTCGTGGGTGGCCCCATCACGATCGCCTGCTGCACGGCGGCTCCGGTGCCGGAGTCGATCGAATACACCGCGACCGCTCCGTCTGCCAGGAGTTCGGTTCCGTTCGCCGTGCCCACCACCAGCGTGCCCCGACGAAGCGAGACCGTGGTGCCGAATCCGGCGCACTCGCCGGGAAACGGCGAGGCAACCTCGCTGCGCAACGTGTACGGCGGCGCGGCGTCGAAGATGAGGACGCGCCCCTCTTCCCACGCGTAATCCGAGTCGCCCGGCGCGCCCACTGCAATGAAGCCGCCGTCGGCGGCAAGCGCGCGTCCGAAGCCGGCAACGTGCTGCATGCCTTCCGGCGCGGCGATCATGGTCGGGGCGCCGAACGAAGCATCGACGATCGGGAACGCAGCCACCTGGCCGCCGGCGCGATCGACTCCTGCGAATGCCGTGGTTCCGTTGAACGCAATCGACGCACCAAGGTGGTCGCCGGGGGCGGGCTCGGGGAGCACGAGCTCCTGGAGGTACTCCGGCGCGCTCGTGCCGGACTGACGGAACGCGTGGACCTTGCCCGCATCCGTCGCGCCCGTCGGGTCAAACCCGGGAGAACCGACGAGGGCGATGAATCCATTGGAAGCCGTGTCTGCTGCTGCGACGGAATACCCGTAGAGCTCGCCGCCCTTGCGCAGACCGGGCGGTGTGAGCGCAACCGAGGTGGCGGTCGCCGGCGAGTAGTACGGCAACGCGATGCTGAAGAGCTCCGCTGTACCAGCCAGTTCCTTGTACGTGCCTGAATTGGCAGTGCCCGGCAACCTGTATCGCGGCGATCCCACCACGAGCTTCGGCCCGGTCGAGGCCAATGCCGCGCCGAACATTGCGCCTGACTGGGGCGTACCGCTGATCAGTTTGCCGGCGTGGAACCACTGGAGGGTGTATGCACTGAACGTCCATGCATCGATGGCGCCGCCGGCACGGGCAGTGGCCGTGGCGAGCGGCGCGCCCGCCCACAGCGCTGCGCCGACCGCGTTGTTGGGCCCAGACACCGCATCCGCCGACTGGGTCACCGCGACCGCTGCGCCGACGAGCCCCTGCGACTGCACGTTGGTCGGCACAATGTCCGTGCGCAGCCAGTCTGCGGAGGCAAGGGTGGAGATCGAAGCGATCACTCCGGCCGACACGCCGTGGAGCACGACACCTTGGACTGGAATCTTGGATTGCATGTGGAGGAGACTCGATTGATCAGCGGGATTCGAGGAGATCACGTCCGGTGATTCCGCCGGTGGTGAGGATGTGCGACGAGTTCCGGAAGTCGCCGATTGCCCACTGTGGGTACAAGCCGCCAGCCCCGACCGGCGTGTCGCGGCTCCACAGGCCTTCGCCGGTCTGCTTCGTCACGGCGGCATCGTCGGCTGCGAATGTGGACATGGAAACGAGCGAGATGTGGCCGTCGAAGAATGCCGTCACCGGAGTCGATCCCGGCCCGCAATTGGAGAAGTAGGGAGTTGGAAAGGCGCCGCCAGGATGCGTGATCGCCGGTGGATTCTGGCACCAACGGCCTTCCATCAGCCGCGTCTTGAGTGATGGATAGGTCGCCGCCGATGCCGTCGGCGTCTGGTAGGCGCCAGGGAAATCGTCCGGCGCCTGGAACCCGCCTTCGCTTGGGCGGCGGAAGACCCCGACGCCCCACAGGGCGGCCGGGCTGAGCTTGTAGCTCGACTCCCAGAAGACCCCCCCGCTCCCGCTCCCGCTGTACGTGAACTCGTCCGGGGATGAGAAGTGCGTTGACTGCAACTGTTGGTACGGCAGCACGTCGTTCGGCGAGTAGAAGACCGGGTCGTAGAACCGTGACGTGATGTATTCGCGCACTCCTCGGGCATTGATGAGACTCCACGTGCCCACTCCGCTCGTTGCGTCGCCCGTGGTCCCACCGATCGGCATAGGCATGATAAACGGCCAATTGCCGCAGTTGCCTGGGTACATGGTGCACTGGCTCTGCGTGCCGCGGATCCAGTAGCCCCAGAGTCCGCCGCTGTTGCCCTGTCCGAGCGTCAGCACAGGCGGACAGGTGGAGGCGGCGTACGGGGTGCATCCGTTGTACAGCCCCATGGCAGGATCAAGCTTCGACCATTGCCTGCCACCCCATGATGCCTCGTAGGCCGCGCAACCCATCGAGATGCGGCGGAGGTTGTTGGCCGAGATGTACACCCCGGACCTGGAGAGTCCGTTACCGAACATCGGAATCAGGAGCGCCACGACGATGAGCACCGTGGCGGTGGCCGTGATCGCCTCGGTCAGCGTGAAGCCTGCTTGAAGCCTGGTTCGGGCAGATCTGGTTGGCATGGCTGGATTCCTCCGGGGAGTCAAGTGGCGGCGGGTGTTCGTTCAGGTACGCCCGCGACTTGCAAAGTAGTACGGCAACTATGCATTCCGTACCACGCTGGATCGCGAGATTCCGCCAGCAGGGTGCAAAATTCCGGAACCCCGAACCGTGGACGGGGGGATGTTGGGTCCTGGCGCACTTATCACCCGATTGAGGGGCGCGTAATCATGCCGGTCGCTGCCCGGGCTTCAGGAGGTGCCCGCGCTGCTGCATCAGCATGCGCATGGCGCTGGGGATCCCTGCCATGCGGATCAGGTTGTCTTCCTTCACCGCAAGCGGCGAGCCCATTTCGTAGCGGTTGATCGTGGCCGGGCTCATGCCCAGGATCGTGGCGAACGCCACCTGGCTCAGGCCGCTGCGCTCGCGGATGGCCTTCACTTCCTCGGGTCGCATCGTGCCGGACGCTGCGCGGTACGCGTCGTACACCGGATCCATGAGCTCGGGGTTCGAAGGGTCGGCCAGTTCCTCGCCGCACATCATGCACTCGTAGGCGGTGATGTGGTACGTCAGCTCGAAGCCATGGATTTCGCAGTGCTCGTCGTACTCGATGAACTTCGAATCACGCATCGCGGAGCAGATCGGGCAGAAGAGATCGAGAT